>Ga0222419_100095_pt1 | contig 159216 bp, 160 predicted proteins | sample 1B20Ametagenome_FD_182474 | JGI IMG/M metagenome (GOLD analysis project Ga0222419, IMG submission 182474) | Enriched microbial communities from leaf-cutter ant dump, University of Wisconsin, Madison, United States - 1B20A (version 2) | ecosystem: Environmental > Terrestrial > Nest > Insects... | reverse complement strand
ACGTGTTACTCACCCGTTCGCCGCTAAGTCTAGCGCTTCCCGAAGGAAGCGCGGCAACTCCGCTCGACTTGCATGTATTAGGCACGCCGCCAGCGTTCGTCCTGAGCCAGGATCAAACTCTCCGATATCGGACTCGATTCCGAATCATCCGCTAGGATGATCGGGCGATGTCCAGGTAAATCCTATCTGAGAGCCAAATGGCTCATTTTGAAACTGGTTTGTCGTCCAAAGACGACTGTTCCGTATTACGCTCGATGTTCAGTTTTCAAAGGGCAATTTCGACTCGGCCTCGCAGCCTTGTCGTGTGTGCACCGCGCTAACGGCGACTTTTATAATATATCACACAGAAGTGGGTGTTTGCAACTGGAAATATTATCCATCCCTCAGCAACCATCTCTGCGCTCTCTTGCCCCAATAAGGGGCGATAGATAATTTATCACATTAGGGACATGCACGTCAAGTGCAAATTCGATAAAAACCCTCACAATACGCGCGAACCGTCACCGCCCGTTGCGCAATCCAATCGCGTAGCGGGACAAATCCCGCGGCGAAGCCATACGGGCATAGATGCGAAAAACAATTTTATATCGCTTCACGATCGCTTCCCTCACCGGACCTTCAAGCTTCCTGTCCCCGATATCCATCAGCATTTCATCCAATTCCTTGCGAAGCATATACCCAAGCTCCCTGCATTCCTTGTCGGTGAACATCATTCCAAGCATCGCGCCCCGCACCCTTCTGTCGTGATAAGCGGAATCGCCGAGGCAGAACGCACCAGAAGAATGGTCCTGCACGGCATGTTTTAGTGTTATGCACCAAATCGTTCCGATTTATCACACTCGAAAGAAGCGAAAATCCAAATCAGGCCATCAATGAATACGTGACAGTGCTTTCCACGATGGCGGCGAGCAGCAGCAATACGACCAATACGACAAGCGCCGGAATCGAGCCGCGAATGGATCGGGCGAACAACCCCCACGGATCGGTCTTGCCGAACAGGGAACCGAACACTCCCCTCAGCACCCCAACCCCGAGCATCAAGCCGAAGCCTGCAGCCAGGAACAAAGCCGGCAATTCCAGAATGCCGTGCGGTAAAATTCCTTTCACGATCAGCAGCCCGACAGACTGCCCTTCATGCGCCATCGCCCCGAACAGAAACCCCATGAGCATGCCGTTCAGCGCCATCGTGAACAATGGAAAGATACCCGCACCGATGCCCAAGTACATGGTCATGACACAAGCCAGCACGTTTTTCTTGAAGATGAGCCAGAAGAAAGCCAACTGCGGATTGTCGGCCGCCTCGGTCTCCTGCGCCAATTCCCCCATGCTGCGAACTTGTTCCTTAATGAAATCCGTTGCCCCGCTGGGTGTCCCTCCTACGACCATCGCTGCGAAGAATAAGATCAAAGCGAAAATAAAATAAGGGCGCACCTCTCTCCAGGATGCCGCCAAAGCCGGACGAGAGAACATCTCGGACCTCCTTCATGGAACAAGAATAAGTAAGCGGGTCAAGCCATACAGTGTAGTAGACAAGTTCAAGACTCCCCAAGCCAAGCTTGCGGGAAATATCCAAACTGAGCTCAAGTACGGAAGGAGCCGGATCCTGCCATGAACAATTTATTCATTGTACTGAATGCCAGGAAAATTCGTCAAACCCTGTTCGTCGCGATCGCATTCGTGCTGTCGCTGGCCGTCATCTGGGTGGAAAAAGACCATCTGAGCGTGTTAGCCCCGCAAACGGAAGTCCCCTCGGCCATTTACAGCGTACCGACCGACCGCAAAGTCATCGCCTTGACCTTCGATATCAGTTGGGGAGACAAGCGCGCAGCTCCCATCCTCGATATTCTGCACAACAAGGGCGTGAGCAACGTCACCTTCTTCCTGTCATCTCCCTGGAGCAAGACGCATCCCGATCTCGTCAAGCGCATCGCGGACGCCGGCTACGAAATAGGCAGCCACGGTCACAAACACGACAACTACAGCACCTACGAAGAGCCGGAAATCCGCAAGCAAATTTCGACTGCCCACGGCATGCTGACAGAACTCACGGGCAAAGCCCCGAGCCTGATCCGGATGCCGAACGGAGACTTCGACAAGCGTGTGCTGAAGGTCGCGGACGAACTCGGCTACAAAGTCATTCAATGGGACACCGATTCCCTGGATTGGAAAAATCCCGGCGTTGACACAATCGTCCAGCGCGTCGTCAGCAAGGCGCACAACGGAGACATCGTACTGCTCCACGCCAGCGACTCCTGCACCCAGACGCATCAAGCGCTCCCGCTCATCATCGATCAACTCAGAGAGCAAGGCTACGAGTTCGCAACGGTCGGACAGTTGATCGGCCAATCCGAAACGAAGCATAAAGTCGTCGAGGACCGCTCCGCCTGGAATACGCTGACTTAACGCAGGCTCCGCGCTTCAGCTCGCCTTGGCTGCATTCGACAGCGGCGATTTGGCTTCCAATATCCGATGCAGCTTCAAGATCTGATACGCATTGCAAGCAAACAGCGGAAGCATCATATAAATCAATGAGGAAATGCTTCCCGATCGAAACGCCGGGTTTCCTTCCAGCACCGTCACCACGATCATGAAAAACAGCGAAGGAACCCAGGCGTTCCTGGTCGTTTCCCGCACTTTGCGCCATGCGACGGCAAGCGACGCCAATAGGAGCGCGACTGGCAGCAACCAATACGTCATCGGCGGAAAGCTCGTATCGTATAGATTGATCGCCACTTCCGCCAGTACGAATATCGTCACGAATCCTTGGAAGGCGATCCACAAATACGGCTTTTTGAAAATGCTGAGCGCAATGTAATTGAGCGTCAAATACGCGAAGAAGCCCATGTGCGCAAACGCGCCGAGCGTCAATCCGCTAAACAGGAACGTAAATAAGTTATAGATCCAATCGTCCGCTTTCGGAATGGAAAAATTCGGGTCCATGTAAGCCATTACGATGCCTACCGCCAGAGACACGCCCCCTCCGATCACGATCGAAATACCGAATAATTTGGCCCATTTGCGCAAACTCAAGGCACAACTCCCCCTTCTACCCTCCCATTTTACCATGATCCAACCTCCATCGCCACGAACGCCCTTCATAAACAGACGGATCGAAACACATACTATTCCCATCATCATCCCCATCGAAGGGAGAGGTCGGTATGCGCGCTATCGCGATCGCCGCAGCTCTCGCAGTCTGCTCGCTTGCGCTCGTGTCCTGCGGACAGGAATCCAGCGGCGGCGGCAATCAAATGAGTTATAAAGAAGTGAAGTCCATGGTCATCGACATCCTCGGCTCCGAGGAAGCGCAGAAGGCCATCACCAAGGCTTCATCGCTTACAGCAGAGGGGGAAGGGACACTGCTGGCCAAGAGCATGACGCCGCAGGATCACGAGCAGGTCAAGCTGGCCGTGAAGGACGTGTTGACATCGCCCGATTACAACATCGTGATCGAGAAAATCATGAAGGATCCGAAATTCGCCGGCGAATTCGCCAAAGCAGTCAGCAAGGACAACAAACAAATTCATAAAGACCTGATGAAGGACCCGGATTACCAGAAAGATCTGATCGACATGATGAAGCAGCCGGAAGCGCAGCGCGTGCTGTTCGACGCAACGAAGACGCCCGAATACCGCAAGCAGTTGATGTCCGGGGTGACGGAAGCGATGCAGAATCCGTTGTTCAAGCTGGAAATCATGAAGATGCTGCAATCCGTCGTCAAGGAAGAATTGACCCCGAAGGAGTCCGGCAAGCAAGAAGGACAAGGAGAGAAAAGCGGACAAGAAGAAGGTCAAAGCGAGAGTGGCGGAGGAGAAGACAGCGGAGGCCAAAAGGAAAGCCAGGGCGGGGGAAGCAGCAACGCCGGTTAAGTTCATCGTGTAAAGCAAAGAGGTCTTCCTGCAGTCGGTATCCAACCGATTCGGAAGACCTCTTCTGTCAGTAGCGCAATGTGCCGTTATTCTCCGCACCGTTCGATGACCGCTACCGCCAAGTCGTCGTATGCCTGTCCGGTCTGCGAAGACGCTTTGTACACCGACGGGGAATAATCCGGTTCGGACGGATGATTGTCCGGCGCGCCAAGCGGAAACTGTGCGAGCAGTTCCGTATTCAGCGTCTCGGCCAATTTGCCGCCGCCGCCTCGGCCGAAGACGTAATCCCGGTTGCCGCAGCCGCCGCATTCGTAGTAGGCCATATTTTCCACGACGCCGATAATTTCGTGATTCGTCTTGATCGCCATAGCGCCGGCGCGCGCAGCCACGAAAGCTGCCGTCGCGTGCGGCGTCGTGACGATGATCTCCTTGCTTTGCGGAATCATCTGGTGGACGTCCAGCGCAATGTCGCCCGTACCCGGCGGCAAATCCAGCAGCAAATAATCGAGCTCGCCCCATTCGATCTCGGCGAAGAAGTTGCGCAGCATCTTCCCGAGCATCGGCCCGCGCCAGACGATCGGACTGTTGTCTTCCACGAAGAAACCCATGGAGATGACCTTGACACCGTAGCGCTCCACCGGGACAATCTTCTGCTCGACCTGCTCCGGCCGCTCCTCGATCCCCATCATGTCCGGCACGCTGAAGCCGTATATATCGGCATCGATCAAGCCGACCCGCTTGCCTTGGCGGGCGAGAGCCGCCGCCAAATTGACGGTTACGGTCGACTTGCCGACACCGCCCTTGCCGCTGGCGACCGCGATGAACACGACGCCGCTATCGGGATGCAGCAGCGCATGCTTCTCCATTCCGGCAGCATGGCCTTTGATCGGCGCAGCCTGCGCTTGCGGCTGTGAAGCAGAGGCGCCGGGCTGCAGCTTCGCCAGCGTTTCCGCTTGCTCGTGATCCGTCATCTCTCGAATCCGGATATGTACGGATGGCGCTCCTGCTTCCGACAACGCCGTACGGATCGTCGCTTCCAGGCCGCCCGCCTGTTCCATACTGCCCGGATGCAAGATGGCCGTCAAGTTGACTTCGGACTCCCGCACGACGATGTCGCGGACCAAGCCGAGCTCGGCCAATCCCCTATGCAACGTCGGCTCTGCAACTTGCCGCAAAGCCGCAATGATTGACGCTCTTGTTAACATGACGCGACCTCCAGTATCGATCTGCTTGCTAGCTTTATTATAGCATAGCCTAGGGCCGATCGCTTTTGCCTGTCATGTAACTCAAAATTCCTCTGTAGACGGCAGCGGCGACCTTCTTCTGATACGATTCGTCCGCGAGCAGCCGCGATTCGCCCGGATGAGACAGAAACCCGACTTCGACGAGCGCTGTCGGCATTTTGGAAGTTTTCAGCAAATATACCGTGTCGTTCGTCTTGGCAATTCTGTCGGTATTCTCGAGCGCAGCCCGAATTTCCGTCTGGATATCGTCTGCCAGCCGCTTGCCTTCGGCATTGCCCGAATAATAGAATGTCTGGGCGCCCGACCATTTCGGAGAAGGAATGCTGTTCATATGAATGCTGAGGGTCAAGTCCGCTTGCTGCTCTTCAATCCGGTCCGCGCGTTTCAGCAGGTCCTCTGTCTTGCGCCTGGAATAGCCCTTCGTATCCGGCTGAGCCAGATCGTAATCGCCTTCTCTCGTCAGATTGACGACTGCGCCCGCTTGCTGCAAATAATCGCGCAAATAAAGCACGATCGCGAGATTCAAATCTTTCTCAATCGCACCCGAACGACTGACCGCTCCGCCGTCGGGGCCGCCGTGGCCGGCGTCCAGCATGATCGATTTGCCGGATAACGGCATGGACCAATACGTCCAGGTGCTGGACGACGGAGTCTCGGACAGTAGAATCGCCGTCGTTAACGCGACCAAGCCTGCGGTTACCCCCAGACGGATCCATCCGCGCCTCGTCAGCCAGACGATGAAACGCCGACGGATATTCAACCGGCTCCGCCATGATCGATGATTGGCATTCAACAACAAAACCCACCCCGTCCCGGGAAAGATATTCCCTACATTGTATGGGACAAGGCGGGCGAATATGATGGTTCAAATGGAATACGATTTGCTGGCTTCCGCCATGCCTTCGATCAGAATCCGGGCCACTTCGGGGCGGGAGAATTCGGGCGGCGGGCAGATGCCGTCGCGCAGCATCGCGCGCACCTTCGTGCCGGACAACGCGACATGATCTTCCGAACCGTGCGGGCACGTCTTGTTCGATGCCATGTTGCCGCATTTTTTGCAGAAGAAGCTGTGCTCGAAGAACAGCGGCGTAATGCCGAGGTCTTCGGCCGGGAAGCTCCGCAGCAGCTCTTGCGCCTCGTAGGTGCCGTAATAGCTGCCGACGCCGGCATGGTCGCGGCCTACGATGAAGTGCGTGCAGCCGTAGTTTTTGCGGACCATCGCATGGAAGACCGCCTCGCGCGGCCCGGCATAACGCATGGCGGCAGGGAAGACGCCGAAGAAGACGCGGTTCTGCGGATAATAATTCTCCAGCAGCGCCAGATAGCTCTTCATGCGCACATTTGCCGGCACGTCGTCCGATTTCGTCTCTCCGACGAGCGGGTTCAGGAACAGGCCGTCCACGATTTCCAATGCGCTCTTCTGAATATATTCATGCGCGCGGTGCACCGGATTGCGCGTCTGGAACCCGACGACCGTCCGCCAGCCTTTGTCGGCGAAGATCCGGCGCGTCTCCTCGGGCGTAAAGTAATATTCCCCGAACTTCTCCGGTTGGGGGCGATTAAGTACGCGTATAGCCCCGCCCAGGTAGATGTCCGGACGATCGAACAGCTTTACGACACCCGGATGGCCTGTGCTGTCCGTCTTGAATACCTGAACCGCCTCGTGCCGCTTATCTGCCTTATAGATGCTTTCGATGTCCAAGATCGCATAAACGATGCCGTCCTTCTCCCCGATCAGCGCCACCTGCTGCCCGACCGACAACGCGCCGGCCTGATCGGCCGTAACCGCGAGCGTAACGGGAATGCTCCAGACGAAACCACTCTTCAATCTCATCGTGTTCACTACGGACGTATAATCGTCTTCATTCATAAAACCGGTCAGCGGACTGAAGGCGCCGACGCCGATCAGGTCCAGGTCGGATATCGTCCAGTTGTTGACCGGAATCGCAGCCAGATTGTTCGCTTTGGCGAGCCATTCCTCACGCTCCGCGCCTGCAGCCAACCGATTGATCAAAGTTCCTCCATGCGGTCGAATCGCACTCATGTTATCGAACATCCCTTTCGTTCTATGATTTCCATTACTTATGAAGCCCGCATTCCGTCTTCTCGTTGCCCGCCCAGCGCCCTGCGCGAGGGTCTTCGCCGGGCATGACCGGACGCGTGCAGTACTCGCAGCCGATGCTCGGGTAATGCTGATCGTGAAGCGGGCTGTAAATGAGGCCGTGCTCACGAATATACGCCCATACATCCTCAGATGTCCAGGCGGCGATCGGATTGAACTTCACCAAGCCAAACTTCGTGTCATACTCGACTTTCCTGGCATTCGCCCGCGTAGGCGCCTGGTCCCTGCGAATACCGGTAATCCACGCCTCGTATTGGCCCAGGATGCGCGTCAGCGGCTCCACCTTGCGGATATTGCAGCACGCGTTCGGGTCGCTTCTCCACAGCTCGTCGCCATGCTGTGCCGCCTGTTCTTCCGGCGTCAGGAGCGGCTTCACCTGTACGAATTTCAAGCCGTATTTGTCAGCGATTTTGTCCCTTGTGTCATACGTTTCTTGAAAATGAAAATCCGTGTCCAGGTAGAAAATGTCCGTGCGGGGACTGATCTTCTGCAGCATGTCGACGAGTACGACATCCTCCGCTCCGAAGCTGCAAGCGAACGTAATGTTCGGGAAAGTATCTACCGCCCATTGGATCACCGTCTCCGGAGAAGCGCCTTCGAACGCCTCCGCCTTCTCGCGGATGATCGCTTCTTTCTCAAAAAAGTTCATGAAAAATTTGCCCTCCGTTCATAATTCCAAGTAATTTTATCCGATTTAACTACATTATACTCGGATCGTACGGCGAGTTCAATGCCAAGGTGTCTTCTTGCGCGGATTATTGCGGCAATCGCCTATCTAAGCATCGTATTCACAGCATGCAAAAATGCCCCTCCTGCCGGAAATCCGGCAAGAGAGGCATTGCGCAATTCACAAATAGACAAGATAAAATTAACGCTTCGAGAACTGAGGCGCACGGCGTGCAGCCTTGAGGCCGTACTTCTTGCGTTCCTTCATCCGCGGGTCACGGGTCAGGAATCCGGCTTTCTTCAGCGCGGGACGCAGTTCCGGATCAGCCTTGAGCAATGCGCGGGAAATTCCGTGACGAATCGCGCCGGCTTGACCGGACGTGCCGCCGCCGTGAGCAAGTACAACGACGTCGTATTTGCCTGTCGTATCGGTAAGTACGAGCGGTTGCTTGACGATCAGCTTGAGCGTATCCAGGCCGAAATATTCGTTGATGTCGCGCGTATTAATGACGATGCGGCCTTCGCCGGGCACGAGACGAACGCGTGCGACGGATTGTTTCCGACGGCCTGTTCCGATATATTGCAATTGAGCCATTCGCTAGTCCTCCTCTTATCCGCGAAGTTCGTAAACTTCAGGTTGTTGGGCTTGATGCGGGTGTTCGCTGCCTGCGTACACCTTCAGATGCGTCTGCAGCTGATGTCCGAGCTTGTTCTTCGGAAGCATGCCGTACACGGCAAGCTCCACGATGCGAGCCGGCTTCTTATTCAGCATTTCGCCGGCTGTCGTCGTCTTCAAGCCGCCCGGATAGTGGGAGTGCGTGTAATACTTCTTCTGCTGCAGCTTCTTGCCCGTCAATACGATCTTGTCGGCATTGACGATGACGACGAAATCGCCAGTGTCAATGTGTGGGGTGAACTCCGGCTTGTGTTTTCCGCGAATCAGCGCGGCAGCTTCGCTGGCCAGACGGCCGAGCGTCTTGCCTTCGGCGTCGATCAGCAGCCATTTACGCTGAACTTCGCCGGTCTTCGCCATATAGGTGGTACGCATGGATGATCCTCCTTCACGATTCTGTTGCATCGTCTGTTTATCATTCAGTTGTCGCTTGTCGCTGGATGGTCAGCGCAAGTCCGAATTTGCATTCTGTGTTCGTGCCATGGTTTATAGGAAAAATGGTGACTTTTCTTCCTCGGGGCCGTGGGAAGCCAGGAAGAAAGCACAATGACTATTGTACATGAATGAATGTGTCGGTGCAAGTTATTTTTTCGGAATCATCCTGTTATTTAAATAAGGATTGTCATCGGCAGATTCAGGCTCTGGAACATCGATCATAATTCGATCACCAACCCGTATCCCCAGTTTAGCAATCATTCCTCCTTTCATTTCCATTACCGTCCGCGCCCTCGAGACAAATGGTGAGATCTTGCTTTTTTCCATATTTTCAACCAGGTAAACAATCTCGTCTCGTGAATCCAGAAAAACAACATCAATTGGCTCCCGCATACCGAATGTGTGAATACGCCGGCAGGATGATAAGATCAAAATTTCATTGAATTCGATCTTCTTGCCCATCCAGCCAATTAACCGAGTAATGAAGGTTTGTGCTTTAGTTACTTTAATTGACTTTGTTGAATTTTTCATATCGATCACATCCAAAATTGCATTCAACCCCTAATTAAATATTTTTTTCCAAAAATATCTTTACAAAAAATTCATGTATGTGCTAGTCTTAAAGTCATACTTTTACATTTTATCTCAAATTATTTCAAAATGCTTCCTCATTAGTCAAGATATTATTTTTTTGAATGTCGACACAAGGGGGACGATGATGAAGATACCCAAAATTATCAAAGACGACAAAGGGCAAGCCGCGCTAGAATTGGCAATCATTCTGCCCATCCTTTTGCTGATTATTATGGTCATTATCTACGTTGGCATCCTTGCATTTTCCAAGAGCGCCGTACTCATAGCAGCCCATGAAGGGGGGCGTGAAGGCCTGCAAGTTTGGGACGTAAGCAGCATGTCCCTCCAAGAGAAAGAAGAACGAATGCAGGCAGCCATTTTCAAATCTCTTAAAGCATTGCCTAACGGTAACAATTCAGAAATTATAGTGGACGACAACGAGGCAGGAAAACTAACTATTCAAGTGACTTATCACTTTTCACTAAACCTGCCTTTTCTCAAAGAAATAACGGGATATCAAGATGTGCCGATCCGTTCCGAAGTGTTCTATCGCTATATACAAGAGTAGCTTTTTGGAGGTATTATGCGAAAACTTTTAGACGACAGGGGCGTTTCCACAACAGTCTTCGCCATATTTTTGCCTGTCATTCTGGCCTTTATCGCGCTGTGTGTAGACGGAGCCACATTGATATATTATCGGATTTCCTTGGAGACAGCGGCAGACGCCGCCTCATTGGCAGGAATTGATGCTTATGATCGGCAAATATGGTCAAGCGAGCAACGCGTAGTGTTGATACAATATAAGGCTGAAGAGTTGGCCAGGGAAATCTTGCACGACAATATGCCGGAAGCGGAATTGATCGCAGTCGAGATTCCATTTGACAGCCCGAATACCTGTCGTCTTGAAGCCAAAGTCGAAGCTCCTCTGCATTTTCTGAAGCTGTTCGGAATTGATGCGAGAACCATTTGGGTCGTTTCGTTGGCTCATGGATACTCTTAGCTGGAGGCGCCGATATGATCACCGCGATTACGATATTTGTTCTGTTGCTTAGCCTGCTCTTTCTATTGCCGACAAGTGAGTTGTTTCCAACAAGATACTTGCAGAGATCGTTACATACGATACAATCAAGAGCCTCAGTACCTTCACACACACTTGCGTACACCACCTCAACACTTGCACCCAAGATCATTACATCTCTGTCTTACATAGCAAGATGGCTGCGAATAGATGGTTACGCTCCCAGATGGTATAGATACAAAGCACAAATAAGTCGTGCTAATCTGGAAAGATTCCTAACAATCGAACAATTTGCAGCAGCCAAATACGCACTTTCAATAGCCGTACTCCTTTATTTCCTGGCCCTGACGTTTGCTAATCCATCCATTGAAATGCTGCTATTAACTGCAATCATAACGATGATGGCTTATTTTCTTCCTGATCAGTGGCTAAAGATTCGAGTCAAACAACGCATTATGAAAATTCAGAAGGAACTGCCTTCAATATTAATCTCGTTAGCGGTTACTACGGATGCCGGGCTATCCCTTATTCAATCGCTTGAAGAGGTCTGCAGGCGCAAATCAGGAGAGCTAAGCATAGAATTTCGCAAAACATTGCAGGAAATTGCCGTAGGCATTCCCCAGCGGGAAGCATTCGAAAACATGGCAGACAGACTTCTTATCGACGAGTTGACCCATTTCATATCTGCAATTCTTCAGACTTTGCAGAAAGGGGCGGCCGGTATTACCCAAGTTTTGCGTAATCAAGCAGACGAAGCATGGGCAAAACGGAAATCTCTTGCAAAAGAAACAGGCGAGAAAGCATCCATCAAATTGTTCCTGCCCCTGATGGGATTCATCTTGCCTGCCTTGATGATTTTCCTGATAGCACCTGCCATTTTCACCATCATGCAATTTTTCATTTTTGATTAAGAAGGGGGGATTATGGTGGGCATATCCATTCTATTCGGCTTGGTGACGTTCTTATTGTTTTCGATCATTATTGATATTCAATCAGGGAATCAAGGGGCTGCCGGGCACATTAAGCGATATTACGCTCATCTATCCGGCAACACAAAGCGCAAAAAGTCGTTGATTGCTACTATGCTTAGACTTACTGATGAACAAAGAAAGTATGAGTTCAACACTCGAAAATACATCTCATACATCGTTCCAGTCTGTACAGGGATTTTTGTGTTCATTCTGTTCTTCTTCCGAAGTTGGGAATTTGCATTGATCGTCAGCTTAGTCGGTCTATTCTACCCAAGATGGATCATCTCAGGATTGATTGAGAAACGTCGAAATACTTTAAATCTTCAACTTCGAGAAGCCATGTTCACCTTGTGTTCATCTCTCAGAGCCGGCGCATCCTTGCAAACTGCCATTGAGCGAAGCGTAGGTGACCTGGAACGTGTGTTTCATGAAGTGCGGGACGCCCCTATCGTTTACGAATTTCGCCGTATGGCCGAAGATATCCGAATCGGTTACTCACTCGAAGAGACGCTGATTTCGTTCCGGGATCGCGTCAAGCTTGAGGATGTAGACGATCTCGTCAATGCTACCTTGATAACGAAAAAGCGAGGAGGCAATTTGACCGAAGTGATGGAGAATATTTCCCGCATTATTGGGGACAAAATCGCGATTAAGAATGAAATTATGGTGATGACCGCAAGCAAGCGGATGGAATCGAAAATTTTATCTTTCATGCCTATCGGGATTGTAGCATTCCTTGGGTTGGTATCACCTGATTACATGAGCCCGATGTACAACACATTCATTGGACGCGTTTTGTTGTTTGTCGGTTTTGTTCTGATTGGCCTTAATTTTCTGGTGAGCAGGAAAATCATCAGAATTAACGTTTAACCATTGCAAAGAAGAGAGGCTACAGAATATTCATGATATCCCGTCAAGTTTGGTTAAAGACGCTAATAGCCATCCTTTTATCTGTGTTGCTCGCTTATTACGTAAATCGTTTCTTTACGAATATGACGGAGAAAGTTGAAGTCATCGTGGCTGCAGAAGATATTCCGGCACAGACCAGGATTGAGAAATCAATGTTGAAGACAATCAAGGTAACTGCTGAGGATCGATCCAGGTTAGTCCCCGACGCACTGTTGCAAATGCAGGATGCCATTGGCTCCGTAACGGTTGAAATGTTAAAGAAAGGAGACATTCTGCGTGATACCGCCGGGACATTGGTTCCCGTCGGCTCTACCGTTCAAATCTCCAACAAGCAGGACTTACCGAAGGCTTTCTTTATTCCAGCCGACCAAAGGGCAATCACTCTCAAGATAGATGCAGAAGGAGCATTGGGATTTACATTGAAGTCCGGGGACAAAGTGGACGTTATCTTTACGTCCATGTCTGGAGAAACCGGCGGCGCATATTCGAATACGATCTTACGCGATATTACAATCTTTGAATTATCCGAAATATCCGATAAAGATCGACAGTCCAGTGCCAATCTAGTGACACAGAACATTACCTTATTGGTATCCCCGAAACAAGCAGAGAAGCTGGCTCTCGCAAAACGAAAAGGAAAAATAGATCTTCTGCTGACTTCAACTAAACCGGATACAGAGAACTGGAATACACTTAAGCCGGTTTATCCCAGCGATTTTACCGTTCAGGGGGCAGGCCAATCATGACCAAACAAACCGTTGTACTTATCGCTTCTCCCCAGGGAGGCTCCGGCAAATCAACAATTGCCGTTAATATGGCAATTCACTGCGCCAAAAAGGATATGAAGGTATTATTAATCGACTTGGCCGGTTACGGGAGCCTGCCTCCTATGCTGAAAGTTCCGATTAAGGGTAAGGGAATGTCAACTTTGATCACTGCCATGGAGCAGAGCGAATATGAATTTCAGCTAGATCGGTTCATAGATTATTTCCGTGAAGCTGTTGTCCCGTATTCAGAGACTAGCCAATTGCATTTGCTACTAGGGTCAACCCCGCTGAAGATGGAGAAGTTGACTTTGAGCAATACCAATCAATTAATCGAAGCAGCAAAGCGAGAAAATTATCAGTTAATTATCGTGGATACCTCTTCCGAGTTGTGTGAGCGAAATATCGCCTGCCTGGAGCAAGCTGATCTGATTCTTATTCCCACACTACAAGATATTGCAGCGGGATGGAAACTGCTTCAATTCAGAGATATACTCGAAAACCTCAATATTCCAAGGGATCGAGCCGGAATTGTCGTGAATCGCTGTTCGAAATATGCTGGATTTAACAATCTTGAGTTTCAGGTGGAGATTGGTTACGAACTTCTTGGTGAGATTGATGATATGCCCAACAAGATTCAGCGATTTGCGAATATCGGGGTTCCTGCCGTTAACGCGGGAAAATCCAAAGCATCAGCCCCCTTTCGTACTTTGTCTTCAGCAGTACTCAAGAAGGTGGGATATATTTGAGTATCGAGGAACTAATCAAACAGAGACAACAGGAGTTCCTTAACAATCAGCAGCAAGTAAGCTCACAACAAACCGGGGCTGCGAACAAAAAGGAACAGGTATTCCAACGTGTTCGTTATCGCATATCGGAGAACCGTGATCTGTTCCTCAGCAATGGTTTGGACAATCTATCACACATCAGAAACAGTGTTTGGAAGATGATTGAAGACGAGCTTGAAACGAACCGCGCCGAATGGATTCTTACATCCTATGAAAGGGCGGAAATATTAGAGCAATTAATACATACGATGTTCGGCTACGGCGTACTGGAACCGCTTATTCATGACAAATCCATAACAGAAATCATGGTGAATGGAGCTAACAAGATCTATCTGGAGAAAGACGGGATTATTGAACTCGCCAGAGATCGCAGAGGAAAGCCGCTTGAGTTTAAATCCAGGGATGAACTCTATCAGATCATTGAGAAGATTGTCGCGCCGATTAATCGCAAAATCGATGAGAGCGATCCCATCGTAGATGCCAGGCTCCCGAATGGTTCGCGCGTGAACATCGTGCTTTCACCCGTATCACTAGACGGCCCGGCAATCACGATCCGCAAGTTCCCGGAGAAGCCTTATACGATGAGTGAATTGGTAGCGACGGACATGTGCAGTACAGAGGCAGCGATACTATTGGAACGGCTGGTGAAGTCCAGATATAACATCCTGATCTCGGGCGGTACCGGCAGTGGCAAAACCACCTTCCTGAATGCATTAAGTATGTTTATCCCTCACGATTCGCGAATTGTAACGATAGAAGACGCTGCGGAACTGAAGCTTTCCCAAGCCGACAATATCATTCGACTGGAAACACGGCCACCTAATATTGAAGGCAAAGGGGCCATTCCCATTCGCGAATTGGTCCGCACCTCTCTTAGAATGCGACCAGACCGCATTATTGTTGGGGAAGTCCGTGCGGGTGAAGCTCTTGATATGCTTCAAGCAATGAATACAGGTCATGAAGGATCATTGTCGACCTTGCATGCGAACACGGCTATGGATGCCATTCATCGTTTGGAAACCATGGTGCTTATGGCAGGGTTAGAGTTACCCATCCCTGCAATCAGACAGCAAATTGCTTCAGCCATTGAAATTATCGTCCATCTCGGCAAGACGAATGGCGGCAAACGGCGTGTAATTGAAATTTCGGAAGTAATCGGCATTCATAACGAACGGGTCAGTATTGAAAGCTTGTTCAAGTGGAATGAAGTCCATAATCAGCTTGAAGCAACAGGGATTGAATTAAGTAACAAACGTAAGCTTGCATAATTCACATTGCATTCTGGAAAGGAGGTGAAAGAGTGCGATTCATTTGGAACGGTCTTACTCGATTGAACAAGCACCTCATCAAACTGAAGAACGATGAGCGAGGGCAAGCGTTCAGCGAATATGCCATCATCATTGGCGTTATTGCTGTACTGATTATTGCTACTCTCGTGCTGTTCAAGGATGCATTGATTTCTCTCTTTTCTAGAATTATCAGTGCATTGAACGACGTTGGAGCTTGACGGATGGGGAATAAGGGAAGAAAACCCGGTGTCTTTGGCGAGGCCTGAGCGGTTACCCCTTCTTTCCCCCTTCGGTATTTGTGTTTCAACAATACAATGAAGGGTAGGTATTGCCTTGAGACGTTATTTCATGGTTTTATTGTGCATTTTCGTATTATCGGGTGTGATTGCTGGCATTGGAGCTCCAAAGGCAAATGCAGCTACTGAGAGCAAAGAGATAACATTCGCGGAGTCAACCAACAGAACCCGATCTATGGTAGTCAACATTCCAAATCTCAATTTAGTCACAGGCATTTCTGCCAACCACGATGGTTCAGCTTCTTATACTAGACAGAGTAGTGACAATATATTGGTTACAGTCCAGAATGGAACTTCAACAGGCAGCCAAACAGATCCTTATTACTATTCTAAAACTACATCGAAGACGGTAGGGCCGCAAAGTAACAATTTATTTGACTCTACTGTTCCTTATTCAGACAGTTCGGGTTATTCGGGTAATATCGGCAAGAACGGATATAGTTACGTTTCATCAGGGTCATATACTCCGGAACAAACATCGTATTTTTCAACAGTTGAAACAAGTTCAAATCCTAACTATTCATTTCCAAGTTATGTTTGGTATAATAGCAGCGGCTACAATGGCCCCCTGTATAAAAGTGGAAGCGTATACGTCTATAGCGGTTCTGACACTCGGGCATCACAGTACTTCTCAAGAAGTTTCACGAATACTATAACGAATGTGTATTATAACGGTGTATTTCAAGGTTCATCGTCAACCGGGTCTGCACCAAGTTGCTATTCTATCAATGAGAATGGGTATAGTGGTTGCCTGTCACGTGGAAGCACTTATGGACCATATATCAGTTATTACTATCCATCTTATAATGTAACAATCGAGTCCAAGGAATACACAGCTTACTACAGTGGAACGCTGTATAAAGGATCCGACACACGAGTATATGGCCAATATTACTGGAATAACCTTACCAAGCCAGCAGTTGACACGAGACAATGGAAACAAGATTATCAAGGTGCCGTCTATAAAGCAGCGACCTTACCTACTTACTCCTATACCGTCACGATACACTACACAGTTTTCGGCCCACCTGAAATGCCGACAAACATTAATGTAACACCAACTACCACAAGTGCATCAGTGTCATGGAGTCCAAGTGCCGGAGCAACATCCTACCTCTTAAGCGTCTCAGGTCCGGACATCTCCAACATGGTTTGTTCTAGCAGTGGAACATCGGGAACATGTTCAGGACTGTCTCCAGGTACTACTTATACGTTCCTCGTACTGGCAACGAATGGTTATGGAAGTAACTCTGGATCCGCTATAGCAACAACGACAACTGTACCCGGAGGGGGAACCGGAGGAGGAACGGGAAGCGGGGAACCAACCAATTTGTCCCAACTACAAATTTTTTTAAGTGATAGTCCGAATATATATTATCCAAAATTGTATTCTGGGCAATACGATAATTTGTTAGGTACAAAAATTCAATCAGAAATAACACACATTCAAAATCTTTGGAATGACCTTAACACATATACCGATACTTGGACTAATTATGATCATCCTGCAATGAAAGCAGAAGCTAATCAAACAGCAAATAAACTACGTGATATTGCAGTATCTGGTACAATCTTTACAGTAACACGGATTAAAACTTTTATACCATTCGAAAAATCGCAATTTGCAATCCCCCAACTCGATCCAGAATTAAATATCGTTGGACTACTTGAACCTATGTACGACGAAAGGGACTATTACGATGCCGACGACATACGTATTCGAACCGAACAATATATTTTAACATGGGAACAAAACGGCTTTTTTGGAAATATTGAATCAAGTGGTCGTCAAGTTTTTAATTTTAATGGTAAGAGTCAAGGCTGGTTTTCAACAGGGCCACATCTTGAAACAACATATATCCTAAGAAAACGTCACGATGTAAATGATGGTTCCAACTCATTTACTTACACCTGTTCAAGTACATTTTCTTCTCCTGATTGTACGGCTAATCTTTCCGCAGTAAATGGGTTGGCGAGCTATTTACCCAACATAGATTATTCTATCGGATTTGATTTTACAAATTCCTCTCAAGTTATTAACGGTTATACGAATGGTTTCCCTGCATATGAGATTTGGACATCATCAAAATCAAAACCCGCATACGTACTCCAATATGGTGCTAAACCATCAGCTGAGTGGGAGCTATTCGAATTAGCTGATTGGACTTCGCTTATTTTAACAAATAATACGATATTCAATAAACAATTTACGTTCTGAATCTGTATTTGATTAGACTTATCATGCTATCTTCATAACATATGTGTCGAAGCGCTACATTGTATTTCTTTGAATACAAGCTGCTGTTTATTATTCTAGTGAAGATCCGTTTAAGTAATTTCCAAATTACTGTCCCAGTCCGACGTTTAGTCGGACTGGGACAGATACAACAAGTTCAATTGACGTATTTAGGTGCCTCAATCATAACTCAATGTTACGAGTATACATTTGCTTTATTAGTAGTCCGATTTCAAATTAATGTTGCTTTTTCCCGTTACAAATGTGGTCGGGCAATCCGACAGAAGTACCGGATACGAGTTTATACAGGAGGGGTTTGTATTGTTTAAAAAAAATGCTTATTTTCTATTACTAATATCGTTACTGGTTATTATCTCCATACTAATATTTTCTTCAAAATACCAAATTTCTAAACAAAATAATTTACAAAATATTACAGTTGCTGGTGATAACAATTATAAATATATTCAAGATCGCATAGACGAGAATGATTCAAGCGTTGCAAAAAAAGACCAAGCATTAGATGAAAAAGATAAAATGGGAAATGAGACTATAGCAAATGAAGACCCGGAATTATCCAACATGCTAAGTACTGATAATTTTGTAATTGATGATTCACGTTTGGTTATATCTGATAATTATCTACAAGTGTTGAAAATATACAATGAGGCTAATATTATTTTTTACAATGGAGACCACTTAGATGAATTGGAGATAAAAAATCTTGAAATCAAAAAACTAATAATGGCTCAATATGCAGAGAAATTGGGGATAAACATTACTGAACAGGAGTATACGGCATATATCACTAATGTAAACAAAATTAAAGATAAAACAATGACTGATTATCTGAATCATATTCTTAAGGCGAGAAATTTAACAGAAGAGCAATATTGGCTTGATAAGTATACCGTAGATAATCAAAAAACTGGACTTCTCTTAGCTAAACTAACTAGCACACTGGGCGGGCCCGAACAGTATGCACAGGTTCAAAAAGATCTATGGGATAAATACCTCAAAGGTTAAGAACCTTACAGTTACCAATTTTCTCAGTAAGGGGGTTCTATAATGTCAAAATCGAGTGTCCCTAACAAGAAATCTTTACGAATAACATTTATTGTTGTTAATATAATTATAGGGTTGCCGTGGTATATCATTTTAGTAATAGGGCTTTTCTACACAACCTTGCTCTTTGGCATAGGACTCCTTCTTATTATTGCATATCTATTGATATGGCTTGAAATAAATCTTTTCATTATCAATCCGGGCAGCACAAGGTCAGAAAAATTCTTATACGTCTTGAAAGGATTTTGTATTGGCTTTATTTCTGGATTCTCAATCTTTGCTTTTCCTAGGGAATCCCTTAATCAAATCGTTGATCAAGTCCTGGACCTATTTCAATCGTAGTCGTTTTTTTATTTCTGGTTTAATATTTCGACGGCGCATATGAAACTAAGCTTATGTCTTTAGGTATGTCTTCAGGCACGAGATCAATTGTAACTGGACTATGGCAAAGATTAAAGATTCTCAAAGGAATTTTTGAAATATTCACGGAATTAAGTTTGGAACCCATACAGCAATAAGCTAGAAGCTAATGCGGCGCTTGGAGCATAGGGAATAGACGAACCTTCGTTAAATCCCTTAAAAGAGACATACACCAGTGCATGAATGCCGCCAAAAATGGATGTTAAAAGTACCGCAGCTAAACATGATTTCCAACCAAGAAAGAACCCAATAACTGCGAATAACTTTACATCGCCCATTCCCAAATTATTACGACTGACTATTTGAAGGCCGAACATAACAAAAAATCCGACTACTGATCCCAAAATTGATTGCAGCAAGCTCGAGCCGCTAAAGAAAAAAAAATGCAACACCACGCCACTTAGAAGCGTTACCATGACTATCTTGTTTGGAATTCTTCTTCCCATCATATCACACATGGTTATTACAAGAATCGCCATCATAAATAGGGTGGCTTCAACATATCGGAATCCTGGACCAAATCTGATATACCCGACACCAATAATGAGACTTGACGCACAAAGTGATAAGAAGGTATACCGATTAAATTCAATTCTTAAACGTTTATGTTTCATGCAAAACCCTGCTATTATATATGCCGTGCAACTAGCAATCATCACACTGAGAGCCAAGCCAATGTACAGAAAGAATTGATAAGTAATTGGGTATGAACTATCCATAAGCACCGCCTGAATATTATTCATCTAACACGAACAAGCTGCCTTCTCAGACAGCTTGCCGCGGAAGATAAGAGTAAATAACCCGGTGTCCTTGGCGAGGCCTGAGCTATTGTCCCTCTCTCCGATTCAATTATACCTGATTTCACGATGGAGAGGAAATCACAATTCTAACCAAAATATAAAGGGATGGTCTTAGCGTATGCATAAAATTATGGTTACTCTTGTTGTCCTTAGCCTCATTGTTATTTCGAGTTGCCGTTCAACTGAACACACTAGGCCAATCACAACATCCACTTCTGAGCAAACAGTTTCAATTCAACCATCAGATATTCCAGTTCCAACAACTCAACCGTCAGTGACTGACACCAGCAAAAGCGACGAGCCTTCTACGACCGATAACCCCGACGACCTCGCATTTCAAAAGTATATCGATTTCGTAAATAGTGAACAGTTAGGGGATCTTGCATTTAAATGGAAAGAGGACCTGGATGAAGATGGAGTTGACGAAATCATTCTGGCATATGGCTCCATTGGCGATCGCTTTGATTCTGAAATTACAAAAGTTTTTATTCTTCATGATCGCAACCGTGAAATCACACAATCAGGTGATACGACTTGCTGAATTATGTTTGGACAAAGATGCAGACAAGGCCAATATATCCTACGACCAATGGGCAAATTCGCTTAGAGGGATGCCTGACTTACTATTTGAGATCAGTAGCGTTGCATTAAACCTTACATGAAATTGCGACCAGATTATGCGAGTTAAATTGTGCTAAAGATGTTAAATTTGAGATGGTTACTGCAGAAAAAATCTCCTAAAATGAGAGGTACAGGTAGTCCCTGTCCAAATCTCTCATTAGGAGATAAGCGCATGGACAAGGATACACTACTTTCATCATTTAGTAAATGGGTTGCACCACTAAATTCACAACTTCTTCAAGAATGGCGGGACTTTTTCGAACTTGATCGTTACGTCAAAAAACTGAATACAACAGTTTTTCTGCTTTTGTTCATGGAAGCCCAGCTTCAGCATCGCAAAGGGCTTCGATCGATCATGCGTTCTCTTCGAGAGGATGACGAATTCCAGCAGACGCTCGGCATCTCATCCATCAGTGCGGCCCAGCTTTCTCGGAAAAACAACAAGCTAGCCCCGGAAGTGCTGCAAACCATCCTGTGCGACCTCATGACCAAGCTACATGTGCTTCAATCACCTGTTGCCGCGCGAATCGGGCCTGTGAAAGTGATCGACTCGACTACGATCAGTTTGTGCCTGAAGAAATACGGATGGGCAACATTCCGCAAGACGAAAGCCGGTGTGAAGCTGCATCTTCGCGTCACGTTCCTTGAGCCGGGAACCGTCTATCCAGACAAAGCAGTGATTACACCCGCCAAGCCAGCGGATCATACCCGGATGGATGTCTTGATCGACGAAGCAGACGCTACGTACCTCATGGATCGCGGTTATCTCGATTACGGCAAATACGACGACTATTGCCAGCGCGGAATCCGCTTCGTATCGCGGCTCAAAAACAATGCGATCATCGAAGAAGTCGAGGAATTTGCTAGGCCTGAGAACACGCAGATCGTGCGTGATGTCAAAGTCGTCCTGGGTAAAGGCAACAAGCGAATGAAGCACACGCTGCGTATGATCGAGACGACCGATAGCCACGGACAACCGGTTCGCATCATCACAAACCGATTTGATCTTACGGCCGAGGAGATCGGCGAGATGTATCGGAGCCGCTGGCAGATCGAGATCTTCTTTCGCTGGGTGAAGCAAAATTTGAAATTCACCCGTTTTTACGGTGAATCAGAGAACGCCGTCATGAATCAGATCTGGATTTGTTTGATCGCGTATTGCTTACTGCTGCTGATGAAGCTTGAACTCAGAACAGATAGAACGCTGACGGAACTGATGGATTCGCTGAAGACGCTCCTATGGAAGCCATGGAAAAGACTCGTCGCCGCGCTGAACTGGATACCCAGTCGAACTTCAAGGGGACGACAGAAAAAGCAGACGACGGTCGCGGCTGAGAGATAAGGAAACGCCCCCTTTAAAATGTATTATTATACCAAATGGACGCTGGCTGCCTGACAGCGAGAGAGTCTCGTAAGTTTTAGCCCTTGCCCATGAAAACCTAATGTCAGATAATTTAGACAAATTTCCATGTCATGTTTTATGCAACGCTACTGATTTGAGATAAATGAAGAGCAAGGCAAAGCCAATGCGATTGTCACCACAGACGGGGACTCCGACCATCAGGCTAAGCTTGAATTTCAATTGCAACAAGTGGACAATAGGTGGACCATTATTAATATTAATAATGCCGGCGCTAGGGAAAATGCAATTCCAGCGTTGCCTGATTCAATCGATGCAAAAAGTTCAGTTATCACGGATGTTTATAGCTAAAGGTTGTCTCCATATTCGATATCCCATAACGTAAGGCCATGAGGAACGGCCGTTGGTCCGGCTTTGGCACGATTACGCGCTGCTAGGATGGCGGCAATCTCTTCTGGCGGGCGCTTGCCCTCGCCTACTTGCAAAATGGTGCCCACGATAATGCGGACCATTTGATAAAGAAAACCGCTGCCTGTCACATAGAGATGATACACTCCGCGCGACTTCCCAGGATAACGCAGCAGATCCGCTGCTTCGAGTTGCGCAGCAATCTCGTCACTGCTTGACTCTGCAACCAGTTTCGCTTCGAACAATGTCCTGACATGATGCGGCTTCGTAGATAACGGACTGGTGAACGAAGAGAAATCATGCTCGCCGATCAGATATTGCAAGCTGGCTTGCATCGCTTCGATATCCAGCGGCGTCGGATGATGAAACTCATACTTGCGGCGGAACAGATCGGGAAACTTGCAGCAGTTGATCGTATAGCGATAGGTTTTGCGCAGAGCGTGCCTGCGGGCATGAAATTGTTCCGATACTTCGTGCGCCGAGTGGACGACGATATCTTGCGGCAATCGCGTATTCAAGGCGACGGCCCACCGCTCGACCGGAATTCGCGATTCCGTATAAAAGTTAACGGCCATCTTCCTGGCGTGGACGCCCGCATCCGTACGGCCGGCGCCGGTCACATGCGTCGGAACGCCCGTCAACATTCGGATGGACGATTCCAGCATATCCTGCACCGTGTTGCCGCTTGGCTGGCTCTGGAAGCCGCTGTATGCTGTTCCGTCATAACCGATCGTTAGGCACAGGTTCCTCCGCACGTCATCATCTCCATTCCAATTCCTTCACAAATGAATCAAAAGAAGGATGATCCGAATATGGATTCGGTCCATCCTTCCATGATCATTAGCTGTGTTAGGCTAACAATTTTACGCGCGGTCTACAAGCTCCAGATAGACCATCGGCGCAGAGTCGCCGCGGCGGGGTCCCAGCTTGAGAATGCGGGTATAGCCGCCTGCGCGCTCCGAATAGCGGGATGCCAGATCCGAGAACAGCTTCTGGACTGCGTCCTTCTCGCCGTCCAGCGTCTCCCGGCGCACGAATGCCGCAACTTGACGGCGTGCATGCAGGTCGCCGCGCTTGGCGAGCGTAATCAATTTCTCGGCGATCGAACGAACTTCCTTGGCTTTCGCCTCGGTCGTCTGAATGCGTTCGTACAAGAACAAATCGGTCACCAGGTCGCGGAACAACGCCTTCCGCGAGCTGGAGTCGCGACTTAATTTCGAATAAGCCACTGTATTCCCTCCCTTACTAGTGCGATTGCGACCGGGCTCCCAAGCCAATGGCCGCATACAGTCGTCACATGACTACTCTTCGATGCGCAGGCCGAGTCCGAGCTCTTCGAGCTTCTCCTGCACTTCCTCCAAAGACTTGCGCCCGAGGTTGCGGACCTTCATCATGTCTTCTTCGGTCTTGGTGATCAATTCTTGCACGGTGTTAATGCCGGCGCGCTTCAGGCAATTGTAGGACCTAACAGAAAGATCGAGCTCTTCGATCGTCATCTCGAGCACTTTCTCTTTCTTGTCCTCTTCTTTTTCCTTCATCGTCTCGGTATCCTTGGCTTCGTCCGTCAAGCCGACGAACAGCGACAAGTGATCCGTCAGAATCTTCGCGCCCAGGCTGACCGCTTCTTCCGGCCGAATGCTGCCATCCGTCCAAACTTCCAGCGTCAGCTTGTCGTAGTTGGTCACTTGTCCGACACGGGTGTTCTCCACTTGGTAGTTCACGCGCGTAATCGGCGTATAGATCGAATCGATCGGAATGACCCCGATCGGTTGATCTTCTTTCTTGTTGCGATCGGCAGGAATGTATCCCCGGCCCTGTCTGGCGTAAATACGCATATGAAGGCGCGCGCCGGAAGCCAGCGTAGCGATGTGCAGGTCCGGGTTGAGGATTTCGACATCGCTGTCCGCCCTGATATCGCCAGCCAGTACAACGCCTTCGCCTTCTGCGTCAATTTCAAGAATCTTCTCCTCGTCGGAGTGAATCTTCAGCGACAAGCGCTTCAGGTTCAGGATGATCTCGGTGACGTCTTCCATCACCCCGGGGATCGTGGAGAATTCGTGAAGCACGCCGTCAATCTGAACGGATATGACGGCGGCGCCCGGCAAGGACGACAGAAGAATGCGGCGGAGGGAGTTGCCCAGCGTCATCCCATAGCCGCGTTCGAGCGGCTCCACGACGAAACGACCGTATCTCTTGTCTTCCTGAATTTCTACCGATTCGATCTTCGGCTTCTCAATCACAATCACAAGCATTACCCTCCTTCAAACGTCTCACGCTCGGACGTTGCCGTAGTTTACACGAGGTAAACCATGTAGTATGCCTAACCATTACAACCATTATTCACAAGTTGTTTTTGTTTGATACCACATACCGTGCGGTCGATCTATCGTCGCTCTGATTGCGGTTCGACCGCCACTATACGGCGCGTCTTATACGCGGCGACGCTTCGGAGGACGGCAGCCGTTATGGGGAACCGGCGTGACGTCTTTGATCATGCTGACTTCAAGACCTGCAGCCTGAAGCGAACGGATAGCGGCTTCGCGTCCGGCGCCCGGACCTTTTACCATGACTTCGACAGAGCGCATGCCGTGTTCCATTGCCGCTCTTGCCGCGGATTCCGCAGCCATCTGAGCGGCGAAAGGCGTCGACTTCCGGGAGCCTTTGAAGCCCAGGTTGCCGGAGCTGGCCCAGGAGATCGCATTGCCATGCGGGTCCGTGATCGTAACGATCGTATTGTTGAAAGTGGAACGGATATGGGCAACGCCCGAGTCGATATTTTTCCGGTCGCGGCGTTTCGTACGAACGACTTTCTTACCTTTAGGTGCCATTGTCGATTATCCCCCCTTATTACTTCTTCTTGTTCGCTACCGTACGACGCGGGCCTTTGCGCGTGCGCGCGTTCGTCTTGGTGCGTTGTCCGCGTACCGGGAGTCCGCGGCGATGGCGAATGCCGCGATAGCATCCGATTTCCGTCAGGCGCTTGATATTCAGAGCGATTTCGCGACGGAGATCGCCTTCTACCTTCTGCGTCTTGTCGATCGTTTCGCGAATGCGGCCGAGCTCGTCTTCCGTCAGGTCGCGCACGCGCGTATCCGGATTGACGCCGGCCGTCTGCAGCAGCTTCTCGGAAGTCGACTTGCCGATCCCGAAGATGTACGTCAGGGAGATTACCACGCGCTTGTCGCGCGGAAGGTCAACACCAGCAATACGAGCCATAGACAGTGGGCACCTCCTTTATCCTTGTTTTTGTTTGTGCTTCGGATTTTCGCAAATGACCATTACATTGCCCTTGCGGCGAATGACTTTGCATTTTTCACAGATCGGCTTGACCGACGGTCTCACCTTCATGATTGTATCCTCCTTATTTGCGGTAGGTAATGCGGCCCCGCGTCAGATCGTATGGCGACAGTTGGATCACAACTTTATCTCCCGTCAGAATCCGGATAAAGTGCATCCGCAATTTGCCGGAGACATGCGCCAAAATCTGGTGCCCGTTCTCAAGTTCCACCTTGAACATCGCGTTCGGAAGCGGTTCGACGACCGTTCCTTCCACCTCAATGACGTCCTCTTTGGCCACCGTCATTCTCCTTTCTTCTCAGCACTGCCGATAGCGAACCGAAGCTTCGCGTTCGTGACGCGACCGGTCTCGCGTAGACTTCCGGACACTTCCTCGTTCCGGAGTCCGAGCGGCTGAAGGTGCAGCAAGTTCTTGCGCTTGGGCCGATCGAACCGGCGTTTGTCGCCGTCGGCCACGAGCGCGAATCGCTCGTCGACAATCGCCAGAACGACGAGAAGCTGTCCCTCGTCCTTGCCGCGCCGGCTTCTCACCACATCGCCGGGCGCGATCGATTTCCTGTCTGTCATCGCGAATCACCTGGCTTATTCATGCACGGGTCAGTATTTCATGCCCGTCTTCGGTTACAGCTACGGTATGCTCGAAATGCGCGCACAGCGAGCCATCCACCGTCACGACCGTCCAATTGTCCGCAAGCGTCTTGACATAGCGCTCTCCCGCCACGACCATTGGTTCGATGGCAAGCGTCATGCCAGGCTTCAGCCTTGGGCCTCGGCCTTCGATGCCGTAGTTCGGAATTTGCGGTTCCTCATGAAGCTTGGCTCCAACGCCGTGCCCGACATACTCCCTTACAACCGAGAAGCCCGCGCTCTCAATGACTTTCTGGATGGCATGGGAAACGGTGAACAGCCGTACATCCGGATGTACGAGATCAAGTCCCGCATAGAGCGAAGCTTCCGTGACGTCCAGGAGGCGCTGCGCCTCGCTCGAGATCGTCCCGACGCCGTAGGTCCAGGCGGAATCGCCGTGATAACCTTTATACTCGGCGCCGATGTCGATGCTGATGATGTCGCCCTCTTTGAGCTTCCGCGGCCCGGGAAACCCGTGAACGAGCTCCTCGTTCGTGGAAGCGCAAATGCTGGACGGGAACCCGTTGTAGCCTTTGAATGATGGAACGGCACCCTGGCTTCGAATATATTCATCCGCTATTCGATCCAGTTCCGCGGTTGTAATGCCGGGCACCACCGCTTGTTTCATCAATCGGTGCGTATCCGCGACAATACGGCCAGCCTCCCGCATCAGGTCCAGCTCTTTTGCAGATTTGCAGATAATCATGATTGAAGGCTTCCCTGCAGAAGCGAATCGATATCGGCTGTTACCTGCTCGATATCCTTCTCTCCGTTCAGTTCGAAGAGCAGGTTCTTATCGGCGTAATAGGCCAAGAGCGGCGCTGTCTTGCTCGTGTACTCATCGAGACGGGTACCGACCTTCTCTTCCGTATCGTCAGACCGCTGGTAAAGTTCTCCGCCGCACTTGTCACAAACGCCTTCCTGCTTCGGCGGGTTGAACAATACGTGGTAGGTGGAGCCGCAAGACTTGCAGATCCGCCGTCCGGTCAATCGCGCTAGCAGCAGGCTGCGATCCACCTTCAAGTTGATCACGTGATCAATCTTGCGTCCCATCTCGGCCAGCATTTCGTCCAGTGCGTTCGCTTGCGCGATGGTGCGAGGGAATCCATCCAGCAAAAATCCGGATTCGCAATCCGGCGCTGCCAGCCGTTCGCGCACGATGCCGTTCGTCACTTCGTCCGGAACGAGCAGTCCCTGGTCCACGAATGACTTGGCTTGCAGTCCCAGCGGAGTCCCTTGCTTCATCGCGAGCCGAAACGCATCGCCCGTAGAGATGTGCGGAATGCCGTAACTTGCCGTAATCCGTTCCGCTTGGGTGCCCTTGCCGGCCCCGGGAGGCCCCATAAACAGAATGTTCATTACAGTTCTCTCCCCAACCGGACTCACTTATTAATGAACCCTTTGTAATGCCGCTTGATCAACTGGCTTTCGATCTGCTTCATCGTCTCCAGCGCGACGCCGGTTACGATCAGAAGCGATGTTCCGCCGAATCCGACGGTGCGGGGAAGATCCGCCGCGGCCGCGAAAAACACCGGAAGCACAGAAACGACAGCCAAGAAGATCGATCCCGAGAGCGTCAATCGCGTCAACAGCTTCATCAGGAATCCTTCCGTCGGCTTGCCCGGCCGGATGCCAGGAATATAGCCGCCGTTCTTCTTCATATTGTCCGCCATTTGCTGCGGGTTGAATTGTACGAACGTGTAGAAGAAGGTGAACCCGATAATGAGCAGGACATAGAATACCATGCCGAGCGGCTTATCGAAATTCAGGTTCGTACTGATCCACTGCGCCCACGACCGGTCGGACCAGAAGTTGGCGATCGTAATCGGGAACATCAGCAGCGATGAAGCGAAGATGACCGGGATAACGCCTGCGCCATTCACCTTAAGCGGAATGTGCGTCGTCTGTCCGCCGTACATCTTCTGTCCGACAACGCGCTTCGCGTATTGCACCGGAACTTTGCGAACGCCTTGTTGCACGAAGATAACGCCCGCTACGATCAGGATGATCACGACCAGGATTGCGGCCAGCTTCACGATGCTCATGAACATCTGATCCGCGTTGATGAACTCGCTCTCGATGATCGAGCGCGTATGCTGCGGAATCGAAGCAATGATCGCCGCCAACATGAGAATGGAAATCCCGTTGCCGATGCCCTTCTCGTTGATCTGCTCGCCAAGCCACATCAGAAACGACGTGCCTGCCGTCAGGACGATCGTAATCATGATAATCGTCGCCGCAGTCGGGTCGATGATCATCTGTTGATTGTACATCCGGTTGAAGCCGATCGTCGTCGCGAACGATTGGATCAGCCCCAGAATAACCGTTCCGTAACGAGTCACTTGCGCCAACTTGCGTTTGCCGATCTCGCCTTCCTTGTTCCACTCTGCGAACTTCGGAATGACGTCCATCGACAACAACTGCACGATGATCGAAGCCGTGATGTACGGCATGATCCCGAGCGCGAAGATCGAGAATTGGAACAGAGCGCCCCCGGAGAACGTGTTCAGCATACCGAACAAGTCGTTGCCTGCTTGGTTGGCTGCTTGCAAAGCATCCTTGTTGATGTTCGGAACCGGCACGAATGCACCGATCCGGTAGATCAACAGAATGAACAGCGTAAACAAGATACGCTTGCGGAGATCCTCGACTTTCCAGATGTTCTGGATGGTCCTTAGCATTAGATCACCTCGGTTTTACCGCCGGCGGCCTGGATTTTATCAGCAGCGGATTGTGAAAACTTATGGGCTTTCACGGTCAGCTTCACGGTCAGATCGCCATTGCCGAGAACCTTGATGCCGTCCTTGGGATTGCGCAGAACCCCTTCGGCGAGCAACAATTCCGGCGTGACTTCCGTGCCGTCAGCGAATCTGTTCAGTTGATCCAGGTTGACAATCGCATATTCGCTTGCAAAACGGTCATTGTTGAAGCCCCGTTTCGGCAAACGACGGTAAAGCGGGTTTTGGCCGCCTTCGAATCCCGGACGAACGCCGCCGCCGGAACGGGCATTCTGCCCCTTATGACCGCGACCGGACGTCTTGCCGAGACCGCTGCCGGTTCCCCGGCCTACGCGTTTGCGGCTGAACTTGGATCCAGCAGCTGGCTGAAGTTCATGCAATTTCATCGTACGTCGCACCTCCTTGAGAGTTATGCAGATCAAGCAATTTCAATTTAAACTTCCTTGACTTCGACCAAGTGGCTGACGGTGTTCACCATGCCGCGAATGGCCGCATTATCTTCTTTCACGACAGTCGAATTCGTCTTGCGCAAGCCAAGCGATTGAACCGTCTGGCGCTGATTCTCCGGACGGCCGATCAAACTGCGCTTGAGGGTGATTTGCAACTTTGCCATCTGATACCCCTCCTTAACCCAACAGCTCTTCCACGGTTTTGCCGCGGAGTTTGGCCACGTCTTCAGCACGCTTCAGACGGGACAATCCTTCCAGCGTTGCATTCACCATGTTCATGGAGTTGGAAGATCCGAGCGACTTCGTCAAGATGTCGCCAACGCCTGCCAGCTCGAGCACCGCGCGCACCGGACCGCCGGCGATGACGCCAGTACCTTCGGATGCCGGCTTCAGCAACACTTTGCCCGCGCCGAAGTGGCCGGTTACCGCATGCGGAATCGTCGTTCCGACGAGCGGAATGTAAATCAAGTTTTTCTTCGCGTCATCCACGCCTTTGCGGATCGCGTCCGGCACTTCGCCGGCTTTGCCGATGCCGGCGCCGACCCAGCCTTTGCCGTCGCCCACGACGACAAGAGCACTGAAGCTGAACCGACGACCGCCCTTGACGACCTTCGCTACGCGATTGATTTGAACCATTTTCTCCGTCAGTTCCAAAGAATTCGGATCTACACGCAAATCGTTAACCCTCCTTGTTTCGCCATTTGATTAGAACTGAAGCCCGGCTTCGCGTGCCGCATCCGCCAATGCCTGAATCCGTCCGTGATATAGATAACCGCCGCGATCGAACACGACGTTCTCGTATCCCTTAGCCTTCGCGCGCTGCGCGATCAATGCGCCGACTTGGCGTGCCGCTTCGATATCGCCGCCGTTCTTCACTTGTCCGGACAATTCCTTGTCGACAGTGGATGCGCTGGCCAGCGTTACGCCTTTGATATCGTCGATCAACTGGACGTAAATATGCTTCGAAGAACGGAACACGGAAAGGCGCGGACGCTCTGTCGTGCCGCTGATCTTCTTGCGCACCCGCAGGTGGCGTTTCAGACGGGCTTTGTTCTTGTCGCTTTTCGTAATCATGCCGAGGTTCCCTCCTTACATCAGTTACTGTTACATCAGTTACGGTTACGCTGCCGTATTATTTCTTCTTGCCGGCTTTGCCTTCCTTGCGGATAATGCGTTCGCCCTCGTACTTGATTCCTTTGCCCTTATACGGCTCAGGTTCGCGTACAGCGCGCACTTTCGCAGCAGTTGCGCCGACAAGCTCTTTGTCGATACCGCGAATGGTGATTCTGTTTTGCGCCGGAACTTCGAATTCGATGCCGCTCTCAGGCACGAATTCCACCGGATGCGAGTAACCTACGTTCAGAACGAGCTTGTCTCCGGACTTGCTTGCGCGATAACCGACGCCTACAAGTTCAAGATTTTTTGCGAAACCATCGGTTACACCGCTGACCATGTTGGCGACGACCGAGCGGGTCGTACCGTGCAAGGAACGATGCAGCTTGTTTTCGGAAGGACGTTCGACCGTAATGACGTCGGCTTCGACCGAAACCTTCATATCTTTATGCAGTTCACGCGACAAAGTGCCCTTCGGGCCTTTGACAGTAATCGTATTGTTGTCCAGGTTCACGTTCACGCCGTTAGGCACCTGGATCGGTTTGCGTCCGATACGGGACATGGGTACACCTCCAATCGTGTGCGGGTTGAATTACCAAACGTAAGCGAGCACTTCGCCGCCGTTCTTGCTCTGACGCGCTTCCTTGTCGGTCACGACGCCTTTGGATGTCGAGATGATCGCGATGCCGAGGCCACCCAGCACCCGCGGAACTTCAGTCGATTTCGTGTAGACGCGCAGACCGGGCTTGCTGATGCGCTTCAGGCCGGTAATGACGCGCTCGTTATTCGGGCCGTATTTCAAGAAAATGCGGATCAGCCCTTGCTTGTTGTCCTCGACGTATTCTGCGTCGCGGATGAAGCCTTCGCGCTTCAGGATTTCAGCAATCTGCTTCTTCACTGTGGACGCGGGCAATTCCACCGATTCGTGACGAACAAGGTTCGCGTTGCGAATCCGTGTCAGCATATCTGCAATGGGATCAGACATAACCATGGGGTAAACCTCCTTCCCGAACTAGGCTGATTACCAGCTCGCTTTTTTGACGCCAGGAATCTGGCCTTTGTATGCCAATTCGCGGAAACAAATCCGGCAAATTTTGAACTTGCGGTAAACGGAATGTGGACGGCCGCAACGCTCGCAACGCGTATAAGCGCGAACTGCAAACTTCGGCGGGCGCTGTTGCTTGATTTTCATCGACGTTTTTGCCACTTGCTTTCACACCTCCCAGGGTTGTAGATGACGATCACTTCGTGAACGGCATGCCCAGTTGGGTAAGCAGCTCGCGGGCTTCTTCGTCCGATTGAGCCGTCGTCACGATTACGATATCCATCCCGCGGATCTTATCGATCTTGTCGTATTCGATTTCCGGGAAAATCAGTTGTTCCTTGAGACCCAGCGTATAGTTGCCGCGTCCGTCGAACGATTTGCTCGACACGCCGCGGAAGTCGCGCACCCGAGGAAGCGAGATGTTGAACAGCTTGTCGAGGAAATAGTACATCCGGTCGCCGCGCAGCGTAACTTTCACGCCGATCGGCAGGTTCTCGCGCAGACGGAAACCGGCGATCGATTTCTTGGCTCGCGTGATAACCGGCTTCTGACCGGCAATCTTCTGCATATCCTCAACAGCAGCATCAAGCACTTTGGAGTTTTGGACGGCTTCGCCCACCCCCATGTTGATGACGATCTTCTCGATCTTCGGAACTTGCATGACCGATTTGTAATTGAACTTCTGCACCAAGGCAGGCGTTACTTCATTCGTGAAAAGTTCTTTCATTCTTGCTGCCATGTGTCACAGTGACCTCCTTTCCGTCCTTGCTTCGATTAGTCGATTTCTTGGCCGGACTTCTTCGCGATCCGGACTTTCTTGCCATTGTCGAGCACCTTGTATCCGATCCGAGTCGGCTTGCCGCTCTTCGGGTCGACATGCATGACGTTCGAAGAGTGAATCGGAGCTTCACGTTCGATGATGCCGCCTTGCGGATTTGCCTGATTCGGGCGCGTATGCCGCTTGATCATGTTGACGCCTTCGACGAGCACGCGGTTCTCGCGGGGATAAGCGGCGATGACGCGGCCCTTCTTGCCTTTGTCTTTGCCCGTGATGACGATGACATTGTCGTCTTTCTTCACGTGCAGTTTATTGTTGTGCGATTCCAGCACTTTTTTCAACCGGGGCATGGGTACACCTCCTGCCTTCTGCTTCTCTTATCCGGGTCCGGGTCTCTTACAGCACTTCCGGCGCCAGGGAAATGATCTTCATAAAGTCGCGTTCGCGAAGCTCGCGGGCGACAGGTCCGAAAATCCGGGTGCCGCGAGGGCTTCTGTCTTCCTTCACGATGACGGCCGCATTCTCGTCGAACGAGATGTACGATCCGTCCTTGCGGCGGGTCGAGAACTTCGTGCGTACGATTACGCACTTCACGACATCGCCCTTCTTGACAACGCCTCCTGGTGTTGCTTGTTTGACGGAAGCGACGATCAGATCTCCGATGTGTCCCACACGACGGCCCGTGCCGCCGAGGACGCGGATGCACATCAATTCTTTCGCGCCGGAGTTGTCGGCAACTGCCAGTCGCGTAAACGGTTGAATCACCTGTGGGTCCTCCTTTCACGCTCGAATGAAGTATCAGTTACACGATAACGGCCTTCTCGGTGATTTCAACCAGACGCCAGTTTTTGTCTTTCGACAGCTTGCGGGTCTCCATGATCTTCACCGTGTCGCCGATTTGGGCTTCATTGTTCTCGTCATGCGCTTTGAATTTCTTCGTGTACTTGATACGTTTATGGTACAGGCTGTGCTTCTTGTAAGTCTCGACAGCCACTACGATCGTCTTATCCATCTTGTCGCTGACGACTTTGCCGATCTGTACTTTGCGGTTATTGCGTTCGCTCAAGGGGAAATCCTCCTTCCTCTAAATAGGGAGTTTGCGGAGCAAGCTCTCTCTTTAACTATCCAATGCCGAGTTCACGCTCGCGCAAAATCGTTTTGGCCCGGGCGATTTCTTTCCGCAGCTCGCTGATGCGGTGCGGATTGTCCAGTTGGCCGGTAGCCAGTTGGAAACGGAGGTTGAACAACTCATCCTTGAAGCCGGCGACCTTCTGCTCGAGCTCAGCCGACGTCAGGTTGCGGAATTCACTGGCTTTCATTTGCTTCACCACCCAATTCTTCACGCTTCACAAACTTCGTCTTGATCGGCAGTTTGTGAGCTGCAAGACGCATGGCCTCGCGCGCGATCTCCTCAGGTACGCCAGCCAATTCGAACAGGATTTTGCCCGGCTTGACAACGGCTACCCATGCTTCTACGTTACCTTTACCGCTACCCATCCGAACTTCGAGAGGCTTCTGGGTAATCGGTTTGGAAGGGAAAATTTTGATCCACACTTTGCCGCCCCGCTTGATATAACGAGTCATGGCAATACGGGCGGATTCGATCTGACGGTTCGTGACCCAAGCCGGTTCCATCGCTTGCAAGCCGTATTCGCCGAAGTGCACTTCCGTGCCGCCTTTGGCCATGCCTTTCATCTTGCCGCGATGCTGCTTGCGGTGTTTGACGCGTTTGGGGATCAACATGATCAGTTGCCTCCTTCCTCAGCGGCTTTCTTCTTCGTCGGAAGGACTTCGCCGCGGTAGATCCATACTTTGACGCCGATGCGGCCATAGGTCGTATGGGCTTCTGCCGTGCCGTAGTCGATGTCGGCGCGCAACGTATGCAACGGCACCGTACCTTCGCTGTAGCCTTCCGTACGGGCGATTTCAGCTCCGCCCAGACGTCCGCTTACGGATGTTTTGATGCCTTTGGCGCCTGCGCGCTGAGTCCGTTGGATCGCTTGCTTCATGGCGCGGCGGAAAGAAGTGCGGCGCTCGAGCTGCTGCGCGATGCTTTCGGCGACGAGAATCGCGTCCAGCTCCGGATTTTTGATTTCGGAAATATTGATATGGACTTTCTTGTTGTTCGTCAGCTTTGCCAGTTGGGTGCGCAACACTTCGACTTCCGATCCGCCCTTGCCGATGACGATGCCTGGCTTGGCGGTATGGATCGTGACGTTCACGCGGTTAGCTGCACGCTCGATTTCGATGCGGGCAACAGCGGCGTCCTTCAGTTTGTTTTTGAGGAATTCGCGGATTTTGACGTCCTCCATCAGAAGATCGCCGAAGTCCTTGTCAGCATACCACTTGGATTCCCAATCACGGATGATGCCGATGCGAAGACCGACCGGGTTTACTTTTTGACCCACACGTTGTCCCTCCTTATTTTTCGGATACGACCAGCGTAATGTGGCTGGTGCGTTTGAAGATGCTGAATGCACGTCCCTGGGAGCGCGGCTGGAACCGTTTCATGGTCGGGCCTTCGTTGGCGAACGCTTCGGAAACGACCAGCTTGTTCACGTCCAGTTGATAATTGTGATCAGCGTTGGCAATCGCGGAATTCAGCAGCTTCTCCAGCACCGGAGATGCTGAACGCGGCGTGTGGCGCAAAATCGCGACCGCTTCGCCCACTTGCTTGCCGCGGATCAGGTCCAGGACCAGGCGGACTTTGCGAGCGGGAATGCGGATGTTATAAACATGAGCTTTCGCTTGCTGAGACATCGGTGTACCTCCTTTTATCGGGAGTTTGACGCTTCAAACTCTCCCTGCTGTGTTACGTGCGCCGGCTCGGGCCGGCTCGCAGGGTTTATCTTCTGCCCGTCTTCTTGTCGTCGTCCGTATGGCCTTTGAACGTGCGCGTCGGCGCGAATTCGCCGAGCTTGTGTCCGACCATATCTTCCGTCACATAGACAGGGACATGCTTGCGGCCGTCATATACGGCAAACGTTTGGCCCACGAATTGCGGGAAAATTGTGGAACGGCGCGACCAGGTTTTGATCACGACTTTCTTGTTCGACCCGGACAGCTCTTCGACTTTCTTCAGCAGATAGCCGTCAACGAAAGGTCCTTTTTTCAGGCTGCGACCCATGGAATGCTCCTCCCTTCATCGCGCTAGGCACGATTGTAGCCGTTCACGCCGCCCGGCGCTTACTTGATCATCCGAACGAATAAGCTATACGCTTAAACGATCCGAATGATTTCCGTAAACGCGATCCTCGTAAGCGTGCGAGTCGGCGAGTTCGTGTTTACTTAGAGCGGCTGCGAACGATGTATTTGCTCGAAGCTTTCTTCTTCTTACGCGTCTTGTAGCCGAGTGTCGGCATGCCCCATGGAGACATCGGCGACTTGCGTCCGATCGGAGCGCGGCCTTCGCCGCCGCCGTGCGGGTGATCGTTCGGGTTCATGACGACACCGCGGACAGTCGGGCGCTTGCCGAGATTGCGATTGCGGCCTGCTTTGCCGATATTGATCAGCTCGTGATCCTGATTGCCGACCGTGCCGATCGTGGCGCGGCATTGCTTCAGAATGCGGCGGATCTCGCCGGACACCAGACGAATCGTTACATACTGTTCTTCTTTACCGAGCAATTGTGCGGAAGCGCCGGCTGCGCGTACAAGCTGTCCGCCTTTGCCGGGCTTGAGCTCGATGTTGTGAATAACGGAACCGACCGGAATATTTTCCAGCGGAAGCGCGTTGCCCACCTTGATGTCGGCTTCAGGGCCGGACATGATCTCGTCGCCGACTTTCAGCCCTTTCGGCGCGATGATATACACCTTCTCGCCGTCAACATAGTTGATCAGCGCGATGTACGACGTACGGTTCGGATCGTATTCGATCGTGGCCACGCGGCCGGGTATGCCGTCTTTCGTGCGCTTGAAGTCGATGATGCGATATTTACGCTTATGTCCGCCGCCATGATGGCGCGTCGTAATCTTGCCTTGGTTGTTGCGTCCGGCCGTCTTGCTGAGCGGTGCGAGCAGCGATTTCTCCGGCGTCGAAGTGGTAATCTCTTCGAACGTGGACATCGTCATCTGGCGACGGCTCGGCGTGGTCGGTTTAAACTTTTTGACTGGCACTCGGGTAACCTCCTTACCTCAAAAATTTGTATTATACGGAAGCTTCGAAGAACTCGAGCGGCTTGCTGCCCTCTGCGAGCTGAACGATCGCTTTTTTCCATTCCGACGTATAACCGCTGTGGCGGCCATAGCGCTTTGGCTTAGCCGGCATGCGCAACGTATTGACACTGACGACTTTCACCTTGAAGATTTGCTCGACGGCTTGCTTGATCTCCGTCTTGTTGGCTTTGATATCAACTTCGAACACGTACTTCAGCTGGTTAACGAAATCGCTGGTGCGTTCGGTAATGACCGGCCGCTTAATGACATCACGGGGGTTTTTCATTACGCGAACACCTCCTCTACCTTCGCGACCGCGTCCTTCGTGATGATCAATTGATCATGAACCATCACATCAAGCACGTTAATCCCGTCTGCTGCGACAATCTTGATGCCCGGGATGTTGCGAGCGGACAAAGCCACGTTGTTATCGAATTCCTTGGTCACGACGAGTGCCTTGCGTGCAACCTTGAGATTGCCGAGGATTTTCGCGAAATCCTTCGTCTTCGGTTGGTTCAGGCTGAGCTGATCAAGCACGATGATGCCGCCACCGACAACCTTGCTCGACAGCGCGGACTTGATGGCCAGACGGCGCACCTTGCGGGGCAGTTTGAAACCATAGCTGCGCGGAGTCGGTCCGAAGACGATGCCGCCGCCTTTCCATTGGGGCGAACGGATCGAGCCTTGACGGGCGCGGCCGGTGCCTTTCTGTTTCCACGGTTTGCGGCCGCCGCCGCGAACTTCGGAACGGCCTTTCGTTTTGTGCGTGCCTTGGCGAAGCGACGCCTGCTGAAGCACGACTGCGCTGTGCAGCACGTGGGTATTCGGTTCGATCCCGAAAATGCCTTCGGCAAGTTCAAGTTCGCCGACTTGGCTGCCTTCCACGTTATATACAGACACTTTAGGCATGAGTGGTCCTCCTTTCCAGAACGATGAGTATTATTTCTTCACCGAAGCGCGAATTTTAAGATAGGTGTTCTTCGGGCCAGGCACGGAGCCTTTGATGAGCAGCACATTGCGCTCGTTGTCCACACGCACGATTTCCAGGTTCTGAATCGTGATCGTATCCGAACCCATGCGGCCGTGCATCTTCTTGCCCTTCGGCACGCGATTGGCATCGCGAATCGTCGCGAGCGAACCGTTGCCGCGATGATACTTGGAACCGTGACCCATCGGTCCGCGGGACATGCCCCAGCGTTTGATGGCGCCTGCCGTTCCTTTACCCTTCGAAATACCCGTCACGTCAACAAATTGACCCGCCTCGAAAATGTCGACTTTGACTTCCTGGCCAACTTCGACTTCAGCGAGGTCTGCTCCGCGGACTTCGCGGATGAAGCGCTTGGGCGCCGTATTGGCTTTTTTCGCATGGCCGATTTGCGGTTTGTTCGCAAGCTTCTCGCGCTTGTCCGCAAATCCGAGTTGAATCGCTTCGTAACCGTCGTTTGCTTCGTCTTTCTTCTGAAGCACGACGTTCGGGGTCGCTTCGATTACCGTGACCGGCACTACGCTTCCGTCTGCCGCGAACACTTGCGTCATCCCGAGTTTACGTCCCAAGATTCCTTTCATGTTGACACCTCTTTTCCTTTCTGTATGAGACACCAGTCTCCGTGGATTAATTACAGCTTGATTTCGATGTCTACACCGGACGGCAGATCCAGACGCATCAGCGCGTCTACCGTTTGCGGCGTCGGATTGACGATATCGATCAAACGCTTGTGCGTGCGCATTTCGAATTGCTCACGCGAATCCTTATACTTGTGCACCGCGCGCAGAATCGTAATGATTTGCTTCTCGGTCGGCAGCGGAATCGGACCAGACACACTTGCACCGGTACGTTTCGCCGTCTCTACGATTTTCTCCGCGGATTGATCAAGAACGCGGTGGTCGTAGGCTTTCAAGCGGATACGGATTTTTTGCTTCGCCATATGGGAATTCCCTCCTCATTCGTCCAATTTTGGAATCGGACATACTCCGTGAGAAAAACCTGACAGCAACCGAGCATCCACTCTATGGCAAAGGGGCCGGGTGTGTCAGCAACCTCTCACATCATCGCACAGTCGCAGACCAACATTCACTATTATAGCGATCTGCAAAGGCGAATGCAACAAATTTTTATTCGTGTTTTCACAAATTTGTTGTCGGCCTTTTCACACTGTTTCCAACCGCGGGCCGCTGCTCCTCCTTTTGCCGAACTTGGGTACTTTCAATGCCCATCTCTCGCCGCTGCTCCTTCTTTCGCTGAACTTGGGTACTTTCTGTACCTATCTCTCGCCACTGCTCCTCCTTTCGCCGAACTTAGGTACTTTCAATGCCCATCTCTCGCCGCTGCTCCTTCTTTCGCCGAACTTAGGTACTTTCTGTGCCCATCTCCCGCCGCTGCTCCTTCTTTCGCTCGACTTAGGTACTTTCAATGCCCATCTCCCGCCGCTGCTCCTTCTTTCGCTCGACTTAGGTACTTTCAATGCCCATCTCCCGCCGCAATCCCACCCTTCGTCGAACTCTAGGTACTTTCTGTGCCCATCTCCCGCCGCTGCTCCTCCTTTTGCCGAACTTGGGTACTTTCAATGCCCACCTCCCGCCGCTGCTCCTCCTTTCGCCGAACTTGGGTACTTTCTGTACCCATCTCCCGCCGCAGTCCCACCTTTCGCCGAACTTAGGTACTTTCTGTGCCCTTCTCTCGCCGTGGCTCCTCCTTTCGCTCGACTCAGGTGCGGCTTGTGCCTCCTCCCAGGAGCAGGGATCGTCCAAGCTCAGACAACTCAAACTGATGACAGCGATACTCGCTTCCGCCAATCTTGGTGAACATACCTTTAACTACAAGTTGATGTGTTACCCGACTGCAAGCATGTCTTTCCAGCTGTAGCCACGTTGTTAGTTCAGGCAAACCGATTGGCCTGCATGCAAGGAAAGCCGCACGAAGCGCTTCTCGCTCGTAAACGGATAATGCCAAGTAATCGCCATTCTTCGACCCTGCCCTTGCTTGCAACAATTGCTGCAAATCCCTCCTGCAAAGATCGGGCTGCTTCAGCAGTTCATCGCGACTATATGGAAAATACGCAAAGCCGAAAGCGGCCACGGAGCGAGCCCTCGCCCGCTCGAATGAAAACCGCTTGCGCGTCACCATCTCTGCATGCGTGATGAAGTGCTCTTCTTCCAGGACGACACCCCATCTTCGGATAAATGCATCTCCATAAATTTTCACCCCCGACAAGCCGACCATTTCATGTTCCAACACGATACCCTCAAGCGACCCCAACACCGGATAAACAACTTCCAACATAAGCTTCGTGCCCGCCAAATCCTCCTCCAGCATTTCCTTGCGTTGCCCCTTTGCGTCCGCCAATTGACTTCGATATAACGCCTCATATTCGTCTTCGAACATTCCATCAACCTCCATTCCATCACCTTCATCCCGTTTGCCTCCTCACCAATCGCCGTGCTCTCAGCAAAATGTCCACTTTGCAACCATTTGCAAAAGTCCCTTTCTTCCGTCGCGCTGATTCCGGACAACGAGACTGTAGAAACTCGGCCGCGGTGCAATAAACATAAAAACGCCGCCTCCCCTGATCTCTCAGAGCAAGCGGCGTGTGCTTCACGCGCGTATTCATCACTTATGGAAAATCCGTCGCAATCAATACGAGCGTGTGTTTCTTCTTCTTACTTCGTGATCGATGCAACTGCGCCGGCGCCAACCGTGCGGCCGCCTTCGCGGATAGCGAAGCGAGTACCTTCTTCGATCGCGATCGGCGAGATCAGTTGAACCGTAACCGTAATGTTGTCGCCCGGCATAACCATCTCCGTACCTTCCGGCAGGTTGATGATGCCCGTTACGTCCGTCGTGCGGAAGTAGAACTGAGGGCGATATCCCGTGAAGAAAGGCTTATGACGGCCACCTTCAGCTTGGGTCAGTACGTAGATTTGAGCGGTGAATTCCGTGTGCGGCTTAACCGAACCCGGCTTCACGATAACTTGACCGCGCTCAATGTCTTTGCGGTCTACACCGCGAAGCAATGCGCCGACGTTGTCGCCAGCTTGCGCTTGGTCGAGCAGCTTGCGGAACATTTCCACGCCGGTAACGACCGACTTGCGAGTTTCTTCTTGCAGACCAACGATTTCAACTTCGTCGCCCACTTTAACCACACCGCGTTCAACACGGCCCGTAGCAACCGTACCGCGACCGGTAATCGTGAACACGTCCTCGACCGGCATCAGGAACGGCTTGTCGGTAGCGCGTACCGGTTCCGGGATGTAGCTGTCGACGGCTTCGAACAGTTCAACGATTTTGTCGGCCCAAGGACCTTCCGGATTTTGCAGCGCTTCGCGAGCGGAACCGCGGATGACCGGAGTGTCGTCGCCCGGGAACTCATATTCGTTCAGCAGGTCGCGCACTTCCATCTCAACCAGCTCAAGCAGTTCTTCGTCTTCCACCATGTCGCACTTGTTCAAGAATACGACGATGTAAGGAACGCCTACTTGGCGGGAAAGCAGAATATGCTCGCGCGTTTGCGGCATCGGGCCGTCAGCAGCGGATACGACCAGGATTGCGCCGTCCATCTGGGCAGCACCGGTGATCATGTTCTTGACATAGTCGGCGTGGCCCGGGCAGTCAACGTGCGCATAGTGGCGATTCGGCGTTTCGTATTCAACGTGGGACGTCGAGATCGTGATTCCGCGCTCGCGCTCTTCCGGTGCCTTGTCGATTTGGTCGAATGCAATTGCTGCTCCGCCGTATTTCTTGGAAAGAACCGTCGTGATTGCAGCAGTCGTGGTCGTTTTGCCATGGTCAACGTGACCGATCGTACCGATGTTAACGTGCGGTTTGTTACGTTCGAACTTAGCCTTTGCCATTGGTTTTTGCCTCCTTAATTAAGGAAAAATATTGTATTGTTGGCGGGCCAGGTCACACGACGAACGCGTGCCTGTAACCCTGCCGCTTGCACATGGAAAGCGATTATTGGCCGCCCTTGGACTTCGCGATGATCTCTTCGGAGATCGACTTCGGAACTTCCTCATAGTGGGACAGCTCCATCGAGAACACCCCGCGGCCTTGCGTACCGGAACGAAGCGTCGTTGAGTATCCGAACATCTCGGCAAGCGGCACTTTCGCGCGGACGATTTGCGCGCCGTGGCGCGAATCCATCCCCTCGATCCGTCCGCGACGGGAGTTCAGCATGCCCATTACGTCGCCCATGTATTCCTCAGGCACCGTAACTTCAACTTTCATGATCGGCTCGAGCAGCACCGGATTACATTTGTCCTTCGCTGCCTTGAGCGCCATGGAGCCGGCAATCTTAAACGCCATTTCGGAGGAGTCGACGTCATGGTACGATCCGTCGAAGATCGTCGCCTTGATGTCAACAAGCGGGAAGCCGGCAAGTACGCCGTTCTTCATCGATTCCTCGATACCGGCCTGTACGGGCGCGATATATTCGCGTGGTACAACACCGCCGACGATCTTGTTCTCGAACAGGAAACCAGCTCCTGCTTCCTGCGGTTCGAACTCGATCCAGCAATGGCCGTATTGGCCGCGTCCGCCGGATTGGCGTACGAACTTGCCTTCGACCTTCGCAGATTGACGGAACGTCTCGCGGTAAGCAACCTGCGGCTTGCCGACATTCGTCTCTACCTTGAACTCGCGAAGCATGCGGTCGACGAGAATTTCCAGATGGAGCTCGCCCATGCCGGCAATGATCGTCTGTCCGGTCTCTTCGTCCGTATGTGCGCGGAAAGTCGGGTCTTCCTCGGCGAGCTTCTGCAGCGCGATCCCCATCTTGTCTTGGTCGGCCTTCGTCTTTGGCTCAACCGCAAGCTGGATAACCGGCTCCGGGAAGTTCATCGATTCGAGGATAACTTGATTCTTCTCGTCGCACAGCGTATCGCCGGTCGTCGTGTCCTTCAGGCCAACCGCAGCAGCGATGTCGCCTGCATACACTTCGCTGATTTCCTGACGGCTGTTGGCGTGCATTTGCAAAATCCGACCGATGCGCTCACGCTTGCCCTTCGTTGCATTTACCACATAAGATCCGGAATGAAGCACGCCGGAATATACGCGGAAGAAGGTCAGCTTGCCGACGAACGGGTCAGTTGCAATCTTGAACGCCAGCGCTGCGAACGGCTCGGAATCGGAAGACTTGCGAATCGTTTCCGTACCGTCGTCCAGATGAGCTTTGATATCCGGAACGTCCGTCGGCGCCGGCAAGTAATCGACAACGGCGTCAAGCATCGATTGTACGCCCTTGTTGCGATAAGAAGATCCGCATACAACCGGGAAGATCTTCACTTCGCAAACGCCTCTGCGAAGTGCAGCTTTCAGTTCCGGAATCGTAATTTCTTCGCCTTCCAGATACTTCATCATCAGATCTTCGTCCAGCTCGGCTACCTTCTCCACGAGTTCCGCACGGAGTTCTTCGGCTTGCGCTCTCAGATGCTCAGGTACTTCCTCCTGGACGCGCTCTTTGCCAAGATCGTCTTTGTAAATATACGCGTGCATCTCAACAAGGTCGATCATGCCGACGAAGTCGCTCTCCGCGCCGATCGGCAATTGAATCGCTACCGAATTCGCACCGAGACGTTCCCGCATGTCCTTCACGACATTGAGGTAATCCGCCCCGATAATGTCCATCTTGTTGACATAGGCAATCCGCGGCACCCCGTACTTGTCGGCTTGACGCCATACGGTCTCGGATTGCGGTTCAACGCCTTCTTTGGCGCTGAATACGCCAACGGCTCCATCCAATACGCGCAGGGAGCGCTCGACTTCCACCGTAAAGTCAACGTGACCCGGCGTGTCGATAATATTGATGCGGTGTCCCTTCCATTGAGCGGTCGTCGCGGCAGACGTAATCGTAATGCCGCGTTCTTGCTCTTGCTCCATCCAGTCCATCGTAGCGGCGCCCTCGTGCACTTCGCCGATCTTATGAACACGGCCGGTATAGAACAGAATCCGTTCTGTGGTAGTCGTCTTGCCCGCGTCGATATGCGCCATGATCCCGATGTTGCGCGTATTCTGTAAGGAGAACTCTCTTGCCATAATGTGTCTCCCTTCGATTACCAGCGGTAGTGTGCGAACGCTTTGTTCGCTTCCGCCATTTTGTGGGTATCTTCGCGCTTCTTGACCGCTGCTCCCGTGTTATTGGAAGCATCGAGAATTTCCGCTGCCAAACGCTCTTCCATCGTCTTCTCGCCGCGATTGCGGGAGTAGTTCACGAGCCAGCGAAGTCCGAGCGACGTACGACGCTCCGGCTTGACTTCGATCGGAACCTGGTAGTTCGCACCGCCGACGCGGCGTGCCTTGACTTCCAATACCGGCATGATGTTCTTGATGGCCGCTTCGAAAACTTCCATCGGATCTTTGCCGGAACGTTCGCGAATGATGCTGAAAGCATTGTACAGCAGTTGCTGGGCTACGCCCTTCTTGCCGTCGATCATGATGCGATTGACCAGACGGGTAACGAGCTTGCTGTTATAGACCGGATCCGGGAGAACGTCCCGTTTCGGTACTGGTCCTTTGCGAGGCATTTAGAGTTCCTCCTTTCCCTTCTGCTTATAACCTGGAATGGCCGACACCCTTGCGAGCGCGTCATGCCGATTATGATTTCTTGGCCTTAGGACGTTTCGTACCGTACTTCGAGCGAGCTTGCGCACGGTTGTTCACGCCTGCGGTATCCAGAGCTCCGCGCACGATATGGTAACGTACGCCCGGAAGGTCCTTGACCCGGCCCCCGCGAATCAGCACGACGCTGTGTTCTTGCAGGTTGTGACCGATCCCCGGAATATAGGCAGTCACCTCGACGCGGTTCGTCAGACGTACCCGCGCGTATTTGCGAAGTGCGGAGTTCGGTTTCTTCGGTGTCATCGTACCTACGCGAGTGCATACGCCGCGCTTCTGAGGTGCGCTGATGTCCGTCTCCAGACGCTTCAGAGCATTGTAGCCTCTTTGCAGCGCGGGCGACTTGGACTTGACGACCTTCGGTTCGCGACCTTTGCGAACGAGTTGGTTGATTGTTGGCATATTGCCACCCCCTTCCCATGGTTATAACCGATACATCGGCCGTATCATCGACCGATTTGCAAAGCCCACAGATCCAGGCGGTTCATTCTTGAGAAACGAGAAAGGGCTGCACCGGATGTCTTTCGCGAAATTCACGTTTTCCGGCACCAACCCATGTCACTTATTCCTCATTGCATGCAGCCCGCATACCTGTTCAGCCGACCAAGCCGGCTTCCAAGGAAACGCACCGCGCCCGATCATTCGATAGAATCGATGACCCGCGCTGCCGTCGCTGCGCCTACATCAATGCCGCAAGTTCTTCCCAGGTTCCGCATCGTGTCCACACGCGTCAGCTTGATGCCGTACTGTTCGCATGCCTGAACAATTCGCGTCGCCATTCGGGGATCTGCATCCTGCGCGATAAACACTTCCTCGGCAATCCCCAGCTCGATCGCTTTCATCGTTTGCTTCATGCCGATTCGCATTCGTTCTCCCTGCTTGCCGCCGTTAGTCGCTGTCATCGACACCGGCCTCCATCGGAATCAGAAAGATTTCGTCACGCACACACTCAGACATATTATCACCAGAAGAGAGTCCATGTCAAGAAAAGTTTGCGGTCTTTACCGGATTTACATTCGCTTGCGCGACATCCCCGCAATGAAGATCATGACAAGCACTAGCGAGTATACATAAGGCATCGCCATCCCCATTATTTTCTCATAAGAGGTCAGCTCTTCGTATCGATTCAACATTTCCATCGTTCGGAACAGCGGCGGAAGCAACCACTCGATGAATCGAAGCGAAGACGGAGCCCCGTTTACGATGCTCGAACCTGCCAATGAAATCACGACAAAGATAACCACTCCGCCCCAAGCGATGTACCATTTGGGAAACCATTTGCGGGTAAACAGGATGCCTGCCGCGCTGCCCATTCCGGCTAGTCCGACATGGCAAACCAAAGCCGTCCAAAGCTCTTGGGCGTTCGGCATGCCTGTAAATTTGTCGCCCCAAGTCGGATATACGACCGAAATCACGGACAATACGACAGACAATGCGGCCAGTGGAACCAATTTCAGCCCATAATAGCTAGCAAAGCTCTTGAAACGCAATCTTGTAATCATTTGCTGAGACTCATGCTCCAGATCGATATATCCAAACCCAATCCAGGCCGAGACAACGAATAATACGGTCACCGTAAATGAAAAGCTGGGCATTATTGGATTCGGTACGACTCCGTAGACGAAAACAACAGCAAACAAATAAACCGTCAGCGGAGCGAAATACCGGAACGAGAGCAAATAATCCCTGCTGAAATATCGAATGGCGGCAATGGCAGTCATCCTATTTCACCTTCTCCGTTAAGGCTCTCGCTTGGCAACGGGGACGATTCGGCATTTGCAACCGATACAATATGTCCGCCGATATCGAGGACCGCTTTCAAGAAGTTGTCGCTGTCCGCGTCGCTTACCTGAATGGTATAGCCGTTCACAGTCTTGCTGCTGAATTGGAGACTTTGCCGGATCAACCACTCATCTGCCTCCGGGGTCTGTGGAATTACGCATTGAATGATCTTGTACTTGTTCGCCCGCCGATTGCCGTCCAATCTGTCAACTTGGGAAAGTCGGCTGTTCACGATCGTCAAGAACTTATGCGCAATCCCTTCTGCGAGCCCTTGTTCATGCGACGTAAACACGACAGCAGCACCTGCATGCTTCAACTCCGACAGCACACGGGCGATCGTTCCTTGCGAACGAACATCTAGGCCGGACAACGGTTCATCCAGCAGAAGAAGTTCCGGGGTCCGGAGGAGGGCCTGAATCAGGTTGATTTTTTGCAGCATCCCCTTGGAATATTGTCGGCATGGACGTCTGGCTGCGTCGACTTCAAACTCAAACTTGTCCAGCAGTGCCGATATTCTTTGATCCAATTGTCGCTTAGGCAAACCGCTGATTGCTCCCATATGCCGCAAATATTCCAATCCCGACATACGGATTTTGGGAAACCGGTCAGGGACATATCCGATGGATAATATCCCGTCGGCCCGGTGAACAATTCTCTTCCCCTGCGACAGCGAGCTGATGCCTCCGATCAACTTCAGAAGCGTGCTCTTCCCCGATCCGTTCTTTCCGAGGATGGCAACGACTTCCCCCTGTGCAAGCGTCAACGTGACGTCTTGCAACACGATTCGCCCGGCATACACTTTGCCGACATGCTGCAAAGTCAACAACGCGACAGTCATGTAAACTCCCCTTGAGACTGGATGTTAAATTCGCTGTAACTCATGAAAAAACCGGCAGGGAGCACTGTTGGCTCAGCTCTGCCGGTCATCATGAAATTGTCGTCTTATTCCGCCGATGCCGTGGCAAATTCAGCCGATTGCTCCTCTTCATCCAGCGAATTCACGAGGCGGATGTTGCGATAGCGCGACATCCCCGTGCCTGCCGGAATGAGCTTGCCGATAATGACATTCTCCTTGAGACCGAGCAGACGGTCGACTTTGCCCTTGATGGCGGCATCGGTCAACACGCGTGTCGTCTCCTGGAAGGAAGCGGCCGAGAGGAACGAATCCGTCTCGAGCGATGCCTTCGTAATCCCGAGCAGCACAGGGCGGGCAACCGCCGGCTCCCGGCCGTTCAGAATCGCGTCGCGGTTCGCATCCTCGTACTCGTGGATATCCACGAATGCGCCCGGCAGCAGAATCGTATCGCCTGGATCGACGATCTTGATTTTGCGCAGCATCTGCTTGATCATGACTTCCACGTGCTTGTCGTTGATTTCCACGCCCTGGTTCCGGTATACGCGCTGAACTTCCTGCAGGATATAGTTCTGCACGCCGCGGATGCCCTTGATGCGCAGCATCTCCTTCGGGTCGATGGAACCGTCCGTCAGCTCGTCGCCCGCTTCGATATGCTGACCTTGCGTGATCCGGATGCGCGAGCCGTAGCTGACCGGATATACCTTCGTCTCGGCTTCGCCTTGCACTTCGATCTCGCGGCGGTCCTTCGTCTCGCGAATTTCCTTGATCACGCCGTCGATTTCCGAGATGATCGCTTGCCCCTTCGGATTGCGGGCTTCGAACAGCTCCTGAATCCGCGGCAAGCCTTGCGTGATGTCGTCGCCGGCAACGCCGCCGGTATGGAATGTACGCATCGTGAGCTGCGTGCCCGGCTCGCCGATCGACTGCGCCGCGATAATGCCGACGGCTTCGCCGATTTCGACTTTCTTGCCGGTCGCCAGATTGCGTCCGTAGCACATCTTGCAGACGCCGTGGCGCGCGCGGCAGCTAAGCACGGAGCGAATCTGCAGCTTCTTGACGCCCGACTTGATCAGCAGCTCCGCCTTCGGCGTGTCGATCAATTCGTTGACGTTCACGAGCACTTCGCCCGATTCCGGATGGCGCACGGTCTCGAACGCGTAACGGCCTTCGATCCGGTCGAACAAATCTTCGATGACTTCCTTGCCGTCTTCGATCCGCGACACGAGAATGCCCTTGTCGGTGCCGCAATCTTCCTCGCGCACGATGACGTCCTGCGCGACGTCGACCAGACGGCGGGTCAGATAGCCCGAGTCGGCCGTCCGCAGCGCCGTATCGGCCAAGCCTTTGCGCGCGCCGTGCGTGGAGATGAAGTACTCAAGCACGGTCAAGCCTTCGCGGAAGTTCGAAAGGATCGGCAATTCGATAATCCGGCCGGACGGGTTGGCCATCAGGCCCCGCATGCCGCCGAGCTGGGTAATCTGCGACTTGTTGCCGCGCGCTTTGGAGTCGACCATCAGCATGATCGAATTGTAGCGGTCCATCGACTTCATCAGAATTTCCGTGATGTCGTCCTTGGCCCGGCTCCAAATTTCGATGACGCGGTCGTAGCGTTCTTCGTTCGTGATCAGACCGCGGCGGTATTGGGTCGTGATGACCTTGACCTTCTCCTGGGACTGCTTCAGAATGTCGAACTTCTCCTGCGGCACGATAACGTCGGATACGGCGATCGTAATGCCGGCGCGGGTCGAATAAGTGAACCCGAGCTGCTTGATGCGGTCGAGGATGACCGATGTCAGCGTCGTATGGTAAATCCGGAAGCATTCGCCGATGATCGCGCCGAGATACTCTTTGCCCACCGCGCCCGGTGTCGGCAATTCGGCCATAATCTTGTCGAGATCGGCTCCCTTGTCATAGACGAAATATTTCTCCGGCGTTCCCTTGAGCAAGTTTTCCTTGGTGGCTTCATTGATGTAAGGGAACGTGTCCGGGAAAATCTCGTTGAAAATGATTTTGCCGATCGTCGTGACCAGCATGGCATTTTGCTGCTCCGGCGTGAACGTCTTCTTCCTCAGTTCGCGTACCGGGATGACAACGCGCGCATGCAGCGAAATGCGGCTCGGTTCGCGCTGGTAAGCGGAGACCGCTTCGTTCACATTGGCGAATATCAAGCCGGAACCCGGGGCTTCCTTGTTGTCCATGGTGAGATAGTAGCATCCGAGCACCATGTCCTGGGAAGGCGTTACGACAGGCTTGCCGTCCTTCGGGTTCAGAATGTTGCCCGATGCCAGCATGAGCAGACGAGCTTCCGCTTGCGCCTCGGCGGACAACGGCACGTGAACGGCCATCTGATCGCCGTCGAAGTCGGCATTATATGCCGTACATACAAGCGGGTGAAGCTTGATGGCGCGGCCTTCGACCAGGATCGGCTCGAACGCCTGAATGCCCAAACGGTGCAGCGTAGGCGCGCGGTTCAGCAGCACGGGATGCTCCTTGATGACCTCTTCGAGCACGTCCCATACTTCCGGACTGACGCGTTCAACCTTGCGCTTGGCGCTCTTGATATTGTGCGCCTGGCCCTTGAGCACCAGTTCTTTCATGACGAATGGCTTGAACAGCTCCAGCGCCATCTCCTTCGGCAAGCCGCATTGATACATACGGAGGCTTGGACCGACGACGATAACCGAACGGCCGGAGTAGTCGACCCGTTTGCCGAGCAGGTTTTGGCGGAAACGTCCTTGCTTGCCTTTGAGCATATGGCTGAGCGATTTGAGCGGACGGTTGCCGGGACCCGTGACCGGGCGACCGCGGCGGCCGTTGTCGATCAAAGCGTCGACAGCTTCCTGAAGCATGCGCTTCTCGTTCTGCACGATGATGTCCGGCGCGCCCAAATCGAGCAGCCGCTTGAGACGGTTGTTCCGATTGATGACGCGGCGGTACAAGTCGTTCAAGTCGCTGGTCGCGAAGCGTCCGCCGTCCAGTTGCACCATCGGACGAAGCTCCGGCGGAATGACCGGCAGCACGTCGAGAATCATCCAGTCCGGCAGATTGCCGGAATTGCGGAACGACTCGATCACTTCCAGACGCTTGATCGCACGGTTGCGGCGCTGGCCTTGGGCTGAACGTAGCTCTTCCTTGAGCAGCTCCAGCTCGCGGTCGAGATCGATGTCCTGCAGCAGTCTCTTCACCGCTTCCGCACCCATGCCGGCCTGAAATGCATAGCCGTACTTCTCCCGGTAGCTCCGATATTCCTTCTCGGAGAGCAGCTGCTTCTTCTCGAGCGGCGTGTCTCCGGGGTCAGTCACCACATAGGAGGCAAAGTAAATAATCTCTTCAAGCGAACGCGGGGACATGTCGAGCGCAAGCCCCATCCGGCTCGGAATGCCCTTGAAGTACCAGATGTGAGACACCGGGGCAGCCAGTTCAATATGGCCCATCCGCTCGCGGCGAACTTTCTGGCGGGTAACTTCGACGCCGCAGCGATCGCAGACGACGCCTTTATAACGGACGCGCTTGTACTTGCCGCAATGGCATTCCCAGTCTTTGGTCGGCCCGAAAATCTTCTCGCAGAACAGACCTTCCTTCTCCGGCTTAAGCGTGCGGTAGTTGATCGTCTCCGGCTTCTTGACTTCGCCGCGCGACCAGGACCGGATCTTGTCCGGGGATGCGAGCCCGATCTTCATGAACTCAAAGTTGTTGACATCTAACAAGGAGCAAGCCCTCCTTCATCGTAGCAATTCAATCCGGCAACCGAGCGGCGACGACATAGCCGTTCGCCATCTCCGCTGCCGTTATCCCTTTGCATTCCGTGACGACGAGTCGCACTTCAACTATTCCATCCCGACTTCCGCGCCTTCGAGATTGAGGTTCAGCTTGTCGCCTGCCCCGTCGTCTTCGTCGTCGGTCTCTTTCATCTCGATCTCTTCTTCGTTCTCGGTCAGGATTTTCACATCCATGCCCAAGCTCTGAAGCTCCTTGATCAACACTTTGAAGGACTCCGGAACACCCGGTTCCGGCACGTTCTCGCCTTTGACGATCGACTCGTACGTCTTGACGCGCCCGACCACGTCGTCGGACTTGACGGTCAGAATCTCTTGCAGCGTGTAGGCAGCGCCGTAAGCTTCAAGCGCCCAAACTTCCATCTCGCCGAAGCGCTGGCCGCCGAATTGCGCCTTGCCGCCCAACGGCTGCTGCGTGACGAGGGAGTATGGTCCCGTGGAACGGGCGTGAATCTTGTCGTCGACCATGTGCGCCAGCTTGATCATGTACATGACGCCGACGGTCACTTCGCGCTCGAACGGTTCGCCCGTACGTCCGTCGTACAGCTGCGTCTTGCCGTTGCGCTGCATGCCGGCTTCTTCCATCGTGTCGAATACATCGTATTCGCTCGCGCCGTCGAATACCGGCGTCGACGCACGAATGCCCAGGTGACGGCACGCCATGCCGAGGTGAACTTCCAGCACCTGCCCGATATTCATCCGCGAAGGCACGCCCAGCGGATTGAGCACGACCTGCACCGGCGTTCCGTCCGGCATGAACGGCATGTCTTCTTCCGGCAGGATCCGGGCAATGACACCCTTGTTGCCGTGGCGTCCGGCCATCTTGTCGCCTTCGGAAATTTTCCGTTTCTGCGCGATGTAGACACGCACCAGTTGGTTGACGCCCGGCGGCAGCTCGTCGCCGTTCTCGCGCGTGAACACCTTCACGTCGACGACGATGCCGTCGGTGCCGTGCGGTACGCGCAAAGACGTATCGCGCACTTCGCGCGCCTTCTCGCCGAAGATCGCGTGCAAGAGGCGCTCTTCCGCCGTCAGCTCGGTGACGCCCTTCGGCGTGACCTTGCCGACAAGGATGTCGCCCGCGCCGATCTCCGCGCCGACGCGGATAATGCCGCGCTCGTCGAGGTTGCGCAGCGCGTCTTCCCCGACGTTCGGGATATCGCGCGTAATTTCTTCCGGTCCAAGCTTCGTGTCGCGCGCTTCGGACTCATATTCCTCGATATGAATCGAAGTGTAGACGTCCTCCCGCACCAGCTTCTCGGACAGCAGGATCGCATCCTCGTAGTTGTAGCCTTCCCACGTCATGAATGCCACGACAACGTTGCGTCCGAGCGCAAGCTCGCCGGTATCCGTAGAAGGACCGTCCGCGAGAATGTCGCCCTTCTTGATGATCTCGCCTTTGCGACAGATAGGCCGCTGATTGATGCATGTGCCCTGGTTGGAGCGCATGAACTTTTGCAGCTTGTATTTGACGACATCGCCCTTTACTTCTTTGCCGTCTACCATTTCAACCCTGCGCAGCCAAATTTCGTTAGCGCTGACACGCTCAATGACACCGTCGTATTTGGATACAATACAGACACCGGAGTCTTTGGCCGACTTGTGCTCCATCCCCGTGCCGACGAGCGGCGAATCCGGAACGAGCAGCGGAACGGCTTGGCGTTGCATGTTCGAGCCCATAAGCGCACGGTTGGAGTCGTCGTTCTCAAGGAACGGGATCATCGCGGTCGCGACGGATACGACCTGCTTCGGCGAGACGTCAATGAAGTCGACGCGATTGCTCGGCATCTGCAAAATGTTGTCTGCCTGCTTGTTGTACCGCACGATGACGCTGTCTTCCGTAAAAGAGCCGTCGTCGTTCAAGTTCACGTTCGCTTGCGCGATAATGTAGTTGTACTCTTCGTCCGCCGTCATGTACACGATCTCGTCGGTCACTTTGCCCGTATTCGCGTCCACTTTGCGGTACGGCGCTTCAATGAAGCCGTACTCGTTGATGCGGGCGAACGTCGACAGCGAGTTGATCAGGCCGATATTCGGACCTTCCGGCGTCTCGATCGGACACATCCGGCCATAGTGGGACGGATGCACGTCGCGCACTTCGAAGCCGGCGCGCTCCCGCGTCAAGCCGCCGGGACCGAGCGCGGACAGGCGGCGCTTGTGCGTCAATTCGGCCAGCGGGTTCGTCTGGTCCATGAACTGAGACAACTGCGAGGAGCCGAAAAACTCCTTGATCGCGGCGATAACCGGGCGGATATTGATCAATGCCTGCGGCGTAATGGCATTCTGGTCTTGAATCGACATGCGTTCGCGCACGACGCGTTCCATCCGGGACAGCCCGATGCGGAACTGGTTCTGCAGCAGTTCGCCGACGGAGCGCAGCCGCCTGTTGCCCAAGTGGTCGATATCGTCTGTCGTGCCGATGCCATGAAGCAAGTTCATGAAATAGTTGATCGACGCGATAATGTCGGCCGGCGTAATGTGCTTCACCGACTTATCGACGATGCCGTTGGAGATGACTTTGACGACTTTGCCGTCTTCGATCGGCGAGAACACGCTGATCGTCTGCAGCGGAATATCTTCGGCTTCGTTCACGCCTCCGACGACGCGATAGTTCTTGTAGCCGACATTCTTCTCCAGCATCGGCAAGATCTGATCGAGCAGCCGGCGGTCGATCATCTGGCCGGACTCCGCCAAAATCTCGCCCGTGGACGGATCTACCAGCGTTTCGGCCAGACGATGGTCGAACAAGCGATTTTTGATATGAAGTTTCTTATTGATCTTGTAACGTCCCACGTTGGCCAGGTCGTAGCGCTTCGGATCGAAGAAGCGGGCAATGAGCAGGCTGCGCGCATTCTCGAGCGTCGGCGGTTCGCCCGGACGAAGACGCTCGTAGATCTCGATGAGCGCTTTCTCCGTGGAATCGGTATTGTCCTTCTCCAGCGTATTGCGGATATACTCGTCCTGCCCAAGCAGATCCAAAATTTCCGCGTCGGTGCCGAAGCCAAGCGAGCGGAGCAGCACCGTTACCGGGATTTTGCGGGTACGGTCGATGCGGACATAAACGATGTCCTTGGCGTCCGTCTCCAACTCCAGCCAAGCGCCGCGGTTCGGGATAACCGTAGCAGTGTACGTTTTCTTCCCGTTTTTGTCCACTTTCGTGCTGTAGTAGACGCTCGGAGAGCGAACCAATTGGCTGACGATAACGCGTTCGGCCCCGTTGATAATGAAAGTGCCGGTCTCGGTCATAAGCGGAAAATCGCCCATGAACACTTCCTGCTCCTTCACTTCCCCGGTTTCCTTGTTAAGCAGACGCACTTTGACACGCAGCGGCGCTGCATAGGTGACATCGCGTTCCTTGGATTCGTCGACGGAGTACTTAGGCTCGCCCAAGCTGTAGTCAATAAACTCCAGCACGAGGTTGCCCGTAAAGTCCTGGATCGGCGAAATGTCCTGAAAAATTTCCCGCAAGCCCTCGTCCAAAAACTTCTGGTACGATTGTTGCTGAATTTCGATCAGGTTGGGGACGTCGAGCACCTCTTTGATTCGGGAATAGCTGCGTCTGGTCCGACGGCCGTACTGAACAAGATGTCCTGCCAACTTAACCTCACCCCTTCAGTCTGCTTCAACACAAAAACAAAGAAAAGCCCTTATGCGCCGGTTGGCGGCACAATGGCAACCCACATGAGTCAAATGTCCAAAACAAACCCAGTTATATGCATCCTCATGGGCAATTATTCCTTATCTCCAATCCTTGGTTTACGATATCGACAATAAGCCCATCGTAATACTGACATTTTTTAATGATACCACGATACAGAAGTCAAGTCAAACTTTTCTTGTTCGTCGCCCGCAAAATCCGATACCCCTTATCCTTGCCGATTTCTGCCACTGCATCTTCGCCGAATATCGCTTCCAGCTTCGTCCGCGCGGTCGGCGCTCCTTGCTTGTTCTGAATGACGATCCACAGCGCGCCGCCGGGAACCAGGTGTTCTGCGCACTCTTCAAAGATGCGATGCACAACGCCCTTTCCGGCACGGATCGGGGGATTGGTGAGAATGACGTCATATCGCTGGCCGCCGACCGATGCCAGTCCGTCGCTCTGCATCACGCTGACGTTGCCGATTCCGTTGGCTTCCGCGTTCAACCGAGCCAACTCGACTGCTCGCTCATTCACATCGACGAGATCGGCAAATCCATCCTGCGTTAGCCGCGCCGCCGTCAACCCGATCGGGCCATAGCCGCACCCGACGTCCAGAATCCGCGAACCCGGCGGAATCTCCATCCGTTCGATCAGCGCCTTGCTGCCGTAATCGAGCCCTTGCTTCGAGAACACGCCGGCGTCTGTCGTCAACTTCAGCCGAATGCCGCGAACGGTCAATTCGAACAACTGCCGATGGCTGGCCACGGCCGGCCGTTGCGAATAATAGTGCTCGCTCAAGATGGACACCTCCGTGATGCCGCAATTCCATTTTTCCCCTCAATGCGTGCAAACAAACCCCTTGAAGATCATCTTCAAGGGGTTTGTCGCGGAAACCGTTAGCGAATCATTACTTGACTTCGACTTTGGCGCCTGCTTCTTCAAGCTTCGCCTTCACGGATTCGGCTTCTTCCTTCGAAACTTTCTCCTTGATCGCCTTCGGTGCGTTGTCGACCAGGTCCTTCGCTTCCTTCAGGCCAAGACCGGTAATTTCACGAACCGCCTTGATCACGTTGATCTTGGAAGCGCCGGCTTCGAGAAGGTTAACGTCGAATTCTGTTTGCTCTTCCACTTCAGCCGCAGCGCCGCCGCCAGCTACGACTGCAACCGGTGCAGCTGCGGTAACGCCGAATTCTTCTTCGATTGCTTTGACAAGATCGTTCAGTTCGAGAACGGTCATGGCCTTGATGGCCTCCAAAATTTGCTCTTTGCTCATTTGGGTTTAACCCTCCATTATAAATGATTTAACTTGCGTTATTCGTTTGCGAACGGGCAAGCGTCAAGCCGTTGCTTCGTTCTTCTCGGCGACCGCCTTGACGGCGAGCGCCACGTTGCGCATCGGTGCCTGCAGCACGCTGAGCAGCATAGACAGCAAGCCTTCGCGAGACGGCAGGTTGGCAAGCGCCTGGATCTGAGCCGTATCGACAACGCGTCCTTCGACGACGCCGCCCTTGATTTTGAGCGCATCGTTCTTCTTCGCGAAATCGTTCAGGATCTTCGCGGGAGCGACTGCATCCGTACCGAATGCGACTGCCGTCGGGCCTGTCAGAACTGCGTTCAGCTCACCAAGCTCGGCGCTGTCTGCAGCGCGGCTCACCAGCGAGTTCTTCAGCACTTGGAAATCCACGCCGGCTTCGCGAAGCTGCTTGCGAAGCTCGGTCACTTGCGCCACGTTCAGGCCGCGGTAGTCGGCGATGACCGTCGTCGTGCTGGCTTTCAGCTTCGACGCGATCTCCTCGACCGCTTGTTGCTTGGCGGCGATGATTTTCGCATTTGCCATGGGTTACACCTCCTGTTTCTTGATAACCGTAGGACATGAAGCATGCCCCCGCAGACGCGGGGGCATGAACGTTCGAGCATCGCGAATGGCGAGCGCGCTTGGCGCCGCATCCGGGATTGCTGTATCCACACGCCTCGGCAGGAAATTAAGCTTTACCGCACACTCGAAGCTTGGCGAACGCCGGCTTTTCGATTGTACTCAGCACCTGCGGTCTACGGTCGTATTATTCGTTTGTCAACAACCTCGCTAGTCTACCACGGGCTGCTCGCCGTTGTCAAACGGCAATTAGCGGTAGTTCGCCGCATTCAGGCGGGCACCCGGTCCCATCGTCGAAGAGATCGAGATGTTCTTCAGGTAGATGCCTTTGGCTGCAGCGGGCTTCGCGCGGTTCAATGCGTCGATCAGAGCCTTCAGGTTCTCGTTCAGCTTCTCGGCATCGAACGATACCTTTCCGATCGGAGCATGAATTTGTCCGGCCTTGTCCAGACGGTATTCGATCTTACCGGCTTTGATCTCCTGGATCGCCTTGGTAACATCGAACGTTACCGTGCCGGCCTTCGGGTTCGGCATGAGGCCTTTGCCCCCGAGGATACGGCCGAGCTTCCCGACTTCGGCCATCATGTCCGGCGTCGCTACGCAGACATCGAATTCGAACCAGCCTTGCTGGATCTTGTTGATGAGGTCCTGGTCGCCGACATAATCGGCTCCGGCAGCTTCCGCTTCCTTGACCTTCTCGCCCTTGGCGAATACGAGGACGCGCTTCGTCTTGCCCGTGCCGTGCGGCAGGACGACAACGCCGCGCACGTTCTGGTCTTGCTTTCTCGGATCGACGCCGAGTCGGACGGCCGCTTCGACCGTTTCGTCGAACTTGGCCGATGCCGTTTTCTTCACCAGCTCGATCGCTTCCAGCGTCTCATAGGTCGCTTCGCGGTCGATCAGCTTGGCGGCTTCCGCATACTTCTTGCCGTGTTTAGCCATGTTGCATTCTCCTCCTTATGTGGTGTTGGCGGGCAGATTCCTTCCGCATTCCCTGCAGGAATGACGCGGATCCCCCTCCCACTGGCGCACGCCTGGCATGCGCGAGCGGCGAAGCCGTCTTGCGGCTTACGCCCATACTGCAATTAGTCGACGATCGCGACGCCCATGCTGCGGGCCGTACCTTCGACCATCCGCATAGCCGCTTCCACGGATGCCGCATTGAGATCCTGCATTTTCTGCTCGGCGATCTCGCGCACTTTGTCCCGCTTCACGGTGGCGACTTTCTTCTTGTTCGGCTCGCCGGAGCCTTTCTGGATGCCGGCTGCGACGCGCAAGAGCACTGCTGCCGGAGGCGTCTTCGTCTCGAACGTGAAGGAACGGTCCTCGAATACGGAAATCACGACCGGAATGATCAGGCCGGCTTGATCCGCCGTACGGGCATTGAACTCTTTACAGAAGGCCATGATGTTAACGCCTGCCTGACCAAGCGCGGGGCCGATCGGCGGAGCCGGGTTGGCTTTGCCGGCGGACACTTGCAGCTTGACCAGTTTGATAACTTTCTTTGCCATGATGTACACCTCCTCCCGAGACTATATCTTCTCCACTTGAGTGAAATCCAGCTCAACTGGCGTCTCCCTGCCGAACATGTTGACGTGCACTTTCAGCTTCATCTTGTCGGTCTGGATCTCTTCTACCGAGCCGACGAAATTGGCGAAAGGCCCGACCTTGACGCGGACATTCTCCTTAAGGTCGAATTCGACAACCGGCTTCGGCTCTTCCATGCCCATGTGCATCAGAATCTGATCCACTTCTTCGGGCAGAAGCGCCGTCGGCTTCGATCCGGACCCGGTAGAACCGACAAACCCCGTGACACCGGGAGTATTGCGGACCACGTACCAGGAATCGTCCGTCTGAATCATCTCGACGAGCACGTAACCGGGATACACTTTGCGCATCACGGTTTTCTTCTTGCCGTCTTTGTTGACAAGCTCTTCTTCCATGGGAACGAGCACGCGAAAAATCTTGTCCTGCATACCCATCGATTCCACGCGCTTCTCCAGATTGGTTTTCACCTTGTTCTCGTATCCGGAGTACGTGTGTACGACATACCATCTTTTCTCCATAGGAACGCCCACCTTTGGCTCCCCCGTTAAATGACGAGGTCGACGAGCTGTGAAATTCCGATATCGAGCAGCCAGAAATAAATCGTAATGATCAGCGTAACTACGAGTACGATCGCGGTATAGCTGAGCAGTTCTTTCCGGTTCGGCCAACGGACTTTTTTCAGTTCGCTCCAACTATCGCCGAAAAACGAAAAAAAGGACCCAAAGCTCTGTTTCATTTTGGCCAGGAAAGTCACGTCCATGCCTCCTGTAATAGGGAGTTTGCGGAGCAAACTCTCACCACTTTAATCTGCGGAGCAAACTCTTACCGCTCTTAACGCGTCTCGCGATGAGGAGTGTGTTCATTGCAGTGTCTGCAGAACTTCTTGAGCTCCATGCGATCGGAGTGCGTCCGCTTGTTCTTCGTCGACGTGTAATTGCGCTGCTTGCAGTTCGTGCAAGCAAGCGTGATGATGACCCGCATCCCTTCCACCTCCCGGGATAAACACTCATAAAAAAAGAATCGAATCGGCAGCACGACGGGCGCCCGGTCGCCGGGTTGCCGCCTGCGCACAACCAAGTTCGTCAATGCAACGAAACCTGGTGTTTCGCCGATGATTCAGGGCCTGCGCATACGATGCCACCTTAAAGGTTACTAAAATAATTTATCACAGGCCCATAGCCATGTCAACGAAAAGTGTAACTGCCCGGTCCTGCACGGGTTGTTTAAGCGACGGCCTGGCCTCAGAGCCTCTCATCATTTTGCCTGTTTTTCCCGTTTAATATACTTTATCTCCAAATAGTGATCAAGGCAGCCAATTCACCTATGTCGACTTTATCAACTGTTTCATGGACGGCCGTGAGCAAGCCAAGGACAATGCCCGTACCGAGCGATTCTTCCGCAACTACAAATGGGTGAGACACTACTTGCAAAAGCCGGAATTTTGTCAAGGGCGGGCATTACAGTTACAAGTGTTCCAGAGAATCCAAGCGAATGTGATTTTCCTTTAATTCCAGACAAAGGACGGAATTGATCTCATCCGGTGGCTCGGCCGGAAGATGCAGAGTGACGCGATGCTGCCTGAGCGATGGAATATACTGCCGGCTGATCGGTACGTCTTGCCCTGTGCGCAGGGCGAATGCGCGGGTGATTTCATTGGCAAGGCAATGGATCAGGATACTCTCGCTCCAATGAAACACATGCATGAACAGCCTGCCTGGTTTATAAGTAAACATGCCCCAGTTCTGCTCATAAGGGAATACAGGCACCGGCTGTGTCGCATAGATGCTATCCCCATGATCGCGAAGCCAGCTCCCGACAATCCGCAAGATCTCCTTGCTGATTGTCGGAATACGCCCCTTGCCATCCGGGCCGATATTTAACAAATAATTTCCGCCCTTGCTGTTGACGTTCACCAAGGAAGAGATGATTTGTTTCGCCGATTTCCAATGATGATCATCCCGCTTGTATCCCCATGTGTCGTTCAGCGTGAAGGGAACCTCCCAATCTCCGGGGTACGGCAATGTCGGAATCATGAGGTCTCCTGTGCTCATGTACTCGCCGTATTGATTTCCGATCCGCCCGCTGACGATACAATCCGGCTGAAGACGCTTCACGAATTGCGTAAGCTCCCGACTGTTCTCATCGGACATCGTCATGGGCGTATCGAACCAAATCAAGCCAATGTCTCCGTATTGCGTCAACAGTTCTTGAAGCTGCGGCTTGCATTTATTTTCCAAATATATGGAAAAGTGTTTTTCTTCGTCGGGGACTGGTCCGTAGCCGTAACCGTTCGGGTCGTGCCAATCCTGTGCCTGCGAATAATAGAAGCACAATCGGATGCCTGCAGCGCGGCAGGCCGCAGCCAAAGCTTCAATCGGGTCCTGGCCGAACGGCGTAGCATCGACAATATTGAAGGGCGAACAGGCGGATCGGTACATCGCAAAGCCGTCGTGATGTTTGGCGGTGATCACGATATACTTCATCCCGGCGTCCTTCGCCAAATTGACCCATTCCTCCGCATCAAACAGGGTCGGGTTGAACGAACCGGCAACCTCCTCGTATGCTTCCGCCGGTATTTCGAGATCTTTCATGATCCATTCGCCAAGACCCGCGGTGGCGATTCCTCCCCATTCTCCGCCTAGCTCTGAATATACTCCCCAATGAATGAACATGCCGTACTTGGCTTCCTTCCACCACGTCTGACCGCAGTCCTTGGGCAACGGGTTCCCTCCTCCGCATCCGAATCATGACGGACCCTCGAGTCCTGTCACAATTCGGGAAATAAGGCACGATTGTTTTCGTACAGCCTGGTATAGACGGCATAATTCCGTTCATAGATGTCTGTATGTTCCCGCCGGGGGATCACCGGCTCGGGCTTGATGCGAACCAATGCCGCGCATGCGTCCTCGACGCTGCTATATAGACGTATGCCGACGCCGGCCATGGCAGCGGCGCCAAGGCAAGCCTGTTCTTCCGTCGAGTTTACATACACCTCGCAGTTCAGCGTGTCCGCGACAATTTGCTTCCACAATTCACTCTTCGCCCCGCCGCCGGAAACAATGATTCGCTGTTTTCCGCATCCCAGCGATTTGAAAATTTCCATGCCGTCGCGCAGCGAGAAGCATACCCCCTCCAGAACGGCTCGAACCAGATGGGCATCGCGGTGTTCCAGTTTCAGTCCGAAAAATAGGCCGCGCGAATACGGGTCCATATGGGGGGTACGATCACCGGTCAAATACGGAAGAAACACGAGTCCATCGCTGCCGGCGGGCACATCGTCCGCCATGCGATCGAGCGCCTTGTAATCAACATTTCGCAAAATCTGCGTAGCCAGCCATTTTAACGACAATCCTGCGCTCATGGTGGCGGCAAGCAGATACCATCGGTCGCGAACAGCGTGCACATAGGTATGCGTTCTGAGTTGCTTGTCATAGATGGGCGTCAGCATCGGGGAGAGCAATTGACCACCCGTACCAATCGTGCAGGATACGTCGCCGGCTTCGATGACGCTGTTCCCTATCGCTTGCATCGCCTGGTCCGCGCCGCCGTACACAACCGGCGTCCCGGACCGGAATACCGTTTCAGCCTCGGTGCTGCACGAGACATAGCCGGCAACGTCCCAGGGGTTGCCGGCCGCCGGGAACATCGCTTGGTCCATTCCGGCTGCGTCTAGAAGAGGCTCAGACCACTGCTTGGCGGCAACGTCGAAGGCCGAGGCGCCAGAGGCGTCCGTCGTGTCGGTACCGATTTCGCCAGTAAGCCGGTATCGGATATAATCCTTCGGCAGCATCACGTGCGCGATACGACGGTATATATCCGGCTCATGCGCCCGAATCCACATCAGAGAGGGCAGTAAGAAGCCCGTGGACATGGGGTTCTGAATCATGTCTCCAAGCTGCTCGGCGGTGAAGAGCGATGCGATGGCATCTCTTTGCGGAATGGATCTCTGATCGCACCAGATGATGGCCGGACGCAACACCCGGCCTTCTCGATCGAGGGCCACGAGTCCATGCATCTGTCCGGAAAGCCCGATCCCTCGGATCGCCGCCCCTGAATAACCCGAACGCGCGATCGCCAGCTCGCTTGTTCGCTTCACGAGCTCCCACCAAGTGTCCGGACTCTGCTCGGCATGGCCCGATGAAGGAATATCTATGCCGTATTCTTGTTGCGCGAAGCCCAATACTTGACCGTTGGCGTTCGTAACCATCGCTTTGACGCTGGACGTGCCCAGATCAATTCCCATTAGCAATGACATAGATTAGCACCGCGCTCGTTTAATTTAGTTGCTGCTTGAGCTGCAAATTCCACATCTGCATTTCCGAAAAGCCGGCTTTTCCGCCCACCGTGAAGATGCCTGCCTGCAATGCCTCCGGCGATCTTACGTGAGCGTGTCCGGAGATGATGCTGCGCCCGTTCACGCACGCCTCGAGCAGCGGGCCGTCTACGATAATTCGCAAATGAACGGGCCGCTCCCGCAGATCCGGGATGTAAAGTCTCGAACGCATGGCATACGGCCGCGGGCCGACCGAGTCGAATCCGAACGATAGATCTTCGATGACTGCAGTGCCCGTCAGCCAATCGATGAACAGACCGGTCGCATCCGACAAATTCGAGGTGCACCGCAGCACGAAGCCGGCCCTTCGCGCCCCGTTCGGCGTGATGACAGCGCTTATCTCCATACATCGCTCCGGCACGCTGCGGAACATGGCCAGCGCATATTCCGGATCGTCTACGACATGCGCCTCTCCCGGCTCCGTTCGCCAGTTGCCGAGCGACGGCTCCACATCCGCCGGCAGCTCCACCGCCCGCAGCTGCTTCAATTCTTCCGGCCATGACACCATCAGTTCTTTCTGAGCGTTCACAGCCAACAGGCGGGGGAAACATAGGCTGCCGCTCCAGCTTTGATAGGGCGGCCGGTTCTCGTGCACCCAGCCCCAAGGCTCGACGATGAAACCCCAGGCGATTCTCCGGCCTTCTGCGTCTCCAATAGTCTTCATCGCGTAACAGCGCTCGTCGAGATACGGCAAGTTTCGGGGGAGGCGGAACGGTCCGAGCATGCTTTCTCCGTACCGTGCAAATGTAAATCCGCCGCTGATCAGCAACACATGCTGATCGCCCAGACAGAATACGTCCGGACATTCGCTATTGATCATGCTATTCGATATATAGAGAGGATCGCACGCTTCCCAGCCGGCAAAGAGGTTGCGGGAACGCAAATGGGCGACGCAGCCTTTTGCCGAATTTGGTTTGTCCGGCATTTCCGCGCTCAGCAGCATATGCCACCAACCATCCTCTTGCCAAATATGCGGGTCGCGCCACGCGCCTTCAATCCGATATGGCGCCGATGCCTCGACGATCGGATTCGCCGAATTTTTCCGCCAGGTGATAAGGTCATCGCTGACAGCATGACAGACGGTCTGCTTGCGAGTTGGCGTCACGCCGGTGTAGAACAGATGAAACTGTCCGTCGACATGCAGGCAGCACCCCGTCCAACAGCCGTCGATGTCATATTCCGAATCGGGGGCAATCGCGACGGGGAGTGTCTCCCAATGCAGCAGATCGGCGCTTCGCGCATGGCCCCATTGCCTCGGCTTCTTGTACTGATAAAACACATGATATTCGCCTTGCCAGTAGAATGGGATCGGATCGTTCATCCAATCGTCGCTGTGGTAATGAAACAGCGGGGCATTGATTTGCGCTATCTCCATCCTTGATCGCCTCCCTTTGTTGTTTCGCATGCCGCAATCAAGGCGTCAAGTTAATCTCTGCCCAAATGGCCGTCAGCTCGCGGTTGCAGCACCATTCGATATAGTGGTAGCCGTCTTTGAGCGCTGCATGCGGAATGATCCATCGGAATAGCGGCCTTTCCGCGCAAGGCTGCATCGGTTCCGCACCGCCGTCGAACGTGCAGAGACAGCCGTTCACCCATACTTGCAGATCGCTCCCGTCCAATGTCTCCACGTTCTCGAAGGCAAGCAAGACGGCTGCAGTCTCCTGGCCGGGGCGTTCACCGATGTGAATTCGCAGGCCGCGCCAATCGCCCGCACCGCCGTGCAGCGGCAGCATCGTCGCTTGTGCCATGCCGGGCGCCCATGTATCCGCGTAGGTAGCGACGTGTCGACGCGCCTTGCCGCGCAGCGTATCCAGGCTGCCTGCTTCGCGGAGTATCACCGGGTAATCGGGATCGGGGGACGTCAACGAATCCATATAGTTGAACAGATAGATGACGTCTGCCCCGCGGGACAACATGCTCATGGCCGCGCCGCGAACGGTCTCCAGTGAATTTTTTTGCCGCAATTCCGACTGCGGATGCGCGCGAAGTTGCAGCTCCAGTCCGGCGGCAAGCAACACCGGCCGATCTGCCAATAGTTGCTTCCACAATTCAATAGGCATGTCCGTGTCAAGCGTCTCCCAGAATGGAGTGATGATCAACTGGTCAATCAACCCGCGCCGCGCCCACTCCACCGCGTCCATCCCCAGCGCGAGCGCTGCATCCGGCCGGGCGGGGACGCGCGCGGACAACCGGATGCGGCGGCCCAACTGTTCTCCTCGCTCATCGAGCAGCTTGCGCACATCGGCAATGAATTGCGTCAACAACAGGGCTCCTTCGTCTTCGTAGCCGGGGCGGAAGTGATAGCCGAACCGCATCCAGTCCAGCTCAAGTCCGTCGAGATCGTACCGATCGACGACTTCGCGTACCAGTGCAAGATGATAATCTCGAACCTCCTGCTGGCCGTAATCGAACGCTTTATCCGACCATTTCAGAAACCGGTGCTGAATGCGCCGCAAATCCGGTCGTGTCCGCCAGAGCGTGTTATGGATGTAATTGCGTTCGTCCTGTACATTATGAACATCGTTCATCCGCAACGATATGACGGGGGACATGCCTAGCTCGCGACTGCGGACAATCCATTCGGCATAAATATCGATGCCGGCATGATGAAGCTGCCAGGCCGAACGCACCCAATGAAACGCGACTTTCCGCTCAGCCGGGGGAGACGATGCGAACAGAGGCTGATCTTCTCCTTGCGACGGATCGAAGCCGGCCCACATTGATTCCCACACGTCGCTGCCGTAGTTAGTTTTCATCGCGTTGACATTGATGATCATGTCCCGGATTTGCGTGTCTGCATACTGCTCGATCCAATGGTGCAAGTCTTGTTCCATCGTAGCCGGGTCGCCGCGCGTAAAAAAATAATGGCTGTTGTCTTCGTTCAGCATGATAGATTTGCTCATCGGACCGAATTCCTCCCGTTGGTTTCGTCTTGTGGAAGAGGATTCCGTTCGACGGAACGGAATCCTCTCACCGCGGAGCGTACCACTGCGTGGCAGGGGGCCGCACCCGGCTATTGGCCGTACTTGCTACACAGCAGCGGTTCCGCCGCGAGCCGTTGCGTTCATGACCGATGCGAAGCGCTCGAGTTCCGCTGCATAAGACTGGTGAAGCGCGTGCACATCTGCCCCGATGTTGACGAAGCGATAACCTTCTGCAATGACTTGCGGCAACAACTCCGGCGTCGTCACCGTTCCGGCAAATTTCCCATGCCGTTGCGCGCATTCCGCCACGATTCGGCGCGCCTCGGCAATACGCGGATGCGTGATTTGTCCCGGAATGCCATACGACTGCGACAAATCGCCCGGACCGAAAAACACCATGTCGATACCGTCCACGCTGCAGATGTCTTCGATCGCGGCCAAACCATCCGGGTTTTCGATTTGAACGATGACAAGCTTCTCGGAATTAGAGTACTCCATATAACGCTGTGTATCGATCGCGCAATACTTGCCGTCGGCGTTGCCTCCGTCCCATGCACGCTCGCCCAGCGGATAAAACCGGGTGCTGCGGGCAATGTCCATCGCTTCCTGCCCGGAACGGACATGCGGTATCATGATGCCCGTGGTATCCAGTTCTAGCGGCTTGACCATATCGCTGTAACTGCCTTTCTCCACCCGCACGATCAAATCGCAGCCGTACAGCTTGGCAACAGCGCTTTGGGGTTCCAGATTATTCCAATCATTAGCTGTATGCTCACGGCATACCCACATGCTGTCGATTCCGGACATGGCGGCAATTTCGAATGCGGCTTGATTCGACACATTCAGCTTCAAGCAATTGGCCACTTGGCCTGAACGCATTTTCTCTAATATCACGCTCTTCTTTAAATACTTGTACGGCTTCTCCAAATCGTCACACGTCCCTCTGGCTTTTGCGCTTAATAGTTTTCATACATCTTCTGATATTCCGCCAACACTGCTGTGAGACCTGCCTTCAATGCTGATTGGACGTATGCATCCCAAGTCGCGTCGATGTCCACTTTGCCCGTAACGGCATTAATATAATACTCGTCCACCACTTTCAAAATATCCTCGCCCTTTTCGGTGAGAGCAATGTTGGCTCCGGCCGTCGGGAAGTCGATGCGATTGTAGACGGTAGGTTGCTCCTGTGACTGCTTGTGCGCCAATTCGTCCCGCTCCGTCATCGTCATCTTCATCCAGTCCAGCGTGATCGGCATATGCGCATACGTGATCAGACCGTCCGCTGCCCCAATGTCGTTGTTCATCGTCGGGGAAATTTCCAATTTTCCGTCCGCTTTGACCGTGTAATGTTCACCTTCAACACCATAATATGCGCGTTTGTACAGATCCCAATCAGATGCAAGCGCTTCCTTCATCTCCATTATTTTAGCTACGACTTCGTCCGATGCGTCTTTGCCGAATAGAATGGAAGCGACTCCGCGCACATCCGGGAAGTCGACGAAGGAGCCCGACAAGCCCGTTGGTCCTGTGAACGGACGCAAGAACAAAAACTCCGCATTGCTGTTTTTCAATTCCACCATCGCCAGCACGCCGTTCTCTCCGCGAACCGAGTCCATCCAGAATGCATTGTCCGCCAGCACGCCGAATTTTCCTTCGCTCCATTTGTTGCGTTGCTTCGTTCGGTCGTCTGTCACGAATTCGGGATCGACATAGCCTGCTTTATACCACCGTTGCGCCACTTTTAATGCTTCCTTGTATTCCGGAAGAATGCTCGTGTACGTCACCTTGCCGTCGCGTGCGTAGTACGATTTCGGAATGAATCCGAACGCACCCCACAAATAGTTGAAGTTGTACCGCTGTCCGCCGTGAATGCCGTACGTGTCGTTCTTGCCGTTATTGTCCGGATCTTTCTCGGTGAATGCTTTGAGCATCGCTTCGAACTCATCCAGCGTTTTCGGCTCTTGCGTAATGCCGACCTTATCCATCCAGTCCTTGCGGACAATGAATAGCCCACTCTCCGTCAACGGTCCGTGCGTATATGGAATCTGGTACAATTCCCCATTGTAGAGCATCAATTTCTTTGCGAGCTCCGGATCTCCGACCAAGCTTTCGACTTTGCTCATCCAGACGGGCATGCGTTCGTACAGTTGGTTGACATCGAGCTTCCTGAATAATCCTTGATCGATCAGTTTATTGACGTCGGGAGGGGGAGTCAGGTAAACATCGGCGCTCCCGCCCTGCGCAAAGAACAGACTGTACGGTTCTGCCGTCGTGGCATTCACAGGCAACAGTTCGATTTCAATATTGAACCGCTCCTCCATGATTTTCTGCACGTTCGTCCCCAGGATAGGCGCCTGGCCGTTACCCGAGCTTGCCACCATTCTGATCTTCAACGGTTTCTCCGGTACGGTCGCTGCTCCGTCCGCCGGCTTCTCCGAGTTGGAAGACGCTCCGGCACTCGGCTTCGGCGACGGGGATGGGCTGCCCTGCTCCGACGTCTTCGAACCGGTGCTGCAAGCGGCCAACAGCGTCAAACAGAGTGCGATTACAATTAAATAACGCGATTTCAACATGAACGAACCCTCCAAATTTTTATTTATCCCTTCACGGAACCGACCATAATGCCTTTGGCGAAATGTTTCTGCAAAAACGGATACACGCATATTATGGGCAGGATCGAGACGATAATCGTCGCCGCCTTAATCGTATCGCTCGTCGTTTCCGCGACCGTGGACTGCAGTATCGTCGATTCCGTCTGCGTATCGATGAGCAGTCGACGCAGCACCAACTGCAGCACGATATCTTTCTCCGATGTCGTGTAGATGAGCGCGTCAAACCACGCATTCCAATGAGCGACGGCCGTCCAGATCGTCAATACGGCAATAATCGGCATCGACACCGGAAACATGACGAGAAATACGATCTTGAGCGGATGCGCTCCGTCGACGAGCGCTGCCTCCTCGAGCTCCGGACCGATGGAGGCGATAAAATTTCGTGCAATCAGAATGTTCCACGCGGACGTCAACATAGGCAGGATGAGCGCGAGCTTTGTGCCCACCAAGCCGTATGACTTCATGACGAGAAACATCGGAATCAGACCGCCGGAAAAGAACATCGTCAGCACAATCAGGAACGTCAATGTGCTGCGGAACGGCAATGAACGACGTGAAAGCGCATACGCCGCACAGTATGTGACGACAATCGTAAGTGCTGTGCCTGCCACTGTCCTCAGCAACGTGTTGCCATATCCGATGTAGATGATATTCGTCTGGAATACGACTTTGTATGCATCGAACGTCACTTCCGGCGGTATGAACTTCAGACCGAGACTTGTGGCAAAGGCCGGCGTGGAAAACGACAGCACCAACGTATGCCAAAAGGGGTAAAGAAACGCGATGACGGCTATTGTCATGAATGCGGTGATAAGTCCATCAAACCAATTCCAGCGACGTGTCGTATTCCGATTGATGGCTACCACAGTTTATATTCTCCTTCCCTGATGCGGCTGGTCACAATATTGGCCAGGACAACAAGCAGGAAGCCGACGACGTTTTTGAACAATCCTACCGCTGTTGTGTAGTCATAATTCGTGCTGACGAGGCCGACCCGGTATACGTACGTATCGATAATGTCTGCTACCTTGTACACCGATGGGTTGTATAAGTTAAAGATTTGGTCGAAACCCGCATTCATAATGCCGCCCAGCTGGAAGATGAACAAAATGACAATTGTCGTCAATATGGAAGGAACCGTGATGTATCTCGTCTTTTGCCAACGAGATGCGCCATCGATCGCTGCCGATTCGTATTGGTCGGGATGAATGCCGGCAATGGCCGCCAAATAGATGATGCTCCCCCAACCGACCGATTGCCATATGTCCGACACGATCAGCACACTGCGAAAATAAGCCGGATCAGCCAAAAAATAAATCGGTTCGAATCCGAACCATCCAATGATCGTGTTGACGACCCCGCGCGAAGGTGACAGCAGTTCCGCGATAATGCCGCCGAGTACGACCCAGGAGATGAAGTGAGGTAAATAGGAGGCGGTTTGAACGAAGCGCTTGTACATGCCATGACGCAACTCGTTCAGTAACAAAGCAAACGCGATTGGCGACACAAACACGAACGCCAGCCGATACCAACTGATCAATAACGTATTTCGCAAAATTTCATAAAAAGACATACTGCCGAACAAACGTTCGAAATGCTTGAAGCCGACCCATTCGCTGCCCCAGATGCCGTTCGCGTACGAAAACTGCTTGAACGCCAGCGACACGCCTGCCATCGGTACGTAATGAAACAGAATAAAAAATAAAATAGCGGGAAGCAGGAGGATATAATAATGTCTGTTTTTCCATACTTCCTTCAGCAATCGGCTGCTCCTTCGAATTGTCGCCCCTTCGATTGAAGATTGCATAAGCAACTCCTCTCTACCGTACTGCAATTGAAACAAGCTCTTATCCCGCAACACGCACCATTGGCTCTCACCTCCTTCACAGCGATCACGTTTCGCGAATGACTAAATCGGGAACGATATTTTTTGTGATTTTTTCAACACCCCCCCCGTTCTCCAGCCGGCTGATCATCGTATGGATGGCATGAATGCCGATTTGTTCCACCGGAAAGCGAATGGAGGTCAACGGCTTATGAAAAAAATGTGATACGACATCATTTATGCCGATGATCGATAAGTCTTCCGGAATCCGCTTGCCGCTGTCACGCAGCACCCCTTGCAGCGAGCAGAGCAGAAGATCGGAGGCGATTATAGCATCAATCTCGTCGAGGATGGACAGCAGCCTGGATTTGACCGTCTCTATGTTCTCGTCAAACTCCAATATATATTCGGGATAAATAGGAATTTGATGTTTACGGCAGGCGATTTCGAGACCGCTAAGCTCTTCGTCGACGAATTTCTGGCTGTCGTGCTTAATGACGCAAATTCGTTTCTTGTTGTTCGAAGATAGATAGGCGACTGCCTTCTGCACGCCCTTGTCTAAATCCATGCTGAAATAGTCGGCTGACACGCCTTCGATGTTGCGAATAATAAAAACCAGCGGAATGCGGTCGCCAAGCAGCCGATTCAGGCGCGCGACGTCATCGGGCTGAGGCGTGTACCACTTGGGGGGGATAGCGATAAAGCCATGCACATTGCCGCTCTCGACCAACGCCTCAATCTTCTGCTCGAATAACCTGTAATTTTGAGAGGTGTCATGAAGGGACAAGTAATACCCGGATTTGATATTTTTTTGAATGTGCGCAAGTATTTCCGTATCGACCCGGATCGGAAGCGTCGAATCAAAAAACAGCACAGCGATTTGCTTCAACTCTTCCTTCGCGGCAAGTACGAATGAACCTTTGCCCGCCTCGGTTCGGATCAATCCTGCGTTCGCCAATGTGGCCAGCACGTTGACGACCGTGCTCTTATTCACTTGATAAGCCATGGACAGTTCCCGTACAGATGGCAGCTTCTCGCCGGGGGCATATTTATGGGCTTCAATGTCGCGCTTCAACAATTCGTGCAGATGTTTCGCTGATTGCACCGGTGGGTGTTCGCGGTTACGAGTCATAGGGAGCGCCTCCTGTATCAATATTCGTGTGGCGTTCATGTCATCTCATCAACGTCGGAACGCACACCGGATCTTCCTTAACGGAATGTCTGTACGGCACAGTTCTCCTGAAAACTTATATCTGTACGGTACAGTTAATATAGCATTTACTTGAATGCGCTGTCAATAACGAATTCAAATAATATTTAACCGTACGGTACAGTGATTAGAGTGGGACATCCGGACACATGATGGTCAATCACGGAAGCAGTGCTCAGGCAGGAAGGGATGCCGTAATGGAACCAAGACGAGGAACTCATTGCTTGGCTAACCCGTCTCTAAACTTAGTCATTATGCAAGCCCATGCTGGTTCCGATTTTGTCTGAATCCGTAAGAACAGTCCTGAGCGGACAAAGCTTTCCCGTGCTTAGTGTAAAGGAAGTAACCAGCCTGCGCCGGTATTCTCTGCGAACAGAGACCGGCGTTGTTTGCGTCCCGGAAAATTGGGGTGCCCCGCATACTGTCGCGATCCGGTCGTCTTCATCGGGTTGCTTCGACTTACCCACGCTAAAAGAATTGGCTCAACTTCTGCACACATTAAAGGAATCTGCAAAGTAGACCGCGAATGGTATTCTCTTGTCCCTTTCGGGCTCTTTTTGACGATGTGGCAGGATTCACTTCATGTTACGGCCCGCTGGCTTGTTCGCACTCCCGCAGGAGTTACTTTGTCGCAGGGCTTCATCCTTAGGAGCTCTCCACCAGATGCCCATCATCTACAGGGCGACTTGGCTCTTACCCCGACCGGACTTGCACCGGCTAGTTGTGCCAAGTTTAGCTAGGCGCGCTATATTAACAAAAGGACCGTCAGGGAAATTCACCCTGACGGTCCTTTTCGGTATTGAGGATATACGAGATTTTGTATTTGTATCCGTGTACTCCTTTGTAATACTCTGAATACAATGTACCCCCATAATGTGCACACACGAATTAAAGCGGCACACTCGAATCTCCGCCATCCATTCGGTACAGCCTTCGCATACCAGGAGCTTGAATCCATTCTTCCGAACCCCACAACCCAGAAACTAAGCCACTTCCTTTATAATCGCAGGCCGGATACGCTTCCCATACTTCGCGCCAAATCATTCTCTTTTCTCCTGAAAGATCCGTTTAAGCATATTTTCTCCAGAGGTTAAGTTTAGCAAAATTTCTGAGAACGGTGATCGTTCTGGTTCTTATACTTTTTATCTTTTAAAAAAGCAGCTCGTCCCCGGCTGCCTGTCGCCTGTTATCCCCGCCGCCTGATTGATACAGGATCGAAATTCAACTGACGAGATTGCGGATTTCGAGATACTTCTCCAGCTTGCGCTTCACACGCTGGAGGGCGTTGTCGATCGACTTCACGTGCCGGTCCAGGTCGACTGCGATCTCCTGGTAGGACCGCCCGTCCAAGTACAGCATCAGCACCTTGCGCTCCAGGTCGCTGAGAATTTCCGACATCTTGTCTTCGAGACCGAAGAACTCTTCCTGGTTGATGATCAACTCTTCCGGATCGCAGACGCGGGAACCGCAAATGACGTCGAGCAGCGTACGGTCGGAATCCTCGTCGTAAATCGGCTTGTCGAGCGATACGTAGGAATTGAGGGGGATATGCTTCTGACGGGTTGCGGTCTTGATCGCGGTAATGATCTGGCGGGTGATGCACAGCTCGGCGAACGCCTTGAAGGATGCCAGCTTGTCTCCCTTGAAGTCGCGAATCGACTTGTAGAGGCCGATCATTCCTTCCTGCACGATATCTTCCCGCTCGGCCCCGATCAAGAAGTAGGACCTTGCCTTGGCGCGTACGAAATTGCGATATTTGTTGATCAAATATTCCAGAGCTTCTCCGTCGCCTGAACGGACCGATTCCACGATGTCCTCGTCGGTCTTGAAGTCGTATTCGCGTATTACCAATTTCTCCAAGTCGACGCTCACGTGATCATCCCTCCGGCCTGCTGGCGCTGCTGGAAAACTACCAAGCTACCAAACTACTACCAATCATACTTGATGAATCCAATAGCGTCAATGGATTTGACCGGATTGGGGGTTCCAGAGTCGGTGGAAGTTTTTCCATCATTCGCCACCGGGCGAATCATCGTCCGCAATGCCCCTTCGCATATTCTCCAATTTTCGCTGAACGTCACCGCTTAACGCGCCGTCGAGCGGATTGCGCCGAGGATTCGCTTCCGGGCGAATCGCGCGCCGAATCTCGCGCCTGCTCTGGTCGATTTCGAGCTTCAGCTCGCGGGCGGACAGCCGCAGGGCGCCGCGCCCGAACGCTACATGCTGTTCCGTCATATCGGATGTCGCCACGTACAGGTTGCGACGCACGGAAGACCATTCGCCGACGAGCCGCTCGATGCATTCGTCCGCCGTCTCCCGCTCCCGGGTATAGACGACATGCAGCCTTCGCTGTCGGGTCGTCGACCCGAGCCCGGGCACCCGGAATGCGTCGAACACGACGACGATCGCCAGCCCCGCATAGCTCTGGTAGTCCGCAAGCAGCTCGAGCAGCTTGTCCCGCGCATCCTCAAGCCTGTCTTGCTTCAAGGCCGACAGCTCCGGCCATGCTCCGATCATGTTGTAACCGTCCACGAACAAGACATCCTCACGCCGGAGCATCCCCGCCCCCTTCGGCATGGCTCGAAGCGCCGCCCGGAGCGCCCGAGCGGCGCTGGCGCACGGCTTCGTACAGCAGAACGCCGGCAGCGACCGATGCGTTGAGCGAATTGATCCGCCCGCTCATCGGCAGCGAGACGAGAAAATCGCAGCTTTCCCGCACGAGTCGGGAAAGGCCGCGCCCTTCGTTGCCGATCACGATCGCAAGCGGGCCCGTCAAGTTGGCGCGGTAGACGTCGTCTTGAGCCTCCCCGGCCGCGCCCGCAACCCAGACGCCGGCTTCCTTCAGCCGCTCGATCGTCTGCACCATGTTGGACACTCTCGCCACCGGCACGTAAGCTACGGCGCCTGCCGAAGTCTTCGCGACGACGGCGGAAAGGCTGGCGCTGCGGCGCTTGGGCACAATGACGCCGTGAACGCCGGTGCAATCCGCCGTCCGCAGTACGGAGCCCAGGTTGTGCGGATCTTCCACCTCGTCCAGCAGCACCAGCAGCGGCGCTTCTCCCAACTCGGCGGCACGGTCAAGCAGGTCGTCCACCTCAACGTAAGCGGCAGCCGCTCCTTGCGCGACGACACCCTGATGCGCCGTTCCCGGCACCATCTGGTCCAGCTTGCGCTTGTCCGCATATTGCACGACGACGCCGCGCGCTTTGGCTTCTTCCAATATCGCGGTCACCTGCGTGCGCTGCAGATGCTCCGCCAGCCATATTTTGTTCAGGGTATAGCCGCTCTTTAGCGCTTCAAGCACCGGATGCTTGCCGGCGATCCATTGTTCTCCGTCCTCCTGCCGCTCGTCCGTCACGTCATCTTCCGCGTACACCTGCCGGCTGATCGGCTCCGATTTCGTCCGATCCCCTCGGGCTCCTTGACGTCCGCCGGGGCCGTGGCGATCGTCCCGACCCGTCCCGGAACGCCCGCTGCCCGCTGTGCGGCCGCGATTGCGATTATTCATCGTCATCTTCCTTTGCTGGCATGATCTTGCAAATCCTGATGCGCGAACGCCATCTCCATCAATTGCTCCAGCCGCTCCCGGCGTCCCCGATAGTACAAATAGCCGACCAGGCACTCCAGAGCGGTCGCATGCCGATAGTCGCCCGGATCGGCATTGCGCGGCGGCTGGCCGGACTTCGCATTGCGGCCGCGCCGCACGATATCCTCTTCTTCCTCGGTAAGCAGCGGCGTCCACAGCTGCAGCAACCGGGCCTGCGAAGCGGCCGATACGCGGCGCGTGGCGGCTTTGTGCAAGTCATGCGGCTTGCGGATCGGACCTGCAATGAGCCGTTGCCTGACGTATACTTCGAAGACCGCATCGCCGATGTAGGCCAGCACGATGGGGGACAACTGCTCGACCGGCAGGCCGGCGGGCAGCACCGGCGCGATCACGGGCATTGGCTCCGGCTCAACCGCTTCCGTATATCCCATTGTCGTCATTTGCGTCTCCAGCGGATCCCTTGCGCGGTATCCTCGAGCAGGATACCCCGTTCCGACAGCAAGTCCCGAATCTCGTCCGCACGGGCAAAATTGCGATTGCGCCGCGCTTCCGACCGTTCCGCGATCAGCGCATCGACCTCTTGGTCAAGCAAGCCGGCCTCTTCTTGCGGCAGCAGCCCGAGGACACCGTCCAGATCCGCGATCAACTGCAGCATCTCGCTCAGCACGCGCTCTTTCGCGACGGGCCGCTGCAAATAGCCATTGGCTTCCGAGACAACCTTAAACCAGACCGTGATCGCATCCGGCGTGCCGAAATCGTCGTCCATCTTCTCGGCGAATTCCCGCTTGAATTCGACAAGCCGGGCGAGCGCGGCATCGTCGTCCTCGGACAGCTGAACGTCGATGTCCGTGTGCACGGTCTTCAGACGGTGCTTCAAATTATCCCGGCTGTTCGCCAGCCGCTCCACGCTGTTCTCCGCCTGGCGCACCGTGTCTTCGCTGAAATTAAGCGGGTTGCGGTAATGCGCGGCCAGCATCAGGTAGCGGATCGCCTGCGGGCTTGTCGTTTTCAGAATTTCCCGCACGTTCACGCCGTTTCCGAGCGACTTGGACATTTTCTCGTTGTCGATGTTGACGAATCCGTTATGCATCCAGTAGCGGGCCAGCGGCTGGCCGGACAGCGATTCCGATTGCGCAATCTCGCACTCATGATGCGGAAACTGCAAATCCTGTCCGCCGCCGTGGATGTCCAGCGTCTTGCCCGCGTATTTGAGCGCCATGGCGGAGCACTCGATATGCCAGCCGGGGCGCCCTTCCCCCCACGGACTCGACCAATGAATTTCCCCCGGCTTGGCGGCTTTCCACAGCACGAAATCCTGCGGGTGCTCCTTGCGCTTGTCGACCTCGACGCGAATGCCGTACTGCAGCTCATCGAGGTTCTTGTGCGACAGCTTGCCGTACTCGGGAAACCGGTTCGTGCGAAAATAAACGTCGCCGCCGTTCTCGTACGCGAGCCCCCGGTCCACCAGTTCGGCGATAAATGCGACAATCTCGTCCATCGTGTCCGTCACGCGGGGCGTCACGGACGGCGGGCGGGCGCCAAGCGCGTCGCGGTCCTCGATGTAGGCGGCGATGAATCGTTCCGCAATCTCCGGCACGGTGCTGCCGAGCTGCTCCGCCTTGCGGATCATCTTGTCGTCGACGTCCGTAAAGTTGACGATGAAGTTCACCTGGTAGCCGGTATACTCCAGATAACGGCGGGCGACGTCGAAAAAAATAAGCGGGCGCGCGTTGCCGATGTGAATGTAGTCGTAGACGGTCGGGCCGCATACGTACATGTTGACTTTGCCCGGCTCCAGCGGCTCGAACGGCTCCGCCTGTCGGGTCATGCTGTTGTAGATCCGCAATGTCACGATGGAGTTGCTCCTTTATTTGTCGTATGGCGCGCAGCCGACCGGGTCCGCGATTCGCACGTCATCTCCGGCAGCCGTCTCGCGAAAGCCGCCTCCGCCGGTTCGGACAGCTTCTCTTTCCTGTCGCAGTTGCTCGACTTCCGCCTTCAGCTCGTTAATCTCTTTCTGCATCTGGCGGAACGTATCCACCACGGGATCGGGCAAATTCGCGTGATCGAGCCGATCCGCGACCCGCTTGCCGTTGCGCTTGACGATCCGCCCCGGAATGCCGACCACAGTGCTGTTCGGCGGCACTTCCCGCAGGACGACGGAATTGGCGCCGATATTCGCATTATCCCCGACCTTGAAGGAGCCGAGCACCTTGGCGCCGGAAGCGATGACGACGCGGTTGCCGATCGTCGGGTGGCGCTTGCCCTTCTCCTTGCCGGTGCCGCCGAGCGTGACACCCTGATAGATGACGACATCGTCGCCGATCTCGCACGTCTCGCCGATGACGACGCCCATGCCGTGGTCGATGAACAGCTTGCGGCCGATCCGCGCGCCCGGGTGGATCTCGATGCCGGTGAAGAAGCGGCTGGCCTGCGAGATGATCCGCGCGACGGTGCACCAGCGGTGCCGGAAGAAGAAGTGGGCAATCCGATGCGCCCAGATTGCATGGAGACCGGCATAAGTAAAAACTGCGTCGAAGCGGCTGCGGGCCGCCGGGTCGTTCTCCATGACCGCGTCGATATCCGATTTGATGTTGCTCCAGACCCCCATGCGCAACGCCTTCTTTCGTGAACTGCTTGCTAAAAACTGCGAACAGGTGCCTATCTCGCCCGGCTCGGGCCTACTGTGCGGGATTTAGGTGCTTTCTGTACCCATCTTGCCCGCCTCAGGCCCCTCGTGCGGGATTTAGGTACTTTTCGTACCCATCTCCCCCGACTTTAGCCCCTCGTGCGGGATTTTAGGTACTTTTCGTACCCATCTTGCCCGCCTTCAGCCCCTCGTGCGGGATTTTAGGTACATTCTGTACCCATCTCGCCCGACTTCAGCCCCACTGTGCGGGATTTAGGCACTTTTCGTACCCATCTTGCCCGCCTCAGCCCCACTGTACGGGATTTAGGTACTTTTCGTACCCATCTTGCCCGACTTCAGTCGCTCGTGCGGGATTTAGGTACTTTTTGTACCCATCTTGCCCGCCTCAGGCCCCTCGTGCGGAATTTAGGCACTTTTCGTACCCATCTCCCCCGACTTCAGCCCCTCGTGCGGGATTTAGGTACTTTTCGTACCCAACACAGAAAGCGAAAAACACGCCCCCGCAGCAAATTGCTGCAGAGACGTGTCGTGAGATACGCGGTTCCACCCTGCTTGAGTCGATCCGATGGCTCCCGCGAACACGGTTCAGCCGGAATCAGACTCCACCTTTGGGCTGGTAACGGGTGCCTCCCGGCGCCGCTTAACGGACGGATCTGCCTTCATTCACACGTGGCATCCGCTTCGGCGGCGCGGCTCCCAGGCGCATTTCCGGTCGGAAGGAATGAGGCGGTTTTCAGCCATGGCCGCCCTCTCTGGTCATTCCTGTCGCGAACGTACTCTCCTGTTCGTCGCTGTTCGAGGTTATAATACCCTCAGTATAACCGAAACCCTATGAGGTGACAAGGCAGCAGTGACGGGGCAACGGGGCGTAGTTGATGTGGACAGCATCATATCGGCGGCAGTGACGGGGTAACGGGGCGCACAGTTGGTGCGGACAGCATCATGTCAGCGGCAGTGACGGGACAACGGGCGCAGTTGCTGCGGACAGCATCATGTCGGCGGCAGTGACGGGACAACGGGCGCAGTTGGTGCGAACAGCATCATGTCGGCAGCAGTGACGGGGCAACCGGCGAAATTGGTGCGGACAGCATCATGTCGGCGGCAGTGACGGGGCAACGGGGCGCAGTTGATGCGGACAGTATCATATCGGCGTCAGTGACGGAGCCATTTATTTGCGTAAGCGATTTGCCCGGGCCTTCAGTGCCCTCAGTGCCTCCGGAATCGCTTCCGTTAATGTGCCATCAGGAAGCGCCGTTAGCCCTTCATTATTAGAAGTTCACCGTGCGGTGCTGCCCGGCGCCAAACCGGAATACGTGCAGCCGGGATCGGCTGAAATCGGCCGTCATGATGTCGAATGCAGCCTCGGACACCGTCCCGTCGCGCCGCTCCGGCGACACGTCGAATTCCTTGAGCGTCCATGCGTTCAGCGTCGAGACCATCGGGATACCGTCGTTGTATACGACATTGTCATGATGGACGTGTCCGAACAAGCATCCGATGACGGTTCCGGGCCTTTGCGCGGTAAAATCCGCCTCAACCCGGTAGGCGAAGTCCCCGCTCGCCCCTCCTTCCGACGAGAATCGGCCGCCGTCCCGGAACGCCTTGACGATGCCCCACAACGCCTCGCCGTTCGTCACCGGATGGTCGGTTCCGAACACGCCTTCTTCGATGATTTCGACGTGCGAAGCGATCAGTACTCGCCACTCCGGCTTGCCGCGCAGATCGAGCGCCTGCCCGGCGAACCAGTTCAATTGCCGCGACGAGAACGCATATATGTTGATTCCGTTGTACTTGTAAGAGCCGTCCGTCAGTTGCGTGTACGGAATATCGTTGCAATCGAGTACGATCACCCGGGTTTTCTTGCCCGGGAAGTCTACGGCGTAGTACAAACCAGCCGACGGTTCGCGATCCCGCATCGCCGATTCCGGTACGCCCGACATCAGTAATTCCCGCGTCTCCTCAGGGAGAATAAAATGCTCGGGACCGCCGTTATCCGATGCGACATAGATCGAGTTGTCGTCATGATTGCCTTTGGCCGTCAGTAGGGGAAGTCCGGGGACGCGCAGTGCCTCGATGATTTCCCGCTGCGACGCGACGACTTCCGGTTTCGGACCATTGTAGCCGACATCTCCGCCGCACAGAACGAAATCAAGCGGCAGCCGTTTCGCAAGCTCGTGAATCGCCTCTGCCGAACGCAACGTATTGCCGCCGAGCTTGTGATGCAGATCGGTAATGAAGACGAAGCGCAAATCATCTTCTCTCCCTGCCGCGCCTGCGGAGGTCGCCGCTTCACGGACCATGGCCTCGTACAGTTCGTCAATCGCAGCCATTTCACTCATCCCCTCTTGCTCCTTCTCAGATTCCCCACATGCCGACCAACACGATTCCGGTGAAAATAATGCCTGCCGAAACAATTCGTACAGGGTCCCGCTTCTCCCGCAGCCAGTAAATACCGGCCACCGTACCGACGACCGTGCCGATCTCGCGCAGCGGCGCTACATAAGTTAGCGGCGACATGCTCATGGCGATCAAGAACAGCAGGTAGGAACCCGGCGACAGGATCGAACCGATCGCCAGCAGCCTGCCGTTATTCCGACACTCCCGGCGCCAGGCGATGCTGCGAAACCGAATGAACGGCATAAGGCCGAGCATGAAACCGATATTCGAAGCTTCCAATAAGGCGATCGGGGAGAAATGCAGCAAATTGATTTTATCGACCAGCACATAGGACATCGTACACAGCCCGACGCCAACCGTGTACAGAATGACGCGTGTCGGAACCCGAATACGTTCGCGCACGAACGCGATGCCGCTCGTCAGACTGAAGCCGGACGCGATGCACAAGAGGCCGATCCAGCCGGGCAAGGACAGCGATTCACCCAGGAACAACACGCTGGCAAGCGGAAGCAGGAACGAGCCGAGACCCCTCATCATCGGGTACACCTGCGACATATCTCCATGCGTCAACGATTTAGACAGAAACATAGCGTACCCGCTTTGAATAACCATTGATAACAGCAGAAGACCGTAGCCGGCCAGCGGAACACCCGGCTGTGTCACCTCCCGAATAAACGAGGGCAGCAGCGCCAGCGTCGACGGTACGAAGATCAGCCACAAGAACAATTGCTTGTTCTCGCTCTGCTTGGTCAGCATGTTCCACACCGCATGGGAGACGCCGGATGCAAGTACGAGTAAGACCGGGAGGATTAGCAACGTACACCTCTTTCTTCCCCAAGCACAGAAAAAAACACAATAACGCACATTAACACACATTAAAACAATGAAGTCATCTTATCACCACATTTCGCAATCGTCAACATAACAATCTAAAATATCATTTCACCCAAAATATTTAGATTATACAGAAAATTAAATCTTCCTCACAGCAAGCTGCAGGGTATCAATCCTTACATCGAAATAGTTTTACACAGCAAGCTGCGGGGAAACAGTTCCGTTCAGATTACGCACTTCTTTCCATCTCAAAATAACCCGACCGGATAATTCCAGCCGAGCTCCATCCCCCGCCCAAACAACCGCCCACTTGCCAATTCACCCAACCAACCGCCGCATCGGCAAGCGTCACCTACAAAAGTTGATTGTCAAATACAAACAACTTCGTCGTCCCCTCCGTGACAAAAAATGTCGTTTTTATCGAAGCATTCATTAATGAATAAGCGTGAAACTTATAAATCCTGAATAATCAAAAACCCTCCCGTCAGAGGAGGGTGATAGCACGTTCGGTATTCGGTTCGGCATCGTCGATTGATAGCACGTTCCGTATTTGATTCGACGACGCCGATTGCGCCCTTCTAGCAGATGACTTCTACGCCGCTCTCCTTGAATTGCTTGACGATATCGGCATCGACGCCGGTATCGGTGACGATCTTGTCGACATCGCGGCAACCGCACACATGCGACAGGGAGACGGCGCCGAACTTGCTGCTGTCCGCGAGTACGATAATTCGCCTGGACCGTTCCAGCATCTTCTTCTTCAACTGAATCTCCCCGATGCCGTAATCGGTCAAGCCTTCGGAGAGGGAAACCCCGCTGACGCTCATGAAGAACGTGTCCGCATGGAATTGCGTCACGAACGTCTCCGCGATATCTCCGACTACGCATTGCTCGGAGTTGCGCACAGCACCGCCTATAAAAATGATGGTGAAACCCGGCTTCGTCATCAGCAAGGTCGCGATCGGAAAAGAGTTCGTCAGCACGGTCAGTCGCTCAAAACGCTTCATGAGCACTCGTGCGAACTCCGTATTCGTCGTGCTCACGTCGAGGAACAGCGACTGCCCCTCCGCGACGAATTGCGCGGCCGTATGCGCGAGCTCCCGCTTCTCGTTCACGAGCTTCATCTCGCGAACCGTGAATGGAAGCTCCAGGCGGTAATCCGCAGCGGGGAGGGCGGCGCCGCCGTGCACCCGCTTCAGGTGCCCTTCGGATTCCAGCTTCTCCAGGTCCCGCCGAATCGTTTCGAAAGAAACGCCGAACATGCTCGTCAAGCTCGTCGCTTTGACAACCTGATGTTCATGGAGCATTTGGATAATCGCACTGTGTCTTTCGTGGGCAAGCATGGCGCCTCTCTCCTCCCCACTGCCGACTTGCCGGCCGTCAACCCCCGACAGTCGCCGACAGCCGCTTCAACACGCGGTCACGGCCGAGCAGCCACACCGTAGCGTTCAAGTCCGGTCCGTGCATCTGACCCGTGAGCGCCACTCGGATCGGCATGAACAAGCCTTTGCCCTTCACGCCCGTATCCGCCTGCACCGCCTTGATTGCCGCCTTGATGCCTTCGATCGTGAAGGCCGGCACATCCGCCGTTCCGGCGCCGATTTCAGCCTCCGTCCCAACCGCCGCATCCGACATCGCCTCGACCTTGTCCCGAAACGCGCGCAATACCGTCGGCACGGTCGCTTCAGCCAGCACTGCGCCCGCTTCCTCGTTCTCCAGCTCCACCGTTTCACGGAAAAACATCTCCGTAAGTTGAACGATATCCGCCGCACAGTTCAGCTTGTCCTGGTATAGCGCAGCCAGTTCCTTCGCCCATGCCCGGCGCCCCTCATCCAACTGCCCCGGCAAACGCCCGGCCTGTTGAAGCTGCGGAATGCACAGAGCGGCGACCCGCTCCGCATCCGCTTGTTTGAAATAGTGGTTGTTCATCCAGGCCAGCTTCTTCTGATCGAAGATCGACCCGGCCTTGTTGACGCGATCGAACGAGAAGCGCGCGATGATCGCCTCCTTCGGGAAGATCTCCTCCTCGGTCCCCGGCGACCAGCCGAGCAGCGCCAGAAAATTCAAGATGGCCTCTTCGAGATAACCGAGATCACGATACTGCGAAATGAATTGAAGAATCGACTCGTCGCGCTTGGACAGCTTCTTGCCTTCCTCGTTCAGAATCAGGTTGAAATGCGCGAACAGCGGCACTTCCCAGCCGAACGCTTGATACAGCAAAATTTGCCGAGGCGTATTGGAAATGTGCTCTTCTCCGCGCGTAACGTGAGTGATCCGCATCAGATGATCATCGATCACGACGGCGAGATTGTAGGTCGGCATCCCGTTCGTCTTGACGATGACGAAATCGTTGCCGTCCGACTCGAACGAGATCGGGCCGCGAACCTGATCGTCGAACGACAGCTTGCGGCCTTCCTCTACCCGCAGACGAACCGTCTTCGCGCGCCCTTGCGCTTCGAACGACGCCCGCTGCTCAGGCGTCAGATGCCGGCAGCGGCCCGAATACTTGGCGGTCAAGCCGGCCGCGATCTGCGCATCGCGTTCCCGCTCCAACTCTTCCTCCGAGCAGTAGCAGTGGTAAGCTTTGTCCTCGGCCAGAAGTCTATCGATATGTTCGCGGTATATGTCCATCCGCTCGGTGCAGCGATACGGGCCGTACGGGCCGCCGATGTCCTCGCCTTCGTCCCACTCGATTCCGAGCCAGCGCAGCCCGTTGTAGAATTCCTCCGCGGCGCCTGCCACGTTGCGGTCCAGATCGGTATCCTCGATTCTCAATATGAATTTCCCGTTTTGCTGACGCGCGAACAAATACGTGAATAATGCCGTCCGGGCGCCGCCGATATGCAGATGCCCGGTCGGGCTCGGCGCGTAACGTACGCGGACTTGTGCACTCATCCCTTGAACCCCCCTATGATGTCAAATTCGTAACTTCAACCCGTCACACTGCCCACGATCGCCGGAATTACGAAGCCAAACTTCGTTACTCCACCCAAACTGCCCACGATCGCCGGAATTACGAAGCCATACTTCGTTACTCCACCCACACTGCCCACGATCGCCGGAATTATGAAGCCAAACTTCGTTACTCCACCCAAACTTCCCACGCCGCTGGAATTATGAAGCCAAACTTCGCTACTCCACCCACACTGCCCACGATCGCCGGAATTATGAAGCCAAACTTCGTTACTCCACCCACACTGCCCACGATCGCCGGAATTATGAAGCGAAACTTCGTTACTCCACCCACACTGCCCACGATCGCCGGAATTATGAAGCGAAACTTCATTATTCTCGCCGTTCAAAGCATCGTGCTGTGCCGAATTTAGATAGATTCCCGCTTCACCAGGCAGACGACCGCCTGTGCGGCGATCCCTTCGCCGCGACCCGTGAAGCCCAGCCGCTCCGAAGTCGTCGCCTTGACATTGACCTGCGATGCGTCCGCCTCCAGCGCGCCGGCGATCACCTGCACCATCTGCGCGATGTATGGCGCCATCTTCGGCGCCTGCGCGATAATCGTCGCGTCCGCGTTGCCCAGCGCGTATCCGCGTTCAACAGCCAGCGCCCACACCCGCTGCAGCAGCACCAGGCTGTCCGCGCCTTCGTACGCCGGATCCGTATCGGGAAAATGCTTCCCGATATCCCCCAGTGCCAGCGCCCCCAGCACCGCATCGCTGATCGCGTGCAGCAGCACATCCGCATCGGAATGGCCGAGCAATCCTCTCTCATAGGGGATCGTCACGCCGCCGATGATGCATGGCTGTCCTTCCGCCAACTGGTGGACGTCGAACCCTTGTCCTACCCGAATCATGCTTCGTCCTTCTCCCTTCGTCTTCGCGCCAATATGAGCTCGGCGACGAGCAAATCCTCCGGCGTCGTGATCTTCAAGTTCGACTCGTGCCCCGGCACGGCCGCCACCGGAAGGCCGAGCCGCTCGAACAGCATCGCATCGTCCGTCGCGGCGACGCCCGCTTCGCGGGCCAGCCGGTGCGCCTCCAGCAGCGCCAACCGCCTGAACGCCTGCGGCGTCTGCACCGCCAGCAGCGACGCCCGGTCCGGCGTCGATACGATCATGCCGCCTGCGGCCACCTTGATCGTATCCTTCACCGGCACGGCCGCCGCGGCCGCGCCCGCCTTCTCCGCCGCCGCGCAGCAGGCTTCGATCAGCTCCGGCGTCACGAACGGCCGCGCCGCGTCGTGCACGAGCGCCCCTTCGGTCCCCAGAGCCGCCAGTCCCGCAGCCACGCTATCCTGCCGTTCCGCGCCGCCCGGCACGACACGAACGATTTTGCCAAACCGTTCGTCTCCGTCTCCTATCATCGCCTCAACGCGCGCCACTTCGTCCGCAGCCGCAACCACGACGATTTCGTCCACGCCGTCGGATTGCTCGAACGCTTCGATCGTGTACGCCAGCACGGCACGCCCCATAAGCGGCAAGAACACCTTGTTCTCGTCGGCGCCCATTCGCTTGCCGCGTCCGGCCGCCACGATGACGGCTCCCCACCTCATCCTTGCACGCCATCTCCTTTAACCGCCGCCGATAATACGCCAAAAAGCGGGAGCGCACGCGCGCGTCCCGCCCGTATTTGTTTATCATACCCGTTCAGAGCGCTTTTTCCAATAGTTTCGGCTTGGCAAATATCATTCTCCCCGCCGACGTCTGCAGCACGCTCGTCACGAGCACCTCCATCGTCGTGCCGATGAACTCCCGACCGCCCTCGACGACGATCATCGTGCCGTCATCCAGGTAGGCAACGCCTTGCCCGTGCTCCTTGCCGTCCTTGATCACCTGTACGACGATCTCCTCGCCCGGCAGCACGACCGGCTTGACCGCGTTGGCCAGGTCGTTGATGTTCAGCACCGACACGCCTTGCAGCTCGCACACCTTGTTCAGGTTGAAGTCGTTGGTCACCACTTTGCCGCGCATCGCCTTGGCGAGCTTGACGAGCTTGCTGTCGACTTCGCCCGGCTCTTCCACCGCCTCTTCGTAGATCAATACCTTAACATCGAGTTCCTTCTGAATTTTATTCAGGATGTCCAGCCCCCGCCGTCCGCGGTTGCGCTTGAGCAAGTCCGACGAATCTGCGATATGCTGCAATTCCTCCAGCACGAATTCGGGGATGACCAATGTGCCTTCGATGAAGCCGGTCTTGCAAATGTCGGCGATGCGGCCGTCGATGATTACGCTGGTGTCCAAAATCTTATGTTCCTCGTAACGCGGCAGCTCCTCCGAGGGTGCTGCAGGCACAACGGTCCGTCGCACGCGAAGCCACTCTGCAAGCTCCTCCTTCTTGCGCACCGCGATGCCCATGCCGGCATAGGCCAGCACGATCGCCGCGATTGCCGCAATCAGCGGCCCGACGCGGGGGATATCCGACACGAACGGATACAGCAACAGCGCAAACACGGTACCCGCAGCCATTCCGGCAATGCCGGTATACAAGTCGGCAGCCGGCAGCCGCGCTACCCGGTCGATCCCAAGCTGCAGCGAACGCACGAGCGGGCCGGAGAACAGAGTCGCAGCCATCAGGCCGACGAACGCGCCGATCATCGCAGCGTATGTAGATCCGTTTCCGGCCGAGGCTGCCGCCATTCCGCTCCCTCCGGCCATGAGCGGGTCCATCCATGCCGCACCGCCGAATAACCGCCAAGAGGACAGTTCTTGACCGGCCAAAGCACCGAGTATGAGACCTACTGCCTGAATCATTCTTTTCAACATGCTGAGTCATCACTCCCTTACCTTGCTTGATTTCATTACTAGTATGTTCCAATTTTTGCAGGGCTAATCCCGATCCGGGCCGGTTGATGAAAACTTCTTCATGAGACCGTTTCGCTTTTGAAATCATGGCATCATTGCTCTATAATGGAGATGCAGCAAAATTGAGTAACCGAGGTGGACCCCGGATGAGCGCACCCACGTTGCACGAATTTCAACAGCAAGTGTCCGAACTGTTGCTTCGTCATCGAAGCTTGCTTGATGTTGTTACGAAATTCAGCCAAGCAGGCGCATCGGTCAATCGGGCGGTTGCCAAATCGATTACCGAGTGCGGATGTATTGAATTGAAGACGCAATCTCACGATTTCTCCAAGGAATCGGGGTTCGATCAGGCGCTCCGTCAGACCGCTCCCGACAAGCAAGGCGAGCTGTGCGAGAATTGCCTGGACGCCATCCGCGGCGAGATGGGCAAGAACCTGTTCTACCTGTCCGCATTATGCAATTTGCTCGATATCAATATGGAAGAAGTCGTCGCGAAGGAAGCCCAGAAGTGCTCTACGCTCGGATTTTTCAATTTGACATGAACGGCAGACCGCCCCTAATAAGAAAGCGCGCCGATTCGCCTCGCATGAGGGATGAACGGCGCGCTTTTGATTGTCGGGAACGCGACAACACTTTCAGCAATATGGGCATGTGATTTCATCTTGTGCTCAACGCCTGACGGCGTTCCTCTATCGAGCCGGAATCTTATCAACAACAAAAAAAGCATCGAGTTGTTTCCGCCCTTAAGCGGAAGAACCCGATGCTTTCCCTTTCATTCCGAGCCCGTAAATCCTGTTCAGCTCCTACGCGCTATGCTCTTGCTGCTCTTTCGCCGGCCTGCGGCGCTTGCGGAACCTGCGGGGGACGAGGCGCTCAACGTTTTTTTTTAGGCCCCATAGCGCATAAAGAAGCAGCAGCGCCAGTATGACCTTCGGGATCGCCGTCTGGAACAGATAAGCCAGCACAGCGGCGCCGACTACGACGAGCGGAATCGCCCACATGGCCGCTTTGGGCAAGCCCAGCTTCTTGAAGTTCGGATATTTCATGTTGCTGATCATCAGGAAGGACAACGCGAGCGAACTGAGCAGCAGCAAGGAAACGTGCAATTCGTTGTGAAATAACGCCAGTGTCGCGAGCACGCCGCCGGCAGCCGGGATCGGCAGTCCGATGAAGTAGCCGGGGATGCCTTCGATGACGTTGAACCGGGCCAGACGCAGCGCCCCGCAGATCGGGAAGATCGCGGTCGCGATCCAGGCAAGCGCCGGCGGAGACATCTCCATGAAGGCGGCCTGGTACATGATGAATGCGGGGGCGACCCCGAACGAGATGACGTCGGACAACGAATCCAGTTCCTTGCCGAACTCGCTCGTCACATTGAGTGCCCGGGCGACGCGGCCGTCCAGTCCGTCCAGCAGCATCGCGATGATGACGAGCAAGGCTGCGCTGTTGACTTCGCCGTTGAACGACAGGATGATGCTCATGACGCCAAGTACCAGATTGCCAATCGTAAACATATTCGGAATGGACTTCGCGATCATCGGATCCACCTCAGCTTTACTATGCCCAATCCTTCTCATTCCTACGATGCTAGCCGCTCCCGGTTTCGGATTTCGGCGTGAAGGGGGCGGTTGTCAATATTCGGAAGTTCTCGTAGAAGCACCAATCTCCATATTAACCCGCCTACAACTGTCTGTCAACAAACACTTGTTCCTGTATGCGCTTGAGGCCTTGGATAATCGTCTTCGCCCGGACTTCGCCGATGCCGTCCACTTCGTCGAGCTCCTCCACGGAAGCGAACACGATGCGCGGCAGCGAGCCGAAGCTGGCCACGACGTTATGGATCACGACGCTCGGCAGCCGCGGAATCTTGCTCAAGATACGGTACCCGCGCGGCTGCAAGCCTTCTTCCGCAACGGAGCTTAGCGCCGCATAGCCGAGCAAGCGGATCAGGCAGGCGGGATCCAGCAGCTCCTCGGACGACAGCTTCCGGAAGGCGGCTTGAATTTCCTGTACTTTATCTTCCCCCGCATCCTTGGCATAATCCTTGATCAAGAGACGCGTTTCTTCATCGGACGAACCGATCAGTTCCTCCATTTGCATGCTGATCAGCCGGCCCTCGTTGCCTAATTCAAGCACATAGCGCTGGATCTCGTTCTTGATCCGCAGCACCATCTCCGCCCGCTGAATGACATGGGAGACCTCGAACATCGTCACGAGCGCTTCGAATTCGAGAGCGGACAGATTGGTCAGCGCCTGCGTGAACACCGCCCGGTAGCGCTCCAGCGTCTGCACGGCCTGGTTCGCCTTCGTGAGAATCGCGCCGCTCTCCTTGAGCGCGTAACGCAGGCTTCCCTGGTATAAGGTAATGACGTTGCGCCGCTGGGAGATGGACACGACCAGCTTGCCCGTCTGCTTGGCGACCCGCTCGGCCGTCCGGTGCCGGATGCCCGTCTCGGAAGAAGCGATCGCCGAATCCGGAATCAGTTGTGTATTCGCGTACAGGATGCGTTTGGCGTCATCGCTGAGAATGATGGCCCCGTCCATCTTGGCCAGCTCGTACAAATAATTGGGACTGAACTCGCAGTCGATCGCGAATCCGCCGTCCACCACCCTCATCACTTCCGGGCTGCTGCCGAAAACGATCAAGCCGCCCGTCTTGGCGCGCAGCACGTTTTCCAGCCCTTCCCGAATCGGCGTACCCGGCGCGACCATCCGCAGCAGCTCGTTCATCGTCGCCTGCCCGCAAGGCTTATCCTTCGTTTCTTTCATGCAGCAGAGGGTCACCCCCTATTCCAACGCCGCCTTCAGCGCCTCCGCGACGGTTCGCACTCCGACGATCCGGATGCCGGACGGCGGCTGCCAGCCTTTCAGGCTCTGTTCCGGCAAGATGATGCGCTTGAATCCCAGCTTGTGCGCTTCCTTCACTCTCTGCTCCGCCCGCGGCACCGCGCGAACTTCCCCGGTCAAGCCCACTTCCCCGAAGATGACGTCATACGGCTTGGTCGGCAAATCCTTGAAGCTCGACGCCAGGCTGACCGCCGCGGCCAGATCGGCCGCAGGCTCGTCAAGCTTCACGCCGCCCGCCACATTCACATAAGCGTCCTGATTTTGCAAGAACATGCCCATTCGCTTCTCCAATACCGCAATGACGAGCGACATGCGGTGATGGTCGATGCCGGAAGTCATCCTGCGCGGGGAAGGAAAATGCGTCGGCGCCACCAATGCCTGCAATTCCACCAGTACAGGCCGCGTTCCCTCCATGCTGGCGACCACCGTCGAACCGGCAACGCCGAGCGGCCGCTCGGACAGGAACAGCTCGGACGGGTTCGTCACTTCCTGCAAGCCGTCTTCCTTCATATCGAATATGCCGATCTCGTTCGTCGAGCCGAACCGGTTCTTCACCGCGCGCAGCAGCCGGTATGTATGATGCCGCTCGCCCTCGAAGTAAAGCACGCAATCGACCATATGCTCCAGCAGCCTGGGGCCCGCGATCGCCCCTTCCTTGGTCACATGACCGACCAGCACCGTCGCGACGCCGCTGCCTTTGGAAATGCGCATGAACTGCGCGGTGCATTCCCTTACTTGCGCCACGCTGCCGGGTGCGGACGGCACGTCTGGCCGGTAGACGGTCTGGATCGAATCGATCACGAGAAAATCGGGATCGGCGTCGGCTACAGCTTCTTCGATGTAATCCAGGTTCGTCTCGCACAGCACGAGCAACCGTTCCGACAAGGCGCCCAGCCGGTCGGCCCTCAGCTTCGTCTGCCGGACCGACTCTTCCCCCGACACGTACAGCACCTTCAACCCTTGCTCGGCGGCCAGACGGCTTGCCGTCTGCAGCAGCAGAGTCGACTTGCCGATGCCGGGGTCGCCTCCGACAAGCAGCAGCGACCCCGGCACCAGGCCGCCTCCCAGCACCCGGTCGAGCTCGGCCAGCCCCGTTCCGATGCGCGGTTCGCGGCCGCTATCTATATCTATGATCGATCTTGCCTTTTCTTTCGTCCTGACTGTTTCGCTTCGCCCAACCGGCGCTTTCACGATCGTTTCCGTCTCTTCGATCATCGTGTTCCATGCGCCGCAGCCGGGACACTTGCCCATCCACTTGGGCGATTCGGTGCCGCACTCGGTACAGGCAAATTTAACTTTGATCTTGGCCATGGCAGGTGGTTCTCCTTCGACTATCGGATCTTATTTGAAGTGTATCACCGATTTACCACCATCGCCATAACAACCAGAGCGCGATGACGAGCAGCACCAGCCCGCCGGACAGGTAAGCGAGCAGAAGCAGCAGCTTGCTGAGCACCACAAACAGCAGCACGGCGCCGATCGCCCCTCCGATCCATGCAAACGGATGCCGCCATGCGAATTTTCTTCTGCCGCCGTACATCGATGCACCTCTTTCCGCTTAACGTTCCTATATCGTATGGCAAGCGGTGCAGGCAAGTGACTTGTCGGCGCCAATTCCCTCTTTCTTTCAAGACGCGAATGATTTATGCTGTAAATTATTAAATAAGTATATAATCACGCGATGTTGTGGAGGCGTATCGGATGACCGAAGACAAGGGAATCGTAGCGGAGCTGTCGGAGATGGCGGAACTGCTCAAGCTGCTGGGCGAGCCGATGCGTCTGGCGATTCTGGCGCTGCTGCAGGAACGGGACTTGAGCGTGACAGAGCTGACCGGCCTGCTCCGGGCCAGCCAGCCGAATACGAGCCAGCATCTGCGCAAACTGAAAAGCGCTGGCCTCATTCGAGAAACGAAGCGAGGTCAATGGGTCTACTATTCGCTCAATCTGGAGGAGTATCCGGATTTGCGCGTCTTCCTTTCCCAGTTGCCGGGCAATGCGGGCAGGATGCTGGAATTGTCGCAGTTGGGCGGGTCCTAGCTCCACCCATTTTGTTCCCGATCCCCGAACAGCGCACGCCGTATGCGGACAGCGTCAAGGGACAGCGCCCGGGATCATAATCAACGCCAAACTTCATCTTATGCGCACCTCTCGTATATCTCGACCGCGCGGTCGAGGTTTTCTTTTTCGGTCAAGCGCCGGCTTCTATCATCCTGGCATCATCTTTCTTCTGTACAGATAAGGAGAGAGCCCCTGGTAGTTGCGGAAAGCGCGGCTGAATACCGATGAATCCGCGTAACCGACTTCTTCGGCAATCTCCCGAATCAACCGCTGCGTGCCGAACAGCATTCGCTTGGCATGCTCCATCCTCAACTGCATCAAACACTCGGAAGGAGGGATGCCGTACCGGGCCCGGAAGCATCTCGTCAAGTAATCGGGTGAAAAATGAAAATAGGCCGACAACTCTTCCATCGGGATCGGGCGTGTAAAATGGCGGCTTAAATAGGTGTGCATTTCTCCCGCCAACCGGTGTCCTTCCGGTTCCAACCGGTTCATCTCCAGTTCCTGCATGCCGAACAGCAGCCGCATGAACCGGCTTTGCGCAAGCAATACGTTGCGTCGGCAGAACGGATCGCCGAGCCCGTCGAGCAGCCGCCGCCACTTCTCCAGGGGAAAGTACGGATATTGCATGCCGATTCGCATTTCCCAGTCGGGAACCCGCACGCCGTCCCCGTAATCGAGCAGCTTGTATTGCACGGGAGCATGGTCGGCGTCCGATACGATGCTCCATGGCCCTGCCGGCATAAAGTGAACCCAATAAAAGACCAGCCGCTTGTCCGCAGGCCGGTGCCCGTAATGGCGCAAACCGGCTGTCTGGATAAACCAGCCTCCCTTCTCTACCTCGTACTCCCTGCCTTCCTCCGTTAAATAGAGCGTGCCTTCCATGACGAACATGGCTACAAAGGTCGGAAAAATTCGCTCTTCATGCGCCTCATGCGGAGCATACACCGATTGGCCTGCCCCGATGAAGTACGGGTAAGCCGGACCTTGCATGCGCAAATAGCGATTCGTCTCCATTTCAGCACCCATCCGCCCGTCCTCCTCTCCGTCGGATAATGTCAAACTCTATGCGGTTAATGCTATGTCACCCTCCGCCTGCGGCTGATACGATTAGGGTTGTCCGGGCTTCAGAACGAGCCGGATCAAGCGTGATCGCACAAGGAGGATGTCCACATGAAACCACCGATGATCGAAAAATATTTGACCCCCTACAAGCTGGGCCGCCCCGTACTGGCCGGCTCCGGCGTCGAAGGCGCCTTCGACAGCCACTTCGTCGATATTCCGTTCGTCTTCCACCATCGCGGCCGGTACTACATGACGTATGTCGGATTCGACGGCCTGGGGTACCAGACGGCATTGGCCGCCAGCGACGATCTGCTGAACTGGGAGCCGCTCGGCGTTATTCTTGAACGGGAAACCGGGAGCGGCCGCTGGGACCACATCGGGCCGGCCGGCTCGTGGGTGCTGAAACAATCCGACGACCTGTACGCCTTGCCGACCTTGAAGAAGGTGCAGGGCCGCTACTGGATGACCTACCACTCCTATCCCGCATACGGCTGGGAGGAAGGAGCCGCGGAAATCGGCCTGGCCTGGTGCGAAGACGAGAATCTGCTGCAGTGGCATAAGCTCGACGAGCCGATCATCAGTTGGAAAAACGGCGGCGACTGGGAGAAAGGCGGACTGTACAAATCTTGCTTGTTCGAGCACGAAGGCCGCTACTACATTTTCTACAACGCCAAAAACCAGCCCCAGAGCGGGTGGGTGGAACAAATCGGCGGCGCCGTGTCCTCCGACCTGATCCACTGGGAGAAGCTGACGGGCAATCCTGTGCTCAAGGTGTCTCCTAACCGTTGGGACAGCCGGTTCGTATCCGAGCCGTGCATCTTCAAAGACGGCGACCTCTGGCTGAACTTCATCTTCGGCTTCGATGGACGGCATGCGCAGGAAGGATTCGCTTACTCGGGCGACCTGCTGCAATGGGTTAAGCACCCGGAGCCGATTTTGACGGTCGGACAAGCGGGCGAGCTGGATGAAACGCATGCGCACAAAGCGACGATGGTGTATCGCGACGGCGTGCTGTACCATTACTATTGCGCGGTCCGGCCTTCCCGGGAAGGCGACGTCACAAGCAAGCTCCACAACGAATTCCGCTGCATCACCGTAGCGACTTCCAAGCCGCTTGGATAATGAGCCAAGTAAAAACGACTCCGCCGGCCTTTAAAAAGGACGGTGCCATATCTTCGAAAAAAATAAGCTTAACGGAATGTGATAAAACGTAAAAAGAGACTGTCGATTAATTGTGGATCGGGCAAAACAACCTGTGCAGGCAGCGTAACGGAACCCAGAAGCCTTAATCGGCAATAAAGGGTGTTTTGGAAAAGCTAACGAAACTGTAGGACCTTATCAGAAACAAACGTTGCCAAAATCACTGTAAAACCGCGGAATAAAGGCGCTGTGTTCCGTTGAAGTCCGGAGCTGAAACTTCTTCACCGGATAAAGGCTCTGTGTTCCGTTGCGACGGATGGCTAGGCGAAAGAGCGATGCTTCGTGCGCAATGCATGCTGTGATCCATGAATCGACAGTCTCGCCCCGGAGCCTGAACGGCCGGAGTGACGCTTGCTCACCTGCGGGAATCGACGCCGCAGCGGACGGCCCATTGTTCATACAAATGCCGCAGCAAGCTCACTTGCTCGGGATATTCCGTCGCGATGTCGCTCAGCTCCGTGCGGTCCCGCTCCATGTCGTACAGTTCCCAGCCTTCGCTTTGCTTGCAGACGAGCTTCCACCGGCCCAGCCGAACGGCCCGATTGCCTTCATGCTCCCAGAAGATCGGCTTCTCCGGCAGCGCTTCGCCCGCGATCGCAGGCAGCAGACTACGCCCTTCAGGCGGGATCAACGGCCTGCCGCCATATTCCCGCGGATAGGCGATACCTGCCGCATCCAGACACGTCGCCATCAGATCGACCGCATGGCAAGGCTCGCGAACGATGCGCCCGGTCGCCGCCGGACCGGCGGGCCAATGAACGATCATCGGCGTGGCGATGCCTCCTTCGTGCACCCAATGCTTGAACATGCGGAACGGCGTATTGCTCACGTTGGCCCATGCGACCCCGTAACTCATGTAGGTGTCCTCGCCCCCGGGCATTCGCGACGGGTCGTTGCCGTACGCGACGGCCATGCCGGCACGGGTCGGGCCGACCATCCGGCCGAGCCATTCGCTGCCGTCGAGCTCCTCATGGCAGCCTCCGTTGTCCGAGAGGAACACCGTCATCGTATCGTCCTCGATCCCCAGCTCCCGGAGCTTGTCCAGGATCAGGCCGATCCCCCGGTCCATGCGTTCGATCTGCGTGGCGTATACCGCCATCCGCTCGATCTCCCATTCGCGGTTTCCGGCAGCTTCCCAAGCCACGCACCCTTCATGACGCCCGGAAAGCCGCCAATTCTCTCCGATGATGCCGGTGCGAACCAGCCTCTCGTAGCGTTCCCGCCGGATCTCGTCCCATCCCGCGCGATAGACCCGCCTGTATTTGACGACATCTTCTTCAAGCGCGTGAAGCGGCCAATGCGGAGCCGTATAGGCAACGTACATAAAGAAAGGGCGATCCTCCGCATGGAATTGCTCCACCATTCCGGCGGCATGACGGCTGATCGCATCCGTATAATAATAGGAGTCATCGCCTGCCGTATCGACGAACTCGTCGTCCAGCATGAGCGTATGGGGCCGGTAGTAGCTCCCCGCCCCGGCCAGCGTGCCGTAGAACCGGTCGAACCCTCTCTGCCGGGGCAGCGGGTGCCGCTCGTCTCCGGCCTTCAGCCGAGTGTCGGGCGCAGTGCCGTAGCTGCCGCCGACATGCCACTTGCCGGACATGCCGGCAGCATAGCCTCCTGTCTTCAACGCTTCGGCTATCGTCACGCAATTGCGGTTGAGATAGCCTTGATAAGCCGGAACCCCTTCGTCGTCGACCATATGGCCGACCCCTGCCTGATGGGGATAGAGTCCCGTCAGCAGCGAGGCTCTGGACGGACAACAGCGGGCGCAGTTATACATCTGGGTGAAGCTGACGCCGTCCCTCGCCAACCGGTCCAGGTTCGACGTGGAAATCTCCGATCCGAAGCAGCCGATGTCGGAGAACCCGAGATCGTCGGCCAGAATCACCATAATATTCGGTTGCCTCATACGTACGCTCCTTCATTCGTCAGCCGACCGGACTCGCTCGGGGTCCGATCGGCTGGCGAACCTTTATCTCTCTCTGGGCGAAATGAACAAGTCGTAAGAGTTGCTCTGGCAGCGCGTCACGTCGACGATGCCGTCTCCCGTCTCGCGCAATTTCCGCAGCATACGGTCCTTCATGCGGCGCAGCACGTGCTTGAACGCCAGCCGGTCGGCCAAATTGTACATTTCCGCGGGATCCGACTCCATGTCGTACAATTCGTCCGTGCTCATCGGATTATAGACGTATTTCCACTTCTTCGTACGGATCATGCGCATCGTCGCAAGCGTCGACTCGTACCCGTTGATCTCGACGAACGCCTCCTGCGGCCAATCTGGCGGCGTTTCTTCCCGCAGCAGCGGGGCAAGCGAGCGCCCGTCTGCCGGAACGGCCGCCTCCGCGCCTGCCATCTCCGTGAAGGTGGGCATCAGGTCGACCAGGTTCGCGAAGCTGTCGCAGACGCTGCCCGGCCGCGTAACGCCCGGCCAACTGACGATCAACGGAATATGATTGCACTCTTCATACATGAAGAACCCTTTGTTGTACAGCCTGTGGCTGCCCAGCATGTCCCCGTGGTCGGACGCGTAGACGAGAATTGTATTCTCGCAGAGCCCGCGCCGCTTGAGCTCGTCCATTACCCGGCCGATTTGCGCGTCCACGAAGGAACAGTAGCCCCAGTAGGCGGCAATGATTTTCTGCCAGTCCGGCCACGTCAGATGGCTCGAATTCCAGCGCATCGCTTCCTTCTGCTGGACGATCGGCTTGTCGTCGAACGTTTCGTGGAAATTGGACCATTTCTCCGCGTCTTCCGGCCGGTACATGGACAAGTACGGTTCGGGGACGGCGATCGGAAAATGCGGTCCGTGGAAGTTCGCGCTGATCATGAACGGTTCGTCCGTCTTAGCGTACTCGCCGATCATCTCGATGCACCTGTCGGCCACCCAGTAGTCATGATTGTCTTCCGCCGACAGAATCGATTCCCCAAAGAAGGGGGCGTCCGCCCCCCATTCCAGGCTTTGCACTTCGTCGCTGCACAGATCGTATTCGATCCCTTTGTCCCGCAAATAACCGCCATAATAATTCCAGTGCCACCGGTCCAATTTCCACAATGCTTGGTTCCCCGTCTCCGGCAAATGCCACTTGCCCGCATACCCGACCCGGTAGCCCAGAGCGTCCAGATATTCGGGATAACCTTTCTTGTCGACGAGATTCCGGTCAAACACGCCGTTGAAATTGCCCATGTTCGCCAGCATCCCGTGGTTGTGCGGGTACAACCCCGTCAAGATGGATGCCCTGGCCGGCGTGCATAGGGGACAGCTTGTATATGCGGAAGTGAACCTCATGCCCCGCGCAGCGATCTCGTCCATCGCCGGCGTCTTGCATACCGGCGCCCCGTTGCATCCAAGCGCGTCATATCGATGCTGGTCGCTTAGAAAAAAGACGATATTGGGCTTCTTATTTCTAGAATTGCTCATAGTCCGTCAACGCTTTCTGCCAAGCGGCTTCATAGAACGCTTTGTATTCGTCGTACCCCATGCCGCGGATGTCGGCGAACATCTTCTCCTTCTGCGCGGCGTAGGCGGCTTCGCTGCTCGCCATGATCAGCTTCGGCATCTCCTTGGTGATGTAAGCGTCGATATTGGAGCCGATTCTCTTGATCTCGTCGGTCGGCAGCGACACGAGGCTGGCGTACGCCGCATTGATCGTCGATTTATTCTTCCGCATCGTATAGACGCCGAGTTCCGATGGCTGCCCGAAGTGCTTCAAATAATCGCGGGTCGCTTCGTTGTAAGACTCGGACAGCAGCTCGGGATCCTGGAACAGGTCCAGTTCTTTGCCATTGGCGTCGGGCATGGTCGGCAATCCGGCATAGTTGTCGTATTTGCGGATGCCCGTCTTGGACTTGTAGTCGGGATCCTCCGTCTTGATGTTCTTGAACGCGTCGGAGAGGCGGGCGACCCCGTTCTCTTCGATCCAATGCGTGTCCTTGACGCCGCTCAGAATCGTCCTCGTTCCTTCTTGCGAATACAGGTAGTCGATCAGCGCGATGGCGCGCTCCGGGTGCTTGCTCTTGGCGGAAACGACGAACTGCCGCGTGTTGAAGCCGAATGGCTGGGCTCTGTCGTCCGCAACGGGGTACTCGGCGGTGTCTTCGGGAAGCAGCATGACGTAAGCGTCCTTCCCGTTCGTTTGCTGATTGAGCGTTGCATTCCCGTCGACGATGTCCCATTGGTAGAAGTGAAGCGCGACCCGGCCGGCCTTGCCCTTCGCGTTGGCCGTCTCGTACTTCTGCGTAAACGATTCCGGGTCGAGAATGCCCAGACGGTGCGCGCGATTAAACATCGAAGCGCCTCTCCAATACGCATTGCGATCGTCCAGCAGCTCGATGAAGGCATTATCCTGCACTTTATAATTGAAATGGTTGAACTTCGTATCGACAGCCTGCTGCCCGATCAGGGCCATCACCGGCTGCGCGTAACCTTGCGCGTTGCCCCACTCCAACCAGGTGTACAGGCCGTATACTTTTTGCCCGTCAGGCGTCGTCGGATATTTCTTGACCATTTCGGCCGCAATGTCGACCAGGCTGTCCAGGCCTTTGATTTCCGGCATGCCGATCGACTTGTACTGGTCCCATCTCAGGAACGTGCCATAGTACCCGGTCGGAATCGGGGACGCCTCCTCTTTCGCTCTGGCCGGCAGCACGTACAGCTTGTCCTCGCCGCCGCTGTACATGAACTTGCTGTACTGCATCGCCTTGGACGCGTATTTCTTGATGTTGGGCGCGTTATCCAAATACGGCTGCATGTCGATGATGCTGCCGCTCTTGATCAACGGCTCGATATTGTCCGGGTTGTCGACGACCATAATATCGGGCAAGTCGCCGCTGGCAATGATGACCTGCGTCTTCTGCGCATCGCCGAGCCCGGCGTCGAACTTGATCTTCACGCCGGTCTGGCGTTCGATCTCCTGAGCGACGGGATCGTCCTGAATGCCGGGCGTATAGTTGGTGGCCAGCGTCGGCCCCCAGAACGACAACGTAATCGGCTCCGGCGCGGCCGGGCTGCCTGAAGCGGAAGGGCTCCCTCCTGCCGACGCCGATGCCGGCGGCTTCGCGCTTCCTTCGCTGCCCGCGCCCCCGCCGCAGCCGACGATGACGGCCAGCATGGCGGCGACAACGAGCCATGACACCTGTTTGAACGATCTCTTTCCAAGCATGCAATTACCTCCCATGAAGTTGTGTATACATCAACAACCGTGCATTGTACAGCGGTTGCGAATGCCTGACGAAACCTATCCTTTGACGGAACCGAGCATGATGCCTTTGACAAAATGCCGCTGCAGCAGCGGATAGACCAGCAGTACCGGCCATGTCACCACCATCGTGACGGTCATGCGGATCGCATACGGCGTAATCGTAATTTCGCCCGGCTCGCCGCCCGCTCTCACGCTGGAAGCGATCGATTCGGCCTGCCTGAGAAACTCGTACAAAATCAGTTGCATCGTCATCAGCCGCGAATTCGAGACGAGCAGAAAATTATCGTACCAGGAGTTCCATTGGTGCACGGCGCTGAACACCGCGACCGCCGCGATGACCGGCTTGCTCACCGGTACGATGATACGATAATAGATCGTAAAATACCCTGCGCCGTCCACAATCGCCGACTCCTCCAATGCGGTCGATATTTGCTCGATGAACGTCTTGATCAGGATGAGCGTGAATATCGACACCGCGGATGGCAGCACATAGAGCAGAAAATTATCCTTGAGTCCGTAATTGCGCATCATGATGTACCACGGAATCAGGCCGGCATTGATATACATCGCCGCAACGGTGACGCGGTAGAAAATCTTCCGGCCGGCGAGTTCCCGCTTGGTCAGCGTATACGCCATCATGGAGGTGAAGAACAGGGTGATGAACGTGCCGACAACGGTGCGGACTACGGAAACGAAGAACGCCTGGTAGATGCCGTTCAATTGCAGGATGGCGCCGTAATTTTTCAATGTGAAATGAATCGGATACACGGTGATCAGCTTGCCGGCAACCGCAGCCGGATCGCTGACGGACACAAGAAAAATGTAGAAAAACGGATAAACGCAAATCAGCAGGATGATCAGGAAGAGCGCATAGTTAAAGCCCTGAAATGCCGCATTGCCCCATCCCGTTCGAAAACCTCGCACAGGTACACCTCCTTGCCCGAATCAAATGATCGATTTGCCCGTCGCACGCCTCGACAACAAGCTGGCGCCGAAAACCAGCAGGACGCTGATGACCGTTTTGACGACGCTGATCGCGGTTGCCACGGGTACGTCTCCCTGGATGAGACCCACGCGGTAAACGTAATAATCGAGAACCTCGATATTCTCGCTTACGAGCGGATTATAGAACACGTAAAATTGATCGAAGCCGTTGGACAGCAGAAATCCGATATTGATCAGCAGAAGAACGATGAAGGTGGGCATAATGCCCGGCACCGTGATATGCCGCATGCTGCGGAACCTTCCGGCTCCGTCGACGCTGGCCGCATCGTATTGCTCTTGGTCGATCGACACGATCGCCGCAAAAAAGATGATGGCGTTATAGCCCATGTTCTTCCAGATCGAGATGAACGTCTGCACGAACCAAACCAGGTCGTTGTTGCCCAGCGGATCCATCGGCGCCTCGATCCAGCCCAGCTTCATTAGCACATGATTGATATAGCCGCTGTCCGGCGCGAAGAAGGAGAAAAAGATCGCATAGACGATAATCCAACTGATGAAGTAAGGAAGCGTCGTGGCCGATTGCACGAATTTTCGAAAAAGCTTGCTCCCGACCTCGGACAGGAAGATCGCCATCGCGGCGGCAATCGGGATATTCAGCAAGCTGAGGATACTCAAAGCGAGCGTATTGCGAACGACCCTCAGCAGATCGGGCGATTCCAGTGCAATGCGGAAATACTTCAAGCCGCTGAATGCCGCATCCGACATCCGCATGCCGATTCGATAATCGAAAAAAGCGTACATCCAGCCGAAGATCGGCCCGTAACTGAACAGGAGCACGATCAGGAACGAGGGAAGGGTCATGGCGAGCAGCGTTATTTTTCCCCGGCTCCATTTCACGGCGTTTCTTGGCTGCAGAGCGATCTTCTCACGGACCATGATGGGGTTAACCTCCTTTCTGAATTTCATGCTAAGCCATGCCGCGAATCGTTCCTAGTTTAAAAATCTTCGCTTTGCACCAATAATCACAAAAGGATTTTTTTGAGCGGTTTACGGCGCGCCTGAGTATGATACACTCTCGGTACACGGATCATAAGACATGGGGAGCCACAGCGAGGAATCATGCATATGCCTGTCTGGTCGAGCTTTCGGCGAATGAAGCTGTTCAACAAAATTTATCTGATCAATTTTCTGATCATCATGCTCTCCCTCTATCTGCTCGCCAATATTATTTCCGGCAGCGTCTCGAATTCTGCCCTGGAGCGTGACGCCCGATATACGAGGCTCGTCCTCTACAATATGGACTCCTTCCTGAACCAGAAGCACGACATGCTGCTTCGGTTCGTGAAGCAAGCCTATTCGCTGGCCGCAGCCAAAAGCGACGATCCCTTCGAGCTGCTGTATACGCCGGAGAATCTGACCAGCCAGCATTACTTGCAGTTGCGCAAAAGGTTCATGACGTATCTGGAATCTGCTTTCTCCGAGGACGCCCATCTGGCAGGCATAACGGCCTGCACCGGCATGGACGGAGCGTGTTACCGGGTATCACGGAACCTGCATGCCAAATTTCCCGGAGATACGGGGCCGGAGGCCGACCGATTGAAGGCAATGGACAACGAGTCGCTGGACATCCGCATTTTTCAAGCGCATCAGCCGGACTACTTGCCCAATCGTCACGTATATACGCTGGCGATCAATATCAAATCGGTCGACACTTACGACAAAATCGGCACCTTGTTCATGGACTTCACGACGGAAGGCGTCACGCAAACGCTCACGCAATATTATGAAGAAATCACCAGCGATATCTTGATCGTGGGCGGGGAAGGAAACGTCATCTACGATTCTTCGGGCCGATATCTCGGACAAGTGTACCCACATATGGACCTGGTGGACGAACGCCGTCCGGAAGCCATCGTCAACGGCAGCGATTCCATGATGAGCTATGTGGAAAATACGAGCCTGGATACCGTGACGATCGGAATTCTTCCCGTCGACCGATCGCTGGCCAAGATCAAGCGTGCCAAGCAGGATATCTATCTCGTTTCTTTCCTCGGCATTCTGGCCATATCCGTGCTTACATTCATCAATATCAAAGCATTCTCCAGGCGGGTGCGCTCGATCATGTACGCGATCAAGAAAGTGCGCCAGGGCAACTTGTCGAACCGGATACCGCTGGGCCGATCCAAGGACGAGTTGTACGAGATATCGACGGATTTCAATCAGATGTGCGCAGACCTGGAAAGCTACATCGACCAAGTATATATTTCGCAAATCAAGCAGAAAACCGCCGAACTTCAGCAGAAGAACGCCAGTTTGGTCGCTCTGCAAGCGCAGATCAACCCTCATTTCCTGTACAACACGCTTGAAGTGATCCGGATGAAGGCGAACGGGAGCGGGGCCAAAGAGGCCGGGGACATGATCTATTTATTATCGAGATTGCTGAGAAACGCCATTAAGGAAGAGGGCATTATCGACATCCACGAGGAACTGGAAAGCTCCAAGCTGTATTTCCGGCTCTACCAATTCCGTTACGGCGACAAGCTGCACGTGGCGTTCGACATCGAGGAATCGATTCTCGAATACGGCATCCCCCGTCATGCCATTCAGCCGATCATTGAGAATTACATCGTTCACGGCTTCGACGGCAGCAGGTCGGACAATCGCATTCGGATCGCGGGATATGCGCGCGGCGACGGCATCGAGATCCGGATCGAAGACAACGGACCGGGCATCGACGAGAACAAGCTGGACAGGATCAAGGAGGACATGCTTCATTACGACATGACGAATAACGCCAGCATCGGACTCATGAACGTGAACGAACGGCTTCGTCTCATCTACGGCGATCCATACGGCTTGGAAATCGAGAGCCGGGCGGGCAGCGGGACGACGGTCACGTTGAAACTCAAATCCATGAAAGTAAAGGAATTGCGCGCCTATGTACAAGGTACTGATCGTTGACGATGAGCCGATCATCCAGGAAGGCCTGTCCAATCTCGTCTATTGGGAGGAACATGGGCTGGAAATCGCCGGATTCGCGAACAACGGACAAGAAGCCATCGATTTTCTGAATGCAACCAGCGTCCATATTCTCATCACGGACATCAAGATGCCCCACATGGACGGACTTGCATTGATCCGAGCCGCGAAAGCGAAGGACCCGCGTCTGAAGTGCATCATCATGAGCGGCTATAACGATTTTCCGTACGTGAAGGAAGCGGCCCTGCTCGGCATCGAGAACTACCTGCTGAAGCCGATCGACGAGAACGAGCTGATCCACACGCTGGTCAATACGGTACAGCGGATCGAGAATGAGATTCACCGGTCGATCGAGATGACCGAAGGGTATCGCATCCTGAAAGAAAATATTCTGCTGCGGTGGATCACCGGGGAAATCAGCAGCCACGAATTGCGGGACAAGGCGGAGCTTCTGAACATCGACTTGAATACCGGCGATTATGCCGTCGCGCTCATGGCGCTGACGAATTCACCCTACGAATCCCCCGCATCGCAAGATTTGCTCCGTTATTCGATGAATAATGTTTGCCATGAAATTGTAAGTACGCGCGGGCTCGGCACGGCTTTGCGCGATCTCGGCGGCAATGTCGCGATCCTGCTCAACTGCGACGACCTGGGAAGGCGCGATGAGGAGCTGCGGGCGGCGTTGACGGAATGCATCGACCAGGTGCGCTCCGTACTGAAGGCCGGCGTCTTCGTAACGGTCGGCATGATCCAGAGCGACTACCGCCATGTATACAAGAGCTACCGGAGAGCCAACGAAATGCAGGACTATCGCTTGGTCCTCGGAGGCGATCGGCTCGTATTCAGCCGGGACATTCCGAATTCCGCGGAGTTTCGGCTGTCCGCGGTCCAGGAACATCTGCTGCTGCTGAGCGATTCGCTGCAGACGAGAGACCCGGGCAGCATCGATGCCACGATCGACGATCTGTTCGATCGGATCAAGTCGATGCCGCACGCCTCCCCGGCGTTCGTCCAGAGCGCCTCCGTCATGATCCTGCTGCAAATGATCAATACCGTGCGTTCCATGAACAGCAACACCCAGCCGGTATTCGACGGCATCAAGGACATCTTCGCCGGCATCTATCAATCGCGCGACCTGGCCGAACTGACGGAATGGCTGAAGACGATGTCCCGCACCTGCCTGGATATCCTGAATGCGGGAGATGATCAGATCAGTCCCCTGATTCGCAAAGTGATGGAGACGATCCAGGTCCGCTATGCCGACAATATCAACCTGAAGACGGTCGCTGCCGATTTCCGCATCAATTCCTTCTATCTGGGCCAGTTGTTCAAGAAAGAGACCGGCGAAGCGTTCAACACTTATCTCAATCAAGTGCGCATCCATAAAGCCAAGCAACTGCTCGCCTCGGACCAGCGTCTGCGAACCGCGGAAGTCGCTGCGCAGGTCGGATATCTGAATACCAATTACTTCTTCACGATCTTCCGGAAGTTCACCGGCTTATCGCCGACGGAGTTCAGATCGGACCCTACAATGACAAATTAAGAGGAGATGTACCGCCTTGATCGATCGGCGCGCACTTGTTACCCGTCATAATCCCGTCATTACCCGTTTTGACAAAGGCTCCTCCCTCTCGGTCGGAAACGGCAATTACGCTTTTACCGTCGATGCGACCGGTTTGCAGACTTTTCCCGAGCTCTATGCGGACGGAGGCGTTCCGCTCGGCCATCTGTCCAACTGGGCGTGGCATACCTTCCCCAACCCGAAGCAATACCGGATGGAAACCTTTCCGCTTACCTATTATCGTACGTTCAACGGCCGTACGATCGGCTTCCCTTACTCGCCCCGGTACAGTCCGCGCACGGACGAGTACGATTGGCTGCAGGCCAATCCGCACCGGCTGCATCTGGGCCAGTTCGGATTCCGGCTATCGCTGCCGGATGGCCGCGAGGCGAGCATGGCGAATTTGGACGATCTGCATCAGATGCTGGACTTGTGGAGCGGTGCGATCTCGAGCCGATTCGCCGTGGCGGGACGCCTGACGCGCGTTCATACATGCTGCCATCCGGGCTCCGACATGATCGCGGTGCGCGTCGCTTCGGACCTGATCGCCGCGGGCGCGCTGAAGCTCGCTATCCGTTTCCCTTACGGCAGCGGCGCTTTCGCCGGAGGACCCGTGTGGGACCGGCAGGAAGCCCATACGACTGCCGTGCTTGAGCGGACGCCCCGTTCCATTCGGCTGCGCCGAACGCTGGACGGGGATGCGCACGACGTTGCGATAGCCTGGTCGAACGGGACGCTCTCGCAAGACGCCGACGATCCGCACCTGTTTCTGTTAACGCCCGCTTCGGAGAGCGGCGACGGCTTCGAGTTCGCGTTCCGATTCGCCCCGGCGATCGACGGGTGCTCGCTGCCTTCCTTCGAATCCGTCCGGGAAGCCGCCGCCGCCCATTGGGACTCGTTCTGGCGCGGCGGCGCGGCGGTCGAACTGAGCGGCAGCGCCGACCCGCGCGCCCATGAGCTGGAGCGGCGCCTCGTGCTGTCGCAATATTTGACCGCTATCCAGTCGTCGGGATCGCTGCCTCCCCAGGAATCGGGGCTCACGCACAACAGTTGGTTCGGCAAATTCCACCTGGAGATGCATTGGTGGCATTCCGTTCATTTTGCCCTGTGGGGCCGGACGGAATTGCTGGAGAACAATCTCGGCTGGTACCGGGAAATCCTGCCCAAAGCGAAGGAGCTTGCCGCCGCGCAAGGCTACGAAGGGGCCCGCTGGCCCAAATGCATCGGCCCCGACGGCATTAACGGACCTTGCTTCATCGAGCCGTTCCTCATCTGGCAGCAGCCGCATCCGATCTATTATGCGGAGCTCATCTACCGCACGACCGGCGATGCCGCCGTGCTGGAACGATATCGCGACATCGTATTCGAGACAGCCGCCTTCATGGCGTCCTTCGCGGAATGGGACGAAGCGGGCGGCCGCTACGTGCTCGGTCCCCCGGTGGCGCCGGCGCAGGAAATATACGATCACGGGGCGACTTGCAATCCGACCTTCGAGCTTAGCTACTGGGTGTTCGGGCTGTCGGTCGCCGGCGAGTGGAGAACGCGGCTCGGCCTGCCCGCCGATCCCGAATGGGCACGGATTGTCCGGCACATGTCGAGGTTGACCGTTGTTGACGGATTATATTCCGCCGCTGAGACTTCGCCCGACACGTTCCGAGGCGACACCGACCTGATCGACCACCCGACGATGCTGGCACCGCTCGGCATGCTGCCCGGTCATCTGGTTGAACGGGACGTCATGCGGCGCACCCTGAACGAGGTGATGCGGCGCTGGAATTGGGACCATACGTGGGGGTGGGACTACCCGATGACCGCCATGACTGCCGCCAGATTGGGAGAGGGCAGCCTTGCCGTCGACGCGCTGCTGATGGAGAGGGGCAAAAACACCTATTTGCCCAACGGGCACAACTATCAGCGCCCCGATCTGTCCGTCTACTTGCCGGGCAATGGCGGGTTGCTGACCGCCGTCGCGATGATGGCTGCCGGTTGGAAGGACGGCCCGGACCAGCATGCGCCGGGCTTTCCGCAGGACGGATCGTGGAGCGTTCGCTGGGAAGGGCTGCACCGTATGCTCTGATCGCGGCCGGGGCGGGGGCGGGATTTGTGGCTCTGCGACACATTTTTGGCGGATTGGCGCGACTGGGACGAGATTAGAGGCTCTGTGACACAATCTTGGCGGATTGGCGCGACTGGGACGAGATTAGGGGCTCTGTGACACAATTTTGGCGGATTGGCGCGACCGGGGCGAGATTAGCGGCTCTGTGACACAATTTCAACGGATTGGCGCGACCGGGGCGAAATTAGCGGCTATGTGACACAATTTTGGCGGATTGGCGCGACCGGGGCGAGATTAGCGGCTCTGTGACACAATTTCGGCGGATTGGCGCGACCGGGGCGAAATTAGCGGCTCTGTGACACAATTTTGGCGGATTGGCGCGACCGGGGCGAATACCAGGAGGAACTTATAAAATCTGATATTTGAACAAAGCCTGGCCGTGTTGGCGGGTCCAGGCTTTGCTCACCTTGCTTGTATTCCTATCGTTAATGTTCGCGAGGACGCTCCGTGACTTAACTGCCGGCCTGATCGGATGTGCCGGCGTTACCGCCCGCTCCGGCTTCGGCGCCGGCGCGATGCCCGCCATGTCCGCCGGGGCCCCCGTGACCGCCGCGGCCTCCCGGCCCTTTACGAACATGCGTATCGTTCACGATCTTCTCGGCCATCGCCGCTGCACCGGCCAATTGCTTATCGGCCTGTTCCTGCGTAAGCTTGCCACTCGCAACCGCCTCCTGGATTGCCGCCTTGATCGCTTCCGTCTGCGCGTCGATCAGCTTCTGCACATCGACGTTGTTCTCCTTCGCCAGATCGGCCAGCGACTTCCCGCTCTCCAGCCCGGTCTTCAGCTCATCTTCGCTCATTCCGAGCACAGCGGCGGACGAGGCGAGATCCCGTGCGCCGAAGGCGCCTTTCATTCCTATCTTCCGATCCTTCGCCGGATTGCCGCCGGCACGGTCGATCAGGCTATCCAGGTTGTCGGCGAACGCTTGCTTCCGTTCCTCCAGCCGCTTGTTGTTCGCATCCGTCAGCGCCTGCTTCAGCGCGTCTCTGGAAACGCCTTGTTCCGTCGCGATTTCCGCCAGCGTCTTGCCCTCCGCGAGCTTCGCGCGCACAGCCTCCCGGTCCAGCTTGAGCAGATCGAGCAGTTCTTGCGATAGCGCCCTCACATCTGCCCCGAACCCGCCACGGTGAGCCTTATCGGCCGGCGCAGCCGCCTGCGGCGTCGACGTTGCCGCCGCGCTGCTGCTCGCCGTCGGCGCGCTCGAGCCATTGACGGCATCCGCCGCATAGGCGCTCAGCGGAATCATGACGGCCAATGCCGCCGCCAGACTGAGTGTTTTCACGGTTTTATTCATCCTGCATGCCTCCTGATTCTTGTATTGGCGATACAAGACCAGTTTGGCCCAGCTATCTTAAACCAGGATGAAGCCGCGCTGAATGTAAGCTGAAAGTTTGGCCGATCGCCCATTCCGCCATCCGCCCCATAGGTCAGGGGCCAAGTGCCAGCATGCGGACAATGGACGATGCCGCCTCTGCGCGGGTCGTTAATGCCATCGGTTCGAAGCGCTTATCCGGCAACCCGTTGACGACGATAATTCCGATATCCAATGCTTTAAATACCGGAGACTTCGCCCAACCAGGAATATCCGCATCGTCGACGAATCCCGGCGGCGGCGCATCGGCGCCGTTAAGACCGGCTGCGCGCACGATCATGGAGGCCATTTCCGCATGCGTAATATTGGCATTCGGCCGAAAAGTGCCATCGGCGTAGCCGCTGATGATTTCGCGCTGCACGGCTTGCTGCACGGCTCGAACAGCCCAGAAGCCGATTTGGTTCTTATCCTTGAATGCAAGCTCCGCCCCTTCATTATCGGCCTTTAGCCCCTGCATCAGCATCACGGCGAATTCGGCGCGGGTGACGGAGCGGTCCGGCTTGAAGGTGCCGTCGGGATAGCCTTTGACAAATCCGGCTTGCACAGCCTTCAATATGCCGTCCTTCGCCCAATGTTCGCCGATATCGTTCGGCGCCTCGCTCCCGGGAGGAAGGCCCGGTTCGTTCTGCCCGGGCTCGGCCGCCTTCTCCGTTACCGTCACGAGACAGGCATCCGTAAAGCTCCCCACCTCGGTCGTGGCGAGGATGATCGCCGTTCCGGCCTGCTTGGCCGTCACCCGGCCCGCGCTATCGACTTCCGCTACGGCGGCATTGTTGCTGCTCCATTTCACCTTCGGGTTCCCCGCATCGGCCGGGGTGACGGTTGCGGCGAGCGCGGCGCTCTCGCCTGTCGTCAGGGCCAGCTCCTGCCGGTCCAATTGGACGCCGGTTACGACCGCTTTGTCGGGATTCCCCAGGATGGGTACATAAATTTCCGGTATGATCTTCAGCACGGAGGTGTTGAGTTCGAACCGGCTTGCGTCCAGGATGTTGATCGGCACCTTCGTCTTGATGAGCGTAAACGCGTCCGCCATCCGCAGATTGTCCGGCAGGTTGTACTGATCGACGATGGCGTTTAATTTATAGGAATAGAGGGTCGCCTTCTTCTTATCCGTCTGTTTGTCCGTATAACTGAGTTGCCCCCTGTAATCCATTGTATTGTCCACCGTGAACGTTTGCGTGCCTTCAGGGCCATATCGAGTGAGTTGGTAATACGATTCCATATTCGAATTGTCGTTCCACTTCAGTGTGACTGTGCCGTCGTCGTTCGCCGTTGCGGCGAAATTCGTCGGGTCAACCGGCTGCAGGATCCGGTAAGGGCCGATTACTTTTTCGGAATGGGATCTGCTGCCGATCAGAGGGTCGAAATCCATGATTAACCGGAACTTGGCAGACACCAGGTTCGGGTCAAGCGGCATGTAGAACGGCCAGAGAAAATTCGTATTGACCCTCGTCCCATTAGGCGGAGCAACCCACGTCGCGCCGTTGTCCGTCGAATATTCCAGATTCCAGAGTTCGATTCTGGTCGAGTCGGCTTTGTCCGAATTGAAATCCGGCACATAATCGACGCCTGCGATCAAATAAGGCACTGATTTGAAGCCTTGATTATCCAAAATGTTGAAATAAGTAATTCGTGCTGCAAACGAAAGCTTCGGGGGAATAGCAACGAAAATAATTAAAATTGCAGCAAGCAAACCGAATAATGCTCTCCTTGCCTTTCCAACAGACATGAACAAATCCCTCCTCGCATCCGGGAACGCGGATCGATCGTCAGGATTCATCGTATCACGGCAAGAGGGCCGCTCCTATTATCCGGAAGTCGTAATTAAGTAGCAGCCACGCATAATTGCACGTTAACGGGCGTCAGGAGACTGTCGATCAATTGTGGATCGGGACCAAACAACCTGTGCAGGCAGCACAACGGAACTCAGGAGCCTGAGCGACCGGGCAAGGTCGTGCAGTTTAGCAGGTGGGAATCCTGCTTGGTAAGACGAAAGCCGCGTCGCCAATACCGAGTCTTGGGCTGCCAGCCGTAAGGTTGGGTGCTAAGCGTAGACAGGTAGGCAGTAGGCCTGAAAGTGATGGAGCCTCGAAAGGAGTAACATTGGGAAGGCCGACGGTTTGGGCTTACCGGAAGGTAACATTCCCGTTCGCGTGAAAAGGCGAGCGGACGGGAACTTCCCCGGGGTCAAAGAGCCAGGCATGCTGACCAATGACTGCACGGCAACCCGGGAGGTCCTGCGGCTCTTCCGCAGCAAAGTACTGTTTAGGAACAGCGCGGGAGTATGGGGAACAACCGATCAAAAGGGAGAACGCCAAACGGTACGCAGGAAGTCGGACAGCCCCGTAGTACCGATGAGGCCGGGTAATGCCGGAAGAGGGAAGGGAAAGGCTGCACAACACCGATCTTGATGAGGAAACAGAGGCTACACGCAGAGGTAGGGAACCGATGGAAACGAGACTGTCAAGAATAGCAGAAATCGCAAAGACCAAACCGAAAGAGCGGTTCACGTCACTGGCCCACCTACTCGACAAGCAAATGCTGTGGGACAGTCATCTGGAACTGGAGGCGAACAAAGCCACGGGGATAGATGGGGTCACCAAGGCGGCTTACGAGGCGAATCTGGAGGCCAATCTGGACGACTTGGTAGCCCGGATGAAACGGCAAGCGTACAAACCGCAGCCGTCGAGAAGAACTTACATTCCCAAGGATGAGAAGAGTCAAAGGCCGCTGGGCATCCCCGCATACGAGGACAAGATCGTACAAAAAGGCATGTGTAAGATATTGAACGCGATCTATGAGCAGAAGTTTCTGAATAGCTCGTACGGGTTCAGGCCGGGAAGAGGTCAGCACCAGGCGCTACGCGAGCTGGACCGCATCCTCATGGGACAACCGATAAGGTATGTGGTGGATGCAGACATCAAAGGATTTTTCAACCACGTGGATCATGAGTGGTTAATGAAATTTCTGGAGCATGACATCGCGGACCCGAATTTTCTGAGGCTGATCCGACGGTTTCTCAAAGCGGGAATCATAGAGGCAGGCGTGTATGAGGAAACCCAGGAAGGAACCCCGCAGGGGGGACTCATCTCGCCAATATGTGGGAACGTATATTTGCATTACGTGCTCGATCTATGGTTTGAGGTACAGGTCAAAGGACGCCTGTGCAGGGGAGCGGCGGTCATGGTGCGCTTCGCGGACGATTTCGTATGCGGATTCGAAAGGGAAGAGGATGCCCAGACATTCTACCAAGAGCTGATTGAACGCTTGAAGAAGTTCAACTTGTCCGTAGCGGAAGAGAAAACCAAGATCATCCGGTTTGGCAGAGGGTCGGAGAGGGAGAGCGGCAAAGAGGGGCGCGGAAAACCGGGAACATTTGATTTTCTGGGATTTCGACATATCTGGGGAAAGGGAAAGAGCGGCAAATACCGACTGCTTCGTAAAACGAGCCCAAAGAAGTTTCGGACACGCGTGAAGGAATTCAAGACATTCATCCAACGCAACCGACACATGAGGGAAGACGAGCTGGTCGAAGCGGTACGCAGGAAGCTGAACGGGCACTACCAATACTATGGCGTGTCGGACAACAGCAGAGGCGTGCAAGCGTACTATGGGGCCGTGCTATACCTGATCCGGAAGTGGAGGAACAGACGAAGCCAGAAACGAACCTTCACCATCGAGAAGATAAACGAATTCCTGAAACGAAATCCGCTGCCGCTGCCCAAGATTAAAGTGAACCTCTTTGCAAGCAAGGTCTGAAACGACAACTGCGAATGGTGAAGTGAAGAGCCGTATGCCTTAATGGGGCACGTACGGATCTGTGAGGGGTAAGGGGCTCAAGCCATGAAGGCAAGGCCCCGCCTACTCGACTAATCGGCAATAAAGGGTGTTTTGGAAGAGCTAACGGAACGGAGGGCTCTTATCAACGACAAACGTTGCCAAAATCACTGTAAAACCGCGGAATAACGGCTCCTGGTTCCGTTGGAATCCAGAGCGGAACCCTCTTCACCGGATAAGAGCGTTGTGTTCCGTTACAACGGATGGCTAGGCTAAAGCGCGATGCTTCGTGCGCAATGTATGCTGTTAACCATTAATCGACAGTCTCTTCAGTACCCCTTCTTCTCCGATGGCAGCAGCAGCACGAGCAGTCCGAACAAAGGAAGCCCGCTGCAGAACAACATGACGTCGGCCAATCCGAATACGTCCGCGGCTTTGCCGAGCGCGACGGCGCCGATCGCGCCCATGCCGAACGCGAGCCCTGTCGTCAGCCCGGACGCCATGCCTACCTTCGCCGGCATCAGAAATTGCGCATAGACGACCGCCACCGAATAGCCCGACAGAATAATGAAGCCCAGCAGCGTGATGGCGGGATACACCCAGGCAAGCGGGAGGTGCGGCAGCAGGAGGGCCAGCGGCATCGCTCCGACGATCGAGAAGGAAATCGTGTTCTTCAACCCGAAACGGTCTGCCATCACCCCTCCGAAAAATGTGCCGAACACCCCTGCGGCCAGGAACAGGAACAGCGGAATTTGTGCCTGCTCCGTGGTCAGCCCGTAATGCTCCTTCAGAAAAAATTGATAGAAGCCGCCGATCGAAGCGTGATACCAGGAACGGGCGAACACGAACAGCACAAGCAGCGTCATCGCGAACTTCACCCGCGGATGGCTCGCTTCTTCCCATAAGGCCGACCCTGCGCTCGCCTCCGCCCGGCGCTGCCGCCGCATCTCCTCCCATGCCGCCAATTGGCGTTTGTACCATGGAGCCAGCGCCAGCAGCACGGCGATCGCAAGTGCCGCGAATACCGTTCCCCATACCGCACCGATTTGGCCCATTGGCGCAAAGATATAGACCGTCATGAGCGGGGCCAGCGAACTGCCCGTATTGCCGCCGACCTGGTAGACGGACTGGGCGAACCCGCGCCGTCCTCCCGCAGCCAGATAAACAATCCGCGAGCCTTCCGGATGGAAGATCGCGGAACCGAGGCCGATGAAGACGACCGCGCACAGCACGTACCAGAAGTTCGGCGCGAAAGCGATGCCGACCATGCCGATGAGACTAAACCCCATTCCCATCGGCAGCATATAAGGCGACGACCTGCGATCCGTATAAAAACCGACGACAGGCTGCATGACGGAAGAAGTCATATTTAGCGCGAACAGAAACCAGCCGACCTGGGCATAGGACAAGTGCAGCGTTTCCTCCAATATCGGAAACAAGGCGGGCACGACGGCCTGCATGGAATCGTTGAGCATGTGCACGAGACTGACGGCGAGCAGCACGGGCAGGATGGTTGTCACCGCCCAGGCGGATTGCCTGACGTTCGAATTCGGTGGCAAACAGTTGTACCTCCGATAAATTTCCGTGAATCTGCCGTTAGAGCAGTTGCTTTCTTCTGTTTAAGTAAACATACAATACGATGCATGTGGCCGAGCACAGCAGCGCCAGCACCGCGATGAATCCGTACCCAGCCTGCAAGCCCAGCAGACCGCTCCCTTCCGCCCCGCGGCCGCCAAACAAGACACGCACCCATTCGATAATGCCGCCGATCAAATAATTTCCGATTACGCATGCAACGCCCATAAGCGTGACGGTGAATGTGATGGCTATGTCCACTTGATGCGGGTAGCGCTTGGACAGCATCGCCATGACCGTAGGATAAATAGGCGCAATCCCGGCGCCCGACAGCGCGAACAGGAATGCGCCCGGTTCGCCGATCGCGATCGCCGCCAGGTTGCACAGACCCGAGAAGGCGGAGAAGATCAGGATCGACATCGTGTACCCGATGCGGTCGGTAATCGGGCCGAGCACAAGGCGCGACAGCGTAAAGCAGACGAAGAACAGCGACAGCATGCGGGAGGCGTCGCCGGACGTCCAGGCATAAGCCTTCTCAAGGTAATAGACAAGCCAACTGCCGACGGCAAGCTCCGACACGACGCCGAACGACAAAATCGCCACGATCAGCCAACTGACCGGGTCACGCATGACGCCGCGCAGCGGACTGTGCGCCCCCGCTTCTTGCTGCCGCTCGCCGGGAAACCGTCCGATCAGCGCCGGCAGAACGGGCAATAGCGACAAAGCCAGCATGATCAAGTACATGCCTCGCCAATCGAGCTCTCCGCCGCCTCCGAACGACCAGCCCATCATGGAAGCCGCGAGCACCGGCGCCGCGATCGAGCTGAGCCCGTAGAAGAAGTGCGCCAGATTCATCATCGTGCCTGTATTCTTCGTGAAGATGCGGGCCGCCATGATCGCGAGACCGATCTCCAGCATGCCATTGCCGATATAGAGCAAGAAGTAGGATGCAGTCAGCATCGGATAGGTGACCGACAAATAGATCAGAACGCCGGAAATCGCCATGGAGACGAGAGCCAGAATGCCGGTCAATTTGATGCCGATTCGCCGCGCAAGCACGGATGTGAAGGTGCAGGCGACCAGGTAGCCAAGCGAATTCAAGGCAAGCAGCATGCCAAGCCTTGATTCGCCAAGGCCGAAGTCGGTCTGCATGCGGGGAATCGCCGGGCCTTTGATATTCTCGGAAAATCCGAAGATCAGAAAGCCGCCGAATACGACGATGAGCAGGACTATGTAGTTGTAGCGACTTTTGCTTTCCACGGGTGATGCAACCTCTCTTGCCGGGAATTGGTCTGTATGCGCAGCCCTCGCGGCCGCATTCCGCTCCCTATCATAACACACGGGAAATCCGTTTGGCGCGGCCAGAAAAAAAGGTTTGGCGACCCATGCACCTATTTCCCCGACCGACCGCCGCATCCGCCAATTTGGCGACGACAGCGCCAAATTTCCCCCAACCGACCGCCGCACCCGCCAACAGGATTAGGAAAAACGGCTCCGCCGTCCTTCAGCAACCAATCCATCGCAGCACCAATCAATGGATGCATTTGAACATGATTTCATTGGGTAACAGAGAGTAGCTGGCAGGTTGTGAGGCTTCATGTGAGCTTAGTCCAGTATGTTCGGGGGTATCCAGGCGGGACTTAAACGATTTTTTCGTCTAACTTCCAGCAGTTGGCGCGTTTGGGCAGGAATTAGACGATTTTTTCGTCTATCTCACTGCGGTTGGCGCGTTTGGGCGAGAATTAGACGATTTTTTCGTCTATCTCACTGCGGTTGGCGCGTTTGGGCGAGAATTAGACGATTTTTTCGTCTATCTCATAGTGGTTGGCGCGTTTGGGCGGGAACTTTCTGGCCAAAAACAACAACGAGGCGGTAGCCCTGCCCCACCCCGTTTTAAGAAAAACGTCTCCGCCGTCCTTTAAAAAGGACGGTTCCGTTATTCGCACAATATCAGCCCGAGTATAGGTGAAACTTATACTTTCTGATATTGCAAGAAAAGAGTACCGCCCGGACCCGTCAGGTCCGGACGACACTCTCGCAACTCGCTACGACTTATTGGATCACACGTTGGCGAACAGCGCGGCGCCGATCGCCCCGGCGGGCACGCCCAATTCGGGCGGCACGATCCGCACCTTGTCCCCGACGGAAGGAATCGTATGCCGGCGCATCGTCTCTTCCATCGGGCCCAGCAGCGGCGCGCCGATCTTCGAGGCACCGCCGCCGAGTATGATGAGCTCAGGGTTCGTCATATGAATAATGCTGGCCAGCCCGACGCCGAGCGCACGGCCCGCATCGCGCAGCACCTGCGTTGCCAGCGCATCGCCGCCGGCCGCCGCCGCCGCAACCTCGCGCGACGTGACGCGCGCGGCGTCCCCGCCGGCCTGCTCCAGTATCGCTCGGCCGGCCGCCGGGTTCGCTGCAGCGGCAGCGGCGCCCGCCTTGCCGATCGCCGTTCCCGACGCGTACAGTTCCAGGCAGCCTACGTTGCCGCAACCGCACAAGGGGCCGTTCCAGTCGATCGTAATATGCCCGATCTCGCCCGCACTGGCCGACAAGCCGCGCACGAGGCGCCCGTCGCTGATAATGCCGCCGCCGACGCCGGTCGAGACGGTGACGAACACGCAGTGCCGCGTCCCGCGCCCCGCTCCTGCCCTCCACTCCCCGTATGCCGCGGCGTTCGCGTCATTTTCGACCGTAACCTTCATCCCGAGCTCGCGTGCCAACGTCCGCCCGAGAGGCACGTTCGTCCATCCCAGGTTCACCGCCATCAACACAGTCCCGTCAGCAGGATCCAATGTTCCGGCAGTCGCGACGCCAAGCGTGCCGACCTGCCTTCCGCCGGCATCGGCAAGACGCCGCACCATGTCCGCCATCCGCGCCACCACGCGCTCCGAGCCTTCCTCTGCCCGCGTCGGCTGCTCCTCGGAAGCCAGGACCGCGCCATTCTCATCTACAATGACCGCCAGCATCTTGGTGCCGCCCAAGTCGATGCCCGCATAGGCCGTTTCCATTGACATTTCTCTCAGCACTCCCTTATATGCGCATTCAGACGGTCGATCTGCGAAGCAAGCCGAAGGATCCCAGCGCAAACAGCGCGGCCAGAATCAGCAGCCATGGCGTCAGATCGTTCAAGGTGTGGACATTCGCTTCCACCCACCGCCCAATCTCGTCCCATCGATCATAATAGGAAATGAGCAGCGGCGTAAAGCCAAAAATCAGAAAGGCGCCGAGAGAAAAAATATACATGCCGGTCTTGCCGAACCTGCGATAGATGCTGGCGATGAAAAAACCGGAGCAGAACATGAGCAGCAGCAGCGTGAAATGCGTGAATGCCTGCAGCAGCAACGATCCCTCATGCGCAAAGGGCAGATGGAAAAAATGCAGCCCGACGCCCCATCCGACGAACCAGGAATGTTCTGTTTCGGACAACAGCATCAGCAGCACGGTCGAACCCGCACCCAGACCTATAAACGCAGCCAGCGTTCCCGTAAAATAATCTTTCCTGCGCACACCCATTCCGAGCGCGAAAGAAAACGTCTGCGGCACGATAATGATGCCCAATACAAACAGGTAGATGTAGAGCGATGAAACGCCGCCCGTATATATCCCTTCCTCCGGATTAACGATCCCGCCGATAAACAGATTGACAGCAAAGCTGATCAGGCAGATCAACCACGGCAGGACGAGCCAGGAAAACTTGTCGCGCATATGCATTTTGATGACGCTAATCGTTCTGTTCATCAATCATTCGCCGCCTTTCGCTTGCGTCTTCTCGGTTGTAAAATGGACGATCAACTGCTGCATGGACACAGGCGCAATTTCCAGGTTCAGCAAATCCGCCTGCCTTCGCACATCTGCGTCCAGGCCGCCCATCAGCGTGGCCGAAGCCAGCGCGCCGAACGTATCGCGATGGATCGCGCGGCGACCTGCAATGAATTGTTCCACTTTGGCCGTCTTGCCGGCTACGGAATAAGCGCGTCCGCGCAGCGCATCTGCATCTTCGTTCAACAGCAGCTTGCCGCTGTCGATCACCAGAACGTGCTCCAGCATGGCGCTCACCTCGTCGATCAGATGGGTCGACAGGATGATCGTGCGCGGGTATTCCGTGTAATCCTGCATCAACCGGTCGTAGAAGAGCGTCCGCGCCACCGCGTCGAGGCCGAGATAAGGCTCGTCGAAGATCGTCAGCGGCGCGCGGCTTGCGAGCCCGATAATGATGCCGACGGAAGAGAGCATGCCGCGGGACAGCTTCTTCATCTTCCGCTTGATCGGCAGTTTGAAGTCCTCCACGAGGGAAGCGGCAAATCCGCGATCCCAGTTCGGGTACAGGATCGCTGCGGTAGCCAGCACGTCTTCGATACGGAAGTTTTCCGGGTATTTCTGGCTTTCCTTAATGAAGCATATCCGGCTCAGCACCCGGTTGTTCTCGTAAGGTTCTTCTCCGAACACCTTCAATTCGCCGCTCGTTGGAAACAGTTGGGCCGTGATCATGTTCATCACCGTCGTCTTGCCGGCGCCGTTGCGTCCGAGCAGCCCGTAGATCCGATTCTCCTCCAAGGTGAAGCTAATTCGGTCCACCGCGTTGAATTTTCCGTATGACTTGGTTAAATCTCGCACCTGCAATACTTGACTCATCGCGCTGTCTCTCCCTTCCGAATCATGTCGGTCAATTGCTCTGTCGTAATGCCGAGCTTCTCCGCTTCCCGGATCATGGACACCACATACTGCTCGTAAAATTGTTCCTTCCGCTTCTCCCGAAGCACTTCGCGCGCCCCTGTCTTCACGAACATGCCCACTCCTCTTTTCTTGTACAGAATGCCTTCGTCCACGAGCAGATTCACGCCTTTGGCCGCCGTTGCCGGATTGATGCGGTACAAGGCCGCGAATTGATTGGTGGACGGTACCTGCGATTCTTCCGGCAAATCACCCTCGATGATGTCATCTTCGATCTTCTCGGCGATCTGCATGAAGATCGGACGGCTGTCGTCCATGGAAGGATTCACACGTTCACCACCTAACCGGTTAATTACTTATGTAACTAACCATATAAAAATATTCGTGCAATGTCAAGCGGAAAAAGGGAAAAGATACGACAATACCGCACAGATCGCCATTCGCCGGCGCGGACGAATTAACTTTCACGCTGCCCGATTCGTCTAAATATTGTTCAACGGAAAGGAGAGTGCCCTATGGAAACAAGAAAAGTGACCCGCAGAGGGGTCATGTGTATCGCGGGCATCGTCCTGCTCATCGTATTGGCCGGATGCACGAACGGCGGCAACCGTGCGGCCCATTCCGAAGCTCCCGGCGCATCGAATCCCGTACAGACGCCTTCCGCTTCTCCATCCAGTCCGGCAGTTGAGAGCCCGGCTTCATCCGGGAGCCCCGACGATCATTCGTCGCCGGCTCCGGACCAGCCGATGGATCAGCGAACCGGTCTCGTGACGGCGCTGCGATTGGCGGATCCGAAGACAGGCTGGGCAGGCGGCGACGGCTGGATTGCCCGGACGGACGATGGAGGAGCGAATTGGCAGGTGCAGTACCGCGGCACAGGGTATGTCATGCAAATTTTCGCATTGAATGCCGCTGAAGCTTGGGCTTCGATCGGAACGGATGGCGGGCAAACGATGCAGCTTGTGCGGACAACCGATGGCGGCGCGCATTGGGTCGATTCGGGGACGGCTCCCGGCGGCGCGTTCTTTCATTTCGTGTCCGCTTCCGAAGCTTTCGGCGGCAATGCTCATACGACCGACGGCGGCGCGACGTGGCACAAGTTGAATATCCCCGATGGGACGATCGGGAATGCGTACTTCCATGACGCAAATAACGGATGGGCGGTCACGGGCGGCGAAGGAAGGTTTGCCGTGCGCAGAACGACGGATGGCGGCAAATCCTGGACCGTCGTGCTCGATAAAGCCTCGGAGGTGCCTCCGCACGATGCGATCATTCGCTCGGCCGGCAAGGACGATGCATGGGTGGAATTGATCGGGGATTCGGGCATGACGCAAACTTCTTATTCGCTGCTTCACACTTCGGATGGAGGCGGCAATTGGCAGGCAGTTCTCGCGAACGGCGGAGCCGGGTCGGGCCCTGCGCCCGGATTCGCGATGGAGGAAGACAAGGTCCCGCGCAATAACGGAAATTCGCCCGGCGCGCTCTACGTGGTGAGCCCGAAGATTGCCTTCATGGGCGGACAATGTCAGGCCTGCGACAAGCCGAACACGATCGGCAAGACGGTCGATGGCGGCCAATCCTGGGTCAACCTGACGGGAGAGTACACAGGATACGGCTCGCAGTTGATTGCGGCAGCGGATGCCGAGCACGTCTGGTGGATCAACACGGACCGGGAGGAACCGTCCAAAATGTACGTCAGCTCCGACGGCGGGAAGTCGTGGAAGCTCGTCCATACATTCGATAAGCCCGCGGATTAGGTTTGGATCGAACATGGAATCAAGCAAGGAATCGAACGAACAGCGGGTGGACCCTATTCGCCAACCGGAGACTTGAATTTGATGGAGATATGGCGCCATTGCAATGCGCCGGTTAACGTCCGGCGCATTGCGGCGTTTCGTATGAGCAGCATTCGAATTCCAACTCGTTCGATCAATACAACGGATACTTCTGCCTGAGATCCTCTCGATGCAGCACGTTCGAATCCTCGCGTATATAGTGGCACACATAAGACCGCCGCCAGCGGTTCTTGCTGCGGTTTTTGTTGGAGGAATGGATCAGCAGCTCGCTGAAGAAGAGAATGTCCCCCTTCTCCATCACGACGGGAATTTGCTTGCTGGTGTCTACCCCTTCGGTCTCCTCGGTCCAGTGTTCATGCTCTTCGAGATTTTTCACCGCGCCGTGCGGCAGCAGGCCCAGCTTGTGCGTGCCCGGCATGACCCACAGGCAGCCGTTCTCTTCGTCGATCAGATCCTCCATCGCCGTCCATGCCGCGATCATCGTCATCGGATCGTTCTTGATGTAGTAATAATCCTGGTGCGAAGCTTGTCCGGGAGAGCCGGGTTCTTTGTAGAAATACATGCTTTGCACGCAAACGGCTTCTTTGCCCATTAATTGCGCCAGAGCCCCTCTGACGAGATCGTGCTTCATGAGCTGCCTGGAGAAGCTGTCGTGCTTGTGCGGGTTGAACAGGCGCAGCGAATATTTCTTCGATTCCTCGACCGCGGCCCACTCCGGCATCGGGCGCTGGTCCCGAATGTCATAGATGTGTCTGTTAAAGGCATCTGTCAGATCCCCGCTCATTCCTTTCCGATACAGAAAGTACCCGTTCTCCCGAAAAAACTCGACTTGCTCCTCCGTCAGTGGCGTTATAGGGGCCGTGTAGGTTCGCTCCATTCCTTATTCTCCTCGCCTCTTTTGGATTCGTTGCCTGTCTCCAGCATAAGGAGAACGATCGCATTCCACAATAGCTGTAATTAGCGATTGTGTATCTGCAATTGATCATATAGAATGATGTCAACGAAATGCCCGCATGGAGGGCCGAAGATGAAGAACGAGCTGTCCCACATCCCTCTCGAAACGTTGCAATCGGCCGCGGCCGGGTCCGTCGTATATCCGCCAGGCGGCAAATTCGGTCCCCGGTTCCAGCGGGACATTCAATTGGTTCTGCTCTACACGGGCGATATGCGCGTGGCGATCGACGGCCGGGAGCAACACGTACTCCCCGGTCACGCCGCGCTGCTCATGCCCGGCCATGAGGAGCTGTTCACCTTCTCCCGCATGGAGGAAACCTGGCATCGGTGGATTTCCATACATATCGAGCCGTTGAGTCGGGAACTGCAGGACGAATTGTACCGCTTGCCGGCATGCCTGCCCATCTCGGAGCCCCTGAACCGGCTCGCCGATCTGATGCTCATTCTTCGGCAACAGACTGATCCTGCAGATCAGGCGATGCGAAGCTTGGGATTGGCCGCGCTCCAACTGTATCCTGTCGAAACACAAAAGGCGCTTCTCATGCAAGAGAAGCACCCTGCTCTGTACAAGTCGCAATCCTGGATTCGCGAGCATTACGCCGACAATATCTCGCTGAAGGACATCGCCGGGCAAGCCGGCGTTTCTCCGGAACATCTCGTTCGTATCTACCGGCGGTATGAACGGATAACGCCCATCCAATACCTGTGGCGTATTCGAATCCAGCGGGCCACCGAGCTATTGACGAGCACCGGGCTCACCGTGACCGAGATCGCCCACCTGAGCGGCTTCAAAACTTCGCACCACCTCGCCCGACTCATCAAGCAATCGACCGGGAAGACCGCCTTGGAAATCCGAAGATGGTCCTGGGGAGGCATGCGCAACAAAGAATAGCCTGATTCGACGTGGCTGCGGCTGGCCTGGTTCAACCGGAACCGACAGGTTCCGGCAACATCAAATGAATCAGGAGCGATATGATCTACCAAGCAGCCCGTTCAATCCAGCTTGATTCCAAAATATTGAAACAATGCTTCCGCGTATTCGACCGGTGACTGCGGAGTAAATACCCGCACCTCGTCTGCGGTGAAAATTCGGAATTCCTTGCCTGCGATCGTATTGCGTCCTTCCTTCGTGCGAATCGCAGCCATCGGCTGGCGCTTGAAGATGGAATCGGCGGCATTCTCGCACCAGTAAGTCGCCATGACATAATCTTTGGGAAATTGGGGCTCCTCCGTGAAGGAGTAAATCCGGCTCCAATCGCCTTTCTTGCGCTCACATAGCAGCCAGCCGAATTCGGGATTCCGTTCAAGACGGTAGCATTCATTTCCTTGCGTATGCTCCGTATGTTCGACCATCGGAATCGGCCGGCGCGGCACGTTGCCGCCTACTCCGACATCGCACAGGTAAGAGGCTCCTTCCGCGACTGCCTGAAGCACCTGATGCCGCCGCTTCGGCGGCGGATTCGGTTCGTCGCGCCAGAAGCGGGCGAACAAATCCGTGACCGGATAACCGAGCTCCCGCAGCAGCCAGCCGAACAGCGCGTTCAATTCGAAACAATACCCGCCGCGGCGTCGTGTTACAATCTTGTCGTAGAGCCGCGGGGTTTCCAGTGACAGCGGAAGCCCCCTTATGATGTCGAAGTTCTCGTAGGGTACGGAATGCAGATGGCGGTCCTGCAATTCCGCAAGCGCAGCGGCGCTGCCATCCAACGGGCCAGCGTACCCGATGCGGTCCAAATACGCCCGTACCTTCGGCGAAACGATATTCCGATTATCCTCCATGCGTCCGATCGCTCTCCTCATACAGCTTTATTCGGCAAGCTTCGATACAGAACCAGAGAGATATTCCAGCCGAATCTGCAACAAAAAGTCCGTTAAACTTTCAGCGCCGCCGTGGATTTCGCTACTCCGTATACACCCAGCGCGCCGACGCCCTGCATGGCGACCTTAACCAGAATCTGTCCGGCGATCGCATAACCAACCAAGCTCCAAGGCAGGAACCCCGCGCCGAGCGGCGACAGGCCGATCACGACGAAGATCGCGCTGTCGATGACGCCGCCGAAGATCCCGCTGTACAAGACGCGCAGGGACAGCGACAACCGCAGCCGCGTGTAGATTTCCGTATCCGCCGTCTCTGAACAGAGGAACGTGATCGCCGACGCAGCCGTAATCCAGAGCGTATCTCCGAGCGCGTAAGAACTCGCGGCCGACAGCAGCATCGCCGTACCGATCGCCGCATATGTGCGCGGACGGCCGATCGCCCGCTGCACCAGGTCGCGGAGGATGAACGTTGCGCCGATCAGGAAAGAGCCCGCGGGGATGATCAGTTTCCCCCACATGACCGGATCCATACCCGCCGTCACCACGTTCGCCAGCACGATGGCCAGCAAGTAGAGCGCAATCAGCGCCGTTTTCATAATAAGAAATCCCCTCTCCTGTTTCCATTCCCGTTCCTTATCGGTTATCCACTTTCTCCGGATACAAATCATGGTTCATCAGACGGTGCGCCGCCATCTCTTCGTACTTCGTGCCGGGACGCCCCCAATTGCAGTACGGGTCGATGGAGATGCCGCCTCGCGGCGTGAACTTGCCCCACACTTCGATATAGCGAGGTTCCATCAGGGCGATCAGGTCGTTCATGATGATGTTCATGCAGTCCTCGTGGAAATCGCCGTGATTGCGAAAGCTGAACAAATACAGCTTGAGCGACTTGCTCTCCACCATGCGGATGTCCGGAATGTAGGAGATGTAGATCGTCGCGAAATCGGGCTGGCCGGTAATCGGACACAGGCTGGTGAATTCGGGGCAGTTGAATTTGACGAAATAATCGCGGCCCGGATGCTTGTTGTCGAACGTCTCCAGCAAATCCGGCGCATAATCGAACGGATACTGAGTGCCTTGGCTGCCCAAATGCGTAATGTGAGCTGTCTCTTGGGCGGAGCGCCCGGATTGGAACATGAAAAAAAATCTCCTCCTTGTCGCTGCGGCTGTCTGGAGCCGCCGGCGTGAACAAGAACGAGATTCGCATAAACATCGACAAGCAGACGATCCAAGGCGCCGTCTGCCCTCCGTTTGCGCACGCCCCTGGTCGTTGACTTCGTCAACTGCTCGGGTATGCGCACGACAGAGAGCGAATCGGCTGCGCCGGATCGCTGGTCTTAGTTTTTTATCGAGGGAGTTCGCGAACCTCTCCCGGGCGAGCCCTGAAGGCATTCCCGGATTTCTTGTTCTGTTGTCATCCGTTAGAATACCACAACATGCGGCGCTTTGGCTAGCTATGCCCGCTCGCTTTATTCTCCCAATCGAGCTGGGCTTGGAAACGATGCCGCCGCAGCTCCTCCGGAGACGGCGCGGGCAGGCTGTCCGCGATTGATACGAGCACCAGTCTGGATTCGGGATTCCAGCCGACCTTCGCGCCGAACGTCTCCAGCACGAGCCGCGCCGGGATATAGGTCCGTCCGTTCCGAATGCGGGCTGGCGCTTCCAGCTTATTCGCTTCGCCGTTAATAAAGACGGTATCGGAATCGACGGCCAGCTCGATCCGAGTTCCGTCCTTGCCGGCTGTTACTTTCCTTGCGACAGGATCCCATGCGATCTCGGCTCCCAATTTCTCCAGCAGCTCCCGAAACGGAACGAGCGTACGGCCCTTCTCGATGATCGGCTCATCCTGCAAGCGCAGCAGCTCGTTATCCCAAACGACCGCCGCGGCATAATCGATCCTCCCGGCCGGCGCCGCTTGAATCAGCCAATCGCTCGCGGGTGGAAGCGGCTCCTCGAGCGGCTGATTCAGGAAATCAAGCCATTCGCCCGTATGGGCATCCAGAACAGGATGAAGACCGTCTAAGAAAAACGTAATTTCCGGCTTGAGCCTTAGTTTGTAAGCGAGCTTGCCGTCCACATACTCGGTCGTGAGATCGTACATGGACAGCAGCCTTGCCTTCGCCAATTCGCCGGAGTAGGCAGGCTTGACTTTCTCCGCGAACGGAGGATTCTCCCACTGATACTCCTTCGGAAACTTGCCGTCGGGCGTCATGAGATATTGAGCATGGAGCGCATAGACAAGCCTCGGACGATCCGGGTCCATCAACGCCTGCCACTTGAGGAACGGCTGAATGGTATTGTAAAAGATTTTGCCCGCTGCAACGGTGTCGATCCAAGCCGCCTTGCTGGCCGTATCCGGAATGTAGGCGCGCGCTTCCCACTTTACGTAAAACGAATCGATTTCTCCCGTCCTGCGATCCACCCTTACGACAACGCTATCCTGGCCATCGCGGATGCCGTCATGCGATCGGGCGAAGCGAATGTTGGGGAATCGTTTCACTTCGAACCTCGTTTCTCTCCCTGCAACAGGATACGGATCGAACATCCAGTCATCGTCAAGCTGCCAGTCTTGCCGCTCGACGAACTTGGCCGCGATCGCTTGAGCTTCTTCGACTGTAAAGACCATGAGGCTTTCATCATTGGGGTCGTCGCCGGGCTGCCCCCTGAAAGTCGACTTAAGGCTGGCCGAATACCTCAACAACTTCCCGTCAATCGCACTCAAAGCAACTTCGCCAACATGCAGAGGCAAACCATATTCGTCCTTCGCATCCGATACGAAGGTGACGTCCCACCTGTCGCCATCCTGCTTGGCGGAAGGCTTGGCGCCTTCCGGAATGAGATGAAGCGCGTAGGCGCGATCGATGACTTGCGCGGTGCTGCCGATCGGGGCATCCATCGCCGCTTCCGCCTGCACAGACACGGGGAGAACGGTCATGATCCCGCCCAAACCAAGCGATGCGGCCAGCAGCAGCTTTCCCGTTCGTTTGATCATCGTTTCCCACACTCTCTTCGTCCGTCAAAAATAGTTGCTGCATGGTGTAACGTATTGGAACTGATGAAGTTGCGCAATTGCAAGGAAAATGAGTAAAAAATTTGAAGCGAAAAACGAAAGCATAAGAACCGGCAATAGCAGGGCAATCGCTTACGAGATAGTCCCACGCGGAGTTGAGACGAAAATCGCCTTAATTCCACCGATCCAACTCAACTCTCCTCAGGCGGAGCTGTAGCGGGAATTCTCCCTCTGAAGCGGGAATTTCGTATGCTCGATTAATAGGACACCGATGATTTTTGTCTCGATTCGTAAGCGATTGCCCTGCCGACAATAGAAGCGAAGATGGACGAAATCGACATAATCGCTTATAATCAGACCTGAATCGTGTTGGGAAACTTACCCATCCCGCCGTTTGTGGAAAGCGTTTACTTTCACTTGCCGACCCGGTTACTCTACCTTATTCTGGAGGTCGTTATGCCACTCATCTCCTACGAGCAGCTTATCGGTAAACGCGTCACGCATCCGATCATGGACCGCAACGGCGTATTGCTCATCGCGGCCGGCTCCGTGCTCACCCGGGAGCAAGTCGATCGATTGGACAGCTTTAACATCGATATGGACGACATCAAGGTCGCATCGGTATCCGAATCTTCCATACAGGCTGCGCAAGCCGAAGCTGGCGCATTGGTCAGGAAAACCGAAGCCCGGCTGCAGGATATCGAGCATTACGTACATACCAACGGCACCGTGCCGATCGCCGATTTGGAAGAGCAGGTGCTGCCCGTCATCAGAGAAGCCGCGAGCAAGCGCAACCTGTTCCAATTGTTTACGGATCTCAAGTCGATGGCGGATTTTCGCTATAAGCAGAGCATCGCCGTCGTTGTCATGTCCGCCGTCCTGGGCAAGTGGCTGCGCCTGGACGAGCAAGAGCTGAAGCTGCTCGCGACCGCGGCCAGCTTGTACGATATCGGCTCGGTGAAGCTTCCTTCCTACTTGCTCAATAAGCCTGACCGGTTCTTGCATGGCGAGACGGAGATCATGAAGGAACATGCCCGGCTCGGCTATGATTTGCTGCGGGAATCGGACGTCGACCCCCGCGTCGCGCTCGTTGCGTTGCAGCATCATGAACGCGAAGACGGCAGCGGTTATCCGAACGGGCTTGCAGGCAGCGAGATCGATCCGCTCAGCAAGATCATCGCGCTCGTGGACGTCTATGCAGCGATGACTTCCGAGCGGCCGCATCGCCCGGCGTTCGCTTTCTATGAAGTCATTCAGGAAATTCACCGGCAAATCGTGCAGGGGCGCTTCGATTCCGCGATCGGCCTCACCTTCCTGAACCAGTTGATGTCCGCGCAGATCGGCAGCGATGTCATCTTGTCCGACGACCGGTGCGGCAAGATCCTGCTCGTCAATCAGAACTATCCGACCAACCCGTTCATTGTCGTGGACGGCGAATATATCGACCTCAGCAAGTCGGATTCGCTGAAAATCAAAGAAATCGTCGGCTAGCGCAAACGCCGCGGACTCGGTTCACGAGTTCGCGGCGTTTGCGGTTGGCGTGCAGGAATGGCGTCAGTCCAGCGCGTAATCGAGCAGCCCGAGCGGCAGCGGAGCCGGACGCTCGCATGTGCTTTGCATGACATAATGCTTGCCTTGCGCGGAGGCGTCGTGGAATCCGTGCATCGCCTCCAGTACGTGGAAGGCCATTGCCCCGTTCGCACGATGCTTGCGGCCGGTCACGATCGCCTTGGCCATGTCGGCTGCGCCGATCCCGCGGCTGTTCTCGGCGTTGCCGTGCGTCAGCGGAATCTCCTTCCACTCTTGCGAGCCTGCGCGTTTGACGACGACAGGTCCGCCGAACGTATTCGGATCCGGCACGATCAGCGTGCCATGGCTGCCGTAAACTTCAATGCGAGGCAGCTGCGAGCCGCCCTTGACATCGAAGGTCGTGAGCAGCGTGCCGACTTGCCCGCCCGCGAAGTCGATGACGCCGGCAATATGGGTAGGCGTCTCCACCTTCAACACTTGCCCGTATTTCGGCTTGCTCGTAATCGTGCGCTCCGGATAGGAGATGCGCGCCGAACCGGTCACGCGGGCGATCGGCCCCAGCAGCGTAACCATGGCCGTCAAATAATACGGTCCCATATCGAACATCGGGCCGCCGCCGACCTGGTAGAAAAATTCGGGCGCCGGGTGCCAGCTCTCCGGCCCGCTGCTCATCATGAACGCGGTCGCGCCGATCGGCGTGCCGATCCAGCCGTCCTCGATCAGCTTCACGCATGTTTGTATGCCGCCGCCCAGGAACGTATCGGGCGCGCAGCCGACGCGCAGGCCTTTGCGCTCCGCCAGCTCGAGCAACTGCTTGCCTTCCTCGCGCGTGACGGACACCGGCTTCTCGGAGTAAGCGTGCTTGCCTGCCTCCAGAGCTTTCATGCTGACAGGGGCATGCGCCTGCGGAACGGTCAGGTTGATGACCATCTGGACCTCCGGATCGGCGAGCAATTCGTCTACCGAGCAGCCGCGCACGCCATGCTCGGCCGCCTTCTCTTTCGCGCGTGCCACGTCGATATCGGCGCAAGCAACGACTTCCATCGACTCGTACTTATGCCCGTTCTGAAAATAAATGCCGCTGATGTTGCCGGTTCCGATAATGCCCACTTTAAGCTTCTCCATTGCGATCCTGTCCCCTTTACGCTTGCCTGTTATGGTGAAAAATTTTTGAATCCTTGTTACAGCTGATTGTCCGCCATGCCCGTATACGCCTGTCCGCGCGCTCCCGCTTCGCGGGCAAGCTGCTTGCCCCTGGCGGCCCAGAGGAAGCCTCGGCGCATCAATTCCGTCACCTGCGGCATCTCCACGATGTTCGCTTGATGGCCGAGGGAATTGTAATACACCCGGCCGATTCCCCAGCGTTTCGTCCATACGACCGGCATATCGACGGGCTTGTTGAGCGAGTGCGGGCCCGGCACGGTCGGAAACCGCGTCGTCGCAAGCACCTCGACCGCAGGATCGACGTGCAGGTAATACTGCTCGCTCTTCACGTTGAAATCTTCGATCCCTTCCACGAGCGCGCTGGACTGACCGGCGATGTTCACGACATATTCGACGCCGTCATTGCCGGGATGCGCCACCCACTGCCCGCCCGTCATGAATTGCCAGTCTACGTTCTCGCGGAAGGCGTCGCACATGCCGCCATGACAGCCCGCCAGCCCGACCCCGCCCTGTACCGCGGCGGACACGTTATTGACAAGCGCCTGCTCGATGCGGTCCATCGTCCATACCGGCACGATCAGATCGAGGGACTGCAGATGCTCCGCATCCTCGAAGGCTTGCAGCGAGTCGGACACCTCGACTTCGAACTGCTCGCGTTCCAGCACATCCTTGAAAATAGCCGCCACTTCCTTCGGCTGATGACCGTTCCAGCCACCCCATACGATTAACGCCTTCGACAATTTGCTTCCTCCCTATCTCGTTATGATTCCGCCGTCTTGCGCGCGGCAGGATTGCCGAATGACCAGCTTCGGCTCCAGCCATTCCGCCGCCGATCCGCTATCCTCCGCCTGGCCGGCCGCAGTCAATTGTTCCAGCAGCCGGACCGCGGCCAGCCGCCCCATCTCGAAGAATGGCACGTGTACCGTCGTAAGCGACGGCTCGCTCAGACGCGCGGCATCGGAATCGTCATAAGCGACGATCGGCAAGTCTTCCGGCAGCGTGCAGCCGCGATCCCGCAGCCCTTTCATCAATCCGATCGCCATCCGATCGTTAGCTACAAACAGGGCATCGAGCTTGCCGGCGACCAGATCGCCGCAGATGGCGGCAGCGGCAGCGTAGCCGCTCGTCCAACTGTAGTTTCCGGCATACAAAAGCGAATCGTCCGCCTCAATCCCCGCTTCCGCCAGCGCCTTGCGATAACCGATCAACCGGTCCGAGCTGTTGGAATATTGCGGCGATCCGTTCAGGAATCCGACCCGCCGATGTCCCTGGGCGATCAGATGGCGAACCGCCAAGTACGCTCCCTGGACATGATCCGCGGCGACCGTCCCGATCCGGATATCGGCAAAATGCTGGTCCATCACGCAGCAGGGCAATCCCGCTTCGGCCACTTGACGAATGCCCGCCGTCTCCGTGGGCAGCGAGCTGGCTCCGAGCACGATGCAGGCATCGACGCGCAGCGTCCGGTACAGCGACAGATAATCGTACACTTCCGCCGGATTCCGGAAGAGCAGCAGCAAGCCATAGCCTCTCTCATGTACCGCTTGCCCGATCCCGCTTAATATTTCCGAAAAATAGTACGTCGAGAACAGATGCACTTTCGGCACATGCGGCAGGATCACGCCCAGGTTGCCGCTGCGGCCGCGCGCGAAGCTGGATGCGACCGCGCTCGGCTGATATCCGAGCCGTTCCGCAGCAGCCAGCACTTTCGCCCGCGTCGCCTCCTTGATCGGACCTACGCCGTTGAGTACCCGCGACACGGTCGCTTCGGAAACGCCGGCGAGTTCGGCCACCTCCTTGCGTGTCGTCACCCCATCACCCATTTCCCGTTATGTACGCGCGTACATTATCTCACCGACCTCCTCTCAAGTCAACCTGCGAAAAAAAGGACATGCTCCCGTGTGTGCGAGGGAACATGTCCATATAGAGCTAACGGCCATACCGGCCGGATATCCGGCCGACAATCCGCGCCTTGCCGATCAATTCGATTTTTGCGCTGCCATTACTTTGCTGTGGGACGGCAGGAACAGCATCGACAACAGATTGGCGATCGCGATGATTCCGAGCAGAATGAAGATCGCGTGCATGCCTGCCGCCAGATCGGTTACCGGCGGCGCATCGCCGATCACATAGCGATTGAAAATCGTGCCGAACACCGCCACGCCGACCGTTTGCCCAAGCGATCGCATGAGCGCATTCGATCCGTTGGCGACACCGCGCATCTCCCAGCCCACGACCGATTGCACGATGACGGTCTGCGGCGTCGATACGAAGCCCATGCCGAAGCCGAATACGATCATCACGCCGACCCAGGATGCATAAGCGGACGACACGTCCAGGGCGACCAGCCAGCCGCAGCCGGCGAGCACGACGACCGAGCCGAATACGACCGATGCTTTGATCCCGACGCGGTACATGATTCTGCCAACGACGACCGAAGCCAGCGGCCAGGCCAGCGACATCGGCATGACGGTGTAGCCCGAGCTCGTCGCCGTATGTCCGAGCACCGCCTGAATCCACATCGGGGCGTAGATCGTCATGCCGATCGTGATGCTGAAGGCGAGAAATCCGCTGATATTTACCACGTTCAGCACCCGGATCTTGAAAATGGACAGCGGCACCATCGGCTCGGCGGCACGCGCTTCGATCCACAGGAACAGCAGCAGGAACACTGCGGCAGCCGCGAACAGACCGATAATCGTCGCCGAATTCCAGGCATAATCCACGCCTCCGCTCAGCAGCGCGTACATGAGGGCGGACAGGGCGATGGTGAACGTCGCCGCGCCGAGATAGTCGATTTTCTTCGATTTCCGTTCGAAGCTCTCGTGCAGGAACGGCACGACGAGCATCAGCGCGATGGCGCCGATCGGCACGTTGATATAGAAAATCCACCGCCAATCGATGTGATCGACGAAATACCCGCCGACGAGCGGACCGAGCAAGCCCGCTACGGACCAGACCGAGCCGAACACGCCCATCATCCGGGCGCGCTTCTCGCCGGGAAAGATGTCGCCGACGATCGTGAAGCATACCGGGTTAAGCGCGCCCGCGCCGATCCCCTGCACGGCCCGGAACAGCACGAGAGCCGTCATTGACGTCGCCATCCCGCACAAGATCGAACCGAGCACGAACAGCACGATACCGACGACGAACACCATTTTCCGCCCGAACAAGTCCGTCAGCTTGCCGAAGATCGGCGTCGTGACGCAAGTCGTGAGCGTGTAAATCGAGAAAACCCAACTGATCAGGCTCATACCGTGCAGTTCTTCGGTAATTTTGGGCATGGCCGTCGCCACGACGGTAACGTCGAGCGCGCCGATGAACAGCGCGGCCAGGAGGCCTGCCGTCACCATCTTTACATTGGTTGGTCTGGACACAGGGAACAATGCCTTCTTTCATCAAATCGCGTTAACGATAAACTTAAGCAATTATGAAGTATGTTTATCATTATCGGGACCGCAGGCAAGGTTGTCAACCATGTGTTCACAATGTGCTGTAAGACCCGCTGTAGAGACTGTCGATTAATTGTGGATCGGGCCAAACAACCTGTGCAGGCAGCGCAACGGAACCCAGGAGCCTTAATCGGCAATAAAGGGTGTTTTGGAAAAGCTAACGGAACGGTGAGCCTTTATTAGCAACAAACGTTGCAAAAATTACCGTAAAAACGCAGAATAGCGTCGCTGTGTTCCGTTGCAATCTGGAGCGAAACCCTCTTCACCGGATAACGTCTCTGTGTTCCGTTACAATTGATGGCTAGGCGAAAGGGTGCTGTGTTCCGTTACGACGGATGGCTAGGCGAAAGAGCGATGCTTCGTGCGCAATGCATGCTGTTATCCATTAATCGACAGTCTCGCTGTAGCGGACTAAGCAATGATTCATCAGGGCCAGGCATAGCCGTCTGTCACCGCACGCAGCAATTGTCCCGCATCCATCCCCCGGATTCCCAGATGTTCTGCATTTCTGCAGCCATCCTCCGGACGACGCCGCAGCAGCGCCATTCCCAGATGAATAAGCGAATTCATGATCGGCGTCTCGACGCCGATTTGCGCCGCAATGGAAGCAAAGGTAACGAGCCCGTACGGGATGTCCTCGCTCAAATATCTGCTTTTCAGGTCGGACGGGCCTTTGATCGGCGTCAGGCTCGTGCTGCCGTTGAGCGCTTCCCATGCGGTGCCTTTGGGGCCATAGCCCGATTCGTGTATCGCTTCATTGATCGGCGGCAGGCGGATGCCGAACGCGGCGGCGATCGCTCTCCTCTCCGCATCCAGCAGTTCCATGACATGCACGACGGAAGGGGTCATGCCTTCTTCGTAAATGTAAAATTCGCCCCTGGACCGCTCGATCCGTCCGGCGTTCAGAATCGTGCCGGGCGGATGAATAACCGGGTTCAAGCTGCCGAAGCCGGCCTCCAGCACGTTCGCGGCAGGTTCGAACGCCAGCACGCCGCGCAGCCGCTCGCAAGCCCATTCCGTCCTGGCGGAAGGCAGGACGCCGAGCCGGACGGTTGTACGGCCGTGAGCCTGAACGACGCCCGGCCGGACGAGCCGGGTCGCATAAGGAAGCGTGTCCGTCTCTGCAAGCACGACATTCGGATCGGCGCCGCATGCGCGAAAAATCGCAGCGAATTCCAACGTCCCGAATGTGCCCGGCAGCAGAACGATCAGTTGATCGCCCTGCACGATCGGCGCCAGCATGGTGGCGTAATCGGCATGCGCGAACGCAGGCACGGCGACAAGGATCAGTTCCGCACCGTCAATCGCCTCCCCGATGTCGCTGGTAACCCGGGCAATCTCCGCCATCCCGGCAAAAACGGCACCGACAGCCTGAATGCGCCGCGTTTGAAACACCGATTCCATTTGATGACTGAACTTCTCCATTTCATAAAGGCGAACTTCGTGGCCCTGCAGGCTCAAATCCGCTGCTAACGTGTGGCCGCCGTTGCCGCCGCCCAGTATCGCAATCTTCCTCGCCATTCCCGTTCCCCCCGCTATCCTCATTTTCACAACGGCAGCCAGGTGCCAAGCTGGAGCCGTGTCGCCCGCTCGCAGACGATTTTGCCGACGGCCATATCTTCCAGCGCCAAGCCCAGGTTCATCGCCATGATGCGTTCCTGTTCGCTCTCTCTGCCGCTCTTGCGGCCGGCGGCGATCTCTCCCAAATCGGCGGTCACCTCCGGAATATCGCGGAAATAGCCCTCGCGCCGATAATACTGCATCTGCTCGCGGTCATCGGTCAGGAACCGGTCGGACAAGCGGATCGCCCCGGGCTTCCAGAAGCAATCGAAATCGACCGCGGATACGAACGTGCCCTGTCGATACCAATCCGCTTCGATGACCGGCGCGGGCTCTTTGACGATCGGCCCCGCCGTCACGACGATGTCGCTCTCCGCCACCGCCTCGCGGGGCGTTGCGGCCCGAATAAATTCCAATGCGGGAAACCGCTGCTTCATCTTCCCGATATACTGATTCGCCTTCTCGTCGAACTTGTCGTAGGCAATAACCGTTTTCAACTCCCGCTGTACCGCCGCGAGCGCCTCCAGGTTGCTTTCTCCTTGCACGCCGCATCCCAAAATGCCCAATGTCCGGGAATCGGGCCTCGCCGAGTGTTTGGCTGCCACCGCGGTGGCGGCGCCCGTCCGCATGGCGGTAATCCAGGCGCAATCCATCACCGCGAGCGGCATTCCCGTTTCCGTATCGTTCATGATCATCAGCCCGGAAATATACGGAAGCCCCTTCTTGTAGTTGTCCGGATATCCGGCCACCCACTTGACGCCGGCCGCCTGCATATCCGGGATATAGGCAGGCATGGCGTGGATAAAAGCATCCTTCTGCGTATGGATCCCGGGCTTGGGAGGCATCTCCGTCCGGCCCTCTCCCTTGCAGCGAAACATCTCCTCCAGCGAACGGATGATCTCTGCCATCGACACGTCCGTTTTGCGCACATCCGATTGACTTAGATACAGCACGCGATGTTCGCTCATCCGTCATCCCTCCGTTTCCGTTGCCAAGTGCCGATTGCAGTTCAGCAGCTCCGCCTGCCACCTGCCGTTGCTGTACGTAATCAAGCTGAAAGAAGTATTATGAAGCTCGGTGAACGCCTGCCGTCCCAGAATATGGTTGATTAAACAGCATAGCGTATCGCCATGGCTGACGACCAACAGCCGGGAGTCCGGATGCTCGGCGGCAAGCTCCGTTATCGACTCCAGGCCGCGGGACAGCACCTCCGCCCGCGATTCGACCTGCGGCCCTGTCCGCCACCAGTCCGTTCCCCAGCCCTGCACGCATTCTTCCTCCAGCATGCCTTCGAGCCGGCCGTAACCTTGCTCCCGCAGCCGCGTGTCCATACGAATCGGATGGCCGAACGGACGGTTGATGATGTCCGCCGTCTCCCGCGCCCGCGCCAGGTCGCTGCTGATGAGCGCATCCCACGGCTCTGACGCCAATCTATCCGCCAAAGCCTCGGCTTGACGGCGCCCCGTCTCGTTCAGCGGGACATCCGTTTGCCCCTGTACGCGCTTCGCAATATTCCAATCGGTATTGCCATGTCTGATGAATCCGAATGTTGTCATGGATAGGACTCCTTACCACCCCAGCGCATTGGGTTGTTTCAATTCGGGCATTGGAAATCCGGCTTTGTTCAGCAACTGCTCCCATGTTTGGATTTCCGGCGAACGGAAACCGGACGATACAGGGTTGGCAAATGCGATCAGTTCTCCGGCGGCGGAACGAATTTCCGGTCTGGCCCACACATACGCCGCGTCCTTCCAGTCGAAGGTCGTCTCGTAAGCGCGGTTGCCGGCAAGCGCCGTTCGCTGCACCGGATTGCCGTTCTCCACCCAGATCAACTCTCCCTCCGTCATGCCGATCACTTTCAAGGCGCAATGCACCTTGCCGTCTTCCGAAGCGCGAACCGCTTCCGTCACATCGTCGCCGGGCACATACCATTTTCCTTCGATTTGAAAGGCAACGTCCAGCACGGGCCCTCTGGTCACATAGACGTGTCCGGCGCGGATGCCTGCCAGAATGCCGTTCGCCGACAGCCGATCCGCCAGCACGTACGTGGTCGGACTGCCGATGCGCTGGTGCTCGCCGCCCGTATACCACACCTCATTAAAATGGAAATCCGAGCCGCCGACGCCGGCGATGCGGAAGCCCTCGTTCCACAGGACGTTCCAGACGGCAAGCGCTCGTTCGGCCGCCGCAGGTCCATCGAGCGACTCCGGCGCGCTGATAATTTCCAATGAATGAATCCGGTTCAGATCGGTGTCATGGAACGTCCATTCGAATCCCTTGAACATCGGGTGATTGATCGAACACAGACTTCCCGCCTCGTCCGCTTCCCGAATCAATCGATTCATGCCCTGTTCGGAGGCCATCCCGCCGTCCGCCGTATTCGGATTCCAGTCGAACCAGCGGCGAAATCCGAGCACGTTCCAGTGTCCAGCTTGCGTGGTCACTTCCACGCCCGGAATGACGAGCAGATCGGTTGCAGGCCAGGAGGTCGGCATCACAAAATGGTCCGTTGCGACGATAAAATCGAGATCGGCCTCCTTCGCCTGCCGGATCACCTGATCCGGCGACAAATTCCCGTCCGACTGCATGGAATGCAGGTGAAGGTCTCCCCGATACCACCGCCCTCCGTCCCGAAAGGCGCGGTCCCACGGATAGCGGTTCAATAACAGGTTGCCGTCCTCGTCGAACCCGTCCTCGGCAGCGGTCCAGATTTCACGCCCGGGGTCGGGAACGTTGGGCCGCAGCAGGAACGACAGGCGTCCTTTACCGGCCTCATAATGCAAGGCGAACGCCGGTTTCCGCAAAAAATCGATACGCCACTCCCCTGCCGGAATGTCGCCGGGCACGCCGTTCATGCTCGTCTTCGCCGGATTCTTGTGAATCGTAACCGAGCGGGGACTATTGACATCGTGATGCTGGTAGCGCAGCCTGCCCACCGGGTCCCACAGCAGGTAGACGTTCTTGGTCACCAGCCCGGTTCCGAAATCGACGTTCAGCACGAGCCAGTCGCAATCTTCTTCCGTTACCCGGAAACAGTGTGAATGGCTCATATCCGTTACGGACGTTCCCATGATCTTCTTCCTCCCTTTTATCCTCTGTCGACTGCCGGAAGCCCGGCTTGCCGAGCGACCGGGCTGCGGCCGAACCAGCCGGCAACGACCAGAAAGACGACGGCAGAGCCGAGATAGACCGCATGTGAGGCGCCGGACGCGCCAATCGCCCACAAGCTGATCATCGGCCCGAGCGCGGCGCCGAGATCGGCCGCGACGGCATACGCCGTCATGACCGCAATCGTGACGGAAGAATGGGCGACATCCGCCGCCACGGCATCCATCAATGTCACCAGCGCGGTTCCCGCCACCATCACAAGCAGCACGACGCCCACCCAGACCGGCAGCGGATATCGCCACGGCAGCAGCGCATAGCCGACGGCGGAGCCGATCAGCGCAACGAGCAGCAGCGGGAACCGTCCGCCCGCTCCGTCCGACTTGCGCCCGAACCAGGCGGACAGCAGGAAGTCGGAACCGTACCGCGCCGCCAGCAGCGCGCCGGACAGCGCCGTGCTGCCGAGCAGCATGCCGAACAGCAGCAGCTCTTGCCCGTAATTCGCTTCGATGACGAGGCTGAGCGTTGCGTTCGGGATGGCCTGCAGCAGCGAAATCGTCAATCCGCCGACAAGCGCCAGCACGACCGCGCTTGTGCGCATCAGCTTGGCCAGTTCGCCGAGCGTCAGCTTCACCGGTGGAGCGGCGTCCGCTTTCTTGCCGGCAGGCAGCAGCAGCCAGATGACCAGAAATCCGGTCATCGTCAACAGCCCGAACGCGATCGAAACGGCTTGAAGGCCGATCATAATGGTCAGTACGCCGCCGCCGAACATGCCCGCCAGACTGCCGAGCCGGGAGATGCCGTTGTAACGCCCCATCGACTGTCCCCGGTTGGCGCTGTCCGAATAGCCGATGACGGTCAGCAGCCCGCCCATTCGCAGCAAAGACCAGGCGATGCCCCATAAAATCCGGAGCGCCAGCCATGCGGCAAAGCTGTCCGACACCCCGTATCCAAGCGTAGTCAGCGCGCCGAGCCCCGTCGCGACCAGCAAGCCGGCGCGCAAGCTCATTCTGTTGTACATCCAGCCGATCAACGGATTGAGCGGCAGCCGGACGAGCCGGTTGACGGACAACAGGACGCCGACTTCCCACAGCGCGCCCAATCCCGCCTGATGCCAATAAATCGGCAGCACGACGTACAGCATCGAGTCTCCCAGCAAGCTGAGGGCGGTTACGACGGACACGACGGAGATCGTTCGCCGCCGGTTGAACGCCGCATGGCTCATCATTTATCCGTCCGGTATTTCTCAAGGGCCTCCTCGTTAATTTCGAAGCCCAGACCGGGTTTGTGCGAAATTTCCGCATAGCCGTCCTTGACGGCGATATCTTCCTCCAGCAAGTCCCGGCGAATCGGCGAATCGACGATGCAATATTCCAGCAAATTGCTGTTGGGCGTAGAAGCGATCAGGTGCATCGATGCGGCGATGACGATGCCGCTGCTCCAGGCGTGCGGAATGCAGGTTACTTGATACGACTGCGCCAGTTGCGCGATGCGCTTTGCTTCGCCCAGCCCGCCGCAGCGGGTGACGTCCGGCTGAATGATATCGACTTTCCCCAGCTCCAGCAGCGTCTTGAAGCCGTAGCGCGTGCAATCGTTCTCGCCGCAGGCGATCCGGATGGACGTCGATTCGGCCAGCTTGCGGTAGCCGTCGAGGTCGTCCGGGTACAGCGCCTCCTCGATCCAGTACGGATCGAACGGCTCCAGCTTGCGGATGAGCGGAATTCGGGAAGCCGCGTCAATGACCAGATCGTCCGACGGAATGAAGCCCAGATCGAACATCAGATCCACGTCCGGCCCGGCCGCGCGCCGCGCCGCTTCGACCAGGGCGACGATCGTGCGGTCATCCTGCTCGAGCCCGCCCCAGCCCAGCTTGATCGCGGTAAATCCGGCGTCGCACCACTTGCGCGTCTCCTCGTACGCTTCCTCCGGCGTGTACGGCATCAAGGTGCTGGCGTACGCGCGCACCCGCTGGCGTACGGCGCCGCCGAGCAATTCGTAGACCGGCTTGCCGAGCGCCTTGCCTTTAATGTCCCACAGCGCCAGATCGATGCCGCTCATCGCGTGCACGGTCGCGCCGCGGCGGCCGTAAAACGTGCTCGCGTGGTACATTTTCTCCCACAGTCGATCCGTCTCCAGCGGATTTTCGCCCATGATGATTTCCGCCAGGCCGCGGCACATCCGGTGCGACGACGGGGCGTCGATGGCCGCCTTCACGACCATAGGAGCAGAATCGACTTCCCCGTAGCCGGTAATGCCTTCGTCCGTCCGGATTCTGATAATAATGCCGTCTTGCGCGCTGTCGTTGTTCAGTTGCACATCGGCGCTTTGACGGATCGGTATGGCTTCCACCTTCGTAATCTTCATGGATGCTGTTCTCTCTCCCCTCTATATAAGAACGGGCGGCGATGCGCTTCGATAATGGCGCGCGCCGGAACCGCCTCGTGGCCGTGCGACGCCGGGCGCAGCCACTTCTCCCGCAAATCTGCTTCCGCGTAGAACAATCCGGGCTGCTGACCGGCGCTGCCGACGACCTCGCCCCGCGGATGCACAAGCATCGACATGCCGCCCCTGCCGCTTCCTTCTCCTTCTCCCATGGCATAGGCGCAGCGGAGCAGGTACGCGCCGCAATCCAGCGCTCTGGCCCGGGCCTGAAGCGTCAGCAGCTCCGAATGCTCCGATCGCTGGTACGTCGGCACGATGACCAGGTCCGGCCGAAGCGCGGCCAGGGCATCGAAATATTCGGAGAAGTACAGCTCAAAGCAGGTGGCGAACGTCACCCTCACGCCTTCCAGGACGATATGCTTCACGGTATTGCCGGGGATCAAACCCAGCTCGTTTCGTTCGTACCCGGTCAGATGGGTTTTATCGTAGCGGGCGCCGGGCCGGCCGTCCCGGTCGAACCATAGCGTGGTATTCCGCAAGCCGCGCCTTGTCGTCCGCACCGCGTTGACGAACAGATGCACCCGCTTCCGCCGCGCCTCCTCGCGCAACTGCGACAAGAAGGACGCGCCGTCCGTATCGATGAACCGTTTGAGCTCTGCAAGATCGTCCAGCCCCGGGCAGTTCGCATATTCCGGCAATACAAGCAGGTCGGTCCCTTCCTTGAGCTGCCGCACCCGTTCGAGCATGTAGCCGACGCAATCGCGCGGCGTCCATGCTTTGCTGTCCGGATAAGGCGGCTGGATGTAAGCCAGGATCACGCGAGATCGTCCTTTCCTTCCTTCAATCCGGCCGAACGGGGCCGATCGCGTTAAACATTTCGCCGCCGCCCCGGTAAGCGGATACCAGTTGCCGGAACAGGTCCAGCTCCATCATTTCCAGCCCGGCGACCAAACCCGCGCTGTGCGGCGACAGGATGACCTGCTCCATCCGCCACAGCGGATGATCGGACGGCAGCGGTTCTTCGCTGAACACGTCAAGCCCCGCCCCGCCGATGGTCCCGCTGCGCAGCGCATCGACAAGCGCCGGCTCGTCGACCACATCGCCCCGGCCGAAGTTGAGGAAGATCGCCGTCGGCTTCATCCGGCTGAACGCAGCGCGATCGAACGTATGGCGGGTATCGGGCGCCAGCGGCAGCAGGACGGCGACGAAATCGCTGACCGACAATACGTCCGGCAAAGCCTCAAGCGTCTCCATGCGGTCGAAATGCTCCCGCGGCGCCGCCGTGCGGCGCAGTCCGATGACATGCATGTCGAACGCCTTGCATTTGCGCGCCAATTCGCCGCCGATGCTGCCCGCGCCGACAATGGCGATCGTCTTGCCGGCCAATTGCCCGGGCACGTAGCCGACGTCCCACCTGGCCTGCCGCTGGTTGCGAATATTCAGCAGCAATCGGCGCGTGAAGCAGATCATCATCCCGATTATCTGCTCCGCGATTTGCGTGCGGTGAATGCCTCTGGCATTCGTCACCGTGACGCCTCGTTCCGCCAGATGAAGCAGCGGCAGACGATCCACGCCGGATGTCATTGAGTGCACCCAGCGAAGCCGGGGAAACCGGTCGGACAGCCCGGCGTCCAGCTCCGGATTGTAGCCGACGATAATTTCGGCTTCCGCCGCCCGCGCGGCCGCGTCCTGCGCGCTGTCCGCCAGCACCACCGGCTCTTGCAACTGTGTCTCCAATTGGGCGGCCTGCAGCCGGGAAATACGCGGCCGTCCGCTCAAACGGTTGATGAAGGCGATCACCTGCGGCCCCTCCCTTCCCCTTTCCTTCCCATGCGAACGTTAAAAATGAAGCAGGTTGTCCAGATCCTGTTCCGGCTTCCGCGCATGATTATCGTGCCGCGGCTCGATCTTTCTCGCCTTGAATTCGAGTATCAGTTGGACGAGCCGGTCCACCGTGGCGTCGTAGAAAATTTTCCCCTTCTCCTTGGTAGCCAGCGTCGCCTTCCCGCATACGCCTGATTTCGTATAAGTCGAGAACCAGGGCGTCATCGTCACCGGCGAGCCGTACTGCAAGTCGAAAAAGTGGAAGTCCGACGGCGGCAGGCTGTTCTCGTCTTCGATCTTGTCCTTGCGCACGCCGTCTTCGTCCAAATACAGATACAGCGACGTTTCCAGCTCGCACGCATGCGCGATGCCGCCCCGCTCCGATTCCCGGTGCTGTGCGACCACGTCCGCAATCAGGCTCGGGTGCAGGAAGCACATGCACAGCGTCCGACCCTTGCTCTCCAGCACCGTCTGGCGCGACACCAGGTCGAGCACCGGCATGTTCGAGCCGTGGCCGTTGACGAACATGATTTTGTTGAAGCCGTGATAGGACAAGCTTTTCGTCACGCACAGACAATAGTTGATGAATGCGCTGGCCGTGATCGTGATTTGCCCGGGATAGTCCATATGGTGGGTGTTGAACCCGTACGGAATCGTGGGCATCACGAGCACGTCGTCCGGCACCCGCTCGGCCGCTCCGACCACGATGCGCCGGGGCAGCAGCGTATCCACGTCCATCGGCAGATGCCGGCCATGCTGCTCGGTCGAACCCACCGGGATGATGACCACCCGTTCCTCTGCGATCGCGGTATTCATTTCTTCCCAGGTCAATTTCTCGTAATAGTAGCTGGGCAACGGACTTTTGGCCATCGGTATTCTCTCCTCGCATGGGCTGGATGGTTATTCTTTTAACGACCCCAACATGGCGCCTTTGACGAAATATTTCTGCAGGAACGGGTATACCAACATGATCGGGAAGGACGCGAACAAAATAACGCCGGCGATCACCTGCTTCTGGCTGACTTCGCCGGCCACCCGGCTGAAGTCTTCCATATTGTCGGTCATGTTGCCGACGACCGCGATTTCCCGCACCAGCATCTGAATCGGATACATGTGCTGGTCGCGGATGAAGATGATCGCATCGAAGTAGGCATTCCACTGATTGACGGCGTAGAACAGACCGATCGTCGCAATGACCGGCAGCGACATCGGCAAGGCGATCCGCCAGAACAGCGCATATTCGTTGCACCCGTCGATTCTCCCCGCCTCGAACAGCTCGTTGGACAAACCCTGAAAGAACGTCTTCGTTATGAAAACGTACCAGGCGCCGAGCGCGTTCGGCAGCATCAGCGACCAGAGCGTGTCAAGCAAATGCAGTTGTTTGACGACAAGAAAATACGGAATCATCGCCACCGGGAAAATGAAGGTCACCAGGATCAGCTTCAAAATGAGCCCTTTCCCCGGCATATAGGATCGCGACAGCGCATAAGCCAGGGTCAGCGTAAAAAACAGCGCAATGGCCGTGCCGACGACCGTAATGTAGATGCTTACGCCCATGGCGCGCCATAGCCGTTCCTGGCCGACAATGTATTCGTAGCCTGCCAGATTGAAGCCCTTCGGCCACAAATATACTTCGTTGAACTGGATGAAGCGGCTGGAGCTCAGGGAGAGCGCCAGCAGATGAACCATCGGCAGCAGCATGATCAGGCCGAGCGCGACGAACATCGCATGGTTCAGCGCATGGAACAACCGGTCGGATTTAAACGCAGGCATGACAGCCCTCCTTTAAAGCACTACGCATCGTGCACCGGCAGCATCATCAGTAAATGGTTTCCCCCGTCATTTTCTTGCTCATCTGATTCAGGGAAACGACCAGCACCAGTCCCACAACCGATTTGAATATGCCGATAGCCGTCGTGTAGCTGAACTGCGCGCCAATCAATCCGACCCGGTACACGTAGGTGTCGATGACTTCCCCGACATCCCGCACCAGCGGGTTCAGGAACACGAGCATCTGCTCCACATTCTTGTCGAGCAAGTGGCCGACGTTCAGCAGGAACAGCACGACGATGGCCGGTGTCAGGGCGGGCAGCGTAATCGCCGTCATTTGCCGCCAGCGGTTCGCGCCATCCATGACGGCCGCTTCATACAAGCTGGGATTGATGCCGGCCATCGCCGCCAGATAGATGATCGTCCCCCAACCGACGGCTTTCCAAATGCCCACAGATACGAGGATGCTTCTGAAATAGACCGGCTCGGTCATGAAATAGACCGGCTCGATGCGGAACCATTGAACGAGCAGCGCATTGAGCGGCCCTTCCGGCGCCAGCAATTCGATGAACATGCTGCCGACGATAATCCAGGACAGAAAGTGCGGCAAATACAGCACGGACTGGGCGGTCTGCTTGAACCATTTCACGCGCACTTCGTTGATCAACAGAGCCAGCAGCAGCGGCGCCGGGAACCCGAACGCGAGCTGGTAAATGCCGATCAGCAGCGTATTGCGCAAGATGAGAATAAACTCGCCGTAATCGAACATGCGAATGAAATGCTCCAGCCCGACCCATTCGCTATGCCAAATCCCGCGAAACAGATCGTAATTCTGAAACGCGATGACGTTGCCCAGCAGCGGATAATATTTGAAAAACAGAAAGTGGAGCATACCCGGTACGGCAATCAGAAAAATCGCAATTCGGGGGCGGGTTAACGCGCGAATTAACCGAAACCGATCATGCATCGCGAGACCCTCTCCTTATTTGCTGTATGTTTGATACCAGGCGGTTGCTTCCTCGATCGCTTTGTCTCCGCCCTGCGCCTTCCATGTCGAGACGTATTGGTCGAACGCCTCGTCGACTTTCTCGCGTCCGAGCAAAACTTTGGCGAACATGTCGGCGTACAGCGACCCGTCGCCGATGCCAAGCTGCGGATTTTTCACGACGACATCGGGAAGCGGCATGAATTTGAACATTCCGCGGTCGTCCGTAGCGGCCATGATGTCATCCAGCGCCTTCTGCACGACTTCGCCCTCAGGATCGAGCGCATTCACCTGCTTGCTGCCGCGCCAGTCTTTGATGGTGAGCATGTATTGGTAGACGACGCTGTTGGCCGCAACGCGCTCATCCGTATATTTCACCGCGCCGTTGTCGAGCTTGTAATCCAGACTCTCGATGCCGTAGGAGAAGAAGTTGTTCGCTTCCGCCGCTCCGGACAGCATCCAGTCCCAGTACTTGATAATCTCTTCCGGATTTTTGGTCTTGGCGTTAATCACGTTCACGCGCAAGATGCCGGTGCCCAGCGGTTGAAACCGCTTCGTGCCGTCTTGTGCGACCGGTCCGGTAAGCACGCTGACTTTAACGCCGTCCACTTCGTATTTGCCGGTGCTGCCATAGCTTCCGTTCGATCCGGCCTGCGGCGCATCGTGGATGAACGCGCCGACCGTTCCCGTCATGATCCGGGCGTAACGGTCTTTCAGCAGCGCTGTAAACACGTCCTGATTCATATAGCCCTTGTCGTACATCGCCTTGTAGGCGGTCAACAGATCCTTGATTTTGGGGTCGATCTGGTCCGGCATCGCTTTCCCGTCCACCCATTTCCATTGGCCGGGGAACACGCCGTAATACCCTTCCAGCAGCCAGTTGTACACCCAGTTGACATTGCTGAAATCTCCCACGAAAGCTGCCGGGACTTCGTCCTGCTTGCCGTTTCCGTTCAAATCCGTGTTGCGAATGGCATCGAAATACGCCATGTAATCATCCAACGTTTCCGGTGTCTTCATATTGAACTTGTCCAGCCAGTCTTGCCGGACGAACAGCCCTTTCGTCGCCGCTTGCAGCGCCAGCTTGGGAATGCCGTAAATTTTCCCGTTTCTGCTTAGCTGCGGACTCGACCACGTCTCTTCTGGCACCGCTTTCAAGATGTTCTGCCCGTATTTCTCCAACAATTCGTTCAAGGGGAGAAACGCGCCACCGTCCACCGCGCTGAGCAAGATCGGATTGTTGATGCCGGTGTCCGCCAACTGCAGCACATCCGGCAAATCGTTGGAAGCGATTCGCGTCGAGACGATCTTCTCCCGGTCTGCCGTTTCGTACCATTGGTAGTTCACGTCGACATTGGTCAGACGCTTGAGCTCATTGGTGTAAGGATCGTCCGGCTTCAGCTCGCGAATGTACGTCGTATTCTCGTTGGATAACGCCCACGTGAACGTGTACGGCGTTTGACCGGCCGCGTTGGTCGCGTTCGTCGCGCTTGCCGTGCTTCCCTGCTTGGTCGGTTCCCCGTTCGATGAATCGTTCTTTTTTGAACTGCAGCCTGCCGCGACCGATGCGAACAGCAAGCAGCACACCATCCATACAACCCACTTTTTTGACATGCCCGCTTCCCCCAATCTGGATCTTTCACGTACGGTTCTACATGCTCCATTCCGTCTGAGAAGCTTGCCCGTGTTCGCCGCCCGTTATCGGTTCCTCTCTCCTTTCCCGGCTTGCAGGCATCTTTATATCTTGTTCTGGGTTCGCCATGATTGTATAATGACTACTGTAGATTGTCAACATTGTATATTGAATCTATCTCTTGCCTCTTTCTGCCGCCTCTTGCTTCAGGGCAATCGCTTACGAAAGTATGGTTGTGTGGAGGATGGTGGGTATGGTGGCGAGCGACATAAGTGGAAAAGTCCAGTTAAATGACCGCGATCTGAGTCGTAAAAAAACAATTAACTGGTTAAGTCCATCTATTTCGGCACCCGCGGCCTCGTTTGCCTCTGCTCGTCCGAATTTAACTGGACAAGTCCATTTAACCGCCCCACACCCCGCCAAATCGTACGCAATAACTGGGCAAATCCATTTGTTTGCAAACCGCTGTGAAGTCCGCCGTGGGATCCGTAAGCGATTGCCCTGCCTCTTGCTTCCTCTTGCTTGACAAAATTGGAATGCATTACGATAATAGAATTGTTATTGTTGACAGTATACATTAGTGATTGAAAGGTGCAGTGAGCTCATGCTCAATTCCAATGCCAACGGATTTCAATTTGAAAAAAATCAAGTCGTTTCCCTGCGACAGCACGTCTACCAGGAAATCCGCAATGCGATTATTCGCGGACAGCTTAAGCCGGGAACCCGATTACTGGAAGTGGAGCTTTCGAATCAAATGGGGGTAAGCCGTGGGCCGATCAGAGAAGCGATCCGTTCCCTGGAGCAAGAGGGGCTCGTCATTACGCATCCGAACCGGGAAACGGTCGTAAGTGAAATATTTGAAGAAGAAATGCTGCGGATCGTAATTCCGTGCCGTCGGCATTTCGAATTGTACGCCGTGCTTGAGGCATCCAAATCTTTCGGAGAAGAAGACTACGACAAATTGGACAAAATCGTCCAACAAATGCAGGAAGCGAGCGAATCGGACGACATCGACAAAATCACGGAACTCGATATCATGTTCCACAACTTTATCGTCGAACGCGTCTTATCCCCCGGGATGCACCGGACCTGGACGAGCATCGCAGGCAAAATTCAGGCCCGCATCCTGATTCTCGGATACCAAAAAGAATCGCTGCAAACCGCTGTGGAAGAACACCGCGAATTGATCGCGCTCATGCGCAAAGGCGATGCTCGGCAGCTGGAGCTTCATCTGAACAACCATATTGTCTAGTATAACGATCCAGAAATAATGTAACTATGTTCCCAAAAAAGTTTGTGGTGTAATGTTCATAGAACATTTCGACCGGAGAGATATCATGCCCTTCAAATCCAAGAAAGACGACAAAACCCGGCTGCAGCACCCCAGCGACTGCGAACGTGGTCCCTAAACCGACAAAACCCGGTTACAGCATCCCAGCCACTGCGAACGTGGTCCCTAACCCGGCAAAACCCGGTTGCAGCACCTCAGTCACTGCGAACGTGGTCCCTAAACCGACAAAACCCGGTTACAGCATCCCAGCGACTGCGAACGTGGTCCCTAAACCGACAAAACCCGGTTACAGCACCTCAGTCACTGCGAACGTGGTCCCTAAACCGACAAAACCCGGGTGCAGAGTTTGAGTAACGTTACTTAAGGATCGTTTCTACTAGCCGCCGATTGCGCAACCACCCGTTTCATAATCGCCTCCCGGCAGCCACGAACGGAGCCGGAGAGCGAAGGAGGTCTGCTGCGTTTCAGTTCCGCTCCATACTGTCTCCTCCGGCGCGCCGATACCGTTCGATCATGTCCGCCTTCAGTCTCCATAGCTTGTCGCTGAGCGATACGCGGTACGTCTCGGGATTCAGCTTGCGCAAGTATTCCGGCCAGAACAATCGCAGCTGACGCTCGTGATGGGCGCGGATGTCAGCCAGCGCGGGCAGCGTATAGACCAGCTCTCCCTGCGAGATGACCGGCTGCAGCAGCCGGTGCGCCTCGTAGTCGTCCAGGTGCTTGGACAAGTATGGATGGACGGGGTCGAAGACGCGAATCCGCTCCCCTGCGCGCACATCCGTCTCCTCGATCAAGGCCAGGTAGTCCGCCTCCGCTTTGCCCGTCTTGCGATGGATAAGCCGATACGGCTCTTTGTACCCCGGATGAGTCACCTTCGCCGGATTGGCCGACAGCTTGATGACCGGCTCGAAGCGCCCGTCTTTCCCGATGGCCGCCAGCTTGTACACCCCGCCGAGAGCAGGCTGGTCGGCTGCCGTGATGAGCTGCGTGCCTACGCCCCAGACGTCGATTCTGGCTCCCTGCGCTTTGAGGTTGAAAATGATATGCTCGTCCAGATCGCCGGATGCGACGATCTTTACGTCAGGCAGCCCGGCGTCGTCCAGCATGGCGCGCGACTGTTGGGACAAGTACGCGAGGTCGCCGCTGTCCAGCCGAATGGCATTCAGCTTGTGGCCTAGCGCCTCGAGCATCCGCGCGGTCGCGATCGCGTTCGGCACTCCGCTGCGCAGCGTGTCGTAAGTGTCCACCAGCAGCGTCACCTGGTCCGGCAGCGCCTCGGCATACGCCCGGAATGCCTCGGCTTCCGATTCGTGCGCTTGCACCCAGGCATGCGAATGCGTCCCTTGCACCGGAATGCCGAACCGCATGCCTGCCCGCATGTTGGAGGTGGCGTGAAATCCGGCGATATAGGCTGCCCTTGCCCCCCAGATGGCGGCATCTGCCTCCTGCGCACGGCGCGTTCCGAATTCCAGCAAAATATCTTCCTGTGCGACTTGCTTGATACGAGCCGCCTTCGTCGCGATGAGCGTCTGGAAGTTCATGAAGTTGAGCATGGCGGTCTCGATCAACTGCGCTTCGAACGCGCGGGCTTCCACGCGGATCAGCGGCTCGTTCGGGAAGACGAGCGTGCCTTCCGGGACGCAATCGAGGCTGCCTGTGAAACTGAAGCGGCGCAGCTCTTCGAGGAAAGCTTCCGGATATCGCTCCTCCTGCGTCCGCAGGTAGGCGATCTCTTCTTCGCCGAATTTTATCGCCTTGATGTAATGGACGATCCGTTCCAGCCCCGCGAAGACGGCATAGCCGTTGCCGAAGGGCAGCTTGCGGAAATAAGCCTCGAATACGACCCGCTGATTCAGCGTGCCCTGCGCCCAATGCGCATACATCATGTTGATCTGGTATTTGTCCGTATGCAGCGTCAGATTGCCGTCGTCCCGGTTCATGGCGCCATCCCCCCCAATGTTTACAGAATGCGCCAGACGGCGCGATTCATACACCGGTAGCGCAAACCCCGCTGCATGTGCTAGCGGGGTTTGCGACATCGACAGGTTGATATTGTAACATCATGCTGTTCGTAATTTTATCATGGAAATTGATTTCACGCATCATACAGTGCCGTTCAAACAGAATCGGCCTTGCCTTTTCTCTGGCGCAACATCACCGCTTCCGAAGCTTCTTCCGGCAGCCTCCGGATGCCTGTCATCGTTCAGGTAAGCGTTAATATTGTCGTAATGGGGAGGTTTGCTGGAGTAGCTGTCGTCCGTATCGTCATTCCTATTGTCCCAGCCGGCCTTTCCGTCGGATATCCGCCCCGGTTTCCTTTCGATTCGGCAGATGCGCCAAGAGAGACCTTCATCCAGGTCTCTCTTGGTCTTCTTGCGTATTTGCCGCCCTGTTCCAACCTTCGACTGCCTCTTATTTTATCGCAAGGCGGCGTCTTCTATCGTTCCGCCGCGCCCGGCGACATTGCCGTCCGGGTCGACGGAATCCACGGCCGTCAAACCTTCGAACACGGTCGCGATGACCTCGCAAGCCAGCTCGGCGCCCGGAGAGAGCTCGGCATGGGTGCCTTGGCGAGCGCCATCGTTCACGCTGACCGGATAGCCCGTGCACGGCTCGAGAATGACTGTATTCAAGCCGCGCCAACCGCCATAGGAGGAAAACAGCCAGCAATGGGGCATTTGCGTCTTGTCGTAGGCCAGCGCGAACCCGATGCGATCTTGCGAATGCGTCAACGCGCACCAACCATCCGTCGTGTCGATCGCGTATAAAAATTCGCTGACGCCGGAAGATGAGGGCAGCGCCCGGCGCATGTCGTGCCGTTTCCCCCGCTCGTCGCTCGCATAGGGCCAGTCGTAGGTTTGCCCTGTCGCGCCAAACCTCGGAGATCCGAAATGTTCGACCTGCACTTTCCCGGCCGGCAGATCGATGCGGGTATGCTCGTCCACCGCCATGGCGGCATGCAGTTTCCATAGATAGGGAAGCGCCCCGCCGCCGTTGTTCACGATGCGATGACGGAACCTGAGCTTGGACTCCCCCGCTCGCAGCGTAACGGTCTTCTCCACCCGGCAAGCGCTGATGGGCGTATCGGTCCACAACCGGATAACCGCTTCCTCTGCCGTCGACTTCTCAACGGCATATTGCCAGGGCAACGTCCAGATCTCCCCGTGATCCGGATAGGCTTCTTCCGCGATCGTCTCCGGCATGTCATTGGGGAACAGTTCGTCCCATCCGCCGAAAAACTGATCATCGTAAACGGAATGAAACGGCAACTGCCGCGGCTTGAGTCTGGGATTGTGCCACAGCAGGTCCTTGCCCCTCGGCTTGTAGGTGATCTGCCATATCTTCGCGCCCAGGTCCGGCATCACCACCACTTTCAGCAGGTCGTTCTCCAGGATTACCGTCCGAATGTCCCGATACGTCCAATCGGTATCGACCGTTACCGTCATTCGCGCATCAGCCTCCCGCCTGTCATCGATTTATTCCCCGTCATCGTGCCGACAGCCTGTCTGTCATTCGTATGCTATCAGCGTTCTGTTACGGTGGCCAGCAAATCTTCCCGCAGCGGTGTGAATATTTCCAGTACGGACGAATCCTCAAGCGCTTTTACAGCATGCACCGCATGACCCGGTACGTATAGCTGCTCGCCGGGGCCGATGACAGACGCCATGCCATCCACCGTGATTTCCAGCCGTCCGCTGAACACATGCGTAATCTGTTCGTGCGGATGAGCGTGCGCGGCGCCGCTGGACCCGGCCGCAAATTCCAGCGCCATGCTCATCATGCCTTGCCCGGGCGGGAATATCCGACGCCGTATGCCTTCCCCGGCTTGCTGCCATTCTCCGTATCGCGTCATGCCTGATCTCCTCCCGGCCTAAGCAGCACTTTGGATACGCTGCCGGCTTGCCTTACGAGCTTGTCGAACCAGGCGGCGCCGTCTTCCAGTGCAGCTTCCACCACGCCTTCAGGCAGTCCGATCCGCCCTTCGACGAGCCAGCGCAAGGCCGTCCGGAAGTTCAGCGCCGAGTAAGCGAATGCGCCGGTCAGCTTGATCTCGCTGCGAATGATCAGGTTCACGGGCAACGGCGACTCTTCTTCGTGCAGCCCGGTGAACACGACCCGACCGCCCGGCTTTACAGCCTGCACGCATTGGAGACGGGTCGCAGTCGCGCCGACGGCGTCCAGCGCCGCATCGACGCCGCGGCTACCGGTCAGCTCGCGAATCCGCGCCAACAAGTCCCCGTCTTCGGGGCAGAACGCCTCCGATGCGCCGAGCCGCTTGGCGAAGTTCAACCGCTCGCGGTTTCGATCGACCGCGACGATCCGGCTTGCGCCGTACTGCTTCAGCGCTTGCAGCGCCAACAGCCCGATCGGTCCCATGCCGATGACAAGCGCGGTATCGCCGGGCCGCACATCCGCGAGTTCCGCGGCGCGAACCGCGCAGGCGATCGGCTCGGTCAACGCGGCATCCCGCAGCGACAAGCTGTCCGGCAGCTTGTGTACGAATGCCGAAGGTATTTTGACATATTCCGCGTTGCTGCCGGGCAGCGCGGCGGAGAGCAATTTCCGCTCCGCGCAGAGCTGTTGCTTGCCGCCGAGGCATGCCTCGCATTGCCCGCAAGTGACGAGCGGATTGGCCGTGACGCGGTCCCCGACCGCGAACCCGCCAAGATCAGCCGCCTCGTTCCCCAGTGCGGCGATTGTACCGGAGAACTCGTGCCCGAAGATCATCGGCGGCTTGCGCAGCGAATTATGGCCGAGAAATCCGCTCAACTCCGAACCGCAGATCCCCGAGTAAGAGACGCGGATCAACACTTCGCAGTCGCCTGGCGCCGGCACCTCCGTCTCGCGAACGTTCATCGTCGACGGCCCTTCGTAGACTAATGCCTTCATGGTCAAGCCGCCTCCTTAGAATGTAATCGAAAGCCCGCCGTCGACCGGAATGACCGCTCCGCACATATACGAGGCATCCAGCGAAGCGAGGAAAGCGATCGCTCCGGCCGCTTCCTCCGGCTGGCCTTGCCTTTGCTGAGGGATTTTCTTCCGGCCGACATAAATGTCGCGGAACCAGTTCGTCTCATGCTCCTTGACCCCGTCCACGACGGACATCGGCGTTTCGATGAAGCCGAGCGCGACGCCGTTGACGCGAATGCCATGTTCCATCAACTCCATCGCTGTATTGCGCGTCAGTTGGTCCAGTGCGCCCTTCGCGGCATTATAATGAGAGGATTCCTCGAGCGCGCGGGTCGAATTGATTGAGGACACGTTCACGATGCTCCCCTGAATGCCTTGTGCAATCATGCGTCCGGCTGCTTCCTTCGTGCAGAAGTAAGCTCCGTTCACAATGACGTCGAAAACCCGGCGCCACTCCGTCCAATCCGTGTCCATGAACCGCCCGGGCGCGAAGATCGCCGCGTTGTTGACCAGAATGTCGATGGATCCGAAGCGTTCCACGGCCTGGTCCATCAGGCTGCACACCTGCTCCGCGTCCGCCACGTCCGCCGGCACGAACTCTGCTGTCATCCCCGCTGCGCGAATCGACTCTGCCGCCTGGCGCCCGACATCGACGCGACGCCCGGTGATGACGACGCGCGCGCCCTCTTCGGCCAGCCTCACCGCCGTTGCGAAGCCGACGCCAGTCGCGCCTCCGGTAATGACGGCCGTCTTCCCCTCGAATCGCTTCAGTCCGCTTTCCATGCGTGGTCCCCCCATTTTCCGAATTCCGTTACGATGGATCAACCCACCCGATATTGCTCGATGACCTTATCGTCGACCGTAACTCCGAGGCCTGGGCGGTTCGGCACTTGCACATAACCGTCCTTGAACACGATCGGCTCCGGCACCAGGTCACGCGTTAATGGCGAGGTCGACACTGTATGCTCGATGAGGAATCCATCCGGGATCGAAGCGGCAAAATGCGTGGAAGCCGCAACAAGCACCCCTGTCTTGAACGCATGCGGCACGACCTTCTTATGCCGTTCGTGCGCCAGGTGCGCGATTCGCCTCCCTTCCGTCAGACCGCCGCAGCGGCCGAGATCAGGTTGGATAATATCCAGATGCCCCTCGTCGAGCAGTCTGCGGAACGCCAGACATCCGCTCTCCTGCTCCCCGCCGGCAATATACAAGCTGGTGCGACCGGACAACTCCCGATAGCCTGCCAGATCGTCAGGATGCAGCGGCTCCTCCAGCCAGAACACCCCATACTTCTCGTACACTTCGGCCATTCTGAGCGCGCCCTTCAAATCCCAGGCAAGGCCGGCGTCGATCATCACGTCGATATCCGGGCCGACCGTCTCGCGAATGACGCGAATTTGCTCTTCATCGAAGCGGGCATTGCGGCCGATGGGGCCCCAGCCGAATTTCATCGCGCGATACCCTTGGCCGGCATAGCGCTCCGCCAAAGCCGCCGCCTCGGCGATCGTATCCGGCATGAGCGAGCTTGCGTATGCTTTCAGCCTCTTATGACAGGTTCCGCCTATCGCTTCGGAGACCGGCACGCCTTCATGCTGGCCGATTATATCCCAGAGCGCCATGTCGATGCCGCTGATCGCGTGAATCGCGGGACCGCTGCGGCCGAAATATATCGTGCCCTTGTACATCTTCTCCCACAACCGCTCGACCTCCAGCGGATTCTCTCCGATCAGCAGGCTGCGCAAGCCTGTCGCAATCGAATGGGACGCCGGCGCGTCTATCGCGGCCTTCGCCACCAACGGCACAGAGTCGCACTCGCCGACGCCGGTGATTCCCTCGTCCGTACGAATTCTGATAAGCAGCGTGTCCTGGGTCCCGTCGCATTTGGTCGTGTCAAGGTCCGGTATTTTCAGATAGATGGCTTCCACTTCCGTGATCTTCATCGCGTCTCTCTCCTTGTTGGGCTTCTTGCCGCATCGGTTGCCCTGTTCCCTGCATCCCGACTATTCATATCTGCTCGAATCACAATCATTGTAAAATTGTAATTGAATATTGTCAACAATATTTATATGACATAAGTGGCGTGAAAACAAATGAATATTTCGAAACAACTTCAATAAATCTTGAAAACGGCAAATCTCCATCCGCCTTAACATAGGTACTGAAGGCAGGTAAGGAAAGGAGGGAGAAATTTGTTACTTGCCGGCAGAAGCGCGTTGGTTACCGGCGCGGCGGGCAGCATCGGCGAAGCGGTGGCAACCCGGTTGGCGGAGGAAGGCTGCGCGATTGTCATGGCGGACAAGGACGGAGACCGACTCGACGTCGCGGCGCGCCGGCTGCGCGAACGGTTCGGAAAAGTGGAAAGCCTCGAACTGGACGTTGCGGACGAGTCGGCGGTGCAACGAATGTTCGCGGCGACGGACCGACTCGATATTTTGGCGAATATTGCGGGCGTCACCCGGAGCGGGTCCGTCGAAGACCTGTCTCTGGCGGAGTGGAACGAGCTGTTGGCGGTCAATCTGACCTCGGTGTTTCTGTGTTGCAAATACGCGCTGCCGCTGTTGAAACGCTCGAAGACGCCATCGATCGTCAACATGGCTTCGACCAACGCGCTGTTGATGAATCCGGGCTTGCCCGCGTATACGGCGGCCAAGAGCTCCATTATCGCCTTCACGCGCCAGCTCGTACTCGAAGGCGCCGCGGCGCGGATCCGGGCCAATTGCATTTCTCCGGGCCTGACCGCCCCCCCTTCGCATACGCCGGACGGACAAGATGGCGACGCCCTGGCGATCGCGCTCGACTGCTACCCGTTGGGCAGATTCGGTTTGCCGGAGGATGTCGCCAACGCCACGCTGTTTCTGGCGTCGGACTTGTCCGCTTTCGTGAACGGCATCAATCTGGTTGTCGACGGCGGCCTGTCGGTTCAGTCGGCAAGCGGGCTTGTGCGCCCGGATTTGCGCAGCCGCTGGAAAAACGGGAAGTATACGCTTCATTTCGATGAGGAAGGCGAGGGGTGAGTAGATTCGGATTATGAAGATAACAAGCATCAAGGTGTATATCGTGAAGATTGCTCCGGTCGATCCGATCGACGCGGACGGCAGGCGATACTTGACGGATAACTATTATATCCACGAAGGCAAACGTTCCTGTGTTTACTCCACGCATCTGGAAACCGTGCTCGTCAAGCTGACGACGGACGAAGGCGTGACCGGCTGGGGAGAAGTGCTGGCCCCCACCCACCCGGAGGTGGCCGCGGCGCTGCTGAAGCATCACCTCGCGCCGCTTGCGCTGGGAGAAGACCCGTTGCGCACGCAACTGCTGTGGGACAGAATTCTCAACACGCTGCGGGAGCGGGGATACGGCGGCGGATATTTGATCGACGCCATGGCCGGGCTGGACATCGCCTGCTGGGACATCAAGGGCAAGGCGCTCGGACTGCCGGTCAGCACGCTGCTCGGCGGACCTGTCCGCGACAAGCTCAGATGCTACCGCTCCGGCATGCCGGGCAATTCGACGCAGGAGCGGCTGGACAATGTCGCCCGGCTCGTCGCGGAAGGCTTCGACGCACTGAAGATTCATACGCTCGGCCAAGGCAAGGCGGCCGATCTCGCTTTGCTGCAAGCGATAAGGGCGCGGTACGACCCGGACCGGCTGGCGCTGATGTACGACGCGCACGGCAAGCCCGAGCTTGCGGAAGCGTGCGCGATCGGACGGGCGCTGGGAGAGCTGGACGTCCTGTTTTTCGAATCGCCGCTTGTATTCGAGGACCGGGACGGCCACCGGAAGCTGGCCGAAGCGATCGATCCGGCCGTGGCTGTGGGCGAACCGCTCCGCACGATCTATACGTTCAGGGACTGGCTCGCGGCGGGCGCGGCGGAAGTGGTCCAGCCGGACATGGGGCGCAACGGCATTACCGAGATGATGCGCATCGCCCATCTGGCCGAAGCTTATCATGTCCCGTTCGCCCCGCATCTGAGCGCGCACCATGCCGTCGGGCATGCCGCCAGCATCCAGGTTTCCGCCGCGGCGCCCAACTTCATGATCTACGAATTCCCCCCCGACGCGCTCCGGGCAAGCTCGGTCTATGCCGATGTTTCGTTCCGGCTGGAGGGCGGATTCCTGCGCACAGGGAACGAACCCGGACTCGGCGTTGTCATCGACGAACAGACGCTCGGGAAATTTACGACCGAATCCTTTGAACTCGGAGGTGCACGATGAACGGACGCGGGCAACCCTTCAAGGGCGTATATCCGATTCTGGCCACCCCCTTCGCCGACGACGGGTCGGTCGACGAGATCAGCTTGCGGCGGCTCGTCCGCTTCCAGTTGCTCGGAGGCGTTGACGGCATCGCGCTGTTCGGCAACGCCAGCGAGATGTATACGCTGCTGGAGCGGGAACGGGAACAGATTGCGGCGATCGTCGCGGAAGAAACGGCAGGCCGGGTGCCGCTGGTGTTCGGAAGCGGGCACACCGGGCTGGAAGGCGCCGTGCACCTCAGCAAATGGGCGCAAAAAGCGGGCGCCAGCGCGTTGATGGTGTTGCCGCCCTACATGGTGAAACCGGACGGCCAACGCATGTATGAGTATTTTGCCGGAATTGCCCGGGCGGTCGATCTGCCGATTATGCTGCAGGACGCGCCGATCGCCAGCGGCGTCGGCATTCCCGTGCCGATGATGGTCAAATTGCACAAGGATTTCCCCCATATTACGCATGTCAAGGTCGAAGCTCCGCCGACGACGATGAAAATTTCGGAGACGATCGCGCAGTCGGACGGCGGTCTGACCGTGTTCGGCGGCCTGAACGGCATCTACTACTATGAAGAGCTTTGCCGGGGAGCTGCTGGAACGATGCCGTCTTGCGAAATACCGGACGTGTTTGTCCGTATCGGCGCATTATTCACCCAGGGCGCACGCGACGAAGCCAGGGAGCTATTTTACCGGTATCTTCCGTTTATCCGCATCGGCACCATCGCCGGCCATGCCATGGCGGTGCACAAGGAGGTGCTGCAAGCGGGCGGCGTCATCGATTCCGCTTACGTCCGGAATCCGAATGCGCCGGTGGACGAGACTTTGCGCCGCGAAGTGTTCGAGACGCTGCACGGACTGGACCCGCTCGTGTTGAACCGGAGGGATGGCCGTTGAGTCTGGTGGCGAAGGCCGCTCGGCGCCATGGCCCGGTCGGGCCGCTGTCGACCTGGAACCGGAATATTCGTCGGCACAAAATCATGTACCTGCTGTTGCTGCCCGGCCTGATCTACTTCGCTGTCTTCAAATACGTTCCGATGCTCGGCCTGGCGCTGGCTTTCAAGAAATACAACGTGATGCTCGGATTGGCGGGCAGTCCGTGGGTCGGATTGGACAATTTCAGACGGTTCATTCAAGGCGTGTATTTCCGGGATTTGCTTGAGAATACGGTGTTGATCTCGTTATACAAGCTGGCTTTCGGCTTCTCCGCGCCGATCATACTGGCCCTGATGCTCAACGAGGTCGCTTCGCGCCGGTTCAAGCGGACCATTCAGACGATTACCTACTTGCCCCATTTCCTGTCCTGGGTCATCGTCTACGGGCTGATGGTGTCGTTGCTGTCCCCCGGAGAAGGCGTCGTCAACCTGCTGCTGCGGACGATGGGCTTCGAAACCGTGTCGTTCCTGACCTCGCCGGACTGGGCGCGTTTTCTGGTCGTGGCTTCGGACATCTGGAAAGGAATCGGCTGGGGCGCCATCCTGTATCTGGCCGCGTTGACGGGAATCGATCCGAGCCTGTACGAAGCGGCGCGCATGGACGGAGCTTCGAAATGGCGGCAAATCCGGCATGTCACGTTGCCGGGCATCCGCAACGTTATTATCATCATGCTGATCATCAGTCTGAGTCAGATTCTGGACGCCGGCTTCGATCAGATTTTTATGATGGCCAATGTATTCAATCAGGAGAAGATCGATATTCTCGACACCTGGGTATACCGCGAAGGCTTGCAACGGCTGCAGATGGGACTGGCAACGGCTGTCGGCATGTTCAAATCGGTGATCGGTCTTGTGCTTGTGATCGCCGCAAACCGCATCGCCAAAAAATTGGACGGGCAAATCTGGTGAGGAGGCCGTGCTTTTGAAGCATTCGACAACGGGAGAACGAATCGCCCAAATTATCAACTACGCGCTGCTGCTGCTGCTGGCCTTCCTCTGCCTGTTTCCTTTTTATTATGTGGTTGTCGTGTCGCTGTCCACGGAGGCGGAGGTCATTCGCAAGGGCGGTCTGGTCTGGTTTCCCGACAATGCGACGCTGGCGGCTTACGAGGAGATGTTCTCGCCCCGTTACGGGCTGCTGCGGGCCTACCAGATCACGCTGTTCCGGGCCGTTGCCGGCACGGCGCTATGTCTGTTCTTTACCTTTATCACCTCATATCCGCTGTCGAAAGCCTACTTGCCCGGACGCGGAAAGTTTACGTTTTTTATTGTCTTTACGCTGCTGTTCAACGGAGGACTCGTCCCCACGTATCTGGTTGTCAAGTATCTGGGGCTGGTCGATACGGTTTGGGCGCTTATTTTGCCCGGCGTGATCGGGGCTTTCAATGTTATCATTATGAAAAGCTTCTTCGAGCAATTGCCGCCGGAAATCGAGGAGTCCGCCCGGGTGGACGGAGCGGGCGAATTGCAGACGATGGTCCGGATTCTGTTCCCGCTGACTTTGCCGGTGATGGCGACAGTCGGTTTGTTTTATGCGGTATGGCACTGGAACAGCTATTTTGACGGCATTATGTACATCAATTCGCCGGACCTGCAGCCGCTGCAGGTTGTGCTGAGAAACATCCTGCTTAATGTAGCGTCGAACAACACGGAGCTGTCGCGCTACTCGGCCGAGGAGACAGTCAGCACGCATGCCGTCAAGCTGGCGGCGGTGGTGATGACGACGGTGCCGATTCTGCTCGTCTATCCGTTCGCTCAGAAGTATTTTACGCAAGGAGCCACCCTTGGCGCGGTCAAAGGTTGAATAATCGAAATTATCAGGAGCGATGAAAATGAGCAAAAAGAGACGGTTGACGGGCCTCATTGCAGCCATGCTGTGCGCCATGCTCGCGCTTGGCGCCTGCAGCGGCGGCGGCAACAATAATAAAAGCGAGAACAAATCCGGCGAGAAGACGACAGCCGCAGCGTCGGACAGCGCGTCTTCGTCGAACCCGTTTGCCGACAAGCTGACCTTGAAGGTGTTCAACGCCGGCAGTTGGGCCGGGGGAACGCCGTTCCCGCCGCGAGAGAAGGATATGCAGCGGCAACTGCTGGAGAACGCGGTCAACATCGATCTGCAGATGACTGTTCCGCAAGCCGGCGAGGACATTTCCAAGCTGAACACGCTGCTGGCCTCCGGAGACATCCCCGACCTCATTTTCTTCAACGATCGGGTGCAAGCGGTCAATTATTACCAGGAAGGTCTGATTGCCGAGCTGGACGCGATTTTGCCGGGCTTTCCGAAATTGCAGCAGCATTTTTCCGAAACTCAATGGGATGCGATGAAATTCAAGGGCAAGACGATCGGCACCCCCGGTCTGGAGCTGGTGAGCGGCATCAACGGCTGGTGGATCCGCAACGATTGGCTGCAAAAGCTGGGCTTGCCCATGCCGACGAACACGGAAGAATTGTTCAAGGTTATGCGCGCGTTCACCTATGACGACCCCGACGGGAACGGCGTGAAGGATACGTACGGCTTCATTGCCGGCGTGCCCAAGGACGGCAACATCTCGAATCCGGCCGTGCAGCAGCTCGGACTGAACGGCGTGATGTGGATGTTCGGAGTAAATCCGCACAAGTTCGATATCGAAGGCGACAAGCTGATCAATCACGACACGGACCCGCGGATGAAGGATGCTGTGGCCTATATCAACCGCATGGTGTCCGAGCAAGTCATCGATCCCGACTGGGTGACGATCAGCGAAGCCGGAGCCAAGGAGGAGAAAATCGAGAAAGGCAAGGTCGGCGTTGTCTACAACGACTGGAGAATGATGGACGAGCCGGAGCGCATGTTCGAAGTCGCGGGCGAAACGATCGATTGGGTGTCCATTCCGCCGGTCAAAGGCCCCGACGGCAAACAGATTCTGGGCGAGCTGGCGTTCCAGAACAACCTGTGGGCCGTTTCGACCAAGGCGGCCGGCGATCCGGAGAAGCTGAACCGGATCATGGCTTTCCTGGAATACTGGTACACGGATGAAGAAGCGTATCCTTATTTCAGTTACGGCGACAAGGACGTATTCTGGCAAGAGGGCTCGGATGGCACTGTCGTCCGGCTGACGCCCGCACAGGAAGTCGCCGACTCTTACACGTACAACATTCACTACCGGATGCCGCGCCGCGCGGACGACCCGGTGTATTACAACTTCAAAAATCCGGAGCTTACAGGCGCGGCGCACCGCACGAACATCAAATACAGCATTGCGCCCAAGCCGAGCGTGCTGCTCGTCCCCGGCGAGGACGACACGTTGTACCAGGATCGCATGAAGTACATTAACGAAACGCTCCTGCGGTTTATCTACGGCCGCGAACCGATACAGAATTGGGACGCGTATCTCGACACTTTGCGCACGACGTACCGGCTGGAGGCGTTCGAAGCCGACGTGGCCAAGCAATTCAAAGAGCAAGGTCTTATGCCCGAACAAAATCACCCTAACGGGTGACTTATCCTGCTCACCAACGGATCAATTGTCCGTTGGCTCTTTTTTTCTTACCAAGGTTCCATTGCATTCAGGGCAAAAAAACTCCGGTTCTTCTCCAGGTTCC
>Ga0222419_100094_pt1 | contig 159890 bp, 137 predicted proteins | sample 1B20Ametagenome_FD_182474 | JGI IMG/M metagenome (GOLD analysis project Ga0222419, IMG submission 182474) | Enriched microbial communities from leaf-cutter ant dump, University of Wisconsin, Madison, United States - 1B20A (version 2) | ecosystem: Environmental > Terrestrial > Nest > Insects... | reverse complement strand
ACCTTTTACTCCTACGGAGTATTTATTGCTGAAATCTTGGAAAAATCCCGTAGAGCCAGTCCCGACTTGTCGGGAGATTGAACATTTGTAGAAAAAATAGCAAACAATACATACTGCGCCGTAGGTGCATAACATAGAATACAGCAGCCCTGCTTTATAGGGGAGTATGCAACCTTCTTTTGTGCAGAAATGGGAAAGAAGAAGTGTCGAAATAGGGGGAAATCGCATGGATCGCCCGGCAGTCCTTATACCTATTGTTAAGCACTGGAGATGGGCAGGCATAAAAGGAGGTGCTGGAAAAAGGTCTATACTCTTAATAAACCCCTGAATCCTCTTGCAGCATAATACGATTCTGCTCCGTTGTGGTAAATGAATACATGACCGTACCGCCAATCGCCAAAAATGGCACCACCACGTTGCCGGATGTCAGTTGGTGTGACGAGCCAGCTTGAAGTCTTTGTGTCAAAGTTACCCAATTGTTGCAAAGTGTGGTATTGTTCTTCTGTCAGCAGATCGATCCCCATTTCACTTGCCATGCCGACAGCACTGTTTTGTGGTTTATGCTCTTTTCGCGAATCTAGCGCTTCCTGATCGTAACAAAGGCTTCTACGTCCTTTAGGGCTTTCTTTGGCACAATCACAGAAGATGTATTCCTTTGTCTTTTGGTCGTATCCGATCACATCGGGTTCGCCTCCTGTTTCCTCCATCTCGTTAAGTGACCACAATTTCCTAGGTAAAGTTTCTAGTTTGGTCTGTATCTTCGCCCAGTCCAATCCTTTATGGCGTTCCATGTTTTTCGTGAAGCGATCTTCCAGGACGCCGAAAAGTGTTACGATACGTTCTTGTGGTAAAGTGACGTTGTTTTTCATGTTTAGGGATTCGTGTACGTTTATATAAGCGTAAAATTACGTTAATTTTTTTGGAAAAGATATAATTAACAGGGTAAAAAACAGACATCGATTTAAGTTGTAGAGCTGTTTGTTCAAAGGATATAATAATCGTAAGAAAGCATGTGTTACTTAAAAAAGTATTTAATTTAAAACAAACATTTTTATTTTTACATTTATTATTAAGCATCAATAGGATGGACGCATAAAACAAATTACCTCTTCGTAATGATGCGTTTTTGGGGTTTGACTGTATAGTTTCCTTAAAAAAGATATTTTGAAAAAACTTTTACTATCATTAGGTGTAGCGATGTTGGTCGCTACCGTTACCCAGGCGCAAACAGAGTTTGGCCTGAAGGCAGGCGTTAATTTTCCTTCGTATACATACGAAGCATCTGAGGTTATCGCTGATGCAAAATCAAGAATGAGCTTTTATCTGGCGGGATATTTAGATACGCGTATTGCCTCCGGGTTTTATCTTCATCCTGAAATTTCTTTGCAAGGAAAAGGAGCCAAATTGATTGAATCAAGTTTATTTGGTGGGAAGGAAGTCGTACAAAGCATCATGTGGCTGGATTTTCCTGTCAACTTTCTTGGTAAAGTGCCTGTTGGTAATATGGGGAATATCTTTGCAGGCGCTGGACCCTATGTGGGGTTTTCCATAGATGGAGAAAATACGTATGCTGACGGTTCTACATCAGCCGTGATCATTTATAAAGACAATGCCCTGAAAAATGTCGACTATGGTATCAATTTTTTAATGGGCTTTAAGTTAGGGAATAGGGTTTCGCTAAGTGCTGACTACCGTGTAGGCCTGGCCAATATAGCCAACGATACTTATAAATGGTCAGCCAATATCAAAAATCGGGTTTTATCGTTGGGTGTTGGCGTATCACTTTAACGATCATAAAAACATTTCTATAAAACTTTATAGGCACGACATGCAGGTTTCTTTTTGGAAGCGATATGACAAATTTCACATTTTACTCCATGTGCTGGCGTGGTTAGGCTTTTTATCATTGCCCGCTTTATTTATTGGAAATGGCGGTATTGGCATTCTGTTTAACTTGTCTATACCTTCCATGTTTTTCAATGTCTGTATTATTTACGCGAATATAACAACAAGTGACCATAAAAAAACTCTCACCCATATAGGTGAGAGTTGCTATGATGAGTTAAGGTTAGTCCGTTTATCTTAAGAATAACAATTCACGTAATTTTGGAAGTGGCCATTTTGCATCATCGACAATCTTCTCCAATTTGTTGACATGGTAGCGAATCTCATCAAAATAAGGTTTTACTACCTCGTCATATGCAATAGCTTTTTCGCGTACATCTTCAAAAGTATTTGCCTTTTTACGTGCTTGGCGCATTTCTTCAGCTTTTTCCAAGATAAGATTAGTATGCTTTGAGATACGTTCTACCAAATTGATTTGTGAACTGTATGCTTCTTTGGCCAAACCAAGGTCCTGTAAACCCTTCACGTTGGAAATCAACTCGTTTTGGTAAACGAAACAAGAAGGTGCTATTTGGCTGGTTACCACCTCGCCGATAACACGGGCCTCGATCTGAAGTTTCTTGTAGAAGTTTTCCAACAATATTTCATGGCGGGCTTCGGATTCGCGTTTCGAGTAGATGCCTAATTTTTCAAATAATTCCAATGTCTCTTCTTTCACATATACATCCAATGCTTTTGGTGTGGATTTGATGTTGGATAAGCCCCTTGCTTCTGCTTCTTTTGCCCATTCCTCGCTGTATCCATTTCCCTCGAAGCGAATGGCTTTGGATTCTTTGATATATTTGCGGATAACGTTTAGGATAGCCAAATCCTTTTTCGTCCCTTTTTTGATTTGTTTATCAACTTCGGATTTGAATTCTATCAATTGTGCGGCGACGATAGCATTCAGAATCGTCATCGGCTGTGCGGAGTTAGCTGAAGACCCTACCGCGCGGAATTCAAATTTGTTCCCGGTGAAAGCAAATGGCGAAGTACGGTTACGATCGGTATTATCCAATTTCAATTCCGGTATTTTTGGAATGCCATGCCACAAGTTTGTTTCGTTTTTCACTTTCTTCGCTACGCGAGCTGATTCTACTTCCTCTAGGATTTCATCCAATTGTGATCCCAAGAAGATGGATATGATAGCTGGTGGTGCTTCGTTTGCGCCCAAGCGGTGATCGTTGCTATGGCTGGCGATAGAAGCACGCAACAAATCAGCATATTCATACACGGCTTTGATGGTGTTCACAAAGAAGGTGAGGAACATCAAGTTGTTCTTCGGGGTTTTGCCCGGTGACAATAGGTTGATTCCGGTGTTGGTAATCAATGACCAGTTGTTGTGCTTGCCCGAACCATTTACGCCACTATACGGCTTTTCGTGCAACAATACCTTGAATTGATGACGAATAGCAACTTGTTCCATCAAATTCATCAACAATTGGTTGTGATCAATAGCCAAATTGATTTCCTCGTACATCGGGGCGCATTCAAACTGTGAAGGAGCAACCTCATTGTGGCGGGTTTTTAATGGAATTCCTAATTTTAGTGCCTCGTTTTCCAAATCGACCATATATGCCAATACACGCTCAGGAATGGCTCCGAAATAGTGGTCTTCCAGTTGTTGGCCTTTTGCGGACATGTGTCCGAACAAGGTACGTCCTGTCAGTTGAAGATCCGGACGACCATTGAACAAGGCTAAATCCACTAAGAAATACTCTTGTTCAATACCCAGAGAAGCATTTACTTTGGTTACGGATTTATCGAAATATTGAACAACTTCTGTCGCAGCTTTATCTACCGCGGCAATGGCTTTTAGCAAAGGTGCCTTATAATCCAGCGATTCGCCTGTGTAAGAAACAAATACTGTAGGGATACACAATGTTTTTCCTGCTACCGTTTCATAAATGAAAGCAGGAGAGGAAGGATCCCACGCGGTATAACCACGGGCTTCGAAAGTGTTACGGATACCACCGTTAGGAAATGACGAAGCATCAGGTTCTTGTTGCACAAGGGACTCTCCCGAAAATTTTTCAATGGCTTCGCCGTTTTCATCAGGTTCGAAAAACGCATCGTGTTTTTCTGCCGTAGAGCCTGTCAACGGTTGGAACCAGTGTGTGTAATGTGTCGCACCATTTTCCAGAGCCCATGCTTTCATGGCTTGGGCGATGTGTTCCGCAATTTCTCTCGTGATTTGCGAGCCCTCATTTATGGACTGTACAAGTTCTTTGTATGTCGTTTTAGGAAGATAGTCCTTCATTTTATTGACAGTGAACACATTCTTGCCATAAATTTGGGTTGATTTCAGTGATTCTACTTTTTCAACCTCTTTTAGTGAGCGTGATACAGCTGACGAAGCTGCTTTAAACCTTAAGCTTGACATATTTTACGATGTGATTATTGAATTTTGTTTGTTGATTTTGTCATTTTGTGTTGTAAAAGTACATTAAAAATTGTAAAATCAAATATTTTTTTATAAAATTTTACGAAAAATATTGATAAATTATAAATTTTGATAGAAATATTGGGATTTGTTTGGTTGATAGTGTGCTTTTTTTTGTTTTTTTTATATTTTTTGTTTCTTGGGGTGGCTTTGGTGCGCGCTGACTTTTGTTATTGAGTGTAAAAAAAACTTTCTTCGCGAAATAAAGGAGCTAAACGTGACGAAAACGCCCTGATATATTATCTTGACCGGAGTCGGAAGGCAATATCTCAGGGCGTTTTGAACTCTCGTTTTGGAGAAAGTATTTGTCTATTCGTTGTTCTAAGGCATTTGAAACGAGGGTGGTATAGCATCCGTCCCTGTAGCCCATTTCTTATTGGGATGTTTACCCATCACCAGTTCTAAAATACCACCTTTCATCAGATCCTTGTGATCAAACCAAGCCTTGTCCCATAATTTGCCATTCAATTTTGCACTTTGGATATATTTATTTTCCGGCGAATAATTGATGGCCTGTACCGTAAACGTCTTGCCATTGCCCAATTCAAGAACCGATTTTTCGAATACCGGACTGCCAATGACATACATCGGAAGTCCCGGCGTTACCGGATAAAAACCGATTTGCGAAAAGACAACAAATGATGTAAGTCCACCACCGTCTTCATCTCCCGGAATACCCATCACGTCGTTTCTGAACCATTGATCTAATAAAGTGCGTACACGCTTTTGGGTTCGCCATGGTTGACCCGCGTAGCTATATAGATAAGGAATGTGCATGGCGGGTTCGTTGCCCATCGAAAACTGGCCGACATTACCACTATGGTCAGCGTAAATGTGGTAGAAATCGGGTCTGCCTTTTCCTAACGGGGTGCTAAACATATCTTCCAAGGCGTTGACGAAGGCATCTTTGCCACCAATAAGGTCTACAAGGTCCGCGATATTATGTTGTACATCGAAACGATAGACATACCCCGTGTTTTCATCGTATGCATCTCTGCCTCCGATACCTGGAGGAAAACGATAGTCGATGTCGGGTACAAAGTTGCCAAAAGAATCCTTAGGGTGAAAGAATTTGGTTTCCGGATGGAATATTTTGCGATAATTCTTGCTGCGTTCCGCAAAATAGTTGGATTCCTGTTCGTTCGCTAGGGCTTTGGCAATGATGGATAGGCACCATTCGTCGTATACCGTACCTAGGGTAACGGCCACGGGTTGCCGGCGTTCCCAGCCATGTACTTCCGGTACTTCTTCTTTCTCGCCCGGGGCCAGCGAAGGGAAATATCCGTGATCCTTATAAAATTGATCCAATACACCAGCGGGCTTAGCCGACCAAGGTGCCAATGTTTTTTCGGTGATGGCGGCTTTGGAAACCTGATAGGCTTGGGCCAAATTGAATCCCTTTAGCCCCTTGACATGTGCATCCGCTACCATGGCCGCGGCATGGTTGGAATTCATCCGCCGGCTGTCACCTGTCACTTCTGGGAAATTAGGCATCCATGCCTGAGGCATTTGCTCGGTCATCGTGACATAGGAATGGATCATATCACTCTCCATTTCCGGTTCGATGATGATGCGCAAGGGATGCGTAGCACGGTAGGTATCCCAAATCCAGTCGTCCGTATAGAATGTCTTTCCGCCATCGCTGTGTACTTTTCCATCATAAGCGCTGAAATAATGTCCATCTTCTGATATGGCTATCATCCGTTCATATGTCCTATACAAAGAAGTATAAAACACCGTTTTGGCATCTTCGTCTGCACCTGAAACCTTGATTTTTCCCAATGTTTGATTCCATATATCACGACCTTTGCTGGCCACAGCATCCAGCTCAAAGTCTTTGATCTCTCTACGAAGGTTGCGTTGCGCCTGTTCGGCACTGATAAACGAAATACCATAACGCAATTTTACAAGACCGGTGTTTTTGGGGAAGCTCATGATATAATAGGCATTCGTTCCTTTTGTGGTGTGGTCTTCTACGCCTATCTTATCGCCTTTGTGTGATCCAATGACAACGGGCTTGACGTCGGTTTCTAGGTATATGTATACGCGTGTGTTTTTATTGAGCTGTTGGTAACCACTGATGCTGTTTTCGGTTTTACTGAGCTCACCGTTACGTGTATTCAAAATGAGGTAGGTTGGCTTTTGTGGATCCGAGAAGCGAATGGCATATATGCCCGATTGGTGGGAAGGGGCGTATTCTACATGTGCATCCAGTTCATCGAGGTCAACACTGTAAAAGTAGGGTTTGATGATCTCGTTGTCATAACTGAGCTTTATGACGCTTTTAATATCACTGACCGAACCCTGATAAGGGCTGAGATTGAAAGCCGAACTGCCCCGATGGCTTGTCACCTCTAATGGAAGGCCATTCAATAGATTGCTTGTATAGTTTTCCCGTTCGGGATACACCCGGAGCATACTATTGGGTAAGTGTACCGTAGGGTAGGTGGGCACCAGCAAATGGCTAATATTTCCAATATAAGGATTCACATAATCGACAGGCTCTTTAGTGGTTTGTCCAACGACAGTTGATACAGCGCAAAGCCAAGCCATGATCACGACAGGAATGGTTGATTTTTTCATGGGATCAAATGTAAAAAATAAAATTAGAAATCTAATCCCCAATCGATGCCTTTGTCAATCGCCGGAACACCTTCTGATATCCATTTTGGAGCTGGCTTTCCCTTTAGGAAATGGTCGAAAAACTGCGCTTGGCGTATTTGGATGTCTTTTCTGTTCTGTCTTTTCATCAAATTGTGTTCGTCGCCGTTGTAATTCAACATCCAAACGGGCTTTTGAAGTCTTCGCAATGCGGTAAACATCTCAATGCCTTGATACCATGGTACCGCACCGTCATTATCGTTGTGCATAATGACCACTGGTGTGTTGACCTTGTCCATAAAGAAGAGAGGAGAGTTTTCAATGTACAAACCACGGTCTTCCCAAAGCGTTTTTCCGATGCGGGATTGCGTTTTTTCGTATTGGAACTGCCGTGATAGCCCCGTTTGCCAACGTATGCCACCATAGGCCGAAGTCATGTTAACTACAGGAGCACCTGCCCAAGCCGCGGCATACATATTGGTCCGTGTGATGAGGTGTGCCACCTGGTAACCTCCCCAACTTTGGCCCTGAATGGCCATTTTGGTCGAATCTACCCAAGGGTTTTGGGCTAAATAGCGCATACCCGAATTGACATATTCCTCTGCCGATTTTCCCGGATATCCAGTTTCATAATGGATATCAGGTGCAAACACAAGGTATTCATTGCTGACAAAATAGGGGATGTTTAAACGAGAAGGAGTAGGGGCTGGCGCCTGATAGCTGTATAATCCATCGCTTAGCCGTTCGTAAAAGTAGGCGATAATAGGGTACTTTTTGTTCGGGTCAAAGTTTTCCGGTTTATAGAGAATGCCTTCGGCCTCGAAACCTTGTGGCGTGGTCCATTTGACCAGCTCAGCTGTGCCCCAGTTGTATTGTTGCTGTTGTGGATTGATATCGGTAAGTCGAAGTTCATCCTTGAAATTTTTGCTTAGATACAAATCGGGTGAGGCTGTATAGTTTTCTTTCGTGTACACAAAGGTTTTTTTATCCTCGGAACTGTTAAAAGCGCGATATGTATAGGGGCTGGAAAACAAAACAGTTGGTCTTTCGCCTTTTGTGGAATTGATTTTCGCAAGCCCTCCATACTTTGTGTTCTCGTCGAACGTGCTCAGATATATATCTTGTTTAGCCGGAACAATAGTGGTTTTGTATCTTGGATTGTCATTTTTAAGGAGATGAATATATCTAAAGGTCGTTTTCGTTGCACGCCCCTCACCATTTGTCACTATCTTTTTGTCTTTGCCATTTAATTCGAACAGCCACAGGTCATAGCGGTCGTAGACGTAGACATGCTCACCATCTTCCGACCAACCTGCGATTCCATAAGGACCCGGAAAGGTGGGTGAATCATTCTCTTCATCGGCAAAGTTGACTGGAACACCTTCATTTAACCACACTATTTGGTCTGTCGAAAGATTATAGCTGTACCAATTGCCTTCGGTACGATCAAAATAAAGGATAAAATTACCATTAGGGGAAAGGGAAGCATACCCGTCCAGGTTTTCCTTAATACGTTTCTTTTGTCCGGTGAGGGTAGATATGACATATACATCCGACAGCGTTGATCCTTCCCATTGCATTGACACGCGTCGTCCGTCATCAGAAGTGGCCAAGATCCATTCTGAATTTGCATCATCAGTTATGCTGGTTCTGTTGAACGTATCATCTACGAGCGGGACGAGACGATTTCCGTTTTTAGGGTAAATCACGGCAAGGTGGTTTCGGCTTTGATCTCGTTTCAGGTTAGTCAATTGTTGAGGTTGGAGATAATCGTCTTTCCAGTGCCAAATGTCGACCTGCGCATGTTCAAAATCAACCAAAGTTGTGTCTTTAACTTTTGGAATAGGCGCCAATCCGAAAAATAACTTTTGTCCGTCGGCACTGAAGTTTATCCGTCCTTCGCCACTGACATACCAATTTTGGGGAATGCCGGTTGTATGCTGGGACGCAATAATATAGGCAGAATCGAGTGTTAGTGTATAATAGTACAATTTAAAGTCTTTCAATAACGATTTTTCGGGTGATTTATCTGCTAAAAAAGAAAATTGCACACCTTGATCGTCAAACGTCAGTTCTTTGTAAGTTCCTTTTCCATTGCTTATCTTTTTGAGCTTTTGCCCGTCAAGATCATAGATGTAGAGTCCTGCATCGCTTGAGAGCGAATCCTTGTCTTCCAGCTTCTTCGTGAACACTAAAGAATTTTCGTTGGGACTCCAGGCATATTGATCAGCTTTGGGGAAAGCCAAGGTGTCGCCCGTTGCTAGATTTTGGAGAATTAATACCGTCGTTTTTTTCGCTTTGGTATTCTTTGTAGAATCAGTGCCAAGGGAGGATTCCATTTTTTGTTCAGCCAAAAAAGCGACATATTCATTCTTGTAAGGCGCTAGTTTGAAGGATTTCACTTCGGAGATTTTTTGCGCTGACTTTGTTTGGATATCCAAGATAATGAGTGAATCTTTAGGCATGTCGTCTGCCTTTTTCTTTTTGATCTTTGCTTGCCGTGTTTCTTCAAAGGTTGGTTTAAGGGTAGCGACCAAGAACTTTTCATCCTTGGTAAGTGTGGGATCTATAGCCCGGGGGATGGAGAATAAGATGTCGTTGTCGATCGTCTTTAATTGAAGTAGTCCATCGCCTTCCTGAGGAGTGATTTGATAGTGAATGTATTGTCCGCTTTTACTCACTTCTATACGGTTGAGGCTTTTCCAGCTATCATATACGGAATGGTCAAGAGGATTTTTCTGTCCATAGACAATAACAGCAAAAAAAGTCGACAAGCCTAAAACGGTTGCTTTTATGTACATAGATAAATATTTTTAGTTTTGTTGATTAATGTACTGATTTTTGCGTACATTCATGTAATATTTGCTAGAATGTTACGTTTTTTATCTTAATTTATACGCTATGAAAACGAACAATATTGTAATTGCGGTAATAGGAGGGATTTCCCTCATTGTTTTTGCTTTGATCTTGGGTAATGCTTACAAGTACAAATATCGGGTAAATAATACGATTAATGTGACCGGAAATGCAAAGAAGGATTTTGAATCAGATATCGTAAAATGGTCTGCGTATTACAGCCGGAAATCGATGGACTTAAGTGTGGCTTCGGAGCAATTAAAGAAAGACCGTGAGCTGGTTCGGCAGTTTTTGGAACAACAGGGGATCAATCCAAAGGAAATCCTTTTCAATGCGGTAAACATCAATAGGGAATTTTCATACCATTCCGATGGACAAGGGAATAGTTATAATACGTTTACAGGATATAGCTTGTCCCAAAATGTGAGTATTGAATCAAAAGATCTGGACAAAGTGGACAACGCTTCCAGGGAAATTTCTACGTTGATTTCCCAGGGGTTAGAATTGAGTTCCAATTCACCGAGTTATTATTATTCAAAATTGGAAGATCTTAAATTGGAGCTAATTTCCCAGGCTTCTGAAAATGCAAAACAAAGGGCATCCAATATTGCTAAAGAAGCAGGATCTTCTTTAGGCAATCTAATAAAGGCTGATTTGGGTATCTTTCAAATTACAGGACAGAACGACAATGAAGAGTATTCTTACGGCGGGGTGTTTAATACAACTTCCCGGCACAAGACTGCAAATATTACAGTGCGGGCCAGCTATTCAGCAGATTAGAAAACCTTACTAAACTTTTTCAAATTGAAGTCGTCTAAAAGCCCAATATCATCGTCATGCTCTCAATGATACATTTTTTAGAGTTTCAAGTACTTTTTGACAATCTCGTTGTAAAAAGATATAACACGATCTTAGATTTCCATAGGAGAAGCTAAAGGCTTTCTTTGTCATTTGGCAACAGCGTAGTTCCATTTGTTTTTCTATAGTATACTTTTTACCTTTATGTAATGAGACGCCCATTACTAACCTTTTTATCCCTGTTTATGGCTATGACAGCAACACTGGCACAGAACGATCCATTTCTTGTAGAATTGTTGTCCAAGAATCAGGATGCCTCGTTCCGACAGGTGGTAGATCATCCCGAAAAGTACCGTTTGCAGATACTTTACACCCGTATTGATCGAGATGCGAACAATATCCCCCATTTTACACACCATACTTTCCATGTGGATGCTAACGGCTATTATAACCCAGCATCGACCGTCAAATTGCCGACCGCCATACTTGCATTAGAAAAACTCCACGATCTTCCTGCGGAAATTACCAAAGATACCTGGTTGCAGATCGATAGTGCTTATAGGGGGCAACGTCCGTTGACGGAAGAACCTACTGCTCCGCAAGGTAAGCCGACCATTGCCCACTTTATCAAGAGAGCCATGCTGGTTAGTGAAAATGATCCATATAATCGTCTTTATCAATTTGTTGGTCAGGAATATTTAAATAAAAGGTTGTGGCAATTGGGACATGGGCAAGTGCGTCTCACGCGTCGTTTTGAACCGAACGACGAGCAACAAAATCGACATTCGAATCCTTTTCGTTTCTTGAAGCAAGATGGCCTCCTGTTATATGAGCAACCTCTTGGAGTAAGCACAATTACGTTTGATTTTCCACAATTACCATTGATTGGTCATGCACATTATAGCGGCGGGCAGTTGGTTGAGCGGGGAATGGACTTCAGTACGGCAAATAACATACCGCTTTACGATTTGCAACAGATGTTGCAACGATTGATGTTTCCTATGTCTTTTCCATCCGAGCAACAGTATCGTTTGGATGAAGAAGATTATCGTTTTCTTTATCAATACCTATCTCAATCACCCGGAGAAACCAACTATCCAAAATATGACGACCAGGATTTTTATCCATCATATGCCAAGTTCTTCTTTCGTGATCGCAACATATCACAACAACCGAAGGGACTGCGCATTTTTAATAAAGTGGGATGGGCCTATGGATTTCTAACCGATGCTTCATATGTGGCAGACTTTGAAAATCAGGTGGAATTTATGCTAGTGGCAACGGTTTATGTCAATGAAGACGGAGTGTTGAACGATGGCAAATACGACTATGATGAATTAGGTTACCCGTTCCTTTATCAGCTCGGACAAACCATCTATCGTTATGAACGATCAAGGGAAAGGATGTATAAGCCGGATCTTAGTCGATTTAAAGTGAATTATGAGCAGAGAGTGGCTGACGATAGGCAGTCTTTGAGAGAATCGGAGGTAGATAACTGATCATCCAATGGAGAAATGGCGGGCGCATAGAAGATGATAGACGGTTATGGCCTGCCGGAATAATAAAAGTGTAGAAGGGAGTGCTGGAAAGCGATTGGCAATTTGTTAATCTTCTTTTTCCACATATTCGATAATATCGCCCGGTTGGCAATTTAATGCTTTGCATAGCGCGTCTAAAGTAGTTAGCCTGATGGCCTTTGACTTCTGGTTTTTAATAATGGAAAGGTTGGAAAGAGTAATGCCAACTTTTTGGCTCAGCTCATTTAAAGAGATCTTTTTCCGGGACATTATGTCATCTAAGCGAATTCGTATAGGCATAGTTTTCAATTTTTAAATGTTCAATATCTGAGATGTGTAACAATTATGACACCAATTTGTTTTGTGTGATGACATAATGTTTACATAAATTTTACGAGAAAGCGGTAATCTCCCTCTGATTGTAAAAATGAAGACAGGAAAAGCATGCTATCGCAAAAAGTTTGGCAACCGAAGGCGAATTGGAACAGTTTTTGCTATGGAAAAGTACAGGTTATATTTTCTTAACTGCCTAAAAATGAGTAATTAATTTACAATTACGTGAAGGTATTTTGGCAAAGAATTGCTAACTTTGCAAACATTTCAAAGAGAAAGGGTATTTATACATTAAATGAGACAGCTCAAAATTACACAATCCATCACCAATCGTGAGTCGCAGTCGTTAGACAAGTACTTGCATGAGATTGGTAAAGTAGACTTGATTACGGCGGAAGAGGAAGTTATCTTGGCGCAGCGCATCCGCGAAGGCGACCAGGTGGCTTTAGAGAAATTGACCAAAACCAACTTACGTTTCGTGGTTTCTGTTGCTAAGCAATATCAGAATCAAGGTCTTACCTTAGGTGACTTGATTAATGAAGGAAATTTAGGCCTAATTAAAGCGGCAAAACGTTTCGACGAAACGAAAGGGTTCAAGTTTATTTCTTATGCTGTATGGTGGATTCGTCAGTCCATTTTGCAGGCTATTGCTGAACAATCGCGTATCGTGCGCTTACCATTGAACCAGGTTGGTTCATTAAGCAAAATCAGCAAAGCTTTCTCAAAATTGGAACAGGAATATGAGCGCGAGCCTTCTCCTGAAGAACTGGCAGACATTCTGGAAACGACAGTAGATAAGGTTTCGGATACGCTAAGCAATTCAGGAAGACATGTGTCGATGGACGCTCCTTTTGTTCAGGGAGAGGAAAACACCTTGTTGGACGTATTGGAGAACAGTGATCCCGATACGGACAGCATCTTGATAGATGAATCCCTGTCGGAGGAAATCAAACGTTCGTTGGCCACATTGACCGAAAGGGAGCGTGAAATCATCGTCTTGTTCTTCGGATTGGGATCAAACCACCAATTGTCTTTGGAAGAGATTGGCGAAAAATTTCAATTGACGAGAGAGCGTGTGCGTCAGATCAAGGATAAGGCCTTGCAACGGCTACGCCATACGTCTCGCAGTAAAATCCTAAAGTCGTATTTAGGTTAGATTTTTAGCGACAACAATTTTAGTAGATGCGCAACTGAAGAAGTTGCGCATTTTTTGTAATTTTTCTACATAGCCTCACAGATTTCCCAGGTCTACACAGATTAAATCGAGGTTTCTATTTCTAGCTGCCCTTGCGTAAATGTGCTATGTGTTAGATGAAACCAAAAAGAGCAAGGTTTTTAGTCCTTGCTCTTTCCTCTTTTATCCTTATTCCAAACCTCGCCTTTACTTTTCGTCTGGCAATAGGATAAACTTAAACAGCTTATCTTCTTGCAGATATTTGTTGGCCACTTCTTTCACGGACGCTATGGTGATTTTATCCAAATCTTGGAGATAGCGTGTAATATATGTTGGATCTTCGTCACGCTGGTAAGCACCGGATATTTGACTCATCCAAAAACGGTTCTCTTTCAATGAAAGTTCCAACTGGCGCCTTTGCTCGATTTTGAATTTATCCAGATCGGAGGCCAATGGACCGTTTTGCTTTACTTTGTTAATTTCGTCCAAGGCGGAATTGATCAACGATTGGTATTTATCCACACCCGTGCCAAACGATACCGTAAAACTATATCTTCCCTTCGGATATTTGGACGTATTGGCCCGGGCTCCCGTTCCGTATACACCACTTTCATCCTCACGCAGGCGCTCGATCAGTTTGTAGGAAAGAACGCTTTCCAAAGCGTCCATATTCAGGTTTTCGATTTCGTTATAATTATAATCGCCATAGTAGGTCAGCACGGTCGATACTTTTTCCTCCTGGCCTTTGTGGACAACTTTTTCAAAACCCTTGGCAGGTTCATATATGCCTAGGTCCTTGGCTTGTTCCTTGCGTTTTAAGCTTGGCAGCGAAGCAAGGTACTGCTCCAGATAGGGTTTGATTTCCTCTTCGCTAAATGAGCCTACAATAGTAAACACAAAATCAGAGGCATCTGCAAAGCGTTCTTTGTAGATGTCGAGCGCACGTTGCTGATTAATCTGCTTCACGCCTTCTTCGGAAATCGGCACACGGCGGATATTGCCGTTATAGAGGCTTTCCATTACGGTTTTGCTGAATACAAAGCTCGGATTGCTTTCACGGTTGGCAATCATGGACAAGTTCTTGGTGATGGTGCTTTGGAAAACATCGTCCTCAATACGTGGTTCAGTGAAATAGCCATAAATCATCTCAAATGCCGTTTGTAGCCCTTCCTTGTCCGAATAGCCGGAAATACCTTCATTTCTTTCATTCAGATACGGACTGATGTTGACATTTTTTCCGGTCATGTATTTTTGCAGTTCGATGGTATTCAACTGTCCAATGCCACTACTGTTTACCAGACTGGAAGCATGGGAGGCCGAATAATAGTCTTGATCGCTATAAAGGGAAGTCCCACCGGGGCTATAGGCACTAATCAGTATCTCGTCGTTTTTGAATGTGGTTGATTTTAAAACCACTTTCACCCCATTGCTCAGCACCAATTCCTTAGCTTCGATAGGCGCAATGTCTTTTGACGAGGCGATGGTTCCCTTAGTCGGTTCCTTGGAAAGCAAAGGAAGGTCAGATACTTTGTCCTCGTATGCCGTGATTTGCTCGGACTCCACTTCGTTGAACCAGGAAACGGTCTTGGCTTCGTCTGGGAGAACATCTTTTTCCTTATCGGGAGCCATAATGATGATATCCCGATTGCTATCCACATAATATTGTTTTCCGATAGCCTCCACTTCCTTCAATGTAAGCGTCGGCAATAGCTGTTTGGTGAGTTGATAGGAGTCTTCATCGGACAAGGCAGGGCTGTCATCTAAATAGTAATCAAGATAACGGTTTACATAGCTGTCCGATTTTTTCTTATCGCGCTCGATGTAGGCCGTTTCGTTGTTCTTTTGGATGGCACTTACTGCCCGTTCAAATTCGGAAGTGGCAAAACCGTGCTTTTGTACCCGTTCCAATTCGCGAACCAGCGCTTTGAATCCATTTTCAAATTCGTTGGGTTTGGCGACGAAAAAGGCATTGTACGCATCTAGCCCCGCTAAGAATCCGCCTACGCCAACACTGGCTTGGATAAAAGGCGGATTAGCTGATTGTCCTAACTCGCTTAGGCGTGCGTTTACCATCCGGTTGTAGATGGACTTCAGCAGTTGTCTCCTGAAATCTTTCACCGTTTTTATTTTCTCTTCGGGATGTTTAATGGTGATTTGGCCAACCGTATAGGTCATTTCGGGATCCGTAACGGCGATGAACTGGTTTTTGTTCAGTAGAGGCACCTTGTGCTCTACGCGTTGGGGTGGATTCGCAGGTGTCTTTAAATCCGAAAACAGCCTTTTTACTTCACTCTCCATTTGGTCCACGTCAATATCACCTACGATAATGATGGATTGGAGGTCGGGACGATACCAATCCTGATGAAACTTACGCAGCTCCTCGTAAGGGAAATTGGTGATGATTTGTTCTGTTCCGATGGGCAGACGGTTGGAATAGATCGAATTGTTGAGCATGATGGGCAGATATTTGTCCCGCATGCGTTGCGCTGCGCCTCTACCGCCCCGCATCTCTTCCAGCACAACGCCACGTTCCTTGTCGATTTCCTCATCCGTTAGCAGTGCGTCCTGTGCCCAATCGCGCATTACCTGCAGGCCGTTTTTCAGAAGCTCCGCGTCGTCTGACGGGATGGGCAACTGATAAACGGTCTGGTCAAAGCTGGTATAGGCGTTTAAGTCGCTTCCAAAACGGACTCCTGCTTTTTGCAAATAGTCGATCAATTCATTTTTTGGAAAATGTTTCAACCCGTTGAAGTTCATATGCTCCATGAAGTGGGCTAGGCCCAATTGGGATTCCGTTTCGAGAACAGACCCGACTTTGGTCGCCAAATACATGGTGACACGGTCCTTTGGCTCTACGTTCTTGCGGATAAAATACTGGAATCCATTCTGCAATTTACCAGTTTTCACTTCATTGTCAAACGGTAACGGTGTATCCCACGATAAGGTGTCTTGCAACAGCACTTCCCGTGCGTCGGGATTCATGATCCAAGGCGACGCCTCCACGCTGTGTGATAGCGCAGGCAATAGAAAAGCCAATGCTATGGGTTTAATATTTTTCATTATTGTTTCATTTTGTTCGTTAATTGGCATAAACCTACGAAATTTTCATATATTATAGGTGTCCAGCGACAATAATTTTATTTGTTTTCGTCTCGTGTTGTACTTCGCTCTTCCGGTTGGTGCCTTCACAAATCAGGGCATTGAAGAGGCATGGTTCTTGTCTGTTTTTTTAACGTCTTTGGATAACCCTGCAAACTTTGTGTATATTCTCCTCTATAAAATAATTCTTCAATGGCAGAGAGCGAAATGAATTCATTTTATATGCTCACGCAATTATATTGCATATAAAAGTGAATTTATTTAGGTTTGTGATATGAAGTGGGATATGGCCAAACGGGATTTTAAGCGCTATCTGCAATTGGAGCGTGGACTGTCGTCCAATTCCATCAATGCCTACCTAAACGATGTCCGTAAATTGGAAGCCTATTGTTCTTATAAAAATCTGGTGCTACAAAACATTCAGACAAAGGATATCCAGCAGTTTCTCGTATTTGTCAACGAATTCCATATTTCGCCTTTCACGCAGGCGCGACTTCTGTCGGGGCTGAAGACGTTTTTTAATTTTCTGCAACTGGAATACCAATTGGAGAAAAATCCCACGACACTTATCGAATCCCCCCGCCTAAGCCGTAAAATTCCAAGTGTGCTGGATATCCACGAGATCGAGGCATTGATCGCGGCTATAGACCTGTCCACCTTGGAAGGGATGCGCAATAAGGCAATTTTGGAAATGCTCTACGGATGCGGATTGCGTGTTTCGGAGCTGGTGAACCTGAAAATATCCAATTTGTATCTGGACGTAGAATTTATCAAAGTGGAGGGAAAGGGCAATAAAGAGCGTCTCATTCCCATTGGTCAGCATGCGCTCAAATACCTAAAGATGTACCTGGAAGAGGTACGTGTGCATTTTCCGGTGAAACCTGGATTTGAGGATGTTGTTTTTCTCAATCGTCGTGGAGCTTCACTGAGCCGTGTGATGATTTTTATCGTGATAAAGGACTTGGCTAAAAAAATAGGACTGCAAAAAGAGATTAGTCCCCATACCTTTCGGCATTCCTTCGCTTCCCATTTGGTGGAGGGAGGGGCAGACTTGAGAGCCGTGCAGGATATGCTGGGCCACGAAAGTATCACCACGACCGAAATCTATACGCATATCGATAAAGAGTATCTACAATCTGTTATTACCCAGTACCATCCAAGGGCTTAAACCAAAGACACCTCAATATTGTAAACGCAACTTTGTAATATTTAATTTGCAATACTGTTGCACTTGTAGTATCTTTGCTCCTCGATTAGGATGAGCAGGGTCATAAAACATATCGTATTGATTTTTGCATTGTGTGCAGTAGTATGTGCGAATGCTTTGCAGTACACACATGACGTCTTGCATCACGATTGCGAATCGGCCTGCGATTCAAACAACGACCATGCCGATACCTGTTCCCTGTGCTGGTTTGTTTATCACCAGATCTTATCGGATGTTCATCTGGATGTCGTTTTTATAGAACCTTACGTCCAATCGTTTTTGGTCTATGAGAACGATCGCTATATCGCATTTTTACCTTTACTTTTAGTCCATCAGGAAAGCAATAAGGATCCTCCATATTTCCTTGCATAAAGTTTTATTTGCCCTGGCCGGGGAGATACTATGCAGTTGGCATCTTTAGGGCAGGCAGTTTCTGAATCCACTTTGTATTATATACCATATCGGTTATTTTGATGATAAAATACCTTATTGCGGTAGGCTATCTATGTTTGAGTTGGCATATCGCAATAGCACAGCAACCGTGCGCCATCCATCTGTCGGGCATTGTTCAATCCACAGAAGGGGAGCCTATATCGAATGTGATCATTCGCGATCCGAAAGGAAAGCGAGCCCTTCAATCTGGAAATAATGGTTGGTTTGAGATATCAGGGCTTTGTTCTGGCCCAATTGCGTTGCAATTGGAACGCTTGGGTTATAAAAGCCGTATATATACCTTCGATCTTTCGAGGGATACGTCGGTTGTGCTCATGTTGCAACCCGATCTCATCCATATCCAGGATGTGGAAATCACGGGCAAGCAAACAGGCTCTATGTCCGGGAGTTTGCATAGACTTTCGGGAGAGGCATTGGCCGAACGAAAAGGGACTGTGCTTGCGGATGCGCTTACGGGCATATCGGGGGTGTCCACCATTGGAATGGGGAGCTCGATTGTAAAGCCTGTTATCAATGGCCTGCATAGCAATAGGATTTTGGTCCTTAATAACGGTATACGGCAGGAAGGGCAACAGTGGGGCGTGGAGCATGCTCCTGAAATCGATCCCTTTGTCGCTGACCGATTGGAAGTCATCAAAGGTGCACAGGGCGTGCGTTACGGTGCGGATGCATTGGGCGGTGTCGTGTTGGTGACGGCGGACGATATCCATATGGATAAGGCTATTGCAGGGCAAGTAGATGTGGTGGGACAATCCAACGGGCAGGGCATAACACTCAACGCTTCGTTGGAAGGCAGTGTCCGAGCCGTTCCACATCTGGGCTGGCGCATACAGTCTTCAGGCAAGAAAATCGGTAACTATAAATCGGCTGATTATTATTTAGGCAATACGGGTGTCCGGGAGTGGAACTATTCTGGGACCTTGCAATATGGCCATAAGAAGAATAAGTTGGAGGCCTATTATAGCCGGTTTTCGACCCAGTTAGGGATTTTTGCAGGCGCACATATGGGCACGGTGGAAGATATCCAAAAGCGTATAGAGAACGGACGTCCGTTTGAATCCTATCCGTTTGGCTACGGCATTCGTGCACCACGCCAGACGGTTTCGCACGACTTGGCAAAGCTTCTTTGGCAACATCAGTTTGATGCAGACAGAAGCCTGGAAGCACAGTATGGTTTTCAGCGCAATCATCGTAAGGAGTTTGATTTGCGTCGCGTGGCTTCGGACGAGACTCCTATGGCCGATATGGTATTGACTACGCAAAGCCTGGACCTGGTGTACAAGCACGGGAACAGCGCATTGGGTATCCAATCTGTTGTGCAGGTTAACAATAATACGCCGGGAACAGGAACCACACCCATCATTCCCAATTTTGACAATCATACCGTAGGAGTGTTTGGCAACCATCAGTTCCATTTCCATAAACTGCACGTCGAAATGGGGGCGCGGTATGATTATCGGTATTTCGATGTGGCAGGCTATCGATACGATTATGCTCATCCGAATGAGGATGGCGGACTGAACCAGTATTTGCTGACAGATAATAAGCGATTCCATAATGCTTCGGGAACTGTGGGCATATTGTATCACATCTTGCCGCACTTCAATTGGAAAAGTAATATCGGCCTGGCGTGGCGGGCTCCTTCGGCCAATGAGCTGTATAGTGACGGCGTACACCACGGTAGTGGTACCTATGAAGTGGGCAATCGGAATTTAGTGAGCGAAAAAGGCGTGAAATGGGTGAATACCCTGCTTTGGAATACGGAAAAGTGGAATGCGACATTGGATGTATATGCACAGATACTTTATGACTATATCTATGCACAACCAAATCCGGATTCGGTGAGGCAAACCATAAGGGGTACTTTTCCACTGTTTGCCTACCAGCAGCACGATGCTTTTTTCTTCGGAACGGATTTGAGCCTGTCATATGCACCCAGTGAACAATTTCGGTATAATGTAATCGCTTCCTTGGTGAGGGCTAAAAACACGACACTCAACAGCTATTTGCCCTATATCCCATCCGATAGGTTCACTCATGGCATACGGTGGAACATCCCGTTTGGGGGCGATTCCAGACCGTACGTCAAGCTCAGCCACCGTTTTGTGGCATCGCAAACACGCTATGACGTGGGTTCGGACTACAGCAGTCCACCGCCAGCTTATCATCTGTTTGATATTGTGGCTGGCAAGCAGATCAAGATAGCCACAGAGCGCGATATGCATATTTTATTATCGGTTGACAACCTATTCAATACAGCCTATAAGGACTATATGGACCGGTTCCGGTATTTTGCCCATCAAATGGGGCGCAATGTACAGTTAAAATTATCTTATCAATTTTAAAAATTAAAAAGAAATGAAAAAATTAAGTTTAATAGCCGTTTTATTTACGTTGGTATGGGCCAGTTCTTGTTCAAAAGATGACCCTACGCCCGAAACCGACCAAGAAGAGGTCGGCGCCGCACAATTGATTTTTACAGAAGTAGCGCGTGAAGCCCATGGCGATCATTACCATTATGACGATATAGACAATCCGGAGACATTCACGGTTACGTTTTCAAAAGAAGGACTTCCGGAAGTGGGCACGCACCTGCACTTGGAAGAGGGAAAGAGCTACAGATTACAGCTGAAAGCAACTGATTTTGCCGGTAGAGAAACACAGCAGACTTTTGTACAGCGTGCGGATATACACCAAGCGTTTATCTTAGGTGCCTCGGCGGATGTGCTGACGTATGAGTACGCTGACAAAGATGCGGCAGGAAAATCGGTTAATGTCGGTGTAACCGGTTATTTAACCGTCTTAAAAGAGTCAGAGACATTTGTATTGCGTTATGTGATGCGCCACCTCAATCCGGGTGTGAAAGCGAATATTAAAGCTTCGGACTGGAACAACCTAAACTTTGCCCAATTTACGGGAGCGAATGATCTTGATCTAAAAGTAGAAGTACATTTAGTGGGCGAAGACGGTCATGGACATTAAAAAAACAGCGGTTGGCACATATTTTTTTATTTACGCTTTAAAGTAATGTAAAAAGTATTATTTTTGCCACCGAAGTTCCCGTAGTTCAATGGATAGAATTTCAGATTCCGGTTCTGACGATGTGGGTTCGACCCCCGCCGGGAACACATGCGAAAAAGGTAGTTGTTATCCAACTACCTTTTTTTTGGCCTTTTAAATGTCGTTTGTCCTGTCGCCTTTTTTTTCCTCTATCGAATCCGAATCATCTTCTTTTGGAATATCTTCGGACTCATTTATCTCCTTATAGGTCATTACCGTTTTTTCTGGGACATTGTCGGTTTCCGTTTTTACGTCTACCTGTATTTTCCTGTTATTTTTCGGTTTCCGAACGATACCCCATTTCATTAACAGTTCCTGTGTGGAGTTTCGTTTAAGGTGTTCTTTCTCAGGTTCACCTATCAAAAAGCCAAAAGCCTCCATGGAAGGAATGGCGTCAAACAGGACCTTAATGGTAGCGGTCAGTGGCAAAGCCAATATCAAACCAGCCAAACCAAAGAGCATACCGCCCAATAAAATGGCAATGATGGCCATCAGCGGATTGATGCTTACTTTACTACCAACGATATTGGGCGTAATGATGTTTCCCTCCAAAAACTGCACCACCTGAAACCACGCAATCACTCCTACGGCATACCAAGCACTGTCTTTTACGGCAAGGGCGAATAAAGCGGGTAAGATAGAACCAATGGCGATACCGATATAGGGTAACAGCATCAGAAGCGAGGCCAGTGAGCCAAAAAACCATGCATAATCAATGCCCATGGCCATGAGTCCCACGGTGTTCAGCACAGCAACGATACCCATCACCGTGATCAAGCCAACCAGATAACTTTGGACAACTTCATAGATCTTGTTCAACGTCTCGTGCACCTTGGATTTAGGAGCGTTCTTGAAAGATTTAAAAAAGAACTCGCGGAAAAAGTCCCTATAATACAGCAGAAAAAAACTAAATAACGGCACCAATACCGCACCGGCCAAAATGTTGCCTATCGAGCCAAATGCGGCTGTAACCATGCTTCCTGCTCCTGAAAGCAACTTATTGCCTTGATCTTTCAACTGATCGACCATTTCACTTCGCTGTATGCCGAAAGTGCTTTCTATCCAGTCTTGAAAACGGTCAAATACAGAAAGAACTTTTTCTGTAATAGCAGTGGCATCTTTTCCGATAATAATGCTTTGATGCACAATGAACCAACCGATGGCTGAAATGATGGCAATCGCTATAATCACCGAAAGTATAGACGCAAATGCTTTGCCAAGACGCAACTTCTCAAAGAGTCTCGCTAGCGGGTAGAGGGAGATAGAAATCAGTATTGAAAACAACAAAGGAAGTAACACGCCTTGCGAAAAGTACATTAACCCCAAAATCAATGTTAAAGCTACTAGACTGGAAGCTAAGCTTAAGGAATACGGGAATTTTTTAGATGAGTTTTCCATGATACAACAGGTTGTAAAATATGATTGAATAACGATTAATTCACGGTTTTGTTTTTCGTGTTCCAGTACAAGATATAAAAAAATGCAAGCAATATGATAAAACTGTTGGCTATAAAAATATGGGGTATTTTCCAAATGACGTCATGATAGATATATCCAGCGAGCAACGCACCCCCACCAATACCGATTTCCAGAGCGATATACATGGTGGCCATGGCCTTTCCCCGATGTTGGGGCAAACTGAGATCGATGGTCCAGGCGTTGACAGCCGGCGAGAGGATGCCCCCTCCAATACCATAGATGACGGCTCCCCAGATCAATCCCTGAACCGAACTGCTGAGCCCAAGAAACAGTACGGAAACGGCGAGAATCACGATGCCTACCAGCATAACCCTTATCCTGCCATACCGATCGGCCATCTTGCCCGAAAAAAAGCGTATGCCTATGGTAGCCAGCGTGTAGGCAGTAAAGAACAGTCCCTTGTTCGCAATGCCCAAATGTTCGCTCCAATCGGGAATAAGGGTCAAGATGGTGCCGTAAGCCGTGTAGGAAAGGAGGGTGACAATAGCCGCCGGCAAGGCGCGCCATTCGATGATTTCGTGTTTTTGAACCTGTAGTAAACGTAACGAAAACCGATGCTTGTTCTGTAAGGTTTCCTTCATGTTCATTACAATGATAATGGACAATATGGCAAACAGTGAAGAGGTATAAAACATGAGGTCTATCCCATAATTTTGAGCGATAAAACTGCCCAAAGCCGGACCAATGGCGCTACCGATGCTAAAAGCCAATCCATGCATACCCAAGGCTTCACCCCATCGATTGGGAGGAATGATGTCTGCGACATAGGCGGCTGTTGCTGTGGGCTTAAATCCGGTAGAGAATCCGTGGATCAACCGAAGAAAAAAGAACCCTGCAATGGAGCTGACAATAGGGTAGAGGAAGCCACATACGAAACAAACGATCGAGCCGATGGCCATCACCGGGACACGGCCCCATTTGTCCGTTAGCTTCCCGCTGAAAGGTCGGGAAATACCGGCTGTCAAGGTGAACAGCGCAATGATTAGCCCCTTGTGTTCGCCTCCGCCCATTTTGCTCAAATGATTCGGAAGTTCGGGGATGATCATGTTGAAGCTTGCACAGAAAAGCAGGGAGCTGAGGCATAAAAGTATAAAAGGGAGTGTATAAATCGACTTGGTCGAATCCATGGATAATTTTTTTGTTTTTTACGTCACAGGCGATGTCGCCGAGGCATCTATCGATCAGTGTTTTGATAATTTTTGTCGGGCGATTTCTGAGCAGAAAACAGTAGTAGCGATGGCAACATTTAGCGACTCGGCTTGCCCGACGCGTGGAATGGTGACGGCATGGTCTATTTTTTCCATCATCTCGCGGCTTATGCCATTTCCTTCGTTACCCAGGATGATGAAGCCGGCATTGCCAAAATCCGTTTCGTAGACCGAATTGCCCTCCAATAAAGCGCCATATATCGGCATTTTGCCCGTCTTCAGAAAAGGGTCTAAATCGGTGTAGTGCACGTGTATTCTGGCGAGCGAGCCCATGGTAGCCTGTACCACTTTGGGATTGTAGGCATCTACTGTGCCTGGGGAACAGATAATGTTCTTAAGGCCAAACCATTCTGCCGTACGGATAATAGTTCCCAGATTACCCGGATCCTGCACACCATCCAGTACCAGGCAATGTTGTGACCGCACGGAATCCCAATGGATGTCGTCAGTGGCTGGAAGATGCACCAATGCCAATACGCCCTGTGGCGTGTTTAGTGCTGATATTTTTCGGATTTCCGCAGCCGAAACCTCTGTATATTTTAATTTTTGCGGTAAATTGCCCATTTTTGCGAAAGCATCAGCAGTGGCATAAAGGCTATGGACATGATATTCTGAAGAGATGAATTCCAGTACCGATTTAATGCCTTCGACCATAAAAAGACCGTGCTGTTTGCGAAATTTTTTGTGCTGCAAAGACGTTATAAGACTAATTTGCGCTTTTGATAACATGTCTTAAATGATTAAGAAATATAGTTTTTTTGCTTTTGCAAGTATAACGCTTTTGTTGCTATTTTTTGCATCCTGTCGGTCCGCAAAATACTTGGAGGAGCGTCAGGCACTGGTGACGAACATTGATCTGAAGGGCATTCCGGCCGATTTAAAAGAAAGCGCCTCTTCCTACATTTCCAATGAAATAAAACCAAATTCCCCTTTGAACCTTACGATTTATAATCTCTTCAATACCCGAGATGGGAAATATAAGCGGGATGGTATACGGAATGTAGGGGAGGCCCCCCATATTTTGGACTCGTCTTTGGTTGATTTATCATCCAAGCAGGTTAACCGCTATCTGATGACAAAAGGCTATTTCAACGCTGTGGTTTTGCCCGAGGTTTTGGTGCAAAATAAGAAGGCAAAGATTGCATTTAACGCTCAAATCGGGGTTCCTTATTTTATTGATAAGATCACTTATACGGCTCAAGACTCGGCAGTTCAACGGATATACGAGAGAGAAGTTCGACCTACATCTGCTGTGAAGACCGGAAAGCAGTTTGACAGCGGGAATTTGCTAGAAGAACGAGAGCAACTTTATTTTAAGCTCCGGCAGTACGGATATTATGATTATGTGAGGCAGTATATGCGTGTGGGGGTGGATACCAATGCCACTCGTTATAAAACCAATCTCCATTTTGAAATCCAAAACCCGGAAAGCACACCACAACATGTGGTTTATGAAATTGACAGTGTCTACGTAACGATTCAAGCACCAGATGGTTATGTTGGCAAACGCATACCGCGCTCATATGTGGATACCAATCTGAATATAACGTTTCATGACCAAACCGGACGTTTTCGATTAAGCCCGCTATCGAGGTATATGTACATTCGTTCAGGCAAAAAATATAATATCGCTGAAGAAAATAATTCCTACGACCGCTTATATGAGATGAATGGGTTTCGTAATGTGCGAATTGACTACGAAAAGGTGGATTCGAATAGATTGCATGCTTACTATCTTCTTATACCACGACCGGTGATGGCCAATCAAGTGGAAGGGGAATTTATATTCAGTTCGGGAATGAGCGGATTCAATGTAGGAAATACATTTTCCCATCGCAATGTGTTTGGTGGAGCGGAACAATTGGAAGTAAAATTGCGCTATGGCGTTTTGTTTGATCCTCGATTACCGGGGAACCTCAGTCATAAGATTTTTAATAACGATTTTCAAGTAGGCGTGAACCTTATCATTCCGAGGCTCATGACACCTTTTGAACATTCGAGTCAAGGGAAATACGGCCTGCCGCGTACAACATTTTCCACCAGTCTGCAACTTTTTCAACAAGATCAAACCTATTCCAATCGGTATTTGACCAATTCATTAAACTATGTATGGTTCAATTCAGAATATACACAACATAGTCTGACACCTGTCTCTGCAGAATATAGAGTAGGTCGTTTGAACGCAAATTTTGCCAATGAATTGATAAACGAAGGGTATTGGCTATATGTAAGAAGTAATAACAGGGAGTATTTTGGTCTTGGGGCACAATATGCTTATACGTATAATGCAAAGCGTTTGTTGCGTTTGGAGGACTTCAATTATTTTAGAGGAGGGTTGGATCTCAGTGGCAATCTATTGGGTTTGACAAGCCATATTTTTAATTTTAGTCGAAATACTGACGGCGAACGTCTGTTATTCGGTGTCCCTTATCTGCAATATGCTAAAGCAGAGCTGGACTATCGGTGGTATAAATACTTTGGCGGAAACCGACAGTTTGTGATTCGTATGAACGGAGGCATTGCAGTGCCGTATGGGAACAATTCGAGTTTGCTGATTTTTGAAAAAAGTTTTTATAGTGGCGGGATGAACGGTATCCGTGCCTGGCAGGCAAGAACGTTGGGCCCGGGGGCATACAATAGGGCAGGCCTGAACGAGAGCTTGCGCCTGAATCTGCGCAATTTGGATCAGTTGGGGGAAATCAAACTGGAAACAAATGCCGAATATCGGTTTCGCCTGCTGAACCGCTTTTTGGGCGCAAGGCTAAACGGTGCAACATTTGTGGACGCCGGAAATATCTGGCGTTTGAAAGAGAACGAGCTGAACCCCGGTGGAGAGTTTCGGGCGGATAAATTTCTGTCGCAGATTGCCATTGGTACCGGCTTTGGATTGCGTATGGACATGGACTATTTTGTGATCCGTTTAGATGCGGGGTTAAAAGTGAAGGATCCGCAGTTTGCAGGTGCAAACCAATGGGTGATCAAGGAACTCTTCCATTCGAAAACGTTTAAGAGGGAGTACTATGCTACCCATCGTCCTGATCGGTACAGCTTTATCCAATATAATTTCAGTGTTGGATTGCCTTTTTGAAAAACATCCTTTCGTATAGTGAGATAATAAAAAGTAGCATATTTGCTTTTAGATAAAATTCCGAATAGAAAGAAAGATGCTTTCCAATAGCTGTGAAATATCCAATCCTTTTGAGTAGTGGAAATAGACAAAAACGATCGCCAACGTAATAAACACAGCGATAAACCGTTTGAAAGCATAGGCAATCAGCAGTATAACAGCAGGAATCAACAGCAATAACCAACCTTGTATTTTGATAGGTTTTAGATTGTTGTCTGACTTGTGTATATAATAAAACTTGCCGATAGCTTGGTCTTGGTTTTGGTGTTTAAAGAAAACGAAGGTTGAAGATTCCAAAGGATGTTTGATAACGGCCACCCCATCATGGAAAGCCAGCTCTTGCTGAAAACCGTTCAAACTGAATAGGAAAGTCCCGTTGATGTGTTCCATGGGGGTGTCGGCGCTGTCTATCGCTATAATAGCGAGTTTTCCATTCTGGGTTAAGTTCTCCTTGACCATGAAATTATCAATGCGCTGTGTCTGCGCATATGTCCAAAAAGGAGCAATGAGTATGAAGAGGGGTATATATATCGTTCTTATCACGGCTTTGCTATGGTGTTCGTTTCGGCAAATTTAGCTTTTTTACTTTTGAATTTTTACTTTTCTTCTGTACATTTGTGTACTATAAAACAGAATTGACCAACATGGAAAATACAGCATCTCAAAGACCTGCAAGAAAAACGGATAATAATGCAAACCGTACATCGTACTATGTAACCTTGACGATAGCCATCGCCATCGGATTGGTAGGCGTTTTCATTAGATTTGTCCCTGATGTACTGCCGGCGTTGAACCAAATGACATTCTTATTCTCTTTAATTGCAAATGTTTTAATGATTGTTGCCTCAATCATTGCTTTTAAAGTAGTTTTTGAAATTTTGGGTTTTGGGAAAAATAGCAAATAGATTTGATATTAATTATTTTGCATAAAAAAGCTTCAGGGAAACCTGAAGCTTTTTTTTAGTTTTTAGTTGATCAACGCCCAAGTATTCCAGGGAAGACGTGATAGGATAAGAATCAAACCGATGATGTAAAATATCAATACGGTTTTGTTTGCCTTTTGTTGATCAGTTTGTCTTTTAGCTTTGGAATAACCAACGGTAATTAGGATAATACCAATAAGCATGGTCAAGGGGTGCTCCACTAATTTTAAGCGCATATCTGCGTCTTTCATGACGCCCGAAGCGAACATGGTGTGGTATTGCAACGAAAAGTAATAAATGATGCCGATGACCAATTGAAGGTGGGCAGAGATTAAACCCAATAAAGCAATTTTACGGTTGTAAGGTTTTTTTCCGGCATAGTTTGCCAAAGTGATGATAATGGCAACAACCAAGGCCAATAATAAAATAACTGCTAGGGTCGAGTGTAAGTGTTTCATTCCTGTTAACATATTTGTGTGCGTGTTTAATTATGCAATCTATTATCTCCCAGTTCTCTGAATTCTGATTTGGCTTTAAAATTCGGGAAACTCTTTTCCATGCTTAACGTATAACCAATGTCAAAAAACAACCGAATATCGGCTAAAATCCCGTCAAAGCTCCAGTTTTCATCAACCTCGTCGCTAACAGCATGATAACGCCCGTTGAGCGCTTCCTTACGTTTATTGATGACGATAGTATCTGTTTCAATAAGGTCATGGCCACTTCCCATAAACAAACCGGGAACTCCTGTCTTGACGAAATTAAAATGGTCGGAGCGGTAAAACCCGCCAGAACCGGGATTGCTTTCTCCTTTTATCACGCGTCCGAACTTGGCTGCCGACTTCTCCACGTAGTCCTCGATCTCGGTCTGCCCGATACCAACGATAGAAACATCCCTGGTTGCACCTAAGGCACTAAAAGCATCCATGTTAAGGTTGGCGACGGTTTTGTTTAATGGAAATATAGGGTGTTGCGTATAATATGCTGATCCTAACAAGCCCTCTTCTTCGGAGGTGACTGCCAGGAATACAATCGAGCGTTCAGGAGGTGTTTGAGTGGCTTTAAAAGCTTTGGCGATTTCAAACAAGGCCGCTACGCCGGAAGCATTGTCAATCGCTCCATTGTAAATGGAATCGCCGTCCACTGCTTCTCCAATGCCCAAGTGATCCCAATGGGCAGTGTAGATGATTACCTCGTCCGGGCGTTTGGAACCTTCTAATTTCGCGATGACGTTGTTGGAAGTAGATTTGCGGAAGGTATTTGTGATGCCCAGAGAGGTTGTCACGCCTAGCGGAACAGCCTTAAATCCCGGCTTCTTGGCCTGCTCCTGAATATCGGAGGAAACACCTGCTAATTTGAACAGCTTAGAAGCTGTTTCATTAGTAATCCATCCTTCAAATTGGGCTAATGAGGCACCGTTATCTTCGCTAACCAATTGGAGCTGAGGACCCGACCAGCCGGTACGCACCACATTCCAGCCGTAACTGGCCGCGCCGGTTTCGTGAATCAGCAAAATACCTTTTGCACCCTGTCGGGCAGCTTCTTCATATTTATAATCCCAACGCCCATAATAGGTCATGGTATCGGCTTTGAACAAATTTCTGTCATATCTACCCGGATCGCTCACCATGGCCACAACCGTCTTGCCCTTTACGTCCAATCCTTCATAGTCATTCCAATTGTATTCAGGAGCGACAATGCCAAAACCTACGAATACCAATTCGGAGGATGAGACATCTATGTTTTCCTGCAAACGGCGACTGCCAATCACGTAGTCATCTAAATAATCGATGCTGATAGATCCATCTTTTCCATTGAAAACCAATTTCTTATTTTTTGGATATGAAGTGATCTCAACCAATGGAACTTCTTGAAAATACGAATCCCCGTTTCCCGGTTTTAGACCCAGTGCCTTAAATTGTTCTTCGATATAGTTGACGGTTAGCGTATCGCCTTTGGTAAAGGGCTTGCGTCCCAAAAACGCATCAGATGACAATTTTTCTACGTAAGCTTTATAGGCATCTTCGGTGATGGCCGAAAGAGCAATCGAGTCTAAACCAGCTGGATCATACCTGGTATTTTGTCCGCGTTGGCAAGATGTCCACAATAGCGTGCATGTTACAATTATAAAAAAATATCTCTTCATCTTGAAATATTGGATTTCGGGAATAAAAATACAAGTTTATTCTTACAAAACGGCGTTTACTTCGCTATTTATCGGGAATACCTCTGCAATTGGATGAAACAGGTAAATTTTTTGCGAGTGTAGTTCGATGCATTTATATCTTTTGCGCAATTTTTCTCCTTTTCGGAAAATGCGCCCGCTCTTAATGGAAAAGATAGTGTTTTCTGCAATGGATTCGACAGTGAATGCCAGCGTATTGTCCAAATCGTGGGTTTTCAAGACACGATAGAGATGAAGGTCGGTACAACTAGATGCTGCCGGATTATCCATGTATCGCCTCAAGGGGCTAAGGATATCTTGCGGAAAGATCTGCAATTCCAAAAAAGGGTTCATGAGTTGTTTAAAATTGTTTTTCCATTCTATTCCATGCGGTTTGACTTTGTTTTTGAACTGTTGCCATGTTTTCAGGTGGGCAAATTCATGGACAGTCGTGATGAGGAAAGCATAAGGATTCAAGTCGTGGTTGATAGAAATCTTGTGGGGGCCTCCTCGAAAAGGAGCCATATAATCGCCTAATTTCGTCTTCCTGCTTCTCGATACACGAAACTGGCATTGGGTATCATTGATCCAGGCGGAAATAATAGGTGCCGCTGCTTCGGGCATATATTTGCTCAACTGTTTGGAAAAATCTGCCATGTATTGCAAACATATTATTTTTATCTGATTTATTTATTCTAAAATCTTTTATTACCTTCGTAACCGTATCAAAATAAACCATATGAATAATATTTTATCGACACCGGATTACCTGGTTTTTCTTTTCTATTTTATTATCGTCGCCTCATATGGGATTTGGGTGTACTACAAGAAGCGCTCAAAATTGGCCGGAGGCGATTCCAAGGATTATTTTCTGGCCGAAGGATCGTTGACGTGGTGGGCTATCGGAGCTTCACTGATCGCATCCAATATTTCGGCAGAACAGTTTATCGGCATGAGCGGTTCGGGGTTCAAAATGGGGCTGGCTATTGCGACTTATGAATGGATGGCCGCCATCACCTTAATCATTGTCGCTGTGTTTTTTATTCCGGTGTATCTGAAGAATAAAATATTCACGATGCCACAATTTCTCAACAAACGTTATAACGGTACAGTGGCCATGATTATGGCCGTATTTTGGTTGATGTTGTACGTAGTTGTCAATTTGACCTCTATTCTGTATTTGGGCGCATTGGCTGTAAGCAGTATATCAGGGTTCAGCTTGGAGTTTTGTATGTATGCGATTGCTATCTTTGCCGTGATCATTACCTTGGGCGGAATGAAGGTCATCGGATATACGGATGTTATTCAGGTATTCTTTTTGATTTTAGGGGGCTTGGCAACTACTTATTTGGCTTTGAGCTTGGTGTCAGAGCATTATGGAGGTGATGGCATTCTCAACGGCTATAGCATTATGACAAGTAAGGCTTCCGAGCATTTCCATATGATTCTTAAACCAGACAACGAAAATTATTTGGATTTGCCTGGACTTTCGGTATTGATTGGAGGGATGTGGATTGTAAACTTAAACTATTGGGGCTGTAACCAATACATTACGCAACGTGCCTTGGGTGCAGATTTGAAAACGGCACGAAACGGGATTCTATTTGCCGCGTTTCTAAAATTATTAATGCCAGTCATCGTTGTATTGCCGGGCATTGCGGCATACGTGCTTTGGAAAGACGGACTGTTCCAAACCGAGATGTTGCAAGGTGGAGAAGTCAATCCTGACCGGGCATATCCTGTTTTACTAAATCTATTACCTTCGGGCTTGAAAGGTTTGTCGTTTGCGGCCTTGACAGCAGCAGTCGTGGCTTCTCTAGCAGGTAAAGCAAACAGTATTGCGACCATATTTTCATTGGATGTCTATCAAAAAGTATTCAATAAATCGGCAAGCGAAAAACAATTGGTGAATGTGGGTAAAATTACCATTATCGTATCGATGGTGCTGGCCGTCTTAATTGCCCCGCATCTAGGTATTGATAAAAAAGGTGGGTTTCAATATATTCAAGAATATACGGGCTTTGTCTCTCCGGGAATCTTTGCGATGTTTATCCTAGGGTTTTTCTGGAAAAAGACTACATCTAATGCGGCGTTATTTGCGACAGTGGGTGGATTCTTGTTGTCGGTATTCTTCAAGTTCTTGCCGAATTTCGCCGACCTATCTTTCTTGAGTTCTACCGGTTTTTCGGTCTTAAGTTCGACAAGCGGTTTGTATGAAATTCCATTTATTGATCGGATGGGCTTTGTATTTGTGATCTGTATCCTCGGTATGTATATCATTAGCAAAATAGAAAATGCGAGAGGTGTGGTGCCGAACGGATTGGAAGTAGATACAAAGATGTTCAGATCGCATGGAGCATTTGTGGCCGGAGCTTTATTGGTTTCGCTGATCACAGCAGCACTTTATTTTATTTATTGGTAGTGTAGCGTACAAAGTATTGAGTACTGTTGGAGATGGGGTACCATCTAAAAAAGAGAAAGCCTCAGCAATTTTGCTGAGGCTTTTCTAATGGCTGTTGCATCTCATTTATGCATAACGTGAGTCGGGATTAGTGAAGGATCAACTTATCCCAAATACACATTGGATTATGGTTGATCCCACCAAATTTTGGTATCTAACGAGACTTCTGCTGGTACGTTAGCGCCATTTTCACTTCTTTCATTGGTGGGATAGGCCACTCTTCTGATGTAGTTTGGCAAAACAGCGTTTGTAGGCAACGTGAAATCTTTATAATCATAATCGTTTCTCCTTACATCTGTCCAAGCTTCTGTATTGAGATAAGTCGCAACGTATTTTTCTTTGAAAATGAGTTGCTTTGTCAATGCTGCCGACCCGACAGATACGATTGGGTTGCTGATGTACGTCGTAGCATCGGCGTTCGCCACTTCCAATTTATCCATACTGGCTTTAATGCCGGCTAAATAGGCATTGTATGACCTGGTTTTGTCGGTAGCAAAGGAGGCCTCGGCTTCGATGAATTTAAGCTCGGCATAGGTAATCAGCCACAAAGGTGCGGTTTCGCTGGTTAATGGCGAATTGACCGAAACATAGTTCTCGTCTTTCACGGTGTTGTTATGAGGCGGATTATCTCTGTTTCCTTCTCCATTAACGGTGCCGATCCATTTTGGATAAGTCGGATTATCCGGTACGGTGGTCGGATCGGTGATTTTTTCAATTCTCGGATCAAAAAGACCGTATGTGGTGCCATTCAAATGATCGATTAATTGCTCGGATAACCAACCGCCTAATGTTAGCGCCGCATTGTTTCTCGCCAATTGCGCCCAATCGTTTCTTGTTGTAAAGGCATACATCCCTGCATCATCAGCATTGGAGGTATAGGCGTTTTCGAGGGCTGCCAAAACCTCGCCGGGATTGTAGCTTGATTTTTTGCTTATCTTGTTGAGAAATCTTGCTTTCAGCGCATAAGCCGTTTTTAACCATGCTTCACGATTACCTCGGTGGATTAAGTCCGACGTTGCGTCTAGCTTAATGGTGGCATCGCTTTTTGAAAGCTCTGTAATGGCTTCGTCAATCAGCGAAAGAGAGATGTTGTACATGTCTTCTTCCGTTTCGTAACTGGGTGTAAAGCTTCCGCCAAAAGCATCGGTGAAAGGGCCGGCACCCCAAAGATTGTTGACCAATGACACATGGTAAGCCAAGAGGGTGTTGGCAACCCCAAGATATTCACTGCTTCCTTGCGCTATGGCCGCGTTTTTCATGTCCGTAATGTCGGCCATGGCATAGTAAATGTTATCCCAAGTCGTGCTGTAATCCACGATCTGATACGTGTCAGAACTTGCGCCTGCTGATGGATTGGCGATATATTGTACAAATGTGGAGGTAATAGAGGAGGTGCTATAACTATTATTCCCCGCTTTCTTGGTTGCGGTAGACAACATTGCTTTCAATGGTGGGTTAGCAACTTGGTTTGGGTTCGTATTTAGGTCGAAATAACTGTCACAACCACTCATTGTGCCCAGTAGAGCCACCGTCCCAAAAACACATATAATTTTATTAAATTTTTTCATGATATCAAAATTAAAATCCAACACTTAAACCAAAGATAAATGACCTGGCGGCAGGATACGTAAATCCTGAAAAGCCGTCAATATTGCTGCCGCTATCCGTTGAACTGGATTCCGGATCCAACCCATAATAATCGGTATGGAGCCACAAATTATTTCCGGTCAAGTTAAAGTTGATGTTTTTGATCACTTTTGATTTTAGTAGCGTGCTTGGTAGCGTATATCCTAAGCTTAATGTGCGTAGTCGTATCCAGGAAGCATCTTGCACGAAATTTTCGGAAACGGTTCTGTAGCTTACCCGGTAATATCCTTCGCCATAATTGACACCTTCATAAGTACCTTGATCCAACCAAACCGCTTTGGTGTTTGGTGTTCCATCAGCCAACACGCCATCGAATACTTTCCACGATCTTCTGTCCGCTGTATAGGCGGCAGTACCAAATGAAGCATCCCAGTTCTCAAGCTGGTTGTACTTTTCAAATCCCCAGCGTGCATCAAATAGTACGGTCAGGCTCAAGTTTTTATAATTAAAAGTGTTCATAAAACCACCTATCCAATCTGGCTGTGTATTGCCCAATAATTTTTGGCTGGCAAGCGGTGCCCGCACGGGGAATCCATTTGCATCGATGATGATGGGTTTGGATTTGTCAATAAATATAGGATCTTCCGTTTCCGAACCGTAGTATCTTGCATAGTGTGTTCCATACAGGTTACCATAAGCTTGTCCGGGAATGAGTTTCATTGTAACTGTAGACCCGCTGTAGCCACTTTGGGAAGCATAGACAATCTCATCCAATCCCTCATTTATTGATAGTATTTTATTTCGGTTTGCCGACCAGTTTAGAGTGCTCGTCCATTGGAAATCCGAGGTTTTAATTGGCGTGCCCCGCAATATGATTTCGACGCCCCTGTTTCGAAGGTCACCGGCATTGATAGAAGTCGTAACATACCCTGTTGTAGAGGAAATGTTAGCCCTAAGGATTTGGTCTTTTGAAATGGAGTTGTAGTAGGTGAAATCCAATCCTAAACGGTTATCTAAAAAGCCCAATTCGGTACCAATTTCAAATGTATTGGTGAATTCTGGCTTAAGGTTGATGTTGCCCAGATTAGACGACCTCGTAAATCCGGTGTAGCCCGGCGGAAGACCTGCATACGTCGCAAAAGCAGAGACTGTTGAATAAGGAGTTGCATCCTTACCAATTTGTGCATAAGAAGCTCTTAGCTTCACCATGTCGAAATAGGAAGGGAGGTCAACGTGACTGCTCAAAATATAGCTTAATGTGGCCGAAGGATAGAAAAATGAATTATTGGGTTTCGCTAGGGTAGATGTTTTATCCTGCCTGCCAGTGAGATTAAGGTAAAGATAGTCTTTGTACTCGAAAGCAGCCTCTGCAAATACCCCCATCAGCCGGTATTGCTCACGATTGGGGTCAGTAGGGTCAATAACAGCGGCATTAGCAAGGTTATACCAATCGAATATCGTCAAACCAGTACCTAGAACACCAATTTTGTTTATATCTCTGTCATATAAATCGTGACCTAGGCGAAGTGTACCCTTCAAGTCCGTGGCTATTTCCTTCTGTAGTGTCGCAATGAATGTAGAATTGATGGCCCTAAATTTGGTGTTGTACTCCCCAACCGAACCATCTGAATTGTCGTACAATCGTTCGCCTGGTATACCTCTTGGACCTGGTGCGCTTGTAAATCGATTATCGTTGTAATGGTCATAGCCTATTCTGTATGAGAAGGAAAGCCAATCCGTGGGTGTGTACGCAAAACTTGCACCTCCGATAAAACGATGCACATCATCCTTGAATTTATTGGTTGCCGCACCGTAAATGGGGTTATTCGTTCCGCGCCATACCTGTGTGCCGTCTTCGTTAATGTAATCGCGGACATCCCATCGCCCCGAAAAGTAGGCCAAACTTTCACCAAATCTGTCAGCATTATATTTATACCCGCCCGAATTATTATAATTCAGGTTTAATCCGGCTGTTATCTTGGAACTGATTTTTAGCTCGTTGTTTAACCGTATACCGTAGTTTTTGAAATCGGTAAAAGGCATCATGCCTTTTTGGTTAAACGAGCTCAACGACAGATAGCTTCGAACAAGTTCATTTCCTCCAGAAATAGTCAATCCATTTCGGTACTGATTGCCGGTTTCATAAGCTCTTTCGTATTTGTTGAATAGTTTATCGGGGTGGGTATCGTCCAATGCTTTGGCTTCCTCAATGGTAGGACCCCAAGCAGGCCCCAGCCCAATTGGCGTGTAAACCCCCAAAATCCCGGCCGTATACGTCGTTTGCATGTCGGGTATTTTGTTGACGTTGTCAATACCGTAGGACGTGGAATAATTTATTTGAAATCCTTCTTTTCCCTTCTTGGTTGTGATGACCACAACACCATTGGATCCACGAAGGCCATAAAGAGCCGTAGCGGCACCTCCTTTTAAGATATTGATGGTTTCGATGTCTTCGGGATTGATATCGGCAGCTCTGTTGGTATTGCCTCTTAATGCGGCATTGCTGTTGCCAAAATTGTTCGTGGAATTGTCGATTAATATCCCGTCGATCACAAATAATGGATCGTTAAGCCGCTCAGGATCGATGGAATTAATGCCCCGAATCCGAATACTTGCACCTTGTCCAGGACCTCCTCCGGTACTGGAGATCTGCGTGCCCGCCACTTTGCCTTGGAGGGCGTTCACCAAATTGGCCTGCTTGTTCACATTTAAGTCTTCAGAACTTACTTTTTGAGCGGCATAGCCTAACGATCGCTCGCTTCTTTCAATCCCAAGAGCCGTTACGACAACTTCATCAATTGCAGTATTGCTGGGTTGTAATGACACGCTTAGAGTGTTCCTGCCTGCAAGATTAATTTCCTGTGTTTGATAACCGACACCTGAAATGACCACGGTGGCATTGGGATTGGCATTGAGCGTAAACAGACCGCTTTCATTGGTAGAAGTACCTTGATTGGTGCCTTTAATGGTAATGGTCGCACCCGAGACGGGATTGCCACTGCCGTCGGTCACTTTCCCCGCGACCGAGGTTTGCTGTGCATGGACAACGTAGAGCGCGCTGCTAGCCATAATGCACATTGTAGTTAGTAAATGTCTCTTCATAAGGATTATGATTATTTGTTATCTAATATAATCCAATATTCCCGTTTGTTAAAATAATGTTAAATAAAATATCGATTTTTATGGTTTTTAGTCGGATAAATGGGCTATTTACAGAAAAAACAGCCCTTAAGGCTGTTTTTTTCTGTAACAAACTATAGATTTAGGGTGCAATTGCGCTAATTTCTGGTTAATTGGGAAGCTTACAGATGCCATTCCCTGTTTTGAACCGCCAGTTATATCTAGAACTACCGGTAAAGTGGCTATATGTGCCTGGTTGGTAGGTCAAAATTCACGGTCTGTTGCTAACTGTATCGAAAACTGCTGAATGCGGGGCTCGGGTTCAGGTGTCAACGAGAAAAATATCTTAACATTGCGGTGCTCGCATTCGACAATAAACGACCCCCGTAGGTTGTTCTCGGGGACTAGTTCACCTACACGCACGATTTTTCCAGCTTCGGCGAACACGGTTTTACAATCTTTACGAAGCATATCAGGATAAAAATCCTGAAAAAAATTACCGGAGAAAATGGAACTGCGCTCCGCGTCTTTCCACTCCGGCAGAAACGCCATCAATTCCTGTTGTCGCTTTTTCAGTATGGAGGAAACCGGTATAGCGCGGGGTGTAAGTCCTGCTTTGCGGATAATCTCGGTAGCTACTTTCGTATTTTGAGCTGCAGCAGAAGCATAGGTCACATTGCTGAAGCAGACCAATCCCAGATTATAATCCGGCAGAATCATCCAATTAGAGCCGAAACCCGGAAGTCCTCCGGTGTGTCCGACGGTCGTCACCTGATTGGCGTCACGTGTCCAGCGTAAAGCATAGCCGTAGGCAAAGGAAGTGAGGTCGCCGTTAAACTCATCCAGCGTATTGAACACCCAAGGCAATTGCATTTCCCGAAGGGATGCGCGTTTCAAGGGTTGTTCGTCTGCCCCGTCACGTGCCGGCCATGCTTGTTGGTGCAAAGCCATGTATTTGGCAAAATCGTTCAGCGTGGTGAGCATGCCCCCCATGGCACCATACACGCCATGGCCAACCAGTGGTTGTTTTACCCATTTTCCGTCCACCCAACGGTAGCCTTTGGCCAAAAGCTTGTCAGGCACTTCAGTGTATTCCCAGTAGGTTTCTTTCATCCCCAATGGAGAGAGGATATGCTCATTGATATAGCTATCGTAAGATTGCCCGGAAACTTTGCGGATGATTTTGCCCAATAATGCAAAGGGGGTATTGCTGTATTCGTATTTCACGCCGGGCGTATTGGAAAAAGAGAAGCCTTCCTTGGTCAGCGCACGAAATGTCTCTTCGCTCATATCGAGCAAGCGGTCGCCCCAGGGATCGTCTTCGGGAAGCCCGCTGGTATGTGTCAGCAAATGTCGAATGGTGATGACCGGAGCATCGTCTGTCGGTACGGGCTGCTTGCTAAACTCCGGAACATACTGCTCTACGGGATCATCTAACCGAAGCTTGCCGGCATCGCGCAACTGGAGGATTGCGGCCGCGACGAAGCTCTTGGTCATCGAAGCAATGCGGAAGACGGATTTTTCACTCACCGGGATTTGCTGTTCCACATCGGTATAGCCTAAGTTGCCCAAGTGGATAATCTTGCCGTTATAGACAACCGCATAGGCCAATCCCGGCGAGTGCTGCTCGATTGCGAACGCCCGGTAACTGCTATCGATGACCGGGATGAGCTGTTTGATGGCTGTTATTGGCTCGCCTGTCTGCGCATGCGCATGTATAGTCCCCATTGACAACAACATAATCATTGAAATTTGGTAGAAATAAATTAAGTGACTCTTCATCATGGTGAAATTAATAATAAATGTTGAATGATTTTGTCTGCGACCTGCATATTCGCCTGAACTGCCGAAGCATACGTGACATTGCTGAAACACACGAGCCCAAACCCATACTCGGGCAAGACAAACCAACTGCTCCCAAAGCCCGGCAATCCGCCGGTATGCCCCACGGTCTGTTTGTCGCGGTCGCGTGTCCACCGAAGCCCATAACCATAAGCCATCGATGCGGTTCTGCCGTTAAATGTCCTAAATCCGTAAAACATCCAAGGGGTTTGCATTTCCCGCAGGGATGAGCGTTTCAGCGGTTGTTCGTCTGCACCATCACGTGTCGGCCAAGCTTGCAAGTGCAAGGCCATGTATTTGGCAAAATCGCCTAAGGTGGTCAGCATGCCACCCATCGCGCCATACACACCGTTGCCCACTAAAGGCTGTTTTGCCCAACGGTTGTCTACCCAACGGTAGCCCTTTGCCAATAGACTGTCCGGCACCTTGGTGTATTCCCAATAGGTTTGGTTCATGCCCAGCGGGGAGAGGATGTGCCGGTCGATATAGGTATCAAAAGACTGACCGGAAATGTTTTTGATGATTTCCCCCAATAATGCGAATGCGGTGTTGCTGTATTCGAACTTCAGGCCGGGTGTGTTGGAGAATGAAAAACCTTCTCTTGTCATCGTCTGAAACGTTTCTTCATTCATATCCATCAGGCGATCGCCCCAAGGGTCGTCTGTCGGAAGCCCGCTGGTATGCGTCAGCAAGTGCCGGATGGTAATCACCGGGGCATCGTCTGTGGGTATAGACCGTGTGTTAAACTCCGGGATATATTGCGATACCGGATCATCTAACCGAAGCTTGCCCGCATCGCGCAACTGGAGTATCGCGGCCGCAACGAAGCTCTTGGTCATCGAAGCAATCCGGAAGACGGACTTTTCGTTTACCGGGATTTGCTGTTCCACATCCGTATAACCAAAGGTGCCCGAATGGATAATCTCGCCGTCATAGACAACCGCATAGGCCAGCCCCGGCGAGTGCTGCTCGACTGCGAACGCCCGGTAACTGCTATCGATTACCGGAATGAGCTGTTTGATAGCTGTTATCGGGTCGCCTGTCTGTGCATAGACATCCCCCACGCACAACAACGTGATTATTAAAATTTGGTAAAAAGAAGTTAAATGATTCTTCATCACTAAATTATTGATAACGCATATACTGATTTTCTAACCATATGACAAAAATGAAACCACATAGAAACATAGGCCTTTTAAGTTATTCAATATCTGGAAAAAAGAACATATATAGGAAAACAAGTTTTCAAATATAGTCTATATGAAGCTATTGTAATGTCCTTGGGCATCTATGAGAATTTTAGCGTAATCAATAATTACTATGTTCCTATCCCGCCAAAGTCGGGACAAGTTGTGGTTAGAAAAAATGTTATGTACTAAAACTGATTTTTAATATTTTTTCTCGCTCATATAGTCATATACCAACTTGGAGATGTCTGCTAACGTCTTCCGTATGGGCTCATCCTCGATGTCTGTCGAAAGCAGTACCAGCACATACGCTCGTCCATCGGGCAGGTAGACAATTCCTGAATCGTGACAGGTGCCTGTGAAAGATCCTGTTTTATGGGCAACAACCACGTCATCCGGTAAACGGGCAGGTATCATGTTGTTGAATCGTTGCGCTTTCAGGATTTCAATCATGTCCTTGCTGGCGCCCCGGTTTACGGTATTTCCTTTCGCCATCTGCTCAAAGATGCGCATCAGGCCTTGGGCTGTGACTGTATTGTTCATGCCGCGCTGGAAGGCTTTTGTATCTTCTACGCCGCGGAGTACATGGATTCCGTCTGCACCCAATGATTTCATCGTTTTGGTCACGTTTTGCGCTCCCAGCTTGTCAATCAGGATGTTGGTGGCGAGATTGCTGCTCTCCGTAATCATGCGGAAGACGATATCGTACCATGTCGTTTTGGTGCCGATGCGCGCGTACAGGTCGCCTTCGCTGTCGGAATTGGCCGGGAGCGAATACTTGCTTTTGTCCACAATGCTGCGAAACTCGTTGTAAATCGTCAGCGAATCGGTCATCACGAATTTTCCGGCTGCTGCTTGCTTATACACTTCAATCATCACCGGTGTCTTCATCGTGCTGGCTGCATGAAACGTTTCCCCGGCATTGAAGAGCACTTGTTCCCCGTCTTGCAAATCCAATAGTGCATAGGCAAAACGGCCCTTCTGTTTTTTAAGCTCTGCGCGGATTTTGTTTCGCAAGATGGCTGTATCGAGCATCGCATTTTTATCAGGTGTAAGCACGATGTCCGACCAGTCGTTTTCCCCGCCCGATTTTTCGGATACGAACCGCCCTTCACGGATGGATTTATCGGCGTTGAAAACAAATGTGAGGAAAGGACCTTCTCCGCGCTCGGTATTGTCATACACGAGCCGGAACAAATCGCCGTGGAAATGCCGGAGCTGCCCGCTGTATTGGGGTAATTTCGAGAAATCCAACCGCAATGTACTGTCTTTAGACGGGCTGATTATAGCACGGCCAATCAATCCATTCCGGTAAGCACCTGCATAATCCGATAACGGCAACGTCCGTTTCAGCAAAGGATCTGGTTGCACGGGTTTAGATGCCGCACGTGTGGAATCCTGCCGTGCCTGCGAACGATCGAGCTCTTTTTTATAGCCTGCGATCCAGTCGAATGGCTCATTCCCCAAATAGTGATCCAGTATATGGTTAATAATTGCCCAGTAAGCGCCGGAAGACAACTGGTTGGTCAACACCACGATACCGAGTTTCTTTTCCGGCACCATCGCGATCTGCGACACAAAACCTGTGAGCAACCCACCGTGTCCAACGACCTTTACTCCCCGGTAGTCATACGTACGAAAACCCAAGGCATATCCATAGAAATTTTTTTGGTTTGGTTTCAACCATTCGGGCTCCTTGCTTACAGGCATCGGTCGCACGATCTTCCAAAGTTCCTCCGTTGCTGCCGGTTTGAATAGTTGGAAACCGTCGGGTGTACGGCCCGAGTCAAGCTGCGTGATCAGCCAGCGGGACATATCCGTGGCCGACGAAGCGATGCCTCCGGCCGGATTGCCATTGTCGCCGATATTCGTTTCAAAATACCGTTCCCGCACCTCCAGCTTTCCATCGCGCCTGGCATGTGCATAAGCAACATTAGGCTGGTTTTTCAATGTACTGTACTTAGCTATGGAGTTTTTCATGCCGACGCGATCAAAAATGTAGGTCTTCACAAAATCTTCCCAGGACACACCAGAAACTGCTTCCACGACCTCACCGGCTGCTACATAGAGAATGTTGTCGTAGGCGTAAACAGACCTGAAGTCGTATCGCAACGGAATATCCTTCAACTTTAGCAGCAATTCCTTACGGCTGAATGTAGAGGGAGGAAATAACAGGAAATCGTTTGCATACGCCGGAAGCCCGCTATGATGTACCAACAGATCCCGTACGGTAAGATGGGAGGTGACATAATCATCTGAAAATTTCAGGTACGGCAGGTGCTTGATTACCGGATCTTCCCACTTCAACTTTCCCTCTTCCACCAACATGGCTAATGCTGTGCCGGTAAATGCCTTGCTGTTTGAAGCAATGTTAAACAGCGTGTTCTCATCGACAGGGTCGGGCTTTGACATGTGTTTGACACCGTATCCCCTGGTCAGGACAACTTTTCCGTCCTTGACGATGCCAATACTGATTCCGGGTACTTCAAATTCGCGCAGCACACGGTTCACATAGTCATCCAATCCGGGTGGCACAGTGGCATTCTGTCCGAGTACGATGCCTACGGTACTTAATAACAGGCAAAGGCTTAGGCAATATTTCATCATGGTCTTATGGATTTTGTATTTATCTATAAATAGGCTAAACTTGTTGTTTGCGTATGAAATAGTAATATAACGGGATTCCTGTGGCTATTAAACCAAGCCCCATCAGGGATTGAACGGGTCTACCGATGATGGTGACAACGACCAACGTAGCACAAAAAACGAAAAACAAGATAGGCAGTATCGGATAGCCCAATGCCCGGTAAGGCCGTTCCATATCGGGGGCGTTACGCCGCATGAGTATCACACCAAGCGCGGTTGCGCCATAAAAAATAAATGCCGCAAAAATCAGCAGGTCGGTCAATTGGTCGAACGAACCCATCCAAATCATGACGCATGCCCAAACACCTTGTAACACAATGGCGTTTGACGGGGTATGAAAACGCGGATGGACTTTGGAAGCGAATGGCAGGAATAGTTTATCTTTACTGAGTGCATAAAATATCCGCGAGGAAAGCAAGATGGTGCTGTTGGTACAATTAAACGTACTGCACAGGATCAGTATGGAGAGTATCGCACCACCTACAGGCCCGGACATGACCGAGGCCGCCTCTACGGCGGCGATTTTCTCAGGTGTGGCCATCATCGCTGCATAAGCCTCCACAGGCATAATGCGCAGGTATGCCGCGTTCATGGCCATATACAACAGGATGATGATAGTGGTGCCTAGTATCAGCGCCAGCGGTATATTCTTTTGCGGGTTTTTTACCTCCTCACCGATATAGCCCACGTTATTCCATCCCTCATATCCCCAAAATGCACTCAATGCGGCCGCAAAAAATGCAGTCATCCAAGCAAAGCCCTGAATTCCCTGTGATGGAGCCGAATACGACGCTGCCGGAATACTGGTTGCCTGCGGTTCATAGCCTAAGTAAGCGTAACCGATAAAGACAAGCATGGCTAAGATGATACTGATGATCATAAAACGGCTCAAGGATGCACCAAATTTTACCCCCCGGAAATTGATGGAACTTAGCACCACAATCAATAGCGTGGCAATCACCTTCACCACTATAGAGGCATCTCCCCAAGCGCTCACAGATGCCTCGGGCAACAAAGCATAGAGTGATTGGGAAAAAACAAAGGATAGTGCGGCAATGGTCGCAGAGCGCATCACCACCAGGTTTGCCCATCCGTATAGAAAAGCAAAGAAACGGCCATAAATCTTGCGGAAATACACATATTCACCTCCAGAACCGGGCATCATCGCGGCCAATTCGGCCGTACATAATGCGCCGATCATACTCAGTAATCCGGCCACCAGCCAGCATAACAATATCAGGGTTCCGTCATGTAGGCTGTCTGCCATAGGCACCACTTTCTTAAATACCCCTGAACCGATAACAGCGCTAATCATTAATAGTACCGCTGCAGATCCACTGACTGTACGTTGTAAGGTTGTTTTAGTTTCCATCAGTTCATTTTTTGTATACCCAGGCCTGCTGTTTCTGGCAAGCGCATGTATCCATTCTGTAAAATAAATCCACCTTTCACGAAATCTTCAGCCAAGTCCAGACTACCGTCCAAATCAATGTAGCGGGTATGTTGGCAGGAAAACGCCACATGCAGCGCTGCGGTAATGCTGGCGGTGCTCTCGTCATTGCATCCCCAAAACAACGTAATATCGGCTTGTTTTGCTACGGTGGCAATCTCCAAGGCTCCCCGTATCCCGCCACATTTCATTAATTTGATGTTAAAGATGCCATAAGGAGCACCATGACAGAGGGCAACCGCTGAAGATGTGTTTTTCAATGATTCATCCGCTGCCAGATGTAGCCTTATGGACTGGGGCAATGCGCGTATCGCATCTTCATTTCCCGGTGGCAGGGGCTGCTCCACCAATTCGAGGTTTAGTCCGCGGGTAGCATCCATAAACGAAATCAAACTCTCCAAATCATAGCCAGTATTGGCATCCACACGGATACCAAAGTGATCTCCAAACCTTTCACGCAACTTGACCATTCGCTCTATATCTTCTGATATATCTATTCCGGTTTTCACTTTGAGCACCCGGAACCCACGCTCACGGTATTCCTGCGCTTCTTCCAACGTTTCGGATACGCCTTTGATGCCGATCGTAACCGATGTGGGAAGTTGCAGATGTCGCCTCCCATAAAAGTCAACCACCGGAATATCAATCCATTTGCAGAACGCGTCGTGCAACGCCAGGTCTATTGCTGCCTGCGTGCCTGGTTGCGTGGGGAAAATCCGGCGTGCTTCATCGATAATACCCAGAAACATGCGGATATCCCTGCCGACCAATAATCCGTCAGCACTATTTTCCAAATTAGCAAGTGTGTTGTCTGCGCTTTCGCCTACGACATCCACATCCGTACTAGAGGAACCGATACCCACCACACCATTGGACAGATATACTTCAAAAAAAACAATTTCTACGGCCGAAATAGTACTCCGGGCGATCGTATAGGGCCGCCTTAGCGGCAAGGACTGCTTATAGCATCTAAAGGCTGTTATATTCATTTTTCTTCTGTGCAATGATGTTTTTTAACAAAGGAATTATTCCCGCGCAACCTTCCTGTAATGGCAAAAAGACCGGAATGCCCAGTTCCTCCGCCAATGCCTCCTTGAAGGCATAAGCTTCTGTGTTGACACAATGTTCCGTATTTAGCGCCACGGCGATGACTTTTGAGCCGTAACGGGCAATTAAATCGATTTCGGACGCTAATGAAGGAATCTCACCCCACTCGGGCGTATGCTCATAATATGTCCGCTTTGGAGCATGTATCAGGATCACATGTTTGGCCTGTCCTGAAACTAAAAACTCAGCACCGCCCGGACCGCTGGGGTTCCGTAGCGCCGACTGTCCCTCTAGTAGGATAATGTCCGGTTCGGTTTCCGCGGCACAGCTTAGGATTGCCTGTTCAAGTTCTCCGGACACGAAGTCGTTCAGCGTGGAATCAAAGATAAAACCGTAGTCGCCTCCCTGTAGCCAACCTGTTTGTCCGGTGTAGATCATCGATATATCGAGCCCGGCCTGCTTTCCTTCATGCAGGATGAAACGGGTGGTTGTACGCTTGCCCAATGCGCAATCCGTGCCCATTACGGCAACAACCGGGATGGAAAGTTTTAGGATTTCCCCTGTCCAGAATTTTAGGTCTTTAAATTTTTTAGGTTTACGAATGTCGATCAGCTGGGCGCCATTATCCGTAGCCATTGTCACGATATCCGCATGTTCTGATAGGTAATCATGCAGGCCGTTAACGACAGATATACCCTTGCTCACTGCATAACGGATATCCTCCAGCATCGATTCTGGGAAATATCCTCCCATTGTGGCGACACCCACAATGCAATACGCCGGTTGCAATGCAACTCCCTGGATGATATCTTTCACAATGGGAATTCCTCGGTTTTTTCCATCCAGTACTTCACCGGCATCCTTTCCCTCATGTGCGACATCTACCACACCTATAATGTCAAACCTGCCACTTTCACGAATAAGCCCGTGAGCTGTTTTGGCATCGCCGGTGCTTAACATGCCACCGGTTAATATGATTGCTTTTTCCATTTTATTTCTTTAGGTTGTTTCTCCAGAGAGTCGACCAAAGGCTGATCGATCTTGATCTTCTATTGTACCCGATGATGCGTTTCATTGGGTATAGGCGTCAATGACGCTTCGTTAGATATTAATTTAAATTATTTTTTAGGATGCCAATTCCGGGGCGATCTGGTAATTTGCAAATGCCATTTTCCACGACCATGCCGTCATATATGTCATTTGCTATCAATAACGCACCGTCCAAATCAGCCCAATCCACTAAAGGCGCCAATTGTGCGGCCGCAGAAATAGCACAGGAAGTTTCGGTCATGCAACCCAACATCACTTTCATGTCTAATGCACGCGCCAATTCCGCCATTTTTTTCGCTTCACGCATACCCGTGCATTTCATCAATTTGATGTTGATACCTGTATATACACCTTGCAATTTCACAATATCTGTATAACGCTGACACCCTTCGTCGGCGATGGTCGGAATAGGGGAATGCTCCGTAAGCCAGGCCATATCGTCGATTTGCTCTTTAGGCATGGGCTGTTCGAGGAAGACGACGTTCCGCTCGGCCAACCAGTGCGTCATTTCCAAGGCTTCTTCTTTGTTTTTCCAACCTTGGTTGATGTCTGCACATAACGGTACGTCGGTAATAGAACGAATCGTGTCAATCATCATTTTATCGGTTTCTAAGCCGAGTTTTACTTTCAGTATTTTGAATTGATCTGCCTCGGCTGTCTTTTTTCGTACGATTTCTTCCGTGTCTATACCAATGGTATAAGAAGTTGGCGGAATTAAATCAGGATTCAATCCCCATATTTTATAAAAGGGTTGTCCCATCAGTTTACCTAATAGATCGTGCAGGGCAATATCCACACAAGCTTTTGCCGCGGTATTCTTTTCTTGTACCCGATCAATATATTGTAGGATATCTTCTGTCTCAAAAGGAGAATTAAAGATGGATAAGTCAATCTTGTTCAGAAAGTTAATGACGCTTTCTTGTGATTCGCCCAAATAGGGGGGCATACTGGCTTCGCCATAACCTACAATGCCTTCATACTCTAATTCTGTCAACACCACGGGAGTCGTGGTGCGGCTAAAAGATGCTACCGTAAAGGTGTAGCGCATTTCCAAGGTGAAGGGTTTGAAACGTAGGGTGAATTTACCCATTTTTTTCGTTGTCCAATCTTGCGTGTGTATAGACATAGTTAGGGATTAAGAATTGATGGTTTTAGATAAGGTTTTATTTTTTACTGTAATAGTTGTTTTCTTCTATTTTTTGGATGGCTGGATCGTTGGTACCGATATAACGACGTGCCGCGACGACGGTTCGAGTCTGAAAATCGTCATAGTTTGGCGCATCTTTAAGCATGCTATTGATCCGCACAGTTCCGGCCGCGTGTATGAATTCACCATTGCCAATGTAGAGGGCTACGTGCGTGACCCGTGCTTTGGGATTGCTATTTTTGCCGGCAGCAAAGAACAAAAGGTCTGCTGGTCTTAGATTCTGTAATGCTTTCTGCGAATCGAAATTTCCGTCTGCGTCCAAAATGTCAACCCTATCTCCGTGAAGAACCTGTTGCGATGCATCACGGGGAATAATATACCCATTCATAAAGAAAGAGGTTTTGGTAAAACCGCTGCAATCTACGCCTTTAACGGAGGTTCCACCCCATAAATAAGGTAGTCCCATCATGGATTTCGCACTTTTCAAGATATTATTGGCATTGGCCTGTCGACTATTTAACCATTCGTCGAAACTTATCGCCTGCACCTTTGGCACATAGGCAATTCTCTTGTCCGGATAAGATACCTGATAAAAGCCCTTTTCTTCACCGGCTACGGATAGCATATTGCCGTACACTAAATCTGATATCCGTTGGCTTTTTGCATCAGGTTGTGAATAGGATCGACCAAACTCATCAATATAAATCAATTTTTTACTGTTTTTCCAGGTATCAAGGTCTCTTTTGTCCATTGCCACCAAGGAGGATGTGGGTACCCATGCAATGTAACCTTCTGGGGTACGCACACGGTAATCACCACTGGCTTTTTGCAAAATGTCCACTTGCGTTCCCAATAAGAGTTGTGTGGCCATTTCTGCCGCATGGCTGGGGCTTGTCCGCAGGTTGGCTACCGATAGATTGATGATTCCGTATGGCTTGTCGCCCACCGATTCGTCGGGTAGTAATTTGACGTCAATTTTTCCATTGATATGGATCAGTTCTGCTTGTAGATTTTGTGCGGCTTGTTTCTCTGTCGTTTGTACGATGTAGGAATTTGAGGTGACGTCTGCGTTCGCTATTTCAACTAATTTCGTGCGTTTGTCAGGGGCGTATGCCTGCTTTGTGGCGTCGACGATTTGTTTTACTTGAAAATAAACAGCCGAATCGACTTGCGCATGCGCGAGATGGAAAGTTGCGAATAAAAGGGCTATACAAGCGGTTTTTTTCATGTGATTAGTTATCATTATTTAGCATTCGAAGAAATTGATACGTCAAATATAATAAAAAAGTGTAATAATGCGTGTTTTGTTTTGTTTCTTTTACAATTGCGTATAAATATGCATATTGGAGTTTTATTTCTGTATTTTCTATCGCTACATACTTTTTTGTAATATTGTATTCATTAAAATTCATATAGGAATGAGTTCGAGAAGAAAGTTTATTCAGCAATCGTTAGTTGGTGCTGTGTCGCTAGGCGCATTTTCAGAGATGGTTTCTGCCAAATCCATTTCCAAGGTGACCAAACCCATCGTTATTTCCACATGGGATTTTGGTGTGGCAGCTAATCAGGTAGCTTGGGAAGTGTTGAAACAGAATGGTAGGGCGCTGGACGCCGTAGAGCAGGGTGTAAAGGTGGCAGAAGCTGATTTATCAAATCCCACGGTGGGGAAGGGCGGTTATCCTGATCGCGACGGACATGTTACGCTAGACGCTTGTATTATGGATGAGTTGGGCAATTGCGGTTCGGTGGCTGCCCTAGAACACATCGCGCATCCCATCTCGGTAGCAAGGTTGGTGATGGAGAAAACGCCACACGTGATGTTGGTGGGAGAGGGAGCTTTACAGTTTGCATTGGAACAGGGCTTTGAAAAGGAAAATCTACTTATTCCATCTTCCGAAAAAGCCTGGCAGGAATGGCTAAAGGAAAAAAAATATAAGCCCATCATCAATATTGAGAACAAGTCCTTTAATACCGAGCGTTTACCCGGAAACCAATATAACCACGATACCATCGGCATGTTGGCGCTAGATGCCCACGGCAACCTATCGGGCGCCTGCACCACCAGTGGCATGGCGTTTAAGATGCGGGGTAGGGTGGGCGATAGCCCTATTATCGGTGCGGGATTGTACGTGGACAACGAAATTGGGGGTGCGACATCCACTGGTGTTGGGGAAGAGGTGATACGTACAGTTGGCAGTTTTCTGGTGGTGGAATTAATGAGGCAGGGTTATTCGCCAGAAGACGCCTGTCGCGAAGCAGTGGAACGCATCATCAAGAAAAAGCCTGAAACGGCAAAGGAAATCCAAGTAGGTTTCCTCGCCCTTAACAAAAAAGGTGAATACGGCTCTTATGCTTTACAAAGTGGATTTACGTATGCCGTGTGTAGCCAGCAAAAACAAGACTTGATTATTAAAGGCGAGCATGTTTTTTAGAAAATTTCCTTTTGACTGTATTGTATAGATAATTAATACAGAACCCGTTGTGCATTATGTGCATTTCTTTGTCATTCCGACGAAGGAGGAATCTATATAGATGTCTCGCAAGCTCGACAACTTGTCTCGACTTTGGCGAGATGACAAATAACGCGTGTGGCAATGTTACCAGCTCTTTTTGTCATTACGATAGGAGGAAGGGCTCATCGAAGATAATCTAATGAGCATACATGAACAGATGCTTGACTGTCAGGTAGGCTTCCTATTCCCGAAAGTTTTCGGGACAGGCTGTGAGCATGACAATAGAGCGGTTTTTATTTGACAATGCACAACGGGTTACAGAATTTGGTTGCACAGGGTAGACCCTTTTCACGAGCATGGGAAGATGTTTCTCTTTTTCCACGTCGCCTTAAGTAGATTCGTCTTTTGTATTATACTCGTTAAATATGTCGGTAAATAATTCTTTTTCCCGATCTCCAATTGTTTGGTCGAATAATAGTGTTATTTCGTAATCGATCAGCCTACCGCTAATGGAGGAAGCAATATTGTTTATATGTTCCTTAAATGCTTCCTTGGGATCCGTTGCCCTGCTGTCTGAGCTTTTTTGGGTAGAAATCGTTGCACTGTCTGCAGACTGCTCTTTTAATGACCAATATAATTTTTTGTATGTCGACCGAAAAAAGGAAGTGGCGTCGATATCAATCATGTTTTTCATACTTTTTTCTTTTTATCATATTGCTATATATAGAACCGCTACTCCCGAATATAGTTTTAAAGAAGATGAATTAAGTCTATATTCTTAACACGTATATACGCGTATCGTTGGAGAAAATACCCATTTTGCTTCTTTTTGCAACGATAGAAAACGTCAACCGTTCTTCCACAAAGGAACGTCCTCTTTCCGACCGTTGTCAGCATGAACGACTTAGTGGCAGGGACATTTTTAGCGTACAAGAACATAATTAAACATACCCGTTGTGCATTATAAGCGCTATTTTGTCATCCTGAACGTAGTGAAGGATCTAAAAATCATATCTTAACAAGATTTTAGATGCTTCGGCAAGCCTCAGCATGAACAATAGAGGCACTTCTGTATCAAAATGCACAACGGGTTAAACATACATTAATGCTATGAAAAAAATTACTATGTGGTGTTTGACTATACTGGGTATGGTCGCACTGTTGCCCGCCGGCTTATCCGCACAAGAAGGTGAGATGGATCAAAAGTTTGTTGATATGGCCATCAATTCGAATCGATTTGAGATCGCAATAGGGGGTCAAGCGACAAAAAAATCTTCGAACATAGCCATTAAACAATTTGCCGAAATGTTGGTAGAAGATCACACAAAAGTCTTGAATGAACTGGAAGCAATGGCTTCGGCTAAGAACCTATCTCTTCCTGATCAACTGGAGGAAAATCATTCATCGATTTTGAAATCTTTAGCTGATCTGTCAGGACAAGATTACGATAACGCTTTTAAGGAAATCATAATCAAGGCGCATGAAGAGGCGATTGCACTCTTCGAGTTGGCGTCCAAAGATGATGGCGTGTGGGATAATGAGTTGCGATCATGGGCAAAAGAAAACACGCCCTCTTTAAAAAGCCATTTAGAAAAAGCAAAGACCCTAAAAACAAAGAAGACAGGGGATATGCCGCCAATGCCTTCTATTAAAAGGGATTCTACCGGCATCTTATAAGATGTGAAGAAAAGCTTTGCAATATAAAGAGCTGTCTGAAAAGTCTCGCTTACTTGCCACTCTATGTACTTTGCCCAGGATAGTGTTGCTGATCGATTTGTTCGGGTCCACGTATATGACAATTTATTAGACTTTTCGGACAGTCACTTACTCGCGTTTGACGCCCGTTATGATCGATCATTCCATCCTATGTAAAGCGTTGGTCATAATGCAAGATTTCCACATAACATATGAATTGTGTTTTTCGATATTTTTGCTAACTTGAGTGTTCATTTTCACCGTTAGGCAAAAATAACTATGGATAATTATACCATCCCTCCTCAAGCCCGTATTGGGCATGTCCATCTAAAGGTGTCCGATCTGAATCGTTCGCTTGCCTTCTATCGTGACCTGCTAGGTCTGGAAGTGACTATGATGTACGGAGATCAGGCAGCGTTTCTTTCTGCGGGAGGCTATCATCATCATATAGGACTGAACACTTGGCATAGCAAAGGGCTTCCACAGGCGTCTTCTCGTGCTGTAGGCCTTTATCATTTGGCCATTGTCTATCCAACCCGAAAAGATTTGGCCATGATATTTAAGCGTTTGCGGGATGCGCACTATCCCTTGACCGGAGCAAGTGACCATGGCGTTTCTGAAGCTTTGTATCTGGACGACCCAGATGGCAACGGTGTGGAACTCTACTGGGATCGACCGAAAGATCTATGGCCCGTTAAGGAGGATGGAATGTTAGATATGTTCACGATCGCATTAGACCTATCCGATCTGTTGCAAGAAGCCCGTGATTAACAACAAAACAACTATCATATTTTCCCGATTGGGGCCAAACATTTATTGTATATTGAGCGGATCTCGCTTGGATGTGGCTTAGTCCGAACATTCCTTTGGATGGCTTGCAGACTTTTTGGTTTATGGGGGCGTGATGTCATATGCATTTGAGTATATGCTATTTCTTTAAATCTCGCTTTTTATCGAAGGAGCGCAGGGAATAGCCACGTAATCCAATGATGAACAATTGCTCTAACTGTTTGGCCCTCTTTTTCGAAATCGTTGTTCCGCGTTGCGATTTTCTTGTTCGTTTTTTCTCCCTGTTTTTTGCCTTCATGATGTAATTGTAAGCTAATATAATTATAAACCTGTTTTGGTATGCGGTAGTTCAGGTTTTTTTTAGTACACGTGTTTATACGTCAGTTTTCCATAAAATACCCGAAATACAATTTTGACCAACGATTGTAAACTCCACATGTTCAGCATAAAAGTTGGCAAGGATAATCTTTGTCATTAACAGGACATATATTTAAAATCATATTCAAATGAAAAAGATCTTATATTTTACAGCTATGCTGGTCATTTTGGGAATGGCAGCGTGTGGTAATAGAAGTGATTCGGATAGAGGCATCAATAGGGACACCATTCCAGTGTATCCGGACGATAAAATGATTGATACCATAGGAACAGAAAGAGATAGTATAGACAGTATCATACCTCCGACTTCTGGTCCAACGACGCCGACGCAATAGACTTTTTCTTCTATACCAACATATGCGGAGTACCTGATAACAGGTACTCCATCTTATGTTTATATATTACGTGGCGACGTTGCTGGCCAACCTGTTGCTTTCTGAGCTATGGTGGACACAGCTTATGGCCGCGCTTGTCAATCTAACAGGTATATTTTTGGTATGGCGTTTAGGAAAACGTACGGATCTCGCTAATCCTATAGGCTATCTGCACCGCTATGCAAGATTAGCCATTGTGTTCGGGCATCTTACGGCTATAGCGTTCATTGTGGTGGGTTATCTCCCTATAGCGCGCGTATGGAGCTTGGTCGCAGCTATAGGATTATTGCAGGGCTTGTCATTAAGAGCTTTTAGGGACATGTTGCTTCACGATATCCAGAAACAATATGACCTGGCAGGCCATGACACTTGGATGAGGCGCTTTGATCTGAAGCAAATGTTAGGTACAGCTGATAAGCTTATCCGAATATGTTGCATTTTGCTGGTCGGACAAGCCCTTATCAATGGGCTGCACGTAACGAGAGAAACGACAACCTTATTTGATAAGCTTTTTAACAGCCCGCACAAAATAAGTAATATTTCTTTTTCTTATGGAGATCTGTTACTCGCACTTCTTGTTATAAGTGTGGCCAATTGGATGCAGAAAAACTTGAAAAGGTTTTTGGATAACTCCGAGACGTCAGAAAAACATATGCAAAAATTGCCGTTGTTTCCACTTTTCAGATTGTTTATTATTGTCGTAGGTTTCCTTATCGGCATCAGTATCCTCGGATTGGGTATGGACAAATTGACCGTGATTATAGGTGCGTTGAGTGTCGGGATTGGTTTAGGTCTTCAAAATATCATCAACAATTTTGTTTCGGGTGTTATATTGGTTTTTGAAAAGCCTTTTAAAATAGGAGATTATGTGGAACTGGCCGATAAAAAGGGACAAGTGATGCAGATTGGGATTCGCTCCAGCACCTTGCTTACGGACCAAGGTGCCCGTGTCATTATTCCAAATGGTGATTTTTTGTCGGGAAGGCTGGTTAATTGGACTTTTTCAGATTCGGATATTCGGCTCAATATGCAACTCCAGGTGGAGAAATCCATACAATTGCCCGAATGGAAAGAATGGCTACAGGAGAAGATAAGTACTTTTAAGGAAGTGGATAATACCATTCCGATTAAAATATGGACACAGGACATCACGGCAGAAAATTATCAAATATCCATACAAGTAGGTATACGTCACGTGCAATTGATTGAGAAATTCAGAAGCCGATTTTTGGAGACCATGCAACAGGAAATGGATGACAGACAAGTGAAGATCGCTTCTATGTGATTCACTTTTCCCCCAATTCATCCCTTGTCATTTTTAACTTTACCGTTACCATCGAAGAAAAAACTATATTTAGTCATGTGAATGCTGATGAAGCTAAAGCTAAAGATCAAATATAAGATTAACCTCCTAAGGCAGATGGCTTTTAAAAATTGTAGCGTTTGCACAGAGTAAAGTTAGTTTCATCTTGTGAGGTGCAGCTCGGATATGTTGCGCTTCTTGTAATGTAAATGCCAAGTGCGGAGGAGTATCCAAACCAGAAAAATAAACTGTATGCCGGCATCAACTAAGTAAATGGTCGAAATGGTGTCGTTTCCCACATAAATAATATCGATTGCCATAAAACTAAGAACCGTCATGCCAGCGAGTAACGCATGAAATCTTATGATTAGAAATATGCCTATAGAAATAGTGAGAAGCCCGACCATATCTACCAACCATAGATCATGCTTGTAGCCGGTGACAAAAATAAAACTGTCCATATGCATTATGGGCCAAATCCCGGTTAGTAGATAATAATAGCCGAGTATTTTATTGCCTTTTTCGCTAGGAAGTGCCATTATATTTCTAATTTTTTGCGTTGAGTGCTGTCCAATAGCTCAGTTGTAACCAAAAAATCCTTCATGTTTTCCTTGAAAGTACTTTCAGGAATGCCATCCCAGTTTTTGAGTAGTAGCGCCAAGTCTTGTGAAATATCCTTATTGTACTTTAATATGCCCGGCGCGTGATATTGGATGGTCAATCGAAGAAAGCGTATTTCCGGTTCTCCGGGACGTTGCTTTATGGCCTTTTCCATCAGCTTTTTTCCTTTCTTAAAACTGTTCAACTTGTGTAATGGATCGGTGAGGTATTTAGCCCAAAGCATATGATAAGCACCTTGATAAGCCATTTCTAAAGGTGAGGAGCTCTCAGATGCTTCGATATATTTTATCTGCGCCTCACAGATTTCCGCCTCTTTTGTAGCCAAGGGATAATTGTGGCGGAGGTGTTCTACGCTGGATTGCATGTCTATGCTGTTGGTAAAAAGCAGACAGAAACTATAAAAAAGAGCGGTATGCATAAGGCTTTTTGTTAAAAATCTACAATAAACATGTTAAATAAACTGGCGGAGGGCTTTTATCTTCAATTCTACAATAGAAACTCTTCTGTCTTGCCATAAGATGAAATGGATAACTTTTGCAATGTCTTCTGCTTTCAACATCTCCAACTTTTCTGCTAATTGGCGTTGCTCTTCGGGCGAGGGCGATTGCATATCCGTTCCTACGGCCCCGGGCTCAATCAGGGATACGCGTATGTTATGCGGATTAAGTTCTTTTCGTAAAGATTCTGTGAATCCTTGTATGCCCGACTTGGTGGCTACATAGCCCGTGCTTTTTCCTTCCCGCCCATCAGCGCTCATGGATCCGACATTGATGATGTCGCCTGTGATATTTGCTTTCACCATTTGTTCGGCGAAAAAACCGGATAATAGGAGATAAGCATCGAGATTGGTTTTTGTCATATACTGAAGACTGTCAGCATCTGCCCCGCATACACCGCCAAAACCTATTCCCGCATTGTTGATGAGAACATGAAAAGGACCGTGTTCAGACCAGATCTTGGGCAATAACGCTTCTAATGCTGTATAATCTGTAAGATCCTGCAGCATATAGCTGATGTATTCTGCTATATTTCGTTGCCTTGCATCCTGCAATAAATCTTCCAATTTGTCGACGTTGCGCCCTATTATGAACACATCATAACCTTTTTCGGCTAGTAGAAGAGTCGTGGCTCGGCCTATTCCGGCAGTTCCGCCTGTGAGGAACACTTTTTGTCGTATCGGCATTTTTACCTCCTTTATCTAATATCTGTCCAGTAGTATCCCTTTCTTGCTATAGAGGTAGTTGCCATTATGGCAAGAAAGGACCTATACTGAGTGTACAGATTTAAGTCTATATCTTAATAATCCTGTTCTTTTTCTGTTATCTTGTCGGGCAATTGAATATTCGCGGTGTCGGCCAGGCCATCGATCAAAGCCTTCCATTGCGGAAACGACGCGCCTATTTTAGCTGTTAATCCTACCATAAAATTGCGAAAGTTGTCTAGCATCGATGTGTTGTCTGTATTGACAACCTCGTTACGTCCGGCATAGTGAAAAAAAAGACGTCTAGCTTGCTGTTCGATAAGAATGGAAGATGTGGCTATACGTTTAAAGAAATGAGCTGTATCCGTATTTTCCTGTATCGGATCGGCACAAGGCCTTAACGTAAGGGTTAAGCGCTTCATTTCATGTTGCTGTTCTTCCAGAATTTCTTCGACTTGCACCCAGTCATATCCTTTGGCCGAGGGTAAACCTGGCCCAGGAATATCGATCCGTATAAAATCGCCTTCTTGAATGGGCCGGTCGAGTTTGTGGCTGGTTTGATCCAAGATAGCAAATACGGCAGACGGTATTTGTGCAATTTGGTGCCAGTTATTTACATCGAAAAGTTTAGCTTTCGCTTCTTCAAAAAACTCGTTTGATTGTATTGGTGAAGAGAAATCTACTGATTTAAAGTAATCCAAGGCCTTGCCTTCCCTCTGCTCTGGAATATGATCTTTCATGGTGATATCATTTTGGTACTACAATTACATTAAGAACAGCTTAAAAGAAGATAAGTTGCCGTATAAAATACCCAAATGAAATAAAAAATACGCGATGGGTTGTGCCAAATGTCTCGCTTGGTCACTAGGTTTTTATTAATTTCGCAATTTTTTCCAAGATAAGTTCGACCGTTTGGCAACGAATGGAGTTGCGTTCGTCGTCGCCTGTAGGTTGTAAAACTGTTGCCAGTCTTTCCAGTTTTTTGTTGTACAGGATAGAAATATAGATCTGTCCGACAGCTTTGTCAACCGTATAGTCTGCATCGGGGTCGGGAGCCGATGCCACGCCGGTAACGGCGACGTGTACGGTGGCTTCCGGGTAAAGCTTTTTCAATCCCAAGCACATGGCGTCAGTGGTTTCTTGGGATTCAGCAGTATGTTCAGCCAGAATCAAAGGATTAACCCCCAATAGATTCATCTTTAGGTTTTCGTCGTACGTCACAATAGCACCTTTAAGAACGGATGCAGCCCACGGTGCGGACGCAATGGTACTGGCGAGGAGACCGGCAGTCATACTTTCTGCACATACTACGGTGACTCCCTTACATTTGAGCGTTTGGTTAAACGCTTCAACTTTTGCTGTTTCAATCATGTTTGCTGTTGGTTTTATTGTCTGAAACAGTATAACAATCAAAACCCCAAAATAGATTTCAAATATGCAACATTTGAAAGTACTGCTTGCATATGTGCTTTTCTATCAGGTATTTATTGCAAAATCATAAGGAAAATACCTAAAATATCATTTATGGCAACGAATCTATCTCCTGCGCTGTTCAGCAATTGGTTACAGGAGTAGTAAGATGAAATCGTTCAATTTAAAAAAACAAATGATGGAAAATTTAGAAAACAACAATTTGGAAGAAGGAAAAATGACAAAGGAGATTGAGGAAAAGACTGCTCAGATCCCCTCAAAAGTATATTTATGTGCATCTTTTGTTGCCATGGCCGCCGCACTTACGTTAAAATGCATGGGGCATAAACATACTGCACTATTTGTGGGGCAATGGGCAACACCTTTTTTACTGTTCGGTATTTATAACAAGATCGTCAAAACGCAGGGGCATGATTAACTAAAGAGGAGGGTTATCTTCTCAATAGTGATCCAAAAATTGTACATGTGCGTTGGTTCACTAGGAGAGGGCCGGTTTTCAAATACTGGCCTTTTTTGCGTTCAAGAATGTATCGATAAGCTGAATAACTTGCCCGTGATGCAATCGGATAATCATACAGAAGTGCTTTGACATTTGGTCAATCCACGATAAACCCTTTTGATAAAAACTTGTTGTAGTTGTATACGTTGTGCTTAATAAAGGAGAAATTTATGTTCGATATAGCGAAAATATTCACAGATGGTGTCCAATGGGAGTTTTTGGTAGAGATTGTTGGGCGAACCATTATTATGTTCATTATCATTTTATTGGTTTTGCGCTTATCCGGGCGTCGTGGCGTACGCCAATTGACCCTGTTTGAGGTGGCTATTATCTTAGGCCTGGGTTCGGCTGCCGGAGATCCTATGTTCCAGGATGACATTCCCGTTTTACATGGGATTGTCGTGATGTTCGTAATCATTGCTGTGTATAAATTGATAACCTGGGCTGCCTCGAAGTCCAGGCGTATCCACCACATATTGGAAGGTAGAGAGATGCTTATTGTGAAAGATGGTATGTTTGAAATCAAACACGAAGGAGACGGTGATTTTTCACATATGGAATTTTTTGCGGAGCTCCGTAATCTTTCCGTAGAACATTTGGGGCAGGTTAGGATAGCTTTATTAGAGACTGATGGATCGATAAGTGTCTTGTATTACCCGGATGAAGAAGTGCGCTACGGCCTGCCGCTTTTTCATCTTTTTGACCAACAAATAACACAAGGGAGAAAGGATAGCCCTCACGCCTGTCAATACTGTGGTTATGTCGTGCCGTACAAACCAGATAAGCACCATGTATGTGAGCGGTGCAAATCACATGATTGGGTAAAAGCAATTTGTACGAAAAGGATAGACTAGGTATTTCCCAATCTATCCCTTTCGTGCCCCTGATTAATGGGGCTTATATACCTGAATTTTCCTCTTTATGGTTTTTCTGATCAAATGAATCTTTGATTTAATCGTGCCTTCTGGCATATCGAATATTTCAGACAATTCCCGGTATTTATAACCGTTGATATGGTGCATAAACAAGTCTTTGTGTTCGGTGGGAAGTTGTTTCAGAACATTCTCGATATCGTGCATAATCAGGTTGCCTTCTACTGTGCTTTTTGTAACCGGCTCCTGGCAACCCATATCCTTTAAGGCGCGTAGCTGCTGGTGCTCATATTGAAACCGTTGTTGACGATGGCGGTAATGGTTGATATAGATGTTTTTCATAATAACATATAACCAAGGAATGATTTTTGGATTGTGAAAGAATTGATTGATATCTTTCAATGCACGGAGGAATGTTTCTTGTACCAAGTCACAAATTTCTTCTTGATCGTCGGTAAATTTGAAGGCTAAATTTTTGAGAACCGAATTGTAATGGCTGAGTTGGAGATTTAATTCTTTGTTTTCCATGATATAATGTTTTAGATGTGTGTTTGCTGTAACAAAAACGATGCACAACTCCTGCGTTAGGCTGTTTTCAGGTATTCCTTGCTACAAATTTGTGTTATGCCACGTTGCAAAAAGAAAAAATACCTTTCCTGAAAGGATTTGTACGTGGACGGCGGTCTCGGCTTTTTGGAAAATCGGATGGATAATTTCGACAAATACTCTTTTTTAGCAGAAAACCGAAATAGTTTGAACCTTAGAGATATTGGACTGTTTAGTTTTTATAAGGAGGTTGCCATGCGAATACGCCTGTTTCTGTTTATTGTGCCTTTGTTTTTACAAGGCTCAGATACATCATTGCCATCTTTTCAGGATGCTCCGCAGGATGAGACGTTGCGCACCATTGTTTTTGTCCGTACAGAAGGACTGTTGTTAATACAACTGTTGCAACAGCATACGAAGGATAAAAAGTTGTTGGGGTTATGCAAACGGATTATCCATTATTACAAAGAAACCCAATCGGATTTGCTCAAGGCATGCAAAGGAAAAGACCTCCAGCTCAGCAAGCAGCAATTTGAATATATACAGAAGAATTTGCAGACACAGCTTTTAGCCAATGATATGCTCAATGATAGCATTTGTATGGTTTATTTTCAAGAGCATATTTCCAAATGTATACAAATGTACAGTTTGATCTTGAAAGAAGGGAAAGGGGACGATATTTCCTATTTCTCTTTTCGGGCGTTGCCCCAATTATTGAATATAAACGAAGAACTCAATAAAAATTGATCGTCAGAGCATATAAATATATGGAGTTTTGCCAATGAAAATAGCTGTTTTTCGTGCATTGCAATTGGGTGATATTTTATGTTCCATCCCCGCAATCCGTGTGGCCAAGAAAAATTTTCCGCACGCGCAGATCTATGTCTTGGGGCTGAAACACATGAAATCCTTGTTGTTGCGCTATCCTTTTGTGGATGCCTTTGTGCATTTTCCCGGTTATCCAGGATTGCCTGAACAGGTTGTCACAGTGAACGAAGTAGAGCTTTTTGTGCAACATATGTGCGAGATGCAGTTTGATCTTTTGATTCAGATGCACGGTAACGGCACCGTGGTGAATGATTTGCTGTATCGTTGCGAAGCTAGCCGTTTGGTCGGATATTGTCCAGATCAGCTAGGAAGTAATGCAGACTGGATGGTATACCCCGATGGAATTCATGAGGTGGCACGACACTTGGCATTGACGAAATACCTGGGATTGAGCGTATCTCCTGAAGACTATGAAATGGATTTCCCCCTCTATGCCGAAGACCGGGAGAACTTCCGTGCATTGAAGGAAAGCTACGGGTTGCATCGTTATGCAGTGGTTCATGTGGGCAGCAGGAGTGCGCTTCGCCAATGGCCATTAAGCCATTTTTTGGTATTGGCCGAACATTTGATGCAACAGGGATTGCAACTGGTGTTGACCGGAACCGAGGAAGAGAGAAGCCGGGTAAACGAAATGCAAAGAATGATCGGCAGAAAGGTGATCAGTCTGGTAAGTAAAACAGGATTGGGAGAGTTGGGCTGTTTGTTGCAGGAGGCGGAGATTCTTGTTTGCAATTGTACGGGGATTTCCCATATGGCCGCGGCCTTGAAAACTAAAAGTATCGTCATCAGTCTGGATGGCGAACCGGAACGGTGGGGCCCGATGAATCATAACCTCCATTATACCTACAACGGTACGCAAGAGCTCAATCTATCTCAAATCCGGCAGGATATGGATCGCCTTTTGCGTATATGAGCTTATCGGTCGAAGCAACAGTTTTCAGCAATGTTTTTATCGCTTCCAATACAGCTTGAGGCGACGGAAGCGTCTCTGCTCGACGAGGATACCCCTCATCTACATAGCGGATGATCTGATTGCTGCTCTTTAATTCGCTCGGATAGTCAAAGTCCCATTGCACATGATAGGCAGACCAGGCACCGTGTTGAGGATTCGTGTTGGCATAAAGGACAGCTACGGGGCGCTCCAGCGCACAGGCAATGTGCATGACACCCGTGTTCACGCTCAATACTACTTGGGCATGCTCCACAAGTGACATTAATTCCTCGAGACTGGTCTTTCCGACAAGGTTGTAAAAACGGGCATCGTCAATATCCTCTATGCATGCACGGAGATAGGGGGTGTCCGTATGGCCTGTGTAAATAATTTTATACCCTCCCTTCTGTAACAACAGTTTGATTAATTGATGGGCATAGTTGGCCGGTATTTGCCTCTTTTCATCCGAAACATCCAAATGCACTAATAAATACTCATTCTGCATGATATTGGGAAAACAACGTATATGGATAGAATCAGACAGACCTAATAACCGTGGTAACCGTCGCACATTCGGTCTGAGGTCCAGGTGTTGCAAGAGTTTGAGATCCCGCTTGATTTGATGTTGGATTTCAAAAAGGGGTTCTGTGTCGGGTATCCAATGGCTGAGCAAGTGATATGGATTTTCCCGGCAATAGGCCGTCCTTAACGGAATATTCGCCAAATAAGCCAACAGGGTGGCAGGGAGGACATTCTGGCTATATACGTTGAAAATAATACAACCGTCAAAACGGAACGACTCCAGCTTTTTTACCAACCGAAGAATGCCAGGGCCATCTGTTTTTTCGCGTCCTTTCATCCAAGGACTATCAAAAATAAGGGCATCGTCTACTGTACCCAGATAAGGTAGGATAGGAGCGGCCGCTGTTGATGTCAATAAGGTTAGGTGGCAATCCGGGACTTTTTCTTTTAATTCGGCCAAGGCCGCATTGCTCATAATGAGATCCCCCATATTGTCCAAACGAATGACCAATAAGCGTTTGCAATCCTTCCAGTTTTCCATTTAGCTTATCTTCTTTAAAAAGATCTGTTCGCTTTTTTGAACGCGATCGATGATCTTACTCGTGGATTGATGCGGTATATAGGGCAAAAATTGTATTTCTATACCTAAGGATTTCAGTAATTCCCTTTCCGGAAAATCTTGATTTTTGTAATCTTCCCCCTTTACGAAAAGATCAGGGAGTATGGCACTAATAAGATCTTTGGGTGTATCATTGTTTTTGTCGCCGAAGGGAACGATGTAATCTACACATTCCAATCCTTTGAGAACTTCCATCCGGTCGGAAAGTGTATTTACCGGGCGGCTTATACCTTTGAGCCGTTGTACACTTGGATCTGTATTGATACCGACAATCAACATATCGCCCAATGAGCGCGCTTGGCGCAGATAGTGTATATGACCGGAATGAAATATGTCAAAACACCCGTTGGTCAACACGATTTTCTTACCCTTTTGGATAGTCGTTGCCAAAGTTCTCGCTTGTGATAGGTTTTCCAATATTTTACCTTGCTGGGCAAGCAATCCGTACAGCAATTCCTGCTGTGTACAAGAAGCGGTTAGCTTCTTTTGAATACCGGTTGAGGCAGCAGTGCACCCTATTTTTATGGCTTCATAGTCAGATGCACCGGCAAGACAGGCCAAGGTGAGCGCCGAAAGAAAAGTGTCTCCTGCACCAGATACATTTTGCGGCTGCGACGCTGTCGGTAAGCTATAATGAAAAGCTGTTTTGTTGCGCCTGTTGCATATAACACCATCCTTGTCGAGTGTGAGCGTAGTCATTTGGGCATGGGAGTGTGCCCAAAGTGCTTCACTCCAGGCCATTGCTTGCTGTACGCGATTTGCAGCCGGCTCTTCCTGGGTCATACGCAGCCCTTCTTGGTAGTTGGGTTTGATGATGTTGGGTGAAAGCTGTTTATACTTTTCATAGTCTTTGGCATCTACGATCAAAATCTTATCATTGGTTTCGCGGAGTTTTTGCAACAACTCTATGACTTGAAAATTGATGCTTCCTTTGTCGTAATCCGATATCAGTACGGCATCACATTTTGGATAAGCTTTTTCGATATCCCGTAAAAGGCCATTTATGACCGTTGGTGTCATATTAACCTTTTGTCCTACATCCACGCGATATATGAGTTGATTTTCGTTACGTAAACGCGTTTTGGTAAGGGTTGGCCCCGTTTCAGCAAAGTGTATGCACAGCGAATGGACTCCTTTTTCTTTCAAAAGGTTAATCGCTGTTTTGGCAGCATCATCTTGTCCCATGACCGTTATAAACGAGGTTTGGGCGCCCAAGTCGTGCAAATTGCTGACGACATTGCCCGCACCACCCAAACACGCATGATGCTTGTTGACATCCAGTATGGGTATGCCTGCTTCAGGTGCTACCCGACGGCATACTCCGTCTAAATATACGTCCAATATAAAGTCGCCTATGACTAAGATTTTTTGGTGTTCAAATTTTGCTACTATTTCACTTATCTGCGTTTTCATGGTATGTTGTTATATGTTTATATGACTGCGTGATGGTATTCACGATCTCGAAAAAATTGTTATGTATATAATCTGGCCGATATAAGGATTCTCTAGCTTGGGGCAACATTCGTTCCACACCACTTCGGTCTAATAGAATCGTTCGGCAGCCTGCAGCGTTGCCCGCCCCTACATCGGCCAGGATATCGCCGATCATCCAGGATTGCGACAGGTTTATGCGATGCGTTTTCGCCGCTTTCAATAACATTCCGGGAAGTGGCTTCCGGCAATCACAGGTCGTTTTTCCATGAAGTGCATCATGCGGGCAGTAGTAAAAAGCCGTAACACTAATCCCTTCTGCTTGTAGACGAGCCATGATATAATCTATCGCGTGTTCCAGTTCCTTTTGTCTGAATTTTTTTTGAGCGATTCCGGATTGGTTGCTCACCACAATGAGTTTATACCCCAACTTGTTGAAACATTTTAAGGTAGAGAAAACATCTTCATAGAACCGTATATGGCGGACGTCGACATTGTACGGAACATCGTGTATAAGTGTCCCGTCCTTATCTAGAAAAATACACTTATCCATATCCGTTAGGCAATGAGTTTGCTCAGTTTGGAAACTTGCTTTTGGGGCATGTCTCTGACCATTTGGTTTTCAACCAGTCCACAAAGTTGATGGATGATGTGCAGATGTACCTCTTGGATACGGGCCGTGTCGAGGGAAGGGACTACGATATTCATGTCTGCGTATTGCAACGCTTTTCCACCCTTTTTACCTAAAATATTCACAGTCGTGATTCCCTGCTCGTTGGCTTGTTGCAATGCATGGAGGATATTGGGCGAATTGCCACTCGTGCTGAGACAGATCAGCATATCGCCGGGCTGCCCGATGGACTGCACTTGCCGTTGGAAGACATAATCATATCCAAAGTCGTTTGCCCACGCCGTCAGCACTGCTGTGTCTGAATTAAGCGAAATGACAGGGTAGCCCGGGCGTTCGGCGATTTCGAATCGCCCGACAAGTTCAGCAACGAAATGTTGGCTCTCTGCCGCGCTTCCGCCATTGCCACAAATCATGATTTTACCGCCAGATTGTAACACTTGGCACATTTGATCGCCCACGTTGATAATGTGTTTCGGCAAGATATTAGCCGATTTCATAAATGTATCCGATGCCTGACGGAAATATTGGGCAAGCTCTTGCAGGTTTTTCTTATTGCGATTTGATTGCAACACTTGCACATATAGGCGATGTATTTGTTCACTTACTTTTTGCCATGTAAAGTTGGATTGTACGTGTTTTATGGCTTTTCTAGACATGGACTTCAGTTTTTGTTTGTCCGCTAACAGCAATTTGATACTGTTGGCCACGCGGTTTGGATGGTGTGGCGGAACGAGCAGCCCTGTGTCATAGTGACGCACGGTAAACGGAATGCCTCCAACTTCGGCACCGATGACGGGGGTTCCGCAGGCCATGGCTTCCAAGGGTGTAATGCCAAACGGTTCATACCAGGGCGTGGTGATGAAGATATCCGATGCACTATAAAAATATTTGAGCGTTTCCCGTCCTTGGTGGCCGACAAATATCACCTTATCTTGAATAGCATAGTCCATGCAAAGCTGATGCAGGCGTTTCATTTCCGAGTCGCGGCGCAGGTCGGCCAAATTGCCACCTACAACCAACAATCGGAGGTCGTTATGTTCTTCGTGTAGGAGAGCAAAGCCTTCTATAACATTGTCTATGCCTTTACGTGGAACAATTCTTCCCAATTGTAAAATATAGCGATATTCCGGACAAAGCCCTAATACTTGCAGAGCATGCGTTTTTTCTATGGGATAAAAATCCTTTGGATTGTAACCGCATGGGATGATTTCAATTTTATCTTGGGGTGTTTGGTAATAGGCAAGCAGGTCTTTCATGTCGTTCGGACATTCTGCAATGACTTTTTCGGCCTGCCGGATGATTTCCTGTTCGATCTTTTCCCGTTGTTGAGGAAATTTGTCTGCGGTTCCCTGGTGGAAGCGTCGCACCGCGCCTAATGCATGGAATGTAATGACGAATGGTATCCCAAGTTTCATTTTGATATCCATGGCTACCATTCCCGATAGCCAAAAATGGGCATGTACCAATTCATACTTCACCTGTTCTGCTTCGATAAAGCGGATGACGTGTGCACTAAACGTTTCCATGTAAACAAAGAGCTCCTCTTTGGGGATAGGATGGTCAGGACCCGCCCCAATGTGAATAACACGTACATTTTCTTGGAAATCAACTATTTCAGCTATGTCTCCTGATTCACGGCGCGTGAAAATATCAACCATGTAGCCCATGTTAGCCAAGGAATAGGCTACCTCGGCAACATATACGTTTTGTCCACCGCTATCCACCTCGCCTAAGGTGGCCAAGGGTGAGGCATGATCGCTTATGAAGGCTATTCTTGTTTTCATAGTTGTACTGTTTTAGTGGCGGTTTTCTGAATAAACAGCTTTTTCCATGTTGCTGTAAACCGATTTATATCAAATAGTTCTTTAGCGCATTGACTTGAAGCCTGGCTCATCCCGTACGCAACGGAGGGCACATCCAGCAACAACTGCATTTTTGCAATAAGGTATTCAATGTCTGTATGGATAAATCCCGATTTTTCGTTTTTAATAACGGAAGCCAGTTCAGTGGTCGCCAATCCCACAACGGGCAACCCGATCATCATTGCTTCACATACTGATAGGCCCAAGCTTGTATAGCGAATGGGATTGAAAAAGAACCGATATTGCTTCATAAACTCGGGTAGCTGCGGATGCAACACTTCGCCAATGCCAAATGCGCTTGCGCCCATTCCAACAAGATCCAAAGGAATCTTGTCTTTCACTTTTTTGAAAATATCATACCCCAACATCCTTCCGCGAGAAGGGAGATTGTTGATCACGACAATCCCCTTTTTCAGCGTACCGGTATACGAATGGGAAGGAACGCTTACCCCGTGGGTGATCACCCTTACATCCGGAAGGTCGGTTTTCCACATGAGATCATTGAAATGTGTCACATGGACTAACGTGATTGTCGGATCTTTGACGGGATGCTCTGTATCCGTCGGGTGTCCCCATGGTGGATCGTGTTCGAGATAGATGCGCGGCAACTGACGTTGCTCTTCGGACAGAATATTGTATTGATCCGAAAAATAATTTTCATCGTTCTGAAAGAGCACTATATCAAATTCAATATTCCGAACCTCCTGCATCGGTATTTCGATTACACTAGGACCATAAGGGTAAGTCGTTCCTCTTCCACAATAGCGTTCACTGCGTTTTTCGTCAAAAGGAAGGTAGATAATATAATCTCCTAGGGAAAGATAGTACAGATATGATCCGTGTATGTTCCATGTGAAGATGCGGGGTCTATAATTTTCGCTTAGCATTACCTACTCCTTTCTGGGGTTTTCTAAATAGTTTGTGATGGATCAGTACGCATAGGGTCGGTCCCCGGTTGCACATTTGGTTCCCGGTCTAGGTTGTCGTCCTCTTCATCCATGCCATCGTCGTAGATGATGTCTTCATCCTCATCAATATCTATCTCGTCGAGATCCGGTGTAGGGTTTTCCAATGGATCGATCTCCGGCATGTCATCGGGTTCATTTTCGTCGATTTCGTCTATTTCGGGACTTTCTCGCTCCAAAGGATCGACGTCAGGTTGTTCAGGAGGAAGATTTTCCACGCGGTCTGGATCAGGTGGTGTTTGTGGCATACCTTCCGTGTCTGGCGCAACGGACTCGTCATTTTCGTAGTCATTGGGATCAATAGAATCGTTCAAAGGCATCATCATTGCTATCATCAGACCTGGTCTATTGATAGCATCATCACGTTCTGTTTTCATATTACTTATTTTTTTAAGTGCTTAATGAACGGCTGGTTCAAACATTTGGTTGCTGGATTAAATACGGGATTGAAAAAAATAAATACGAAAGGATTCGGGATAAGAACCAAATGCCTCAAAAAACGTTATAACAAAAAGGACAACGAATGACACTACACGTAATACGAAAAAATATTTATTTCAAACCTGATTCAAAAAGGGTTTTGGCTCGCCATTTCAATTTGGCACCGGAGCGTACCGCTAAGATAATTTCACGTATACTTCAATCGACGAAACAACAGAAAACCGACATGCTTAACCAGTTATTGCGCAACTTTTCCAAGCGTCATCGGAGCATTGTACGGATATGGGAAAAGAACTTTTCGCGCACATTGAGCCTTTTGGCCGATCCTGCACTCATTAAAAATGCCTATACTTATCAGGAAAAATTACTGATAGGAGCGTATTTTACCATGGAGTATTCGGTAGAGGCGGCGGCATTCTTTAATCCATCCATTGTAGAATCGCCCGATCAGACCCAATTGAACGAAGGCGAAAAGCGGGTCATCCTTAGTTTCCGTGCTACAGGCGAAGGCCACGTTTCCTCTCTTGTATTTCGGTCAGCTGTCATTGACCAGAACATGGACATGCGCCTAGACGAAGCGGGAGAACTGCTCGAAAAGCCAAAAACCTTCAAGAATTACCAATATCAAAAAGAGGATTTTATCGAGAAGCTTTTACAAATACACGATCCCAAAGAAGAGATGCTTGTCATTCTCTCTTCCAAGATGGGCGACACCTTTACTTATGAAGAATTGCGGCGTTATGTGCGGGAAATCAAACAAGAAAATAAACTTGACGTTGAAGATATGATCTTGATGGACCACGTTATGTGGCTGGCCTCATCCCATTATGAGATTACGTTTTCATTAGATACCTCGCTGTCCGAACGGGTGATATTTCCCATTGCCGACACTGAGAAAAATGGCATTGAGGATGCTCGTTTTGTGAAATTTGTGAGCGATAAGGATAAGACCACTTATTACGCTACCTACACAGCCTATGATGGACTTACGATTTTGCCTAAGCTGTTATCCACTAAAGATTTTATCCATTTCAAGATACAGCCTATCAATGGCAAAATTGCCAATAAGGGCGCTGCGCTTTTCCCTCGCCAGGTTCAAGGTAAGTATGCCTTGTTATGTCGGGTAGACGGAGAGAGCAATTACATTGCTTTTTCGGAAGATCTCATTAATTGGCATCAAGAGGTAGCCTTGTTGTGTGAGCCGGAATTGCCATGGGAATACGTGCAGTTGGGCAATTGTGGATCGCCCATCGAAACCAGCGAAGGCTGGTTGGTACTCACGCATGGCGTAGGTCCCATGCGGGAGTATACTATTAGTGCGCTTTTGTTGGATTTGGATGACCCGACAAAGATTATCGGGAAGTTGCAACACCCGCTTTTATTCCCGAATGCAGAAGAGCGCGAGGGCTATGTTCCCAATGTGGTTTATTCCTGTGGGCAAATCGTGCATAACGGCTATCTTGTGATACCGTATGCCATGTCTGACTATGCTTCCACCTATGCAGTGGTGTACTTGGATGACCTGCTGGCGACGTTAACAGGCCGGTAGATTAATCAAATGCAGTACATAGATATAAGTAAGCTGTCCAAAAACTAATGGTACTCTCTGCTCCTTGGTTTTCATTGGTGCCATCTCTGTCTAAGCCATCTGAACAGCCTTTGCTTATAGGATCGTAAAGTTGCAAGTTCAGGTCGTTTCTCCCAAAGAACCATTGAAAAGTGTGAATCATCCGTTTTTTATATTGCGCATCGCCCGTCATAAAATACAGTTGCTTGTATAATAGTAATGTGGAAGGAACTTCGATAGGCTGTTGACCGAATTTACTTTTGTTGCCTTGGTAAGGGAACCAACCCGTGTTGCCGACAGTGGAAAGATAGCCATTTGAAAAGACGACCTTGTCCAGAAACAATGCCGAGGTCATACCTATGTGGCGGAATGTATCGTTACCAATAGTTGAGTATACCCGTAGTAAACTCAGCGGTATCACTGCATTATCGTAGCTAATGATTTTTTCAAACCATTGCCAATCTGAGGCAATGCTTTCAATGAACTCTTCATGTAGAAAGGATGATAGTGCGGAGATATGGTGCAAAATGTCGGGCTCTGCAACACCCTGCTCTTCGTAATAATGGAGAAGTCCAAGCAGGCAATAGGCAACTGCCCGGTTGGATCGGAGTTGCTGGCTGTTTGGCAAGGCTTTGAGAAACATTTCCTGTGCTAGCGGTGCAAATTCGCTGTGAGGATGTGTTTTTAAAAAGAATCCCAATGCCCAGATGGTCCGGCCGTAGCTATCTTCCGAACCGACCTCGTCCAGGAAAGAATTATCAAAAGAAAGAAAATTACGGAACTGGCCGTTTTCCAATTGCATGTAGAACAGATACGCCAAATAGGTGTTCATTAATTCGCGCAACGCGGGATCGGGTTTTACATGATAAGCCATGGCTACGAGGATAAGCGCACGTGCATTGTCATCTACACAATATCCATGGTGATAGTTTGGTACCGTATATTTGGCATGTTGCAAGATACCCACCTTATTTGTCAAACGGTGAATATGGGAAAGATCGAGCTTCGGGAGCGAGGGGATATGTGCTTTTAGCGTGTTCCAATCAAACGGAAGCCTCTCCGAGATAGAGAAAGTTAAATGCTTATTTTCTGGCATGACTTATAGCGTATGGTGTTCAATACGATAACTTCTTCTGTGCTGGTGTGAGCATGGCCGTCAATTTCTCCGGAATTTCCAGAAAATTGACGTTTGCCAAGCGCTTTTTTTGCTTTCCCACGATCTGTTGCAACAAGGCCATTTGGGTGTTGCCAATGTTGGGCCAACTCATTTTTCGACCATAATTGGCGGCATTTTTCCGATAGAAACGTAATAGTTCGGGGTTGTCCAATAGCCGGTTGATTAGTTGTGAAAGCCCTTTTACGTCTCTAAAATCGAATAACAACCCTCGTTTATTAGCCAATAGGTCCTTGGCATACCAATAGGGGGTGGAAAGCACCGCTGCACCGGCACCTAGGGCAAACGATAGGGTGCCACTGCTGATTTGGTTCTCTTGTGGATAGGGAGTGACATAGATATCACATGCGCTCAAGTACTGCACCAATAGTTTTTCAGAAGCAAAGCAATTGATAAATTCAACTTTATGCGATATACCTAAATCCGTTGCCTTTTGCTGTAGTTGTTGCCGGTAGGATTCACCGGATACTTTTAGGATATTAGGGTGTGTTGTGCCTAAGATGATGTAACGGAAATTTTCGTTTTCTACGTTGGCGACGGCTTCAATAGCCGTTTCAAATCCCTTATTTGGCCCTAGAAAACCGAAGCTTAACATCACTTTTTTGTCGGCAAGACCGAGAGCCTGCTTTGCACGCTCTTGCTGGTAATCAAATGTGGGTACGCCATGGGGTATATGTACAATTTTCTCCGGTGGAATTAGATACAGTTGCTTCAGCATCTCGATGGCATATTCGGTCATGACAGTTATGTTTTGGCTTAACTGCGCTAACTGTTGCAATACTTTCTTTTCTTCTGTACTCGGATCTTTTAATACCGTGTGGAAATTACAGACTATCGGGACGTTCAACAGCTCGGCCAAACGTAGGATATAATTGCCTGCCTCGCCACCAAAGATGCCATATTCGTGCTGGATGATGCATACGTCAAAGGTGCTGTTGATGAATCGGGCCGTTTGTAAATAACTATCCAATTGATCTCGATCCACTACCCATGCCACCTCGGGAGGGAAACCATCCTCGCTTCCATCCGAAATGCTAATAATGGAAGGAGAACTGGCTGCAACTTGAAGCAGCGCTTTGTACGAGTCGTGTGTGAATGTGGCGATACCACATTTTCTAGGAGGGTATGTTCCGATAATGGCTATTTTCATTGTTTATGATTTATGTGTGATAAGACTTGACTTTCTTATGGAGAATAACAGATAAATCATGGTTTAGGTTGACGGTAGCACACCGCCAACAACGAAATTCCGTATTAAAACGTGTGATTCCGTATAAATAGCATCCTGCAATGCTTGTCTTTTTCAAATCAAGCATTGTAGGCCATGTCCCTGCTTACCTAATGGAGCATAGAGGGCGGAAAGTCTGAGACCACAGGGAAATAGAGGGTAAATTCCGTGCCTTCATTTTCCACAGACTTCACTTCTATGCTACCACCTAATCTTTCCATAATTCTTTTGACGAGAGACAGCCCGACTCCCGATCCATGAAATGTACAGGCATTGGGTGCTCGGGTGAACATGTCAAAGATGTGCGGCAATGTATCCTTAGGGATACCGATGCCATTATCCTTGATGCAATAGGACACTTCGGTTGGGCTAATGTCGCTTTTTATCCATACTTCGGGTTTGCTTTGCGCACTGGAATATTTCACGGCATTTCCGATGAGGTTAAGAAAAATTTGGTACAACGCACTTTTTTCGCCCCACAGTGGATACAATTTTCCGAAATGGAAGGTACAGCCCTCCGATTTATACAGCAAGGTCGCATCCTGCGAAATTTTACGGATGGTGTACGACATTGGGATAGGATCTTTGGTAATCGCGGTGGTTTTGCTTTGGCTTAACGTTACGATATTGTTAATGATGCCTTCGATGTTGGAGATGCTCCCTTTAAGGTTGCTGTAGCATTCCAAACGTTTGTCAGCCGGGAGCAGGTGATTGGTCTTCGATAAGAATTGAATGCCCATTTTAAGTACTGATAGCGGATTTTTCAGATCATGCGAGATACTGAAAGTAAATAATTCGAGCTCGTTGTTCATCAAGAGGAGTTCTTCATTTAGTAATTGCTTCTCCTTGGTCTTGTTCAAAATGGATTCGTTGACAACTCGTTCCAAACTTTTGACGAAAAAGAGATCGTCATCGTCCCAACGGTCTGCAGAATCATAGATTGTTTTTTCCCATGTTTTCACAGTTGCGGTTTTTATTTCCGCCAAGTCGATATCGGCTTCCATTTGCACTTCCGTCGTGATCTTTTCATTGCGAAACCATACGATATAATAATCTTTGTCCTGACCGATCGTGTAGGACAGAATTCCGGCAATGGGTAATTTTCCTTTTATTTTGGCCCCGTGGCTCAATCTGAAATTGTAATCCTTGAAAATAGTTTTTGTGGTAAGCTTTTTCAAAAGTTCAATAATCTCGTAAAACTGCTCCGGGTCCGGACATTTACCCTGACAGAAAACATCCCCTTGGTTATAAATAGCCACACCATCGGCCTTGCACATGTCTTGAAGCAGTTCCATATTTTGTACCATGACGCAGTTGACGGTTTTGGCACGGAGGAGTTGCTCTTTCAATTGCGCTTCTACTTTTAGCACCTCCTGGTTGCGGTCCAAGAGCCCTTGTTTTACCGTGTTTTCAAATTTGCTCATGGCATTTTGGACAATGAAAGTACAAAGCTTTCTTGTCTGGAGATCCACATCCTTTTCGGTACGATTGTGCGCACAGACCATTCCCCAAAAATGGCCATCAAGATATAGCGGAAAAAATAATGCAGATTGGATACCAAGTTTGGTTAGGTAAACTTGATGAAGCAAAGGGGGAGGGGCCAATTGGCTACACGATACATCAACAGACTGTATGCTGTAAAACTTTTGATGGACATGGTGAAAGGAAGGCACATAGCGATAGGATAAGCTATCATAATATAGGAGGAGGTCTTCGGATAAGAAATCCCGTGAAAATTCCTTTCCTTCAACAAAGGGCTGTACATTGGAGGTTTCCCCCGCGATTACTTTGCTTTGTCCCGTCTCATGCACCTGCAAGACAAACACCTGGTCAAAACGTAATTGTCGGTTTATCGCCCGGCATACATAAGACCAATTGTTGTCGTACGATCTATCGAACAAAAAACCCAGATCGTTCAGTTGATAAGCCGGAATGTGCAGTTGATGCTGTTCTTCCCATTCAATATACATCAAGGATTCGTGCATACTGCATTTAAAATAGTAGTCGGTGCCGTCTATCCGTTTGGAGACAACTTGTCTGGGGATTTTGTGATGTTGTAAATCGATTAAGATCTGGATGATGTCATCATGACCATCCGGTAACAAACGCGTGAGAAAAGTTTGCAACGGCTGGCCTAATATTTCGGTAGCCGGTATGCCAGCGATGGCAACAGCCGACTCACATATTCCCAAAATAGTTAAATGAATGTCTGTAATAAGCAGACAGCCAAATTCCTGCAAATAAGACGTGCTTACTGGGTTAGAGTTTTTCATAGTATGTCGAGTTCGCGTAGTTGGATCTCCATACGGTAAACGTTATTGTTGTTTTTTTATTACTTCACTAACCCAGTGGTGTCTTTTTTTGCTGTTTTTCGTGCGGTAAAAATGCTATAAAGACCATAAAGAAAAACATCTATGCGCCATTATTTGACTTTAACGATTACATATTGGAGACGGTATGTATTTTTTGCTGAAGCCACATACCATACGCCGTTAACAGTGAACCAATCCATAGGATGTTTGGTTTTTGTCTTATATCAAAAACAGGTATTTAATCGTTGGAAAAAGAGGATTTCCGTATTAATACTTGCTGTTTACATGCCTTGTTTATGTGCACGAGCTCGCTTTGAGCATATTCAGTAGCTTTCGGCGCAACAGCCGGGAATTCGTGGCTAACATACCTTGTTTTTGAACACGCTTTATCCAGCTATCCAAAGCTCCCGCAAGATATGCTGAGAAAATGTGTGGATGGATATAGTGGTTTCGCGTGACAGTACGCGTGTTGCCCAATGCTTCGGCAACCCGATCGGTTGTTGCTATGACAGATTGTTGTCTTTCTTTTGCACTGCCTCCCGTCGGAAACGCACTCAGATATTGAAGTGTGAGGAGGCAGGCATGCCAGGTTCTGAAATTCTTACAGGTGTAGCGGCCATTCATTGCTTGTGTCAGGTAATCGTTGAGGTCTCCAGATTCCAAATGGCAGATATTTCCCTGTTCGTCGTAATATTGAAACAGCCGCTGTCCGGGAATTTCTTTCACTTTTCGGAGCATATTGATAAGAGATTTTTGTTGCAGATAGGTTTGTTGCATAATCCCCTTTTTACCCTTGAAGCGAAAAAATACTTTGCCGGATGAAACATTGTTGAGATGCCTGTTACGCAGGGTAGTCAGCCCGAATGACTGGTTTGTTTTTTCATAATAGGTATTACCCGCCCGTAGGTATGTCTTATTCATGATCGCCAAGGCCAGCGCGCATACTTTTGGTTTGGTATTCTGTTTCTGGCGAAGGTCCTTTTTGAGTTGTTTTTCCAACAGAGGAAGCCGCTTGCCGAAATGATAAAGATTGGTGAATTTGTCTTCTTTTCGAAGTGTGTTCCATAAATCATGGTAACGATATTGTTTTCGCCCCCGATCATCCCTTCCCGTAGCCTGTATGTGTCCGTAAGCCCCGGGACAGATCCATACATTTTTCCAGGCAGGTGGAATCTTTAAAAGCGCAATTCGTTCTAATGTCTTCGGGTTGGATATAATCCTTCCCTTGGTGTCCTTGTAGATAAAGCCATTTCGTCCATTTTCCCGCTTGTAGCCAATATCCGAACACGAAACATATTGAAGCCCTACGTCTTGTAGGGCTTCGGGTTGTATAAGCGGCGTATGCTGACCTGTCATTTGTTAATGATTCCGGATAGCATCTATCAATGCTTTCTTAGACATTTTATGTCTTCCTTTGATGCCGATCTTTTTTGCTTCTGCCAACAACTCTGTTTTTGTTCGTTCATCTAAAGCAGTAGCCTTACCACCTTTTTGGCTGGCATTAGGCGTGTTTGCTATACGTGCTGCTTTTTCTTTACTGTCGCCTTCCCGGCGTAGGGCCTTGTATTTGGCCTCGTCCTTGACGCTGTCTGTTCCTTTCGTTTTCATATTGTGCTTGTTATTTTCTTTGGCCTTCGGCTTTTTGTCTTCATGCGGTACGTTCAAGATAGCTAAAATAAGGTTTCGCATTTGTGCCGGTTCGATTTTTAAGTCTTGTATATTCATGGTATAGCTGTTTTGATGTTCTAAGCAAATTTCAAAAAACAGACCAAAATGCGCTCGGATAATACGGGTTTTGCAACGGGATTATACGCTATTTGCAAATGTTATTTTGCCTGTTTTTCCAATAAATACGTGATCTGGGCAGTGTAAATACCTCCTTTTAAATTCTCTTGAACCTTTTCTGTGGCTTAGTAGTTTTGATGTATAGTACGTTTCATCATTAATAAAAATAAAACTATGGAAACCAAAAAGAAAAAAAACGAAGCAACGGATATGCCGAATGCTCATTTGCACGAGTTATTAGTCGACGAATTGAAAGATATGTTCAATGCTGAACGTCAGTTGCTGAAAGGTTTGAAGACGATGGCCGGAGCGAGCAAAGGCGACGAACTAAAAGAAGCCTTTCAAATCCATTTAGAGCAGACGGAATGGCAAATCGAGCAATTGCGGAAAGTATTCGGAATATTGAATCTGCCGGTTCGTGGCAAAACTTGCAAAGCCATGGAAGGGTTACTAAAGGAAGCCTCGGAAATACAGTCTGATTTTGAAGATAGCGAGGCGCTGGATGCTGCCCTTATAGCGGCCGCGCAGAAAATCGAGCATTACGAAATCGCATCGTATGGTTGTATGGCCACTTATGCAGAGCTGATGGAACATGAGGAGGCCGCTCAGGTCCTGCGGGAGATTCTTGAACAGGAGAAGGCAACTGATGAGCTATTGACAGACATCGCTAAGAAAAGTGCTAATAAGGGTACGGAAGTCGACTAATAAACATAACATGTTTTTCATTGTATATAAAAAAGCCGGGAAACAGTAGGTGTTCTCGGCTTTATGCAATAATCTATCTGCATTATCCTAATATCTATTTATACAGGCGACACCTTCGGCAAGTGATACTCCATTTTCCGATGGTACGACGTGAAGCTTTGTACCATAGCCATGGGCGATAACGGCCAATTGGTTGAGAATATCCTGCGAACTTTCCGGAAAATATTTCACGCTTCGGCTTTCTTGGTCTATCACGCCATGTATTTTTTTACCTTCACCAATGAGGAGGTGCTCCGCACGTTTGTCGATCACGGAGATGGCCACGTTAGCCAATCGGTCCAATCCGAGTTTCTCTGCTTTTGCAATTCCAAACCGCTCCATGATGGCCTGTTTATTGGTTGCTTGGCGGGTGGCTATTATCTCTTTTAGACTTTGCAAGAGATGGGGAGAAGCGACGGGCTTTGCCGAGATGACGATGCTATCCTCTATTAAGAAGGGGTTTTTGCTTACTTTCTTAAACAGCGCAATATTTTCTGCCACACTGGATAAAATGAGTGGCAATGGTTCCTGTTGGAAATAACGCTCGAAAAGAGCAGTGTCAATGATTCTAAAAAAACGGGTGCTGTCGATTTCTTTTTCGTCGGTTATCTCCATATATCCATGAAGACCTGTACCTGCCCCCGAAGCCGGGTGCAAGTGGTTATGTGTCAACTCGTCCCCCAATGCTTCTTCCATGGTGGTTGGGATTTCAGAAGATAATGTTATTTCTTCTACACCGTAATAGTTGCCTTTGAAGAGTTTGACCGTGCTTTTCCCGAACGACAAGATATAATAATAGTCCAATTTAGGAAGAAGATCGATCAACGGAACGATGTAAAAACAGTCATCCAATAAATAAAAGGGTTCGCTACAGCTCGGTAGTGCCAATATCTCAAAATAGCCTTGGCTCGACACGAAAAAGCCTATACAGCCTTCATGCCCTCTAAATAGTTCATTGTCATCCAGTTTTTCTGTGATCGGTTTCAGGAGAGACGACAGTGCAGACAGGTTTGCGTGTCTGGTCTTTATCGCTTTCAGCATATTTTTTAGCTGTAATACGTTGTTGTTTGTCTCGGCTACCTGTTTGTTGACGGGGAGATAGATAGTCAACCGTGTTGCGGTATCCCCTTGCAACAATTCGTCAAATATTGAAGGTGTCAGTGTTTTCATAGCTTTATATCATGTTTTGTTTTGACATATCTCGGTACAGTATTAACGTTTACTCGGTAATAAAGTTCGGCATGCGGGTGGCGAAAGGTATTTATACGGGTAGGAGACTGTTTTAAACACCTGTTTTCTAACCAATCCTCAACTTTTACACGGCAATCTTGTTTTGAAAAGTAAAAGACGGTTATGAAAGAGATTGAAAAACAGGAAGAAAACGTTAAAAACTATCCCAAGCCACCGTTTGAAAAACAAGAGCAACCGGTTCCAGGTGTGACGGATAAGATGAAACCGAGGCCCGATCACGGCGAGGAGTCGTACCAAGGAAGTGGCTTGCTGAACGGGAAAATCGTGTTAATCACCGGTGGCGACTCCGGAATAGGCAAAGCGACCGCCATTGCCATGGCCCGAGAAGGAGCCGACGTTGTGATTTCGTATAAAGACACCGTGGAAGACGAAGACGCCCACGATACTAAATATTGGGTAGAGGCGAGCGGCCAAAAATGCCTGCTCGTACGTGGCGATATTCGTTCGGAAGACCATTGCCAGGCTATCGTGCAGCAATGTGTTGATCTGTTCGGTCGTGTTGATGTGCTGGTCAATAATGCGGCCTATCAAATGACTTATACTTCGGTAGAGGAGATCACGGCTGAGGAGTGGAATAAAACTTTTGAAACAAACCTCAGCGCTATGTTCTATCTGATTAAGCACGCCAAAAAGCATATGCCAAAGGACAGTGTGATTATCAATACGACTTCCGTGAATGCATACGACCCCAATCCGACCTTATTGCCTTACGCGGCAAGTAAAGGGGCTATTCAGAACTTTACTGCGAGCTTGGCACAATGGTTTCTGGAAGATGGTTCCGAGATCCGCGTGAATGCTGTTGCTCCCGGTCCGGTATGGACGCCGCTCATCCCCAGTACTATTCCAGATCATGAAAAATTTGGGGGGAATACCCCCATCGGCAGACCAGGGCAACCGGCAGAGATTGCGCCGGTATACGTTTTTCTGGCCTCTTCGGCGGCCTCTTACATTTCAGGAGCGACAATACCCGTTACCGGCGGAAGGGTCACTATTTGATCCTTCTGCTTTTACACCCTTTCGTATCCGTATTAACCGCACCTTTTATTTTCAAATACCGTATAAGTTAAACTATAATGGGTTTGATTTTTGTATCTTCTATGGCACATCTCAGACATAAAAGGGCATTACAAAAAGGAAAATTAATGCATAAACTAGATGGATAGAAGAAAATACCAAGAAACCCATAAAGACCTTTTCGGAAGTAAATTGAGTCAAGCCCAATTTCCAGAAAGTGTATTTATTGTGAAGGAAGTTTTTCCCAAGGGAATCATCGGTTGCCTGCAGTTAAATGGCAAGCACGAAATCATGCACATCAACAGACAGCTGAGCGATTATCTGGGATTGGAGCATAAGGATAAGTTAATTGGCACATTGTTTTTTAGGTTATTTGTGGATAGAGAAAGATTGCGATTAGAAGAGTTTTTTCGACAAATCCGCATGAATTTTTCGTCCACGTTGACCTATCTAAAACTTAAGAAGGATAGCAAACGGACAATATGGATTTCCATGTATAGCAAAAAGGAATATGTGGGTAAAAAGGAAATCGGCTATTCCGTTGTCCTGCTAAATCTCAACGACTATTTTGCTACATTAGCCAAAGATAGGTTTGACGAATTGTATATCTCCTTTTTTGAGATGTATGAAACGGAATTAGATCGTATCGGGATAGTCCTGCGCGACAATATTGCCCAAGAGCTGTACGCGTTGAAAATAAGTGTGCAAAATTTTATTCTAACGCACGGATTTAAAAATGAAATCACCCCCATAAAAGATGTGTTAAATCGCATTATCAAGCAGATCTCAGATATGGCAAACGAGGTTTCTCCCAGTATTTTGACACAGATTGGATTTTTACCGGCTGTGGACGAAATGGTATCTGCTATCCAAAGATTGGGCTTCCCGTTGCATTATAAAATAGATAAAAAGTTAGAAACCCGAAACCCAGAATTGCAGTTTTGTTGTTATAGAGTTGTGCAAGCGCTTTTTGAAGCTTGGAAAAAGATCGATATCCCACAAAAAGCTTTTTTGACGTTATCAGATCAAGGTGCTAAAATCATGATCGAATGGAATGAAGAAAAAGTGGCTGATAGCGATCTTGATATACAAATAATAGACGGATTTATGCTTCAGAAAATTAAAAATAGGATAGCTTTGTATTCGGGAACGTTAGAGATCATCCAAACGTCCAAAAACAAGCACCTAATTGTCACGTTATATAACTAAACATCTATATATGATAAACATTATGCTGGTCGAAGACCACTTGGTTGTGAGGAACGGAATCAAACTGCTGTTGGATACACAGGAGAGTATGCGCGTGGTCGCCGAAGTGCTTAATGGGGAAGGGGCACTGGCATGGCTGGAACACGGTACCAATCCGGATATGGTGATCACAGATATCAACATGCCCAATATGGATGGTATTAAGCTGGTCGAGACATTGTCTTTGCAATACCCCTCGATTAAAGTTATCATTCTCTCTATGCTGAATAACAGCCAAAATCTCATTCAGGCCTTTAACAAGGGTGCAAAAGGATATCTGGTGAAGAATGTCGGGTACGAAGAGTTGTTGTTTTGTGTCAATCATGTGGCGCAGGGCGGACGATATGTCTGTGAAGAAATGACCATGTTGCTCTTGGAACAAGTGGCCAATCTGCCCGCCCAGCAATATCATTTTGAACAATTGATGGCCGAGGCAGACATTAGCGACCGTGAGCTGGAAGTGTTGCAATTGATCAGTGATGGCTATACCAATATGGAAATAGCGGATAAGTTATTCCTGAGCAAGCGTACTGTGGAAGGCCATCGTCAGAACCTGATCGAAAAAACGGGTGTCCGGAACACAGCTTCTTTGATTAAATTCGCTGTACGAAACGGATTGGTCAGTTGAGTGTAGGGGGAGGACGAAAATTGGGATATCGTGTTGACTTGTTCACGCGATATCCCTAATGGACAGCGTATGTTATTCGCCTGATATGTTGTCCCGAAGCTGTTTGATATGATCGTGGGCTTCCTTTTGGAAAGTTGCTTGGCTTTGGATTAATGTAATGATATCTGCCGGAGCATCGGTACACTTTTCGAGAGTATTCATGTACACTCTCTTGAATTCGTCTTCCCCTCTTTCACAACTTTCCAATATGGCCTTCACCGTGTTAGGTGCTACCATTGCCTTGGCTTCCATCCATGTCCTGAACAGTTTACCTGACGTGCGAGTACCTTCCGTCGGAACATCTCCCATTTGTGCAATCAATGGTTTTAATTGCGCATTAAATTGGAAGGACTGACTCCTGTATTTTTCAAATATGTTATATAAACCATAACTGTCTTCTGGAGGGAGAATCTCCATGGCTTTTTCATATCCCTCTATTCGATCGTTGTTGATTTCGACCAATTGATCCAAGAGATCAATCGTGTCCTGTTTTAAATTTTCCATACTTACTTCATTTTTTTGAATGGACAATCGTGTATCCCATAAAGTTTGTTTTTTTTGGGAATACCGTAGAAGTACGATGTGGGTGGGGTTATATATACGTATTTCGTGTGTCTGCTGGTCGCTTTTGTCCCCAAGGAGTTCGCCGGTCTCCCGAAAGCGTACGGTTCTCATCTGTATGAGAGCCCTGCGTACCCGATCATGCTTAGCCGAATAGCTATTCTGTTGCACGACCCTTTCACCTATTGCCACCAAGCGAATGCATTCTTATGGTTTAACGTGAACTCTGGATAGGCGTTCGTTTGGCGAAAATTTCATCCCGATGAGGCTCATGGTGTAACTGCACACCGTAACTATAATCATTGCACCAGACGTGGTTATTTCCAAGTCAGTAGGACTGAAATGATGATAGAAAAATGCGTGCAATTGTAAAAAGCCACGTAGCGGTGACATTGTTTCTTGCCCCGCACGCACATTAAATATTAATTATCAGGGCTTTTAGATGTCCGATAGCGGATTTCATGTTTTAAAAGTTCGTTCGATCTTGAACGGCAATATTAGACTACTTCGGAAGTAACATTAAAGGAGACATTTATCTGGTTTTCAAAGGGAATCTAAACAAAAGGAAATATGAAACAGATCAAATGCTGTTCAGTTATTCTTATCGGTGGTCTCCACCGATTACGTTATTGACAGCGAAAAAGCGTAAAATAATAGCATGTGGTAGGAGGATTGTGAAGTAACGAGGAGTTCTTCTGGATTATGTTTGGCTTTTTCTTCACGAAAAGCACTGTCTGAGGAATCGTATCCGCTTTACTGCCGTCAAAAGTTACCGATCAGTTAGCTTCGTTATATCCTTTAGGAGTATTTTTTCTCTTTCATTTCATCTTCCAGTTCTTGGAAATTTTTCTTTTCCACTTTTTTAGTAATTTGACCGTTTTCTAATAAAAATAGCTGGTCACAGCATTCTTTTAAAGTAGCGAAAATGTGCGAAGACAGTATAATCGTCTTGCCCAGCGATTTCAACCGATGGATGATCTCGGTGAGTATGATCGAGCTCTCAAGGTCAATGCCATTATAGGTTTCATCGAGGATAAAATACTGGTTGTTTTGGAGTAATACGGCTGTTAGTGCCAATTTTTTCTTCATTCCCATGGAATAATTTGATATGTATTCCTTCAATGGTAGCTGGAAGATATTGCGTTCGTTTAAATCCTTTACCTGGATCTTTCTGGCGTCGGTTAGCAGATAAATATATTCTTCACCCGTCGTTTTAGCTAAAGAATACAGTTCGGAAGTTAAGAACCCGAGATGGGTTTTTAGAGACCGTGTATCGCTACTTATATTGCCGATATAATGATCTAACCCCGCAATGCAACGAAATAAGGTTGTCTTTCCTGCACCGTTTTCACCTACAATTCCATAAACTTTCCCCTGTTCAAAAGTGATATTTATCTCTTTCAGAATTCCCTTATGTCCGTATGACTTTGATAAATTGGATATTTGGATCATATAGTGCTCTTTAGGTTATTGATCGCTTTGAAATAATAATACGGAACAACGGCTACGATAAGTGGGTAAAACACCAAACAAAGGGCTATAACTGTTGCTTCCGTAGCATTTATCTTTCTGGGGAATACAGCGTATTTTAAGGAAATGATAAACGGGATCAATGTGATACCGATCTGCCATACGATAATGCCCTTGTAGAGCTCTGTTGTACAGCATATTGCAAGGAGGACAAGGGATGGGCTTAACAGCGCGCTCAGCTGAACGACACCACGCCCGATTTTGTGTCGCATAAAAGCTGTAGGCTTGCGAATTTGATTCCAATGGATGAGTACAGGCTCAGGGTCCTGGTAAAAGAAGAAACAACAGACACATATGCAAAACATGCTAAATAGGGCCAAGTTGATATTGCTTACCGTAAAGGCTATGATAATAAGCACGTACAATAGTAATAACAACAACCAATTGGTCCGAAATCCTATAATAAATTCAAATGGTTTCTTAGTGAAAGGAGTGGGAATACTTTGTTTCCAGATGGATGTCGTGGACGTAAAAATAAAGAAGAAGCAACAGCTTAAGAGCACAAAAGCTAAGAGGTAGTTTTGTTGTAGAAGCAAGAGGAAGAGCGAGCCCAAACTCACAAGGAAATTTTCCAGTATCCTGATTTTGTAATACTCTGATACGGAAAAAAACAGTCTTTAAAAAATCGTTTCTTTTGAAATCAGAAAGAACAAAAAGGTATTGAAAGTTGGCTAAGATGAGTAAGTAAGCCCCCCATGTAGGATATTGCTTAAGCCAGTAATATGAAAGAATATAGAGTAATGCAATTGCGGGAAAAAGTGCAAAAGCCGGAAATCCGGCATCCTCAACATGCCTTTTTAGGATTTTAGCTTGAAGTTTAAAGTAGTTTGCAATCATTTTTAACGCTGTCACAAGCCTCCTTTTTGGTTGTCCGAAAAGGTTAATTCTGCTTTCACTATAAACGACTGCCTATTTCAAGCAGTTTGGCGGAGAATGTCGAAAGGCTATGCAAGGCAAATCAACGATGTTGATAACCGATAAATTGTCATGTTGAGCGGAGTCGAAACATGACAATTTATGGGCCTTTTTAGTTCCGCGATTAAATAATTAGCATCGCATCACCATAAGAATAGAATCTATATTTTTCTTTTACGGCTACTTCATACGCATTCATCACATTTTCATAACCAGCAAATGCGGCGATCATGACCAGCAAAGTAGATTCCGGTGTATGGAAATTAGTAATCATGGAATTGGCAATACTGAAATCGTACGGTGGATAGATAAACTTGCTTGTCCAGTCGTTGGCTGGTTTCAAATGCTTGTCCGAAGAGACTGAAGATTCAATAGCGCGCATGGAAGTTGTACCTACGGAACAAACCCGTTTTTTCATGTCGATACCTTTATTAACAACACGCGCCGCTTCTTCCGTAATGATGAACTGTTCGGAGTCCATTTTGTGCTTTGTCAAGTCTTCTACTTCTACCGTGCGGAAAGTGCCAAGGCCAACGTGTAGTGTCACCTCCGCAAAGTTAATCCCTTTCAATTCCAGACGTTTCATCAGCTCGCGGGAGAAGTGAAGGCCGGCTGTTGGCGCGGCAACGGCACCTTCGTTTTTGGCGTAGATTGTTTGGTAGCGGAATTTGTCTTCCGGAGTCGCTTTGCGCTTGATGTATTTTGGAAGCGGCGTTTCGCCCAAAATCTCTATGTTGCGACGAAACTCTTCGTCGGTTCCGTCAAATAAGAAGCGGATGGTGCGTCCACGGGAAGTGGTATTGTCTACTACTTCGGCAACCAATAGGTCGTCATCGCCGAAATAAAGCTTGTTGCCCACTCGTATTTTACGGGCTGGGTCGACCAATACGTCCCATAAACGTAATTCTTTGTTCAATTCTCTTAACAAGAACACTTCGATGGTGGCGCCGGTTTTTTCTTTGTTACCGTACATGCGTGCTGGGAAAACTTTCGTATTGTTCAAAATCATTACATCTTGATCGTCGAAATAATCCAATACATCTTTGAAGATTTTGTGTTCTATTTTTCCGGAATCACGGTGCAAGACCATTAGGCGCGATTCGTCACGTTGTTCTGATGGTTCGGAAGCCAATAATGATTCTGGAAGGTTGAATTTAAACTGTGATAATTTCATTTTTAAACTTTTCGATATATGTACGTTAATGATCCCTCCAACACATGCTCATTTGCCGGGGGTATCAAAAAGGCTTACAAAGTTACAAAATTTTATCACTAAACCGTGAATTTTTTTGTGCATTGTTTCTCGTGCCTCATCCGCTGATTTTGTTAATAATTCTAATTGACTAAACGGATAACAGATTAATCAAAAAAATAGTTACTTTTATCATCGTATATGCGTTTGGTTTTTATGTTACTCAAGGAAAGCGTTGTGTTTGCGGTATCTGCTTTAAGGGATAACCGTACACGGACATTATTATCACTTTTAGGAGTAACAATTGGTATCATGACGATTATTGGTGTTTTCTCGGCAGTAGATACCCTGCGTAATAATTTGGAGGAATCCGTTCGCAAAATTGGCAGCCGAACGCTATATGTAGAAAAATGGCCATGGGACGGAGGACCGGACTTTCCTTGGTGGAAATATATCAATCGGCCCGAACCTAAATATGCTGATTTTGAATCGGTCAGAGATCGAATGACTACTGCTGAAGAAGTTGCATACGCTATTAATATTGGCAATAGTACAGCAAAGTATAACAACAACTCTGCTTCTAACATTACCGTTGCGGCGGGTACACATGAAATATATAAAATCCGAAACCTGGATATTGTGGAAGGCCGGTATTTTACAGAACAAGAGTCAAGAGGAGGGGGGCACAGTGTCATTTTGGGTGCGACCATTGCTGAGGGGCTATTCCCAAATGGCAACGCCGTTGGTAAATATATCACACTGATGGGACGTAAGCTTCAGGTCATTGGCATACTCAAAAAGGAAGGATCAGGCGTATTGATCAATGTATCGAATGACGACGTCGCTTATATCCCATTTACACTGGCACGCAACATTGTAAACTATGAGAATTACAGCCCCAGTATTTCCATTGAAGTGAAAAGCCAATATTCATTAGACGAAGCGGAAAGCGAGTTAACAGGCATTATGCGTTCAGCTAGGCGTCTACCCCCTCAACGCGAAGATAATTTTTCTGTTAACAAAACGACACTGATCACGGCACAATTAGACCAAATGTTTGTGATTATCAATTTAGCAGGGCTATGTATCGGTATCTTTTCCATCTTGGTGGGCGGATTTGGCATTGCTAATATTATGTTTGTCAGTGTCAAGGAACGCACGAATCTTATCGGTATCCAAAAGGCATTAGGAGCTAAAAATTTCTTTATCCTCTCCCAATTTCTAATAGAGAGTATCCTGTTGTGCCTGATAGGAGGGGCTATAGGTTTGGGATTGGTATATGGTTTGGCCGCTGTTGCGAAACTAGCTTTTAGTGTCAGCATCGTGGTCAGTCTCAAAATGGTTATCCTCACGACCTTGCTTTCCACTGCCATCGGCCTTATTGCCGGTATCGTTCCTGCCATCAATGCTGCCCGCTTAGATCCTGTAGAAGCCATTCGCAGCAAATAGAAATGACATCTTTTTTACTTTTATCTGGTTTTTAATTTTTTTCTAGAAGAAATTATTGTAATTTGATTGCGAATTAATTTTTGTAAACCTTTAAATAATTAAAAATAGTAGAGAAGCGATATGCCTGAATTGATTAAAAAAGAAGAATTTGCGAGTGAGGTTTTGACGGAAGAAACATTAGACAATATACACCATGTTAACAATCCGGTGTTGGACGTTCCCACTATAGAAAAGAAATATTTAGCCAAAGTCGTTTCGTACAGCAAAGAAGGAAATGCGTTTGTTTTTTCTGATGGCAAAGCGAAAGTTGAAGTTAAAATATTTTCCGATGAAATAATTCGTGTACGGTTAGCCCCACAAGGTTCGTTTTTAGATGATTTCTCTTATGCCATCAAGGATAATTTGGATCTGCATCCAACATCCTTTTCATTGGAGGAAAACGATGAATCTTTTTTGATCAAAACAAATGTGACGACCTGTAGGATCCAAAAAAATAACTTTTTTATCTCCTTTGAAGATATCAAAGGTAAAGTGATCAACAGCGATTACGCCGCCATGCATTGGGAAGAAAGCCCTGATTTTGGAGGATATTATGTGTATTGCACCAAGCAGGCTCAAACGGACGAAGTCTTTTACGGACTGGGAGACAAGGCTACCCACCTCAATCTAAGGGGGCGTCGGTACCATAACTGGAACTCGGATACGTATGGGTTTGGGTTTAATCAAGACCCGCTATATAAGACTATCCCTTTTTATATCGGTGTGACCGGCGGTGATGCATATGGTATTTTTTTCGATAACACCTTTAAAACCTTCTTTGATTTTGCCGCAGAGCAGAACGATCAAACAAGTTTTTGGTCGGAAGGTGGTGAATTGCAATACTATTATATCCATGGCCCGCTTATCATGGATGTCGTTAAACGATATCATGAGCTGACAGGAACCCATTATATGCCGCCTTTATGGGCAATAGGTTATCATCAGTGCCGTTGGAGCTATTACCCTGAAAATAAAGTGCGGGAAGTGGCTGATGAGTTTAGAAAACGGGAAATACCATGCGATGCCATCTATCTTGACATCGACTATATGGATGGTTACAGATGCTTTACTTGGAATAAGCGGTATTTTCCGGAGCCTAAAAAAATGATTGCGGATTTGGCAGCCAACGGATTTAAGACGGTGGTAATGATTGATCCGGGAATCAAAGTCGATGATGATTATTGGGTGTTTAAGGAAGGGAAAGACAATAAATATTTTTGCCGGAGAGGTGATGATTATTTCATGGAAGGATATGTTTGGCCGGGTCGTTGCCAATTCCCTGATTATACCAATCCTAAAGTTCGCGAATGGTGGGGCACGTTGTATAGCGGTTTAGTCGAAGATGGTGTGGCAGGTGTTTGGAACGATATGAACGAACCCGCAGTATTTGGACGAGGAACTTTTCCGGATGATGTCAGACATCATTTTGACGGTTTGCGAGGATCGCATCGGAAAGCCCATAATGTCTATGGTATGCAGATGGTACGTTCCACATATGATGGATTGAAGAAGCTTCAGAAAAATAAACGTCCATTTACCATCACACGCGCTGCGTATGCCGGTACCCAGCGTTATTCTTCAGTCTGGACAGGGGATAACATTGCTACTTGGGAGCATCTACGTATTGGGATATTGCAATTGCAACGTCTGTCAATTTCTGGCCTATCTTTCTGTGGAACGGATGTAGGTGGTTTTACCGGTGAACCTGATGGGGAATTATATACTCGATGGATGCAATTTGGTGTGTTTTCACCTTTTATGCGGGTGCATTCGGCTGGAGATACGCGTGATCGGGAACCCTGGAGCTTTGGCCCAGAATGGGAAGCTATTTGTAAGAAATTTATCGAAATGCGATACAAATTGCTACCCTATATCTATACCATGTTCTGGCGGCAGCATAAATACCGTGAACCGATTTTAAGACCAGTATCCTTGTTGGAGCAACACCGTCCAAAAAACTTATTGCGTGAAGAAGAATTTGGCTTTGGGGATAAGATACTGGTGTCTCCGGTAATACAATCTGGTCAGAAATCAAAAATCGTGTATTTGCCGGAAGGTATCTGGTATTACTACTTTGATAATGCTTCTTTTGAAGGAGGACAGGAACATGCTATTGCAACACCTTTGGACGAAATGCCTGTTTTTGTGAAAGGAGGCAGTGTCATTCCTGAATTTCCGGTGATGCAGTACACGTCAGAAAAAAATATTGATACTTTGCGGTTGAATGTATATTATGGGTTAGGAAAACATGACTCTTATGTTTATATCGATCACGGCGATACTTTTGCGTATGAGCACAGTGTATATAATGAAAAGCATTTCATCGTGGAAGGTAGAGAAAATAACCTATCGATCTTGCAACATCAAGAAGGCTTGTTCAATGAACGCTTTGATACGTATAAACTTTATTTCGTTGGGCTTCCTGCCGAAATGCGTAAAATCAACGTTGATGGCGATGTACTAGATTGGTCATATGATGAAGAAGGTACGGCCTATGTCACTGTTGAGAAGGAGTTTAGAAAAATTACCATAGAATAACAGATTTAAAACCTCGAACCATGAATAAGCCAGTAGAAGTATATTCACTCTTTACAGATTATGACATAGCCTTATTTCGATCTGGTAAACATTTTAAGCTGTATGAGAAATTGGGATCCCATACAGTCACTCAAAAAGGCAAGGAAGGTGTACATTTTGCGGTTTGGGCTCCCAATGCCCAATCCGTTTCTGTTATCGGCAACTTCAACGGTTGGAATCCACACAGCCACCAGTTGTTTGTCCGTTGGGATAGCAGTGGTATATGGGAGGGCTTTATCGAGGGGATAGGGCTAGGGGAAATTTATAAATACCATATACAGACGCATGAGGGCGAGCATTTGGAAAAAGCCGATCCTTTCGCTCTTTATAGTGAATTGCCTCCACGCACAGCTTCTATCGTTGCCACTACTTGGTATGTCTGGAATGATAATGCATGGATGCGCAATCGTATAGACCACAATGCTTTAGACAAGCCGTTCTCGGTATACGAGATGCATTTAGGGTCTTGGATAAGGGATCCAAATGAACCGGAAAGATTCTTGAATTATCGTGAAATAGCCGATAAATTGGTGCCCTATGTCAAGCAAATGGGCTTTACGCACGTAGAGCTGTTACCTGTCATGGAACATCCGTATTACCCGTCATGGGGGTATCAAATTACAGGTTATTTTGCGGCGGCTTCCCGATATGGAAGCCCGCAGGATTTGATGTATTTGATCGAATTGCTTCACAAAAGCAATATTGGTGTGATCTTGGATTGGGTGCCATCTCATTTTCCAGGCGATGCGCATGGACTGCATCGGTTTGACGGATCGCACCTATTTGAACATGAGGATCTTCGTAAAGGCTTTCACCCCGACTGGAAATCATATATTTTCAACTATGGAAGAAATGAAGTACGGTCATTTTTGATATCCAACGCCTTTTTTTGGTTAGATCGTTATCATATTGACGGTTTACGTGTGGATGCTGTCGCTTCCATGCTTTATTTGGATTATTCCCGTAATGAGGGCGAATGGATTCCAAACGAATTTGGCGGGCGTGAAAATCTGGAAGCGGTGCATTTCCTAAAGGAGTTTAATGAAGCTGTATACGAGCATTTTCCTGATGTGCAGACCATTGCTGAAGAGTCTACGTCTTGGCCGAGGGTTAGTCGGCCTACATATGCAGATGGCTTAGGTTTTGGAATGAAATGGATGATGGGCTGGATGCACGATACCTTGAACTATTTCAAGGAAGATCCGATAAATCGAGGATATCATCATGATAAAATAACGTTCGGAACGGTATACGGTTTTCACGAAAACTTTATGTTGCCACTATCGCATGATGAAGTGGCCCACGGAAAACAGTCGATGCTGTACAAGATGCCGGGTGACGAGTGGCAAAAATTTGCCAATCTACGGGCTCTGTATCTCTACATGTACACATTTGTGGGAACTAAGTTGCTGTTTATGGGAGGCGAGTTTGGTCAAACGGCCGAATGGAATATTAATCAATCCTTGGATTGGGATCTGTTGCAATATGCGCCACATAAAGGAATGCAGAAATTTGTGAAGGATTTGAATGCCTTGTATAAAGAGCAAACGGCTTTGTATGAAAAGGCTTTTAGTCCGGAAGGGTTTCAGTGGATAGAATTGGGCGATCATGCACGTAGTGTGTTTGCCTATCTGCGCAAGGGTACGAACGAAGCTGAAAGTATTTTAGTCGTTTTGAACCTGACACCGGTTGTACGTGAAAATTATCGTGTTGGTGTGCCTTATGCTGGAGAATGGGAGGTTATCTTGAATTCGGATGATCCATCTTATCATGGAAGTGGTGTTCATCAACATGCCGCTAAATCAGAAGCTATTTCATGGATGAATTGTGACCAATCAATTGCGCTGACATTGCCACCATTAGCAGGTTTAGTACTAAAAAGAATTTAAGGTTATGCATGTTATACATTTAAGTGTTGAATGTTATCCGCTGGCTAAAGTGGGCGGATTGGCAGATGTTGTGGGCGCTTTACCTCGTTACCAACGTAAACTGGGTATGGATGCATGGGTTGTGTCGCCTTGGTACGATCGCCCGTTTACCAAAGAACACAAGTTTCAAGTCGTATTCGAAGGCTCTTTTTTGCAAGGGTCAGAGGCAATGCATTATCAAGTGCTTAAGGAAAAAAAGGATAGCTTGGGATTTCCGCTTTATCTTATCAAGATACCGGGCAAATTAGATCGACCGGAAGTCTACTGTTATCCGGACGAAGCCGAGCAGTGGATTGCCTTTCAGCATGCGTTTTTGCATTGGGTAAAGGGAGCCTCGATTAAACCGGATGTGGTTAATTGTCATGACCATCATGTCGGATTAGTCCCTTTTTTGATGAAACATGCAGTTGATTATAGTCAATTTGCGGATGTAAAGACGGTTTTTACGGTGCATAACGGACAATACCAAGGTTGGATGAATTGGAATAAAGGCATTCTGCTTCCTGCTTTTGATACATGGAAATGGGGACTTTTGGATTGGGATGGATTGATTAATCCCTTGGCTGCGGCAATAAAGTGCAGTGATGCTTTTACTACTGTTAGCAGTGGTTATTTGTTGGAACTATATGAGCAGGCAAATGGATTGGAAGATTTATTTCGTTATGAATCGGCAAAGGGACACGGTATTGTCAATGGCATTGATGATGCATATTGGAATCCGGCTCAAGACAATTTGATTCCACATAATTATGAGGTTGCGACGGTTAAGAAAGGAAAACAACAAAATAAGGAAACTTTTTGCCAGAAAGTAGGATTGGATCCTTCCCTTCCTTTATTGACATATATAGGTCGCTTTGCAGGAGAGAAAGGAGCCGATTTGTTGCCGGAAATAATTGTAAAAATATTTTCGAATCCTGAAAATAAAATAAGTATATTTATACTGGGGTCTGGAGATGAGGATATCCAAGCAGGCCTACAGCAGTTATTAGAAAGCTATCAAGGAAATTTAGCAGTCTTCTTTGGGTATAATGAAGCACTGGCACATGAGGTATATGCTGCCGCAGACATGATTTTAATGCCCTCGCGTGTTGAACCTTGTGGATTGAACCAATTGTATGCCATGAAATACGGTACGATTCCAATTGTGCGTGGCATCGGAGGATTGAAGGATACGGTAAGCGATGTCAGTGAAAAAGGTGGTTACGGTTTTGTTTTTCCGGAAGCACAGGCTGATGATGCTGTCGTGGCAATTGAGCGAGCATTGGATTATGTGGCAAAAAGAGGAAATATGCAACGGATTCGCAAAAAGGAAATGGAGTTGGATTTTTCCTGGGACAAATCCGCTCAGCAATATATCAATTTGTATAACCAGTTATAAAGATTAAGGGTATGGCACACAAAGTAGTATCAATTGTTCTGGGAGGGGGTCGGGGAACACGGCTTTATCCATTAACAGAACAGCGCTCAAAACCAGCAGTTCCGATCGGAGGAAAATATCGTTTGGTAGATATTCCTATTTCTAACTGTCTAAATTCCGGGTACAATAAGATATTCGTCTTGACACAGTTCAATTCGGCCTCGTTGAACAAACACATCAAAAACTCTTACAACTTTAGTATTTTCAGTAAAGGTTTCGTGGATATCTTGGCGGCAGAGCAGACAGCAGAAGGAGATAGTTGGTTTGAAGGAACTGCTGATGCGGTTCGGAGAACGCACAAGAATTTGGTGAATGTGGATTATGAGTATGTGTTGATTCTTTCGGGCGACCAATTGTACCAAATGGATTATGCTGCCATGGTTAATTTTCATGTGGCGAATGGAGGAGATGTTACCATTGCCACCATTCCAGTCAACGCCAAAGACGCCACGGGATTTGGGATTTTGAAATCGAATGAAGAAAACGAAATTACCTCTTTCGTGGAGAAACCCCCGAAAGAAGAATTGCCTAATTGGACATCGGATGTATCGGAAGACATGCAACATCAGGGGCGAAACTATTTGGCCTCAATGGGTATCTATGTTTTTTCCAAAAATGTGCTTCGAGGTTTGCTGACCAACAATCCGGGGTTAGATTTCGGCAAAGAAATCATTCCAGAGGCCATACAAACCAAGAAAGTGTTGAGCTATCAGTTCGATGGTTATTGGACCGACATCGGAACGATAAAATCATTTTTTGATGCCAATATTGGATTAACAGATGACATCCCAGATTTTAACCTGTTCAATGAAACAGTTTATACGCGCGCGCGGATGTTGCCACCTTCTAAAATTTCGGGCACAACACTGAACAACACTGTAGTTGCAGACGGATGTATATTGAATGCTGATAAACTGGAACGCTCTGTAATAGGAGTACGTTCGCGGATAGCGGCCGGTACAGTGGTCAAATCCACATATATGATGGGGTGTGATTACTACGAACAATTGGAAGAGGTGCTGGAATTAGGAAGTACACAGCAACCGCCCCCCATAGGAGTAGGTGAACGTTGTTACATTGAGAATGCTATTTTAGATAAAAACTGTCGAATAGGCAATGATGTACGTATAAAGGGAGGTCCACATTTAGAGGATGGAAATTTTTACACCCATTCCATTTGTGATGGAATTGTTGTTGTGAAAAAGGATGCTGTCATCCCGAATGGAACAACGATTGGCTGTTAAATAGTAAATTTTCATCAAAAGGGTGTTATCGAAGATAACACCCTTTTTTGCTTATAGACGTTATTTATTTCTCCTCTCGTCTTCTGTAATATCCTCTTTATGACTGTTTTTTTTCTTTCTGCCAGCTTGAATGAGCCCTTGGTTGATGATGTATTCAATTTGCCCGTTTACACTTCTAAACTCATCGTGTGCCCATTTCTCCAGAAGCTTAAACATCTCGTCATTAATCCTGACCACAAAACTCTTTTTCATATTTGTCTGCTTTTTTAAGGCTATCTCCCTCCTTGTTAAAAGATAGAAATTCTACTGAAAATCTTTCATCCATTTTTGATGCAATCGGAATCAGGAGGGATATTCCAGCCCTATAACTTTTTATAATGCGCCATGGCTTTTTCCAATTTAATTGTATAGAGTTCCTGTGTTTACAATAGGTTGCGCAGCCTTTTCACCACATAAAACGACCATAAGATTGCTGACCATTGCCGCTTTACGCTCATCGTCTAGCTCTACAATATTTTCTTGGGATAGTTTTTTCAGTGCCATGTCGACCATGCCTACGGCGCCATCTACAATTTTTGCCCGTGCGGCAACAATAGCAGCGGCTTGTTGGCGTTGTAGCATCGCTCCCGCTATTTCGGGGGCGTAGGCTAAGTGGCTAATGCGCGCTTCTTCCACAACTACTCCTGCTTTTTCCAACCGAGCTGTCAATTCCCTTTCCAAAATATGGTTTACCTCCTCTCCACCATTGCGTAGGGTAATTTCAGATGAATCGTCTTCCAAATCATCATAGGCGAAACTTACAGCTAAATGGCGAACAGCAGCCTCACTTTGGGCTCGAACATAATCAAAAATGCGTTCTACGTCATAAGCAGCTTTATAGGTATTGCCTATTTTCCAAACAATTACTGCTGCGATTTCGATTGGGTTTCCCATTTTGTCGTTTACTTTCAATGTTTGGCCTTGTAGGTTCTCTGAACGTAAGGACATTTTTGTAGCACTAAAAAGAGGGTTTACAAAAAATAGTCCATTGTCTTTGACTGTTCCCACATATTTTCCAAAGAAATTCAATACGCGTGAATGGTTAGGATGTACAATGATGATTCCTTTTAAAATGATGATGATAGCGATTGCTAAAATGACGATGAATATGCCATAGATAACACTTTTTTCCTGTGTTAACTGAACAAAAGCAAGGATGCTGAGCAACAATGCTAAAAACGCCAGGGCAATTGCCAAATAGCCGGAGGTGGGTTTGATAATTTTTTCCATGATGAATAATTTTTGTGATATCATTTTGATATCACAAATATATCAAATATTTGATATATACCAATATCTTATAAAAAAATAGACAATCTTTCCGGCTTCCGTAAGATGTGATTGCTTTTGTCTCTGATGGTATTATCTAACGGATTCAAAAAGAGGATTTTCGATATTGACATTCAAAAAAAATGTATGAAAATTTGTATTTACAGATGAAATATCTACCTTTGCAACACTTTAAACAACGGAAGGATGTCTTTTCCACTGTTTAAAAGATTCCGTAGCTCAGCTGGTAGAGCAATACACTTTTAATGTATGGGTCCTGGGTTCGAATCCCAGCGGGATCACCTCTTGGGACAAGTCTAAAAAAGAAAGACTTGTCCCATTTTTTTACCTTGTAACTTGCTGTTATTCTGATAGATAAGAACGACCGCAGAATTTAGCCGAGCGGTTCGATGTTGTGTGCCGTCAAATTCCAAAAAATCGGGGAACATCGAACTCACTATAAGTCTTCTTTCCTCAATATCGCCGTTTTCATAGCGTCTATCAATGTTTGCTTCCTTTTTTAAGGTGGTGCTACCAAGTCTTTTATTTCCGTTCCCACTACTGCCAAGTCGTTTAATCTACGTTCCAAAACCTCAATCTTTCCACTAATCGAATGTGACGACAGAAAATTGTATTTATACCTAAAAATCGCCTTATAGGTCTTAAAAAAATAAGACTTCCATTTCTTGTCCTATGCAAAGCCCATGAAAAAAAATGTTTTATAATTTGGAACCCTATGTAGGTATGGTGCTTATTACAATTAAAATAGAACTAGAAAGACACAAAGCCACAAAAGAAAAATATAGATAACTTGTGTCTTGATAGCAAATAAAAATGATAGCAAAATGGCAAAACAAATCTTTATCAATTTAGCAGTAAAAGACCTGATAAAATCAATGGATTTTTATACTGCATTAGGGTTTACAAATAATCTGCAATTTTCAGATGACACCGCAAAATGTATGGTATGGAGTGAAAGCATTTTTGTAATGCTTTTGACCCACGAAAAGTTTTCAACCTTTGCAACCAAACCCATTGCAGACACAAAATCTAATGTAGCAGGACTTTTTTCACTATCATTGGACAGCATTGATGAAGTGAATAACATAATGGTAAATGGGTTAAAAGCAGGTGGAATTGAACCCAGCGAAATGCGAGATTATGGATTTATGCAACAACGTACTATTGAAGATTTCGACGGACATACTTGGGAAATTTTTTATATGGATATGTCGAAATTTCCAACGGAACAATAATAACGAGCCACTAACAAAAGTAAAGTTATGTTGACAAATATAAATCCGAAATTGCCGATGCGGAACAAGTCGGCAACAAAAGAATTTTATATAATCAAGTTAGGATTTAGTGAAATTGCTGACTATGGTGATTATCTATTAATAAAAAAAGACAATATCGAAATTCACTTTTTTGAATTCAAAGCACTTGACCCGAAAGAAAACTATGGGCAGGTCTATATTCGAACAGATGACATCGATAATTTTTACCAATCATTATTGGATACCGAAGTAAGCATACACCCAAACGGAACCTTGCATACAAAGCCTTGGGGACAGAGAGAATTTGCATTGCTTGATCCGGACAACAACTTATTGACTTTCGGACAACGTGAAAATCAATAATAGCAATTTTCGAGATTTTCGCTTTATGTTCCTATGCTGTTTTCCTGAATAATAAAAGATAAAAAAAATTGCGAAACCAAATAATTGCATTTATATTCGCAACCATATATTTGCACAATGGAAACAAGACGAGATATTTTTCAAGCAATCGCAGACCCGACAAGGCGGGCAATTATCACTTTAATTGCATTACAGGCAATGACGCCAAACGCCATTGCTGAACACTTTGACACAACCCGACAAGCTGTATCTAAACATCTGCGCATTTTGGCCGAATGTGAACTGATCAGACAAGAGCAAAAAGGTAGAGAAATCTACTACCAGCTAGAAATTGATAAGATGAAGGAAATAGACCACTGGCTGGAGCAATTCCGCAAAATTTGGGAAGACCGTTTTGACAGGTTGGAAACTTTACTAAAAACAATGCAAGGAAAATAAAAAAAGATATGGAACCAAAAACAAAAGTCAGTGCCGAAGATGGAAAACAGGAAATAATCATCACAAGGGAGTTTGATTTGCCTGTAGAGCTACTGTTTAAAGCATATACAGAGCCCGAAATTATTGAGCAATGGATGAATAACAAAATTTTGAAATTGGAAAATAAAAAACACGGGTCTTACGCGTTTGAAACATTACATAATGGAAACGTAGTTTTCAGTGTAAACGGAACCATACATGAGTTTGTGCCGAATCAAAAAATCACACGGACTTTCGAGATGGAGAACACGCCGTTTCCCATTCAGTTGGAATACCTGGAGTTTGAAAAGCTCACAAGCGATACAAGTAAACTAACAATGCACATCGTGTTTAAGTCCGTTGAGTTCAGAAATCAACTTTTACAGATGCCATTTGCACAAGGTATCAATATGGCTCATAACAGATTGCAAGAAATCGTAAACAAATTAACATAACACAATATGGAAAAGCGAAATAAAATCATTTATTGGACAGTTACTATATTTCTTTCAATCGGAATGTTGGCAGGTGGGATCCAGCAAATGCTCCAAATAGGAGGTTATAATGAAATCGTTACAGGTCTGGGCTACCCATTATATCTTTTGAGTATCATTGGAATATGGAAAATCTTAGGAGTCGTGGCTATTCTCATTCCTAAATTTCCTTTAGTAAAAGAATGGGCTTATGCAGGGTTTTTCTTTGCAATGTCAGGGGCGTTCATTTCTCATTTAGCGGTTGGACAAGCATTTACCGAAGCCGTTCCGTCATTGATATTGTTGGTTGTCACTGTTTTATCGTGGTACTTCAGACCCGCCGACAGAAGAATCAGTTTGTCTGACAGAAGAAAGTAATGAAAAAAAGCTTTGTAATAAACAGAACCCGAACTACTGGCAATTCATAATCAATGAAACATCTAATTGACAATATAAAGAAAATTGAACATGGATTTAAGCATATTATTGAAACGGGAAATTTTATTTTAAGTAACAGCACAGAAAATCATTTTGAATTAGCAACAGATTTTTTGGCAGACAAAAGCTATCAGGTCAGGATGTTAGCTACTTATTTATTAGGACAGCTATCAGCCGATTATCCAGAAGCTCTCAAACTTCTTGAAACGACAGTTGCAGCAGATAAAAATTGGCGGGTTCAGGAAATGTTAGCTAAAGCATTTGATTACTATTGTAAAAAAAACGGCTATGAAAAAAAGCCTGCCAACTATTAAAAAATGGTTGTCAGATAAAAACCCCAATGTAAAAAGAGCAGTAATTGAAGGGTTTCGTATCTGGACAAGCCGACCTTATTTTAAAGACAATCCTGCTATTGCAATACATTTAATCAGTAAGCATAAATCTGACGACAGCGAATATTTGCGAAAATCGGTAGGCAATGCTCTTCGAGATATCCGAAAAAAACATGCGGATAACGTGCTGAATGAAATTTCAACGTGGGATTTGGCGGATAAAAAGACCGCATTTACATACAAATTAGTGGAAGGAAAATCATATAACGAAAAAAACAAATAAAATGAACAGCAATTTATTATTCGACTTTATAGTCGACAAAGAAAACAACACCATTCATATCAAACGTGAATTTGATGCCAACCTCGAACTAGTTTGGCAAGCGTGGACAACAGCCGAATTGTTAGACCAATGGTGGGGGCCAAAACCCTGGAGGGCCGAAACCAAGACAATGGATTTTCGGGAAGGTGGATTTTGGCTATATGCAATGGTAAGTCCTGAAGGTGAAAAACATTGGAGCAAAGCTGATTACATCACGATTGTAAAAGAAAAATCCTTTACCCAAAAAGACGGCTTTTGTGATGAACACGGAACAATGAATCCTGAATTTCCTCAAAATTTATCAGAAAACAGCTTTAGCCAAAAGGGAAATAGAGTACAGGTAGATATGTTGCTCACTTTTGATACGCTTGCCGACCTCGAAACCACCTTGGCAATGGGCTTTAAAGAGGGAATGACAACGGATTTCAACCAATTGGACGAATTATTATTGCAATTAAAATCATAAAAAAATGAACAGTAATTTATTATTCGATTTTTCTGTAAACAAGGAAAACAATACGGTAAACATAAAACGTGAATTTAATGCAGACCGTGAATTGGTATGGGCAGCGTGGACAAGTCCCGAAATTCTTGACCAATGGTGGGCGCCAAAACCGTATAAATCCAAAACAAAAGTTATGGAATTCAAAGTTGGTGGACGTAGATTTTACGCAATGGTAAACCCCGAAGGAGAGGAAATAGGTTGGCATATACAAGACTATACCTCAATAAGTCCGAAAACCAACTTTCAATTTTTAAGTGTATTTGCTGATAAAGATGAAAACCCTCATTTGCCCGGCTCTGATTGGGATTTGACTTTCAGCGAACTAAACGGAACTACAACCGTACAAATCACTATTTATAATGAATCCCGAGAGAGAATGGAGAAGATGATTGAAATGGGCTTCAAAGAAGGGTTTACAATGACCTTAAATGAACTGGGTACATTATTATCAACGCTGAAAAAATGAAATTATGGCAACAATTTCAAAAGATATTTTAGCATACAATAACAGCCAATCCACAGAAGATAAGGCCATATGTGATTTACTTGCTGCAGAGATAACAAAACATTTACCCGAAACCGAAAACAAAATTTGGCACAGGCACCCTGTTTGGTTTTTGGACGGTAATCCAGTAGCAGGTTACAGTAAAGAAAAAAAAGGACTAAGGCTGATGTTTTGGAGTGGGGCAGATTTTGAAGAAGACGAGCTAAAAGTGCGAGGCGAAAAATTTAAAGATGCGTCAATATTCTACAATTCGATTCAGGAAATCAACACTGAAGATTTAAAACGATGGCTTGAAAAATCGAAAGAAATCCAATGGGACTATAAGAACATCGTAAAACGAAAAGGCATTTTGGAACGATTAAAATAGCATAGCCATTCTATACTTATATAGCAGAAAAGCAAGTCGCAGAGCATACCTTTAAGAGGATTGCCTCTCATTTTCTGTTTGAAGCACACTCACCGCTTTCTTTTTATAATTTTTTACCTAATCTTGTATTCCATATATAACCGTATCAGTTTATAATATTTGAACAAAAAGTTAGACATTATACCAAGCAAAATTCAACATGAAGAAAATAATTGATTCTATAGTGTATTATCGTATACTTTGTGCGATCGCATTGATAATAAGTTATATAAATCTTCTGCATGCTCAAACTGCTCCGGATAAAATTCATTTCATCAGGCAAGGTGTACAACGGTTAATTTTTGATGAAAATCAACGTATCTTAATTTCTAAATTAGATCCCAATAAAACAGTTGGTTTATCCGTTATGCATCCGACAGTTGGCTATACGGAAGAACAACCGCAAATCTATATGCATAAAGGTGATTTAATTTTTCAGGCGGTAGGAGAGTCGGAAACAAGTATGTGGCTAGGGGGGATGAACCCGTTCGCAACATACACTATTGATATCGCTGCCTTGTCCGGAAAAGGAAAAATAGGATTTGAGTTCTCTGACGCCGCTAAGAAGGAACAATTATTCGTCACTGTATCGTTTGAGGGAGAATTGCTTGATGATGTTCGGATGATTGTAAAAAAAGATGAGCAACTCATTACAGATAGATCCATTGCCACGCAGGACGATGAAAAGCCGCCTTTGCAGGGAAAACTCATATTGCAAATGTTAGGGAGTGGATTGGTATTATATTTCGGTGACGAAGGCCTTCCAATGGTTATTGGACAGGCTGATTTCAGTGAATGGATTGATTTGCGTGCAAAACATCGGATGGCAACGTATCAATCAGATATATACGTGTGTTTAAAAAATGCGGAAGTTAAAATAAGTAAAGCTGAAGTCGCCCTTACACCTGGCGTAGGCCAGGCAGATATACGGCTCATAACTTATGAGAATGCAGAACCCTTGCTAGACCAAGGTAGATTGTGGTATACCATGTCTGTTCGGGGACGTGCGCTCCCGCATCATATTCAAGGTGTTTTTAGCATGAATCCCAGTGTTTTTGATATAAAATTTGAAGGCTTGATATTGTATGATAGAGGAGATGATCTATTGAGAAATGAGATTGCATCCCATATATTTTATGACCGAAACAGTCAAACATGGCGTGGCATTACTACTGGATTTAGCGCATTTGCCAACCCTCAGACAGAGAAAAAGCAATTGTTAATTGCGGAAAGCAACAAAGATCCCCGTTTTGGTTTTTCGGTCATGGGCACAAAGGCTATGGGGATAGAAGGAGATGTAGAAGACCCACAGTTAATCTATGATGCGGTAGATAAAAAATGGAGAATGTTGGTTTGCCGGGCTATTGGCGAATATAAAGCAGTGATGCTTGAGTCCGAGGAATGGGATAAAAATTATAAATTATCAGCTGGCCCGGTAAACCATAATTCAACAGGGACTTCCATTCAAAAAATCGGAGATAAACTATACTGTTTTTCGGGAAGTTCGGAAAGGGAGATTTTTATATATACGTATCCTGATTTGAAAGAAGCAGGAACGCTGAAGGTGGCGCTCCCTCCATGGGACAATGAGGCCAATACTAGAGTTTGGCCTAATGTTGTTCAGTTGCCCGATGGTTACCCTTTTCAATACATCGCACTCATGATGGATAGAATGAACTACCCAGGGATGAAAGGCCCTAATTGGAGCTATGGAGCGATGTACTTGTATTACGGTTATTGATACCTCATCTTATAAATGGATGTTGACATCAATTCTCTCGGTTGGGGTCTTCGCGAACCAAAGGGTTGCTTTGGACTATTTTTAGGAGGTTATATGTAGCTACAAAAACTTCCTGTATCTTTGTTGAAAGAGTAAAGGATTTTTTTACATGTATATAATTTTTGATACGGAAACGACGGGTTTGCCAAAAAGATGGGATGCGCCGATTACGGATACCGATAATTGGCCTCGATGTATCCAAATTGCTTGGCAGCTACATGATGAGATGGGTAGATTGGTTGAACATCAGGATTATTTGATTAAACCGGATGGATTCAATATTCCGTATGACTCGGAAAAGATACATGGTATCTCTACTGAACTGGCAGAAAAAGAAGGCGTTCCATTGCCCGAAGTGTTGATAAAGTTTAACGAGGCATTGGCCAAAGCCAAATTTGTTGTCGGCCAAAACATAGGTTTTGATATCAATATCATGGGGTGTGAGTTCTATCGTTATGGTGTTAAATCACCGATGTCTGGCATGCCGGTGTTAGATACCTGTACCGAAGTGACAGCTGAATTATTGCAATTGCCGGGTGGGCGTGGCGGTCGGTACAAACTTCCGAATCTGACCGAGTTGCATTCTTATTTGTTTGGTGTGCCTTTTGCTGAAGCCCATAATGCCACGGCCGATGTTGAAGCAACCACCCGATGCTTTTTTGAACTCGTTCGTAGAGAAGTTTTCACTACAGAAGAGTTACAGGTCGACACAGGATATTTTGTTGACTTTCGTCGAGAAAATCCCGACACGATAGCTTCTGTAGGACTGCAACACATTAATTTAAAGGCCGCTTCAGATAAAATCCGCGCCCAAAACAAGCAGGAAACCTCTTCGATCGAGGTAGATGAAGCGTTGATGCAAGCATTGGCTACGGCTGAATTTGCGCATTTGCACAACCATTCGCAATTCTCTGTTTTGCAGTCAACCATTTCTATTGCTGCTTTAGTAGACGCCACGGTTAAAAACAATATGACTGCCGTTGCCTTGACAGATCATGGCAACATGATGGGGGCTTTTCATTTTGTTAGCAGGGTGTTGGGATACAATAAGGATATCGAGGCAAAAAATGCCGAAGCCATTGAAAATGGTGGGCAAGCGGTTGGCCGGACTGTTAAGCCGATTGTGGGATGTGAGTTTTATGTTTGTGACAATCACAAGGATAAAACCCGGAAAGACAATGGCTATCAAATCGTATTCTTGGCAAAAAATAAAGACGGTTACCATAATTTGGCCAAAATGGCTTCCATCGCCTATACAGAAGGATTTTATTATGTGCCACGTATTGACAAGGCAGTTATTGAGCAGTATAAGGAAAATCTGATTGTGCTATCTGGAAATTTGTATGGGGAAATTCCAAATAAAGTATTAAATATAGGTGAAAGCCAGGCGGAAGAAGCATTGTTATGGTGGAAAGACGTATTTGGATACGATTTCTATATTGAGCTGATGCGTCATGGGCAGGAAGATGAAAATCGTGTCAATGAAACACTGATGCAGTTAGCCAGAAAACATGATGTAAAGCTTATTGCCACTAACAACACCTATTATGTAAATAAGGAAGATGCACATGCGCATGATATCTTGTTGTGTGTGAAAGATGGCGAAAAGCTGTCGACGCCCAAGGGCAGAGGCCGTGGTTTCAGGTTCGGATTGCCCAATCAGGAATATTATTTCAAATCGGCCGATGAAATGAAGAAGGCGTTTGCCGATATCCCGGAAGCCATTATCAATATTCAGGAAGTGTTGGATAAGATTGAGGTTTACTCTCTCAATCGGGATGTCTTGTTGCCTAAGTTTGAGATTCCCGACGAATTCCAACATGTGGAAGACGAACAAGATGGAGGCAAGAGAGGAGAAAATGCCTATTTGCGGCATTTAACGTATAAAGGTGCTGAAAAACGATATCCAGAGCTCACGGACGAGATTCGCGAACGTTTGGATTTTGAATTGGCTACCATCGAGCGTACAGGCTATCCTGGCTATTTCCTCATTGTGCAGGACTTTATTGCCGCAGCGCGAAATATGGGTGTTTCGGTAGGTCCTGGACGGGGATCGGCAGCAGGATCGGCTGTGGCTTACTGTCTCGGCATTACCAACATCGACCCAATCGAATACGATTTGCTTTTTGAGCGTTTCTTGAACCCTGATCGTATTTCCATGCCCGATATCGATATTGATTTCGACGATGAAGGACGTGGACGTGTGATGCAATATGTCATTGATAAATACGGTGCTTCGCAGGTAGCGCAGATTATTACTTACGGCACCATGGCCGCCAAGTCGTCCATCAAGGATACGGCTCGCGTATTGGATCTCCCACTACAGGATGCCAATGAAATAGCGAAGCTGATACCCAATTTGAAATTGAGCAAGATTTTCAATATGGATGATAAGGCATTGAAAGAAATATTGCGTTCTGATGAGCTGGAGGCGGTGAACAAGCTGAAATCGTTGGCAGAAGGGGCAGGACCCGAAGCCGAAACCATCAAACAGGCTCGTGTTCTGGAAGGCTCCATGCGGAATACCGGTATACACGCCTGTGGGGTTATCATTACACCCGACGATATTACGAACTTTGTGCCGGTTTCAGTGGCTAAGGACTCTGATTTATATGTCACCCAGTTTGACAATTCGGTGGTGGAAAGTGCAGGATTGCTGAAGATGGATTTTTTGGGACTCAAGACCTTAACGCTCATTAAGGATACCGTTGTCAATGTAAAATTAAGACACGACATCGATCTGGATCCCGATAACTTCCCGATAGATGATCCCTTGACCTATGAGCTTTTCCAACGAGGCGAAACCATTGGTGTGTTCCAGTACGAGTCGCCGGGGATGCAGAAGTACATGAAAGAACTTAAGCCAACGGTTTTTGCAGATCTTATTGCGATGAACGCCCTATATCGTCCGGGACCGATGGAATATATTCCCTCGTTCGTTAAGCGTAAGCATGGCATCGAACCCATTACATACGATCTAGATGCGTGTGAAGAATATTTGAAAGAGACATATGGCATCACTGTGTATCAAGAACAGGTGATGTTGCTGTCACAGAAACTGGCTGGATTTTCCAAAGGCGATGCTGACGTATTGCGTAAGGCCATGGGTAAGAAACAGAAGGCTGTATTGGATAAGATGAAACCTAAATTCGTCAACCAAGCGGCGGAAAAAGGACACGATCCCAAAATTCTGGAAAAAATATGGACAGACTGGGAAGCTTTTGCCTCCTATGCGTTCAATAAATCCCACTCTACATGCTATGCTTGGGTAGCTTATCAAACAGCTTATCTAAAAGCACACTATCCGGCAGAATATATGGCAGCTGTGCTTTCCAACAACATGAACGATATCAAGCAAGTCACCTTTTTTATGGAAGAATGTCGACGCATGGGATTAGAAGTGTTAGGTCCAGATGTGAACGAGTCGCATTATAAGTTTACGGTAAACGAGGCTGGAGCCATTCGTTTCGGTATCGGTGCTGTAAAAGGAGTAGGGGCCGGGGCAGTGGACACCATCGTGCAAACCCGTAATGAAGGAGGCCCATATAAATCCATATTTGATTTTGCGAAACGTATTGACTTACGTGCGGCAAATAAAAAGGCTTTTGAAAGCTTAGCTTATGCCGGAGGTTTTGACAGCTTTAGCAACACTCATCGTGCCCAATATTTCCATATTGATGGCGATAACGCTACCGGAATCGAAAAAGCCATAAAATATGGATATCGGGTGAAAGAGAATGAAAGCTCTGCACAGGCGAGCTTATTTGGCGGTTCTGCAGCTACTGAGTTACCGGAACCGGTATTGGCCCCTTGCCAACCTTGGGGACTGATCGAGAAATTAAAATATGAAAAGGATGTTATTGGTATTTACCTGACCAGTCATCCATTGGACAATTACAAGTTTGAGATCAAACATTTTTGCCATAATCGGGTCAGTGATTTGCAGTTAATCAACAAAGTGAAAGCCGCAGAAGTCGATGAAGAGACGTTATTAGATTTTAACCGTATCAAGAATAAAGAAGTCGTAATAGGAGGTATCATTGCGGCAGCCAACCATCGGATATCGAAAACAGGCAAACCTTTTGGATCCTTTATCATTGAAGATTATAGTGAGTCGTTTGAAGTGATGGTTTTTGGAGAAGATTATGTGAAATTTAAAAGCTATCTTCAAGAAGGATTCTTCGTGCAAATACGGGGATTGGTGCAGGAGCGGTTTAAACAAGTTGGCAATTGGGGATTTGAATTGAAAAATATACAATTGCTATCCGATTTAAGAGATAAAATGGCAAAATCATTTACAATTCAGCTTCCCCTGCATTTATTAGACGAAAATTTTATCCATAAAGTGCAGCATCTGGTAACGTCGACCAAGGCTGAAGGGCAGGCGGCCAATTGTCAATTGAAGTTCAAAATTTTGGATATGCATGATGAGCTGGCTATTGAAATGCCGGCTAAATCCCTACGAATCACCCTTACAAACGAATTTTTGGATGGGTTAGAGAAATTTGAAGGTGTCAATTATAGATTAAATTGATAGGCTATAAAAAATAGTGAAGAAGCAATGATAGTTTTGTTTCATCAAATATCTATCTTTGTGATAAGAGTTTAATGGTGAAAATTATTTAAATAAGAATATTATGGCAATAGAAATCACAGATAGTAATTTTGAAGAGATTGTTTTAAAATCAGATAAACCCGTTTTGGTAGATTTTTGGGCTGAGTGGTGTGGGCCATGCCGTATGGTAGGTCCTGTTGTAGATGAAATCGCTAACGAATACGAAGATCAAGCTATAGTAGGAAAGGTAAATGTAGACCACAATCCCGATATTTCGGTAAAATATGGTATCCGTAATATTCCTGCTTTACTATTCTTTAAGAATGGCGAAATTGTGGATAAACAAATCGGTGCCGTTCCAAAGTCAGTATTGGTAGAGAAATTAACGAAACAATTTTAATTTTTGGATTGTTATTAAAATTGGAAGGGTCGACTTGCTAAACAAGTCGGCCTTTTTTTATGAAGTTCACTATAGCCGGACATTCCCAAGCAGACGGTGGGATAACGATTCACGGAAAAAAGCTGCCTAAAAATTATAAAAATAACAGGGTTAATTGATAATTTACTTCATCGAATAGTGCCTTATTGATGGATATACTATATATATGGTTGTGTAGATGTGTCAATGATAGCAGAGGATAAACATCATAAAAAGGCCCACTGCCCACCTTTGATTATACTCAGGTTTGACAGTGGGCAAAAACTCTTAGTAAAAAAAGATTACTGTTGCAATGCGTCGATTTTAGCTTGAATTTCGACTGATTTCGCTTCATCCTGTTGGAAGTCATAGTAGCCCTTTAAGCTCCGCAATGCATCCGCATCTTGAGGATTTAATTCCACTACTTTTTCCAAATAAGGTAGGGCATCCTTGATTTTCGCCTTCAGCTCTTCCAGCTTTTTGTTATAGTCAGCATTTGATACCGTTCTGTCCGCATTCAATTCATTCAACTCATCACGAACACTGTTGATAATAATCGCTGCTGCATTTCTATTGGCGTCAGAAAAGTTCGGATCAAGGGCAACGGCTTTTTTATAGGCCTCTACCGCTTTTTCCGTATTGTTGGCAGCCGAATGGGCAATACCTAGATAATAATGTAACGATTTGTTGCTAGCATCTTTGGCTATTTGGCCTTCGATATCCGAAATAATTTTCGTTTCATTACCCACAATGAGGTTTAGCTCGATGTTCTGCATTACGGCATCGTTATCATCTGGAAATTCCTGTGCTGCTTTGGCCGCATATTCCAAAGCACTGGTTGTATCTTTGTCGGACAAATACAATTTCGGCAGATCAACGACTACAGACTTGTGTGAAGAGAATTCCTTAACCGGTAGCAATAATTTGTATTTCTCAATGGCACTTTTGTAATCACTGCTCTGAAGCGCGGCCAATCCGGAATAATAAATCAATGTAGTATCGCCCGGTAGGAAAGTCAATGCTTGCTCAAATGCGCCGTAAGCCGATTTGAAGTCTTGTTTTTCCCATGCAGCGACTCCCTGATTGAAGTTGAACTGTCCTAATAATTGACCGGCAATTGTAAGGTTTTCTGCATTTTTACCATCCGTATCGAGTGCCTTTGCTTTTTCGATGGCTTCTTTTGCAGTTGTTGCTGCCTCGGCTGAATTCTCTAACGAAGCCACATTAGCATTTACCAATGCGTGTATCGTCCAAGCTTCTGCATTGTCTTTGGTTTTTTCATGAACCACAGCCTTTTCAATGGCCTCTTTGGCTTCATTCAACATGCCTTTACCTAGTTCTGCCGTACCTGTGGATTTTAGCTCCTCAAATTTTTGCAAGCTGGTCTTCGCTTTTCTAAGATTACTGGTTTGCGCAAAAGCTGTTGTGCCTGCTGCGACCAATAATGAAAGTAATATGGTTTTTCTTAAGCTCATGTTTTAATTATTTGTTAGTTGATTTAATAATAATTTTACTCTATCCAATTGTGCAGGATCCTTGGCTTTTTCGTAGAACAAAGCCAAGGATTTTAAAGCATTAACGTCATAAGGGCGAATTTCGTTTGCTTTAAGCAATAAATTTTGTGCTTGATATTGCGCCTCCACATTGCTATCGTCTTTTAAGAAGTCGTTGAGAAAAATAAGTCCGAGTGCCAAGTTAGCCTCATAGCTGTTTGCATTGAGTTGCAATACTTGTTGATAATGTTTTTTGGCTATTTGCACATTGCCTACATTTTCGTTGGCATAGCCTGCCAGATAATTCAATTCGGCATTTTCCGGCTCGTATTTGATCGCTTCGTCTATGATGGGCACAATTGCTTTGTATTCATTGTTTTGCACAAATTCCTGAATCAAGTTCATCAGCACCATTTTATTGTCCGGAAACTTGACCCGAGCATTTTGTAAGGTGTTTAAAACAGCCTGTTTGTCGCCTTTCTTCCGATAAACATCGGTCAATTCAAGATAATATGTTGCTGAAGCATCTTCCTGTTTCAAAAGCTGATTATAGTACTTGATAGCTTCATCATATTGCTCTGTTTGAGAAGCTAATACGGCCAAATTGTAATTAACGTCGTAGTTGCTTACAGCCAAGTCCTTGACTTTGAGGTAATGTGCATACGCATTAGAGTATTCCTTTTTCTCCAAAGCTTTGTTTGCCTTGTATATATGTGCCGATGCTAAATTTTGCTTGATATACTTCACTTCTCCAGCATGTTCCATAAGGTCACGACTTTTGATTCTCCCTAACGCATCATAAGTGATGTCAATGGGATCTTTATCATTTTTAATGGTTCTGGTAGAATCAGCATAGGCCATCGCGCTATAAATCATGGACCGCAAGAAGTTGATTCGGGTATTCGACGAATCACGCCTTGTTTTATAGGTGGCATCTATAAACTTCTTGGCATTTTCCAGATTTTTTATTTCACCTGTTTGGGTGTATAAGGCAAAAGCATTGCTACCCTCTTTAAAATTAGACTGTGCAAAAGAGGTTAAAGAAGCGGTTGCTAATAAACACGAAAGAATAGCTCTCATTTTTTTCGTTTTGTTAATCTTCATTTTCTACTGTACTGTCTGTATCATCGCCCGTATTTTCCATGTTGTCTGTGTCAGTAGTTCCTGCGTTTTCTTCCTCTTCCTCACGTTCTACTTTTGTTATAGACGCAATTTCATCGGAATCGTTTAATGTGATTAAACGTACTCCCTGAGTCGCACGTCCCATAACTCGCAGAGCGTCCACCCCGATACGGATAACAATACCTGACTTGTTGATAATCATTAAGTCATCTTGATCGGTAACACCTTTAATGGCTACCAATTCTCCGGTTTTATCGGTGACGTTGATGGTTTTTACACCTTTACCTCCACGGTTCGTGACCCGATAGTCTTCCACATCTGTTCGTTTTCCATATCCTTTTTCGGAAACCACCAATACCGTTGTATCGAAACTATCCACAGCAATCATGCCAACTACTTCATCGCTTGCGCTTGCCAAGGTGATACCACGCACTCCGGTAGCTGTACGGCCCATCGGACGCACGGTGGATTCGTTGAAACGAATAGCTCTTCCAGAGCGCAATGCCATTACAATTTCACTGCTCCCGGTTGTTAAACAAGCCTCCAAAAGCTCATCGCCTTCATTGATGTTAATGGCGTTGATACCATTTGCACGTGGACGAGAGTAGGCCTCAAGCGATGTTTTCTTGATTGTCCCTTTTTTCGTACACATAATGATGAAGTTGTTCTCCAGATAGTCTTGATCCTTCAGGTTTATAACTTTGATATATGCCTTGATTTTTTCCTCTTTAGGCACATTGATGATATTTTGTAGCGCACGCCCTCTTGAGGTGCGGCTGCCTTCTGGAATTTCAAATGCTCTTAGCCAGAAACAACGCCCTTTATCCGTAAACAACAGAAGGTAGTTGTGTGCTGTGGCGGTAATGATGTGTTCGGTGAAGTCTTCATCCCGTGTGGTTGATCCAATAGCACCTTTTCCGCCACGGCCCTGACGGCGATATTCGGTCAGCGGTGTCCTTTTCACATAACTGTTGTGCGAAATGGTGATGACGATTTCTTCATCATCGATGAAATCTTCCATTCGCATGTCTTCTGCTGAGTGTACAATGACAGAACGGCGCTCATCACCATACTTCTCTCTGATTTCAATCAATTCATCTTTGATAATCTTCATGCGAAGATCTTCATTGTCCAAAACCTCTTTTAAGTAATTGATGGTTTTCATCAGTTCGGCGTATTCTTCCTTGATTTTGTCGCGTTCCAGTCCGGTTAGGCGGCGTAATGTCATGTCAAGGATAGCACGTGCTTGGATATCGGTTAAACCGAAGCGTTCCATCAATCCGGTGCGGGCTTCTTCTGGTGTTTCTGAAGCACGGATCAGCTTAATGACTTCGTCTAAATGATCCAATGCAATGAGATACCCCTCAAGTATATGTGCCCTTTTTTCGGCCTCGGCCAATTCAAATTTTGTCCTACGAATAACCACCTCGTGACGGTGCTCCACAAATTCGTGGATCATGTCTTTCAGATTCATCAGCATTGGACGTCCTTTAACAAGAGCGATGTTGTTTACTGAAAATGAGGTTTGTAAAGCTGTGTATTTATATAAATTGTTTAATACAACATTGGCATTGGCTTCCCGTTTGATCTCATAAACAATCCGGAAACCATCTCGGTCAGATTCGTCACGGATGACCGATATGCCTTCTATTTTCTTTTCGTTTACCAGTTCGGCTGTACGCTCGATCATGTTGGCCTTGTTCACTTGATAGGGAATTTCGGTCACGATGATGCACTCACGGCCATTCTTCAATGTTTCGATTTCGGCTTTACCGCGCATGACAACACGTCCACGTCCGGTTTCGCAGGCTTCTTTCACGCCATTGTACCCGTAAATAATACCTCCTGTCGGAAAATCTGGACCCTTGATGTATTGCATCAGCTCAGGGATTTCAATATCGCGATTATCGATATAGGCAATAGTGCCATCCACCACTTCCGTAAGGTTGTGTGGTGCCATATTGGTGGCCATCCCTACAGCAATACCGGAAGCGCCGTTTACCAATAGATTGGGAATGCGAGTAGGTAAAACAGAAGGTTCTTGCAAAGAATCGTCAAAGTTCAACTGAAAATCTACCGTATCTTTATTAATGTCAGAAAGAATCTCCTCTGCGATTTTTTTCAATCGAGCCTCCGTGTAACGCATGGCTGCAGGTGGATCTCCGTCTATGGAACCGTAGTTACCTTGGCCATCAACCAAAGGATAACGCATACTCCAGTCCTGTGCAAGGCGCACCATGGCATCGTATACTGAACTGTCGCCGTGCGGGTGGTATTTACCCAATACATCCCCCACGATACGGGCTGATTTTTTATAAGGTTTATTGCTCGTCACACCCAAGTCCAACATACCGTACAACACGCGTCTGTGTACGGGCTTCATGCCATCGCGGGCATCCGGCAGGGCGCGCGAAACGATGACTGACATTGAATAGTCAATGTAAGCCGATTTCATCTGATCTTCAATATTGATAGGGATGATCCTGTCGTTCACAGGATATAGATTGTTTTCGTTTTCTTCTGTTTCTTCAGCCATATTAAATTTGGATTCGATAAAACTATTTATTTGCCTCTTCAAAAACGGGCATACATCGCATGCGAAGTTACGATTTTTTTCCTTGAAAAACACATAGAACTATCGTTAATTTCCGCAAATATCCTCATAAAAAATCCTTACTTTTGCAAGGAAGCAAACCGATTCTATCGCTGTCCCGAGTTATCGGGAGAGAGGAAAGTCCGGGCAACATAGAGCAACACGCTTCCTAACGGGAAGGTCCCGATTTACGGGAACAGAAAGTGCCACAGAAAATATACCGCTCTGACTTGTCGGAGTAAGGGTGAAAACGTGAGGTAAGAGCTCACGGTTTTGCATGGTGACATGCATTACGGTAAACCTCGTGTGTTGAAAGACCAAATAGGTTGCGAAAGCTAAAGGCTGCTCGTCTTTTCCCGACTCGTCGGGATTCGCAACGGGTAGGTTGATAGAACTTGTATGTGAATGCAAGTCTAGATAAATGATAGAAATCCTCTCGTTTTAAAGCGAGAGGATACAGAACCCGGCTTATCCGGTTTGCTTTCATTTTTGCAATTTAATCCTTAATTTGCCCTTGTTTAAAACATTATTTATCAAGATAGATTTATTATATGACGACAATACTGATTATCGACGATGAACGCCCCATTAGAAGTTCTCTACGCGACATATTGGAGTATGAAGACTATAAGGTTATTGATGTCGATAACGGACCTGAAGGGCTGGAAGTACTGAAGAAAGAGAAAGTAGACTTGGTATTGTGCGATATCAAGATGAACAAGATGGACGGTATGGAAGTGCTGACCGCGGCGCAGGAAATTGCCGAAACGCCATTCATCATGATCTCAGGGCACGGCACGATTGAGACGGCCGTGGAGGCGGCAAGGCGGGGTGCTTATGATTTCCTGGAGAAGCCCTTGGACTTGAACCGATTGCTTATCACCGTTCGAAATGCTTTGGAAAAAGGCACATTAGTGAAAGAAACCAAGGTACTCAAGAAGAAAGTTTCCAAGACAAAAGAGATTCTTGGCGGATCAAGTACCATCTCCCTGATCAAGGAGACTATCGAACGCGTAGCTCCAACCGATGCACGCGTATTGATAACCGGCGAGAACGGATCAGGTAAGGAATTGGTAGCCCGTTGGCTTCACGAGAAATCGAACCGGTCTGCTTCGCCGTTGATTGAAGTGAATTGTGCAGCCATCCCTTCTGAATTGATTGAATCAGAACTTTTCGGTCATGAAAAAGGTTCGTTTACATCTGCCGTCAAACAACGTATTGGTAAGTTTGAACAGGCGAATGGGGGTACGCTCTTCTTGGATGAAATAGGAGATATGAGTTTATCTGCACAGGCTAAGGTACTGCGTGCCTTACAGGAAAACAAAATCACCCGTGTAGGAGGTGAAAAGGAAATAGAAGTCAACGTGCGGGTGATTGCGGCCACGAACAAAGACCTGCTTAAGGAGATAGAAACTGGTAATTTCCGGATGGACTTATACCATCGCTTAAGTGTTATCCTGATTCATGTGCCTTCTTTGAAAGAGCGGGCTGAGGATATCCCAGTCATTGCATCTAATTTCTGTGAAGAAATCTGTGGGGAGTATAACATTCCGATCAAGGAAATCACAGCCCAAGCGATGAAAGCCTTGCAAGCCTTGCCATGGACGGGTAATATCCGCGAGCTAAGGAATATGATTGAGCGCTTAGTCATTTTAAGTGATAAGAAAATTACGGAAAAGGAGGTGTGTCTATATGCAAACCCCTCGGCAACGACGGCTGTCCCGAATGTTGCAGACGTGGCTTTAAAAAGTGGGGGCTTGGATTTCGACCAATTTGAATCTTTTCAGGATTTCAAGGAATATGCCGAGAAAGAATATATCAACTTTAAACTAGACAAAAACGGTTGGAATGTCTCTAAGACGGCAGACGAAATTGGCATACAACGGAGCCATTTATATCAGAAAATTGAAAAATTTGGCTTAAAGAGAATAGATTAAACAAGAAGAGCGGCGAATATTCGCCGCTCTTCTTGTTTTTAATCGTTAAATTTCCTTTTTTGCCGCCGCAACAACACGATTACAATCACCAAGATAATAATCGCACTGATGATGATGACTGAAACCGGTGATGTTTCATCCGCCACAGTTGCTATATGATGTTGACCTGCTAGCACAATTGTCGATAAATACGTTAATAAGACCAATAACCCCACCTTTTTCATAATCTTTTTATTTTTAAACCTATAAATGCGAAAGCTAACAAGTTTTTGTATATAAAGCAAATTTATAGCGGACTAATAATAGCATTTATATGTTAAAAAAAAGTTAAATTATGCTCTTTTGAGTTTTTTCTCTCCCAGAATCCAGCTGGGTTTCGGTGATTTTTCAAAATGCAGTAGTTTATTATCTTCCGCATATCGATGGATATGCTGTACAGCTTCGTCAACATCGTCCGTAAACAGCAATAATTTTTCATCTTCTGGAGAGATGGTTTTTTCGGCAATCATTAAGGTTAGGTGCTCGCGAATATGCTTGTGGTAGTCGAGTCCCATCACAACGATTGGAAAACGTTTCATTTTATCGGTTTGGATGAGGGTGAGGGTTTCAAAGAATTCGTCCAATGTACCGATACCTCCGGGCATAATGATGAAAGCCGTGGAATACTTGCGTAGTAGCTCTTTTCGAACAAAAAAGTATTCTATGGTCACGAACTTGTCCATGTAGGGGTTGTGTGACTGTTCATGCGGGAGCACGATGTTGCAACCAACTGATTTTCCACCCACATCTTTAGCTCCTCGGTTGCCGGCCTCCATGATGCCCGGGCCACCTCCTGTCATGATTGTAAAACCGAGCTGTGCAACTCTTGCAGATACTTTTCGTGCTAAAATATAGTAGGGGTGGTCCTCCGAGAAGCGTGCCGATCCAAAAACTGTCACGCAGGGACCTACAAAGTGCAATCCCCGTAATCCTTTAACGAATTGATACACAACACCCAGTACATATTTCAGTTCTTGCCACCGATTTCGTGCACCCTGTAAAAACTTAACCTCCTCTTTTATAAATTTATTTGCCATTACCGAATATTAACAGGGCTATTGATCAATTCTGTTGCTTCTTTTAATATGCTCTCTCGTTTCGAGCCATTGATTTGCAGTTGTTCCAAGAAATCAGGATGCTCTACCAAGTCGCGCACCAGAATACATTGGTGTCGCAATAGAGAAGCTTTTTCCATCTGATTTAAGGTGGTAAGACAGGTCACAGGATACAGCCCATTGTTGTCTACACGCAATTTGATGCTGCTTTCTTTTGGATAGTCCCATGCTAGCAGGTTGAGGCGGTAGTATTCACCGAAACTCTTGGAGTCAGCTGTAAGATAAGCGTTAGTAGCGAGCCAGCCGTCTGTAAATTGTCTCAACTCACCGAAAAAGTTATAACCGATATAGGAAATATCTTTTATCCTTGACATGAAATACATGGGAGTGGTAACCGATATTTTGGCATCTACATCGTTCCTGAATTTGCATTCAATGGCCAGCATGGTCCCGTTTTTTGCGGCAACGACATCGATCTCATGTGATACGGCATGTCCTTGCACGGTTTGTCCGGTTGTCGTCTCATAACCATCGGCGGCAAATAGCCTTCCGATCCATTTTTCAAAATAAAAACCTTCAGGCCCCAGATCCCGTAACGCTTTTTTAAGCGAATACCGTGCGGCGTACGAACTGCGATGTTTTTTCAGGGCCTCATAAGCCCGCTCATACAATTCGCGCGTGCTGATGCCATCATATAGGTGCGATTGGATGTCCTTATACACTTTATCCACTTCTTCAGCAGATGCACCTGAGCGGGTAAGTGAATACCTTAAGCTCTCAGGGTCGAACGTCACCAATTCGCCGGAATATTTTTTTACTCTCATATTTTAGTAAACATTGCCTGCCTCAGAAAGAAAGCCGGAAATTTTATCGAAATTAAAAAACATTTTGAACTTATAGTTTGTTTTTAAGTTAAAAATAATAAACATGAGCATTTTAGAGATAGCCGTTGACAAAATAAAAGAGAGAATAACCGAAGCCTGCGAGCATGGCGAAATAGAAGGGACTGAAAGGGTGCTTTCTGTTGTGGCAGGCGGGTATATTTTAGGAAGCAGTGCCAAACGATTGTTGAAAAGCCCTTTGATGGCACTGTCGGGCATTATCGCGGGGGGCGGATTGATCGCACGTGGTGTAACCGGCAAGTGTCCTTTTAAGGGTATATTGAATAGTACAGATGAAAATGAAGTGACTGTGATTGAACACCGTTACTTCGTTAAGTAGGAGATTGATCTTTTAATCTTCAAAAGCAAGATTACTCCTCAAGATTACTCCTATTTGTTGTATTTGGATAGGTGATAAGGGGAGATTTGTCAAATTTGTTTGTTGTTGCTATTCTCCCACCAATAGTTTATGCCATTGCCCCGGGTCGTATCCTTACAAACCGGAATGCTTTATTGTTTCGTGAAAGATATGGACTAAGGTAACTCCGAAACTTCTATGTATATTTTATTTCTTAGTCGCATTTGCTTGGAATAATCAGTACCGGGCAACTTGCTTTTCGGATAACCGACTCCGATACGCTTCCCGATATGAAATGTTCGAAGCCCGACCGTCCGTTGGAGCCCATGACAATGAGATCGGCTGTCCATTCAGAAGCTGTGCTCAATATTTCGTCACGAATGTTACCTACCTTATTGAACAAGAAAACTTCATTTGCCTCGTGAAATTCATCGCTAATGCTTTCCAGGTACCGCTGTGCGGCTTCTTGCTGTATTTCGGATACTTCCGGAACGATGATTGGTTGTTGGCCCAGTAATGGGTCTGCACCATAATTTGCAGGCGATGTCGGAGGGACAACCGTTACCAAGGCAATGGAGGAGTGAAACATTTCCACTAAATCTCTCGCATAGTCAATTGCCTTTTCCGAACAAGGCGTGTCGTCTACCGCTAAAAGAATACGGTTAAATCTATGTTGTGCCATCTTTTGATATATTAAAAAAAGCTATCTTCGTAGGTAGAAAACAATTGTAAGGTGTTTTTTGTTTGGACAGATAACTATAAAAATGGATTTTGGAATTTGTAACCTGTCAATGTCTCCGTTGCGTGCAGAAGCTTCGCATCGTAGCGAAATGGTCAACCAAGTACTTTTTGGCGAGCAGTTTGAGATTGTTGAAGAAACAGACGAGTGGAGCTATATACGGCTGTTTGAAACGGCTTACGAAGGCTGGATTCAAAAAGGACAATATGCTATATGCAGTGAGATAGAAAACGCAGCTTCTGATGCAAGAGAGGCATTGATTGTCGATTTAGAAGGCGCGGTTGCCATCAGTTCCACCCGACGAATAGAGTTGATTCCCGGAACGAGGATTGATATCAACGACTATACATTTTCGTCGGAGGAATGGTTTGAGATAGAAGGTAAGTTGCGCCGCCCCACCCTTGCTGATTTCGATGTGGAATTTCCGAAATTAATCGACTATTATAAGGATAGCCCATATCTATGGGGCGGGCGGTCACATTACGGGATAGACTGTTCGGGATTGAGCCAAGCTATGTACCGGCATTTTGGCTTAGTATTACCGCGAGATGCCTATCAGCAGGCGACTATCGGAAAGGTTGTTGATTTCCTGCAGGAAATAAAAGCTGGCGACCTGGCTTTTTTTGACAATGAAGAGGGAAAGATCACACATGTTGGAGTGATGATCGATTCGGAAACGATTATACATGCCTCTGCCCGTGTACGCATAGATGGTCTGGATCCTGAAGGTATTGTCAACAAAGAACTGGGAAGGTACACCCATAAACTGCGCATTGTGAAACGGTATTTTTGAGGCTTTATTCATAGGGACTATATTAAAAATAGAAGTAAAACTGCGCTCTTCCAAGTTTTACTTTGTAGAGCTCCCTCCGGTCGGTTGGTGACCTCCACTCGTTCTCGTTTGAACGTGGAGGTAACGAGTATGGTGGCACTCTTCATACTCGTTGAAAACGAGTACGAGTCCAGTGATGTTACCGCTTCGCTAAAAACTTGCGGCAGAGAGACCTATCCTTCGACTCCGCCTAGGATGACACTTCCGTTTTTTGTCACGCTGAGCGGAGTCGAAGTGCGATAAAAAAACATAAACATAAAATTTAAACAGCCCTTAAACAAGAATATCTATTCCTTTTTCATATCTCGCAACAGGGAAGATCCAAAATAAAAAACAACTAGCACGCCGACGATGATACTCACCCACAATACTATTTTTCCATAGGGTTTCTCTTTTTCCTTCGTGACACTGTCTAACATTTGGAGGGCTTCCAATTCGATTACTGATGATTCTCTTTTTGCTTTAAAATTCATATCATCGGTATAGTCATAATGTGGTGCTTGGGCTGTAGTATCAATGAAAAGAGTATAGGTCCTGTCAGCACCTAAATAAGCGACAAGATCAATGGGATATTGGTAAAATGAAATACTATCTATTTGCAGTGGTTCGCTGTCTAGGTTATGGATTTGGATATCAAGACTATCTACAAAGGTGGCTGGTAGGAGTAGGTCTGCTACGGCATTTTCTAGGGTAAAATGAGTTATTTCCTGTTTTGTGGCAGATTTTACCCGTTTTTTTTCTTTAAAGCTAACCGTCTTTAAGATAGTGGCCGAACGTCGAAAAGGCATTAAGCTATCGATATGCAGTTGAATGCGATCAATCGCCTGCCTTTTGTCGAAATGCACGCGCACGACGGATTTTTTATTGGCTTTGTCATGATATACCTGGTAAGAAACGCCCGGTACTTTCTGCCAGGATTTTCCATATGTATATCGTTGATAATGACCAGCCGTCAATATATTAAACGGCGCACTTTCCCTATCGTCAAATGTGATCCGGATATACCGATAGTCATTCAACGGATAGTCTATCTTTTTCTCAAAAGCATGATGTTTTTCCTTGTATGTGCCTTTTAATTGCCCGTCGTCGACTAAACTGTACCAATCCTCCAAATTATAGCTTCCTTCGATTTTATAATTTTTCCTCACCAAAGTGTTTGCGATTTGTAGATAGAGCTTATCTTGTAGCGTCTTTCCTTTATTTTCTACCGTTACCTGCGTACAACTATCCGGTAGGATAGTTTTCTTCATCGTGGTGTCAATTACGAAGAAAACTTCTTCTGAAGGAACCTCTTTGACAACATAGGATATTTCGGTATGCGCATCGTTTTTTATCCGTATGAAATCCGTTTGGTAACCAATGATGGACCGCACCTCCTGTGACAGGCGAATCGTTTGGATATCTGTCTTTCCAATGGGTTTTAACTGCGCCTTGTATTGTTGCCCAAATAAAGGGAACGTTAAGCTTATAAAAAAGAGGATATTAAAAGCCTGTTTAAAAATGGAAGTAAAACTTTGCATGTCTATCCTTCGACGCTGCTCAGGATGACTCTTCCGTTTTTTTGTCACGCTGAGCGGAGTCGAAGCGCGATAAAAAAACATAAATATAAAATTTAAACAGGCTCTAACTATCTTTTTCATTGTTTGTTGTTTCATTGTCCACCACTAATTTTTTAATCTTTTGGTATACGAAGGAAATCACCAATATCAAGATGCCCAAAAGAATAAAGGCGATGATTTTGCCAGTCTCCGAAACTTCTGTAATGTCATACACGAACAGCTTCAAGATGGTCAACCCTAATAGCGATAAGGCTATAATCCGAACGGTTTTCACGTTTTGACGTACGCCATAAATGAGGAAAACAAATGATAGAGTTCCCCATAAGATCGGAAAGATAACTTTAATCACGAAGGACTTTGTGCGATAAAAGCTATCGAAATCGGTCGTGAAATGCAAAAAGTGAATGTTGGCTTCCACACTGCAAATGTAAACAATGGCGAAGGTGAGCAACCAAGGCATGATACGGAGACGCAAAAGCGCGGGCGTTTGTTGTTGTATGGATGCTCTGATGACCACCCATATTTGGTATACCAAACACAGCAGGCTCACATAATGTAAAAAGAACGCATATTTAATTTGTGGATTTCCGTCGCTATAGAAAACTTCTTCTATTTCCTGTATAGGGAAGCGGTATCCTATAAAAATAAATCCCATGACATTAAGTGCTATAAGATAATAGACCAGCCGGTAATTGCTGTCCTGGGCCGACCGAAGGCCAAAGAAAACCAATGCAGCGCTGTATAGCATATGGAAAAGATAGATAAATGCTGCATTTGTACCGCTGTTATAGGAAAGGTCATTGTATACAAAAAATTGTATATCAAGTATAGGGACAATATAACCCAAAATAAGCGCGAAGGCAAAAACGAATTTTCGGTAAAAGACAGGATTGAATTTCCCTTCCCATAATTTGAATTGAAAATCGTAGGTTTTGAAAAGTCTATGGGTAAGCAAGAACGAACCAATGACCACTAAACCTGTCAGGAAGATATTGTTAAAAACAAAAATGCCGTCTACCTGATACATTTGGTATTTTAGCCAATCCATTAACAGGCTGATAAACGCTAATCCCTGTACAATGATGCCGGCTATCGTGAAGCCTTTTAGATGCGATTTTTTCGTCAACCAAAATAGCAATACGGCTTCACATGCCCAAAATAATGTAATGTAATTTCCTTCAAACTGTGTCGGAACGGTAATCGTCGCGAAGGTCAATGCCAAGCCGATCAATACATAGAGAATGCTTTTGTCAAACTTGTAATTTCGGAAAATAAAGCCAGCATAGACAAGATTGTACATGGCCAGGCCTAATGTGAAAAGTCCTGCATAGCTGGGGACATAGCTTTGGATCGACTGCAATCCGAAGCCGTAAAAACAAAAGGTGTTCAAGATAATCGCCCCAATTTCGTAATTGGCAAATTTGTTCTTTGTTTTGACATTGTTCAACACAAAGGCGATACTAAAAATGATATAAAAGAGGGCTGCATAGCCCAAAGCGTGTAGATATATCTCTTTATTTGCAAAATAGTCGAATAGATACCAGCCTGTGTAAATCGAGAGGGTGAGTAAAAAGGCCGTGAAATTAGCCCAATGCCATCTTTTATAGTAGGAGACGGTCAACATCCCGACGTTCAAAATTGCCAAATAGGTGAATAATACATGATAATTTCCTGAACCTGTGCTGACGATGAATGGTACGGAAAATCCACCGATAATTGTTAATATGCCTAATTCTTGGCGATTGTAGGCAATTGAAACAAAAGCGCTGAATACGGTAATCAGTACCATAATGATGAAAGCGGCGGTTTGGCTAAACAGCTGGTAATCCTGAAAAGCAATGCCAATCGTGAAATAAAAGACAGCAATACCTCCAGCCACAAAAACCGAACTAAAAGCCTGGTATTTTTGGCGTAAGCGGTGGGCAATGCCCAACAAGATACCGCCCGATAAAATGCCGATCCCCACGCGCATCGGCTCGTTGATCCATTCGCGATCGATAGCATACTTCACGAAATAGCTGATGCCCAATACCAATATGAGGATACCGATCTTGTTGACCAGGTTCTCACCGATAAAGCGTTCGACATCGGGGTTGTTCTGCTTGAAGCGTTCAAACCAGCTGAGCCTCGGTGTGGCCGGTTCCTGTGTTTGGTGCCTGATAGGCTCATTGATGTTAAAATGTTCCCTGACAATGTCCGGTTCTTCCGGATCGACGGATATGTCCGTTCCTTTCGGTAATTCTTGGTCTATCGGTGGGAGAGGTGGCGGTACACTTGCCAGAGTCTCCTCATGTAGTGGAATGGATTCTTCCGTAGCGGTAATTTCCGGTTCCGAGAAGGCGGAAATAGGTTTGTCAACGGAAATAGAAGGATCTTTTTCTTCTATAGGCTGTTCCGGGGCAAGTTGTTCTATTTTTTTCTGTAATTGTTGCAGAAGGTCATGGGTGTGGAACAGGTTTTTGTCCAAGGACCTAATGGCCTCTTTTTGTTGGTTGATGAGGAACATAAGGATAATAATCCCTACGATTAATATTACGATTTCCATCAATTAGCTTATTTGATTATACGCATATTTCAAATATAAACTATTTAATTTGGATAAAATATTTTTCGTGCATGATTGATTTGAAAAAACGTAGCAAACCATGTAATGGAACCCTTTTTGGATTAAACCGTTTAAATCTCATATTTCAAATAAAATTGAAAAATTGTAAATCAATATGTCGCGTATCCTGTTTTTGTTCGTTTATTTGTAATAAATTATTAACAGATGCGCAGTATCCACGTTTTAGTATGGAGTATCATTCTTTTTAGCATAAAAACTTCATTTGCCCAGCAGGATTCGATAAAGGCAAATAAGGTAAGGGCAGGGATAGAGCTTGCTTCAGGAGCTTTCTTGGGTAGTTATGCCCATATTGGCGTCAATGGATCGGTTTATTATACCGTGAATCCCAAGCTTTGGGTTGGAGCCAGAATCGGTTTTCGGCAAACTGATTCCGGTGAAGTGTATCCTACGCCGTTCAAGGCAGGTGAAGACCATGTATTAAAGCTTGGACATCAGGGTGTAATGACCTTCAATTCGCGGTATTACTTTACGGACAAAACTTTTCAGCCTTTTATGGAGGGCAGGATAGGTCTCCGAAACAATATGTTTTCCTCTTTTAGGATGGGTTTGTCTACAGGAGGAATTGCAGGGGTAGCTGTTCGATTTAAGCATGGCGAGTTGCTTCATCTGGCTTATAATTTTGAGTTGCTCAATTTTGAAGGTACAACATACCGCACGGACGGCACAGGACCGACGGTGTATAGGGTTGTTCACGAGTCGGTTAACGTACCATCTCATGGCGTATCGCTAAGTTTTGTTTTTAGATAGATGTCTGTTGTTTATATGTCCAAATCATGTTTCGCTATGAAAAAAAGCGTATTATTATTTGTGTTATCGTTTGTTCTGATGGCCAGTTGCGAAAGCGGTAAATATGTCCTCACAGAGAACGGAAGGTTTGCCATTCAGCAAATCGAAGGGTATTACCGCCCGGATACAATATCCAATGTATTTGAACTCTATGTGGAGTTTGAAAAATTGTACCTTACCCATAAATGGAATATTGTCCCTACGGCCAACGCTTTTTCAAAAGACCCGGGCATATGCCTTAACTCCATCAACACAGCTTCGGTAGAAGTATTCTTAGATAGGCCATTGGTCAAAGACGGCGTCACCATTCCGGTAGGGGAAAATATCATCAAAGATATCTTGCCAAACAAAACCAATCGTGGCTATGGTTACGATGAGAGCGTCCTGCGGATCGTATTTGACGGCGAAACCCTTTCCAATATGCAATTTGAAAAGGGTTTCACCAATTTTACCTTGACGGGAAAAAATTCAGACAATGTTCGCTTTACGTTCGCGAAAAAAGTATTTATGGATTTGTAATGCTGTTCTGTTTTTATCTTTTAACCCATTGATATTTCAATCCCGTGCTAAACCATCGTCCCGGCATGGGTATCGCTGCACTCTCGATATAGGTGACATCAAATAGGTTTTGTGCGTCGGCATAAACCGTGAAATTGGTCAATGTGCAACTCAAGCGGATATCGGTTAAGAAGTAAGAGGTGTTGGATATCCGTTGATTGAACCGATTGGCCAGGGACAGGCCCCATCCGTGCTGTTGAGCAGTTAATAATAGTTTTGCTTGATGTTTGAGGTTTTCTAGAGTGTATTTTGAATCGACGGCATCGTTGGTTTTGATGCTGGGATCCAAAAAGTTGTAACCTGCATTCAGGTTAAACGTGGTCCGGTTGGCCTCGATGCGGTAGTTTAGATTGCTATTAATGCCGTTCACAACGTTTTTTCCTAAATTAAAAGGTTGGTAAGGTTCATCGGAAGCCTGCCGCACCCAATCGATGAAATCGCTGATCGTGCGGCGGAAATAACCGGCATGTCCGGTCAGCTTTTCAGATTGAAATTTCACGGCTCCCTCTATTTGCCAGGCATTTTCCGAGCGCAGGTCAGGATTGCCAATATTTCCTGGGCGTTGGTTCAAATATAAATCGGTGAAGGAGGGAATGCGTTGGCTTGATCCGGCATTGAACACGACCTTCCATTGTGGGGTAAAGGAATAGCCCATATCCACTCCGGGATACAGTTGCCAGCCATATTGGCTGTTGTAGTTAAGATACGCCCCAACATTCAATGTAAGATTGCGGATGTTTTCGGTTCGGAACTCACCATATGCACCATGGTTTTTTCGTTCATGATTTCCCAAATTGGTGCTGCGGATGTCTTCAAAGCGGGATTCCCATCCGAAACCAAAATCACCAAAGGATGTTTGGTATCGGGTGTTCAGCTCTGCAGACAAGGCATTGTTATAATGCTTGCTTCTGGCCCGTGACAGGTCATGCTTGAAATAGCGATAATCATCGTCATTGGCACGGTTGCTGATCCTCGGACTGATGTATAATTTATCTGTGATTTGATGCTTGGAAGCTATGCTTGTAAAAAAGGTTTTGACGATTTCTTCTGATTCCTTGTCGTCCGGTGCGGCATAAAAGCCATTGGCGCCAAATGCATTGTATAGATAACTGGCTAACCATTCCATTTTGTTGTGGGCATTCATATCCAAATTTCCCTGATAAAATAGCTTATCGTTTTCTGAAGCACTGTTATATCGCTGCCCATTGGACTTTTCCCTGTTGTAGTAGATTTGGTGTTGATGGCCTTCTTGTTGCCAGGTAGCACCGATCAATGCACCCGAATGTTGGTAGATTCCCGATTTGTCTTCTTCCTCGCGACCTTTGAAGCCTGATCCGGCGTAGATATGTGCCGTTATGCTGGTGTGTTCAACTGACTTGGTGATAATATTGATGGCACCAGTTAAGGCAGTGATGCCGTAAATGCGGGCTGCGGGACCTCTTAATACTTCGATACGCTCAATGGCCTCCAGAGGGATAGGCAGGTTTAAGCTGTGATGGGCGGTTTGCGGGTCGGATACTTTCACGCCATTGACCAAGAGCAGTGTCTGTTCGAAACTGCCTCCATCAATGCTCATGTCTGCTTGCGTGCCGAAAGGGCCACGTTGACGGATATCCACACCATTTAAAAACGTCAATACCTCGTTTAGTGACTTTGCGGGTAGTTTTTGTATATCCTTGGCGGTAAGCACTTCCACATTGCGATTATCCTTACTGAATGGGATCTGTAACCGGTTGGCATGCACTATGACCTCTTGAATGTTCTCCTGTTTGACTTCTTGAGCCATTCCCCATAAAGGAAGCAAGACACTTGCTAATAAAATTTGTTTTGTAGTACGGTATTTCATACTGCAAAAGTGTTATCTTTCCGGATTATTTGATGGTTCCGATTTTAATAATATGAGTAGTCCGGTTTTGGATTTGTTTTCTAGTTTTGTCACTATTGACAGGCAATCGGTGCAACCTATTTATGTACAGGTTTCCCAACAGGTCATCAATGCGATACAACGTGGTTATTTATTAGTGGGCACCAAGTTGCCGGGAACACGGGCTTTGAGCAACTTATTAAACGTGCATCGAAAAACGGTCATCGCCATCTATAGCGAGTTGGAAGCGCAGGGTTGGATAGAGGTGAAGCCCAATAAAGGAACGTTTGTCATCCAACAGGTGGGGGAGCTATTGCGCGAAAGGCCTTATCAAAAGTTGGTTTCGTTGGCCAAATATCCGACCGAAACAGGCTATTTCTTTCGAAAATCGACAGTTTTGGACAGCCCTTATGAGCTTTCAGATTGTTCGTTGCAGTTTAATGACGGACAGCCCGATATACGTCTGACCCAAATGCAAAATCTTTCCAGCTTGTACAGCGCTTCGTTGAAACGTAAAAGCAATATACGCCGTATCCGCAGATATAACCAGGAGGGAAGTGCCTATTTCAAGGAACAATTGAGTAATTACCTCAACTTTTCGAGAGGATTGCATATTTCCAAAAACAATTTATTGATTACACGTAGCGTGGAAATGAGCTTGTACATCATTTCTCAGATACTGTTATCCCACGGCGACAAAGTTTTGGTAGGGGAGTTGAGTATGTTTTCGGCCAATATGGTTTTCCAGCGGATGGGTGCCACGGTACTTACCATTCCAATTGATGAGAATGGGGTGGATGTCGATTACATCCGTGACTGTTTTAAGCCCGGCGATATCCGCATGGTTTATATTACGCCACATCACCATTATCCGACAACCGTCACCTTATCAGCACAGCGTAGGATGGACTTGTTGCAATTGGCCGTTGCCTATGGCTTCGTCATTTTGGAAGACGACTACGATAGCGACTTTCAGTACGAACCCTCAGCTGTCATGCCTTTGGCTAGTGCAGATTTAGATGGTATGGTGGTCTATGTAGGTTCATTTGGCAAGTCCTTGGCTCCGGCATTTCGCACGGGGTTTGTGGTTGCACCAGACAATCTGATGGCAGAAATGCGGAAATATTTGGGCATTATTGACCGGCAGGGCGATATTATCATGGAACAGGCTTTGGGCGAAATGATTGAAGAGGGTGAAATCCATCGGCACCTGAAGAAGTCATTGAAAGTATACCGGGAAAGGCGGGATTTGTGCTGTGCTATTTTAGAGACGGCATTTAAAGATCAAGTATCGTTTCAAAAGCCTACGGGCGGCTTGGCGCTTTGGACCAAGTGGAACAGCGACTTGCCTTTGCTTCAATTGGCTAATTTGTGTGCCAAGGAGGATGTGTTCATCCCGAAAAACCTGCTCTACCAAAACCGTAAAATAACGGCCATACGCCTTGGATTTGGCCACTTGGATAGTTCAGAAATCGAGAAGTCATTGGAAATCCTGCACGCTAATATGTTGAAATTGATGTGAATTTTGAGTTGCTTCTTCACTCATGCCATTCTTCTCGTCCAATAATTCTTCTATTCTGGATATCGGGAATGTCTTCTGTGTGTAGCGGTACATATTTCATATCCAACTTGGGTTGGCCGGCATCTACCCAAGCGGAAAACCAATACGAGCCTATTCGCTGGATGGATTTGCGCATGCGTGCTTCCACCATGCCTTGCATATGGTCATGATAAGCCGTAGTGTAAGCGTCGGAATAGGTCAATACCAATACATTTTTTCTTTCGATGTAGCTCTTCTGTTTATCTTTTGGAAACGTTTCGGAGAGGCTTTTTTCAATCCGGAGAACTGTATCCACTAAGGCGTTGCTTTCTTTGACAATCGTCCAAGCCAATTCCAACGGGTCATCAATATAGGTTGCTTTGCCCACTAAGAGGTTATATTTCGGGGCGAACATTTCCGGCAACCTGCTTTCCCAAAAAGCATGGATACCTATTTGGTTGGTAAATTGCCCGTTGTAGTTTTTGGTGGTGTGCAAGGGCACATGGGCATCTGCCACATAATGCCCCAGATCGGCTGCATGTTTAATGATTTTATTGACATCACTTTGGGAAAAAGCTTTCACCAGATTCTGATAAGACAGATAGATTTGCCAAGGAACGATTCCTTGCGCACGTACACGTCGTTCTTCATATTTCTCTACGGCCTGACGCCAATGCACGGGAATGGAGTCTATGGACGATTCTCCATATTCGTCGATATCGATAAAATGTCGAGGAGATTCCAACGTATCCACATAGCATCGTTTGTCAGCATCAACGGCTTTTTCCGTAATGAGCCCGATATGTTTTTTGTAAAATTGTGCCAAGGAAGTGGGAAGTGTAAACACGGCAGATTGGTTGATGAGTTTATGGGCATAGAATCCCCATGAACAACAGAGCTGAACGATGAGGAAAGCCAAGAGATACCGTACTTTGCTTTTCATGATTCGTCTATATTATTGGTCAGGATAAAGATAATGATTTCCTGAAAAAAACGGAAAATAGCGAGTTTTTTTGTCCTGTACTTTAAAAATTAGTACTTTGGACACCGGAATAATTCATGTGTTTATGAAAATTTTGTACGCCGTGCAGGGTACAGGGAACGGACATTTGTGCAGGGCATTGGATATCATCCCTATTTTGCAGGAAATGGGCGAAGTGGATGTACTGGTCAGTGGAATTCAGGCCGATATTGAATTGCCGTTTAAGGTAAAATATCGCCTGCACGGATTGAGCTTTATTTTTGGTAAATCGGGTGGTGTGGATTTATGGCGTACGTTTATGAGTTCTACGGTGCGTAAATTCCTGCAGGAGATCAACGGCCTTCCGGTAGAACAATATGATTTGATTATCAACGATTTTGAACCTATTTCGGCTTGGGCATGTCAAACAAAGGAAATTCCCTGCATCGGCTTAAGCCATCAGATAGGGGCGTTGGATGCTTCTAGTCCGAAGCCCGAAGAAACGGATATGCTAGGCAAGTTTATCATGAAAAACTACGCACCTTCGAGTGTATCGTATGGTTTTCATTTCAAATCCTATAATGACCATATTTTTACACCCGTAATTCGGCAATCCATACGTGAGCTGGAACCAAAAGACTTGGGGCACTATACGGTTTATCTGCCGTCGTATGACGATGCCCATTTGCTCAAGCATCTGTCCAAGTTCCCGGACATCAAATGGGATGTGTATTCGAAGCACAATAAAAAACCTTTTACCTTAAAGAATGTTTCGATTAATCCCATTCAAAGCGATACATTTGTAAAAAGCATGGCCAATGCCGCAGGCGTATTGTGCGGGGCAGGATTTGAAACACCGGCTGAGGCACTGTATTTGGGAAAGAAGCTGTTGGTCATCCCGATGAAAAACCAATATGAACAGCATTTGAATGCAGCAGCATTAGAGCTGATGGGTGTTCCGGTCATTAATAGCTTAAAGAAAAAATATCATTATGATATTGAGTCTTGGTTAAACAGCAAGAACAAAGTGAATGTGGATTATCCCGATATGACAAAAGATATCATGACAAAAATTGTAGAAAAACATCGATAATGGACATTACAATAAAAATGGTAGGTTGTGCAGGATTGGTTGCGCTGGCACAACTCGGTGAAGCAAAAGCGCAAAGTTTGAAAACAAATCAGGACTCGGTATCATATGCTTTGGGCATGGATATTGGCAAATCGCTTTCCAGCAATGGTATCGAAGTGGATGTTGCCAGCTTTTTGAAAGGACTGGAAACAACTTATAAGGGAGGTGATGCACTATTTGGAGAAGAAGAAAAAATGCGGATCATCAAGGATGCCTTTAATAAGGCAGCGGAACGCAGAATAGCCAAACTGCAAGCAGCGGAAACGGCGTTCTTTGCATCGATTAAAACCAATCCAAATATCAAGCATCTGCAAGATGGCTTATATTATGAGGTGATCAGCGAAGGAAGCGGTGCCAAACCAACCATGGATGACGAAATAAGCGTACATTATAAGGGAGCTTTGGCAAACGGGACGGAATTCGACAATTCCTATGATCGTGGACAACCGTTGGATTTAGATTTGGGCCGGGTCATCAAAGGCTGGCAGATGGGCATTCCGCTCATGTCGGTTGGATCGAAATATAAGCTGTATATTCCTTCAGCCCTGGGCTACGGCGAGCGTGGGGCAGGAGCAAATATTCCCCCCTACAGTGCGTTGGTCTTTGAGATTGAATTGTTAGGTATTAAGGCGAAAGATGCAACAAGTCAAGCAGGGCAATCGGGTGGAGGAGAGATCGAGTGACAAAAAATCGTACAGGTTGGAGTGAGGAATGACGATGCAGTATAATATATTGGGAAAATCAGATTTGAAGGTATCGCCGGTTAGTTTTGGCACCATGTCACTGAAGGGAGGCGCAAGCAAACTGAATGTGGATATCTTACAACAGGCCTATGCATCAGGAATCAATTATTTTGACACCGCTGATTTGTATGAACGTGGTATAAACGAGAGTTTGATTGGCCAAGCGCTATCAGCCTTTCGGAGCAAAGTTGTGCTGGCGACAAAGGTGGGCAACCAATGGCGATCCGATGGCAGCACTTGGGATTGGAAAGCCTCTAAGCCCTATATCCTCAAAACGGTTGAATCCTCTTTATCGCGTTTGAAGACCGATTATATTGATCTTTATCAATTGCATGGAGGTACTATCGATGATCCTATCGATGACATTATTGAGGCTTTTGAGCTGTTGGTTAAACAGGGCAAGATTCGGTACTACGGTATTTCTTCTATACGTCCCAATGTCATTCGTACTTACGCCGAACGTTCGAATATAGTCAGCGTGATGATGCAATATAGCCTATTGGATAGACGGGCAGAGAGAATGTTCCCCTTGTTGCGAGAAAAGGGTATCTCAGTCATCGCCCGAGGTGCTTTAACACAGGGATTGCTGCTAGATAAACCTTCTGCCCCTTATCTGCAATTAACCTCCAGCGAGGTTTTGCATGCAGATAAAGCTGTCGACAAACTTGCACAAAAACTTCATGTATATAAATCTAATGTGCTATTATCCTATGTGTTGAACCATTCAATTGTAGCCACAGTACCTGTGGGAATACGTACATTGGCCCAATTAAAGGATATTAAGCAAGCGTTGGCCAATTTATTGCCTCTGCACCCCGATGATATGGCAACATTGGAAAACAGTATCCGAAAGCTGGATTATACCGATCATTTGGATGGATATTAACTTCCACCCGTTGTGCATGAATAAAATTACTCCCCGGTTACCAACTGTCTGTCCTAAATGGCAATGCAGGTAGGTTGGCGCCATTATACACATTTCCGTCGGAATTGTTGGCCCAGGCATAACGTACAGCTACGGGATGGGGTACTTCTGGTGCACGCACAACGATTTCATCGCCCACAATTTCGGCCATTGCCCAATAGAATTTTCGATCAGTTCCAGCAATAGAAAACCCCATTACCGGTTTATGGTCCATGGCATGTAAACCTTTTGCATGCGTGAAACGGATTTTTATCGTGTTTTCTTCTACTTTGTGGGATTGGAACGCCGGACCTGAAAATACTATCTTTTGCTTATAATCTTTTGCCAATGCCCACAAGGCCAGCCTGCGCCCAACTTCCTGCTTGTTCTTGGGATGGATATCTAAGGCATCACCGATATCGATAGCCGTCGCCATGCCTGTGTATGGCAATTCTGCGGTCATATCTTGGGCTTCGCGCAATAAAGCCCACGGTGAGTTTACCGGAATCGAGTCCCTTTGCATGAAACTGGCCAATTGTACAAAGTAAAAAGGCATTTCAGGAGATTGAAAAGCGTTGCGCCAACACTCGATAAGCGCTGGAAACAAGGTGCGGTACTGCACCGCCCTGGCGACATTGCTTTCTCCTTGATACCAGATGGCTCCTTTGATGGCATAATCCTTAAATGGATGTATCATGCCATTGTATAGCACGGTAGGCCGATTCGGACCCTTTTCTTCGGAAGGCCGTTCCATTACCTCTTTCACTTGTAAGCCGATCTTGTAATCCCATTTTCCCGAAAGATTCAAAGTGCGGCCGTCTTCGGATCTCAAATGAAATGTGTCTGTATAAACACCGCCGTCACCGCCGGTATCGAAGACACGAATGGCAATAGTATGCTCACCTTCCTTAATCAGTTCTTTCGGAATTTTATATTCCCGTTGGACGTTCCAACCTGAAGTAGCACCAATTTGCCTTCCATTAAACCAGACGATATCGGCGTCGTCAGCGGTGAAAACCAGATACAGATCTCCCTGGGTCCACGCTTTTTCCAATACTACCTTTTTGCGAAACCAAACCGCCCCATCAAAATCCACTAAACCTTTGTTTTCCCATGTGTCGGGGAGCGCCATCTGTTCCCAATCATCGGTAGCAAGCCCGGACGTAGCCCAAAGGGGCATGCCGTTTTGATAGCCGGCATCTTTTTGTAGCAACGTCTGCGACCATTCCATAAATTTCTTTTGGGCACGTTCCCATTCCGGATTGACGGTACCTTCATAAACGGCTTGTGCCGCACTGTACAGCGTGGGAAAGGGGTGGAGTGCTTCTTTTTCCATCCACGCTTCTGCCACAGTGCCACCCCATGAGGTGTGGATCAATCCAATAGGGATTTTCGTCTTTTCATGCACCTCCCTCGCAAAAAAATAGGCCGTAGCAGAAAAATCAGCTATATTGCCGGGGGTGCACATATCCCATTGGTTGTTTCGGACGGATATCGTTGTGGTTGGTTTTTCTGCCATCGCTTTTTCTACCTGCAATAAGCGTATATTTGGATAATTAGCCTTGGCGATTTCGTTTTCATAATTGTCTATTTTTCCCCAACCTGCCAATGGCATTTCCATATTGGATTGACCGGAGCAGATCCACACATCGCCTATGAGGATATTTTCTAATAGAATTGTATTTCCTTCCGTAATGCGGATAGAATAAGGGCCACCATGGTTTGAAGTTTTGACACGCAGTCTCCAATTTCCGTTTTGGTCGGCTGTTATTTGGTATTTTTTGTTATCCCATGAAGTGGTGATTTCGATCGTTTTTCCGGCAGTTGCTGTACCCCATATCCACGGCGTTGCATGCCGTTGTAAGACCATGTTATTGCTAAAAATAGATGGTAATGAAACTTTTGCTTTTATACTTGAAAAATTGGTTATGGATAGAATGAGGCAAAACCATACGATCTTTAGTGTTTTCATTGCAGGATATCTGTTTGTGATAATCAAACTTACGATATAATTTCCATTAATTGAAAGAAACATTCGACGCCATACGATTAGAAATCTGTCGCTTATGACGATCTTATCCAAAACCTTATGGCCGTTTGGCTGTTCAGAAAAATAAAAGGCATGCCCAAATTATCCACATACCATCAGAAAAGAGATTTTAAGAAAACCCAAGAGCCGGAGGGAAAATCGTCCATTTCTAAAAAGAGTGGCCACAAGTTGCGTTTTGTCGTCCAGCGGCACCATGCTTCCCGCCTTCATTATGATTTTAGGTTGGAATTGAACGGCGTGCTTAAAAGCTGGGCCGTGCCGAAGGGACCTTCCCTTAACCCCAAAGACAAACGGCTTGCTATGCAGGTCGAGGATCATCCCATCGATTATGCGTCATTTGAAGGGATTATCCCTCCGGGCAACTACGGAGCAGGAGTCGTCCATATTTTTGATTCGGGTTATTACGAGTTTTTGGAAACTAAAGATGAAAAGACGTTCCTGCAGGATTGGAAAAAAGGATCTTTGAAATTCAAATTGCATGGTCATATCTTGCGTGGTGAGTTTGCATTGGTGCGGATGAAAAGTGGCGAAGATAATGCCTGGCTGTTGATCAAACACAAGGATAGATACGCGTTGGATAAAGCGTATAACAGTGAAGACAGTATTCCAGATCAGATCAAAAAAGCAGGGGTGGATTTCAAAAAGGAGAAGAAATCCAAGCAGGCTGTAGCATCTGATCATTCTATACCCAAACCCATGTTGGCCAAGTTGGTTGACCAGCTCCCTTCTGGTGGCACGTGGATATATGAGAAAAAATACGACGGCTTTCGGATATTGAGTATATGCGATGCTACCGGCATATACCTGTATTCCCGTAATGGAAAAAGCATGAACCATCTTTTTCCTTCATTGCTGGAAGAGCTATCCCGAGTAGACCGTCAAGTGTGCATCGATGGCGAGTTGGTGATCGAAGACAAAGCGGGCAGGCCACATTTTCAATTAATTGCAAGTGGCGAACCCGTTCCCAGTAATCTGCAGCTACGGTATTATGTTTTTGATCTCCTTCGTCTTGAAGGAGAAAACGTTACGGCCTATGAACTTACAGAACGCAAGGATCTACTGGCATTGTTCCTACGTCGGATAGCACCCAAAACCATTATACAACCTGTAGAAGAACTTAAAGCAGCATCAAAAGATATACTGCAACAGGCCGAAAAACATGCGTGGGAAGGTATCGTTGCAAAGGAGAAACACAGCAGTTATTTAGAAGGCAGGCGCAGTTCGGACTGGGTAAAATTTAAGCTAAAACAGACACAGGAGGCTGTCATCTGTGGCTATACCACACCACAAGGAAGCAGAAGCTTCTTTGGCGCTTTGGTGTTGGGTATCTACAGAGATGGAGAGCTGACTTATATAGGCAATTGTGGAACCGGTTTTGATACAGCTAGCTTAAAAAATGGCCATAAACGGATGGAGGAGCTGGAAAGTCCCCAAAAGCCCTTCCCTGCGAAAACCAAGGTCGCTAAAGAAAAAGAGGTCACTTGGTTAAAGCCTGTCTTGGTGTGTGAAGTGTATTATTCGGAATGGACTCGTGATGAACATCTGCGTCATCCTGTATTTAAAGGGTTGCGCGAAGACAAAAATCCCGATGAAATCGAAAAAGAGGAAGCAATGGAAGCAACTAAAAATGAAGAAGTAATCCGCATCGGTCGCAAAGAGGTGCAGTTGACAAACCTCCATAAACTATATTGGCCGAAAGACAACTATGTAAAGGGACAGATGATCGCCTATTACGAAGAAATGGCAGACCATATTTTGCCTTATCTCAAAAATAAACCTATCTCATTACATCGTTTTCCTAACGGTATTGAAGAAGAGGGCTTTTTCCAAAAAGATGTCGATACCGAAAAAATCCCGAATTGGTTGAAAACCGTTCCCGTACATGCCGATAGTACGGGCAAGGAAATTGATTATATCATATGCAACGACAAAGCAACATTGCTGTATATAGCCAACTTAGGATCTATTGAAATCAACCCTTGGCTGTCCACCTATCAAAAGCCTGAAAATCCTGATTTTGCAGTATTGGATCTCGATCCCAATGGTGCTGCCTTTGAAGAGGTTATCCAAGTAGCCCGAACAGCAAAAGCCATTTTGGATGAAATGAAGCTGACGGCCTTTTTGAAGACGTCAGGATCTACCGGACTGCATGTTTATCTTTACGTCAATAAGAAATACGATTTCGAAATGGTACGGGACTTTGTACAACTCTTAGCACAAATGGTGCAGGAAAGGCATCCGGAGACAACCAGTGTGGTAAGAGACCCTAAGAAGCGAAAAGGGCTGATTTACTTAGATTTTCTGCAAAATCGACGAGGCCAAACAGTGGTTGCACCTTATTCGCTACGACCTAAGGAAGGGGCCACGGTCAGCACACCATTGCATTGGGACGAGCTGAAGTCCCGCCTGCGCATCGCAGATTTCAACATCAGGACTGTATTAAAACGCTTGGATCAGATAGATGACCCTTGGGCTAGGCTTTGGGATAACCCTGTAAATATAAAACAGGCTCTCTCCACGTTGTAGGGCATCTCCAGATCTCTTACGCCAAGCTGGCTTTTAATTTGCTGAGCAAATCGGCGGATTTGGTGTTTTCCACATTGATCTTGCGAATGGAGGTGTGCTTTCCCTTAGCCTTCTGTTTGATGATTTTGATCAGCTCTGCCGTATATTCATTTTTGTACCTGGAGATATCAAAAGGTTCCGAATGCTGCTTTATCAGCTGGAGGGCCATATCCATTTCTTCTTTTTTCAGCCGTGCATTTCCCGGTAGCTTGAGGTCGTCTATACTGCGGATTTCTTCTTCAAACCGCAGTTTGTTAAGAACAAGAAGGTTTTTATAAGGCTTTACAAGAGCCAGATTCTCTATATTTCGCATTACAAAAGACCCCAATCCTGCGGTTTTGCTTTTTTCCAATGCCTTCAAGAGGAGGTGATAGGCTTTTTCGCCCCCCTTAGCCGGTTCCAGATAATAGGGCGTTTCAAAATATATGCTATCAATTTCTTCGGTTTTTACAAACGAATGCAGGTTGATCATCTTGGTTTTCTCCGGGCTGGCTTCTTCAAAATCAGATTCTTCCAATACCACATATTTATCTTTAAGGAGGTAACCTTTGACGATGTTGTCCCAGCTGACTTCCTTACCTGTGTTTTCATTCACACGCTTATACCTGATGTTGGATTTGTCCTTCCGGTCAAGCATGTCCAAGTCCAATGCACTGCTCTGTGTAGCGCTATAAATCTTGATGGGAATATTGACCAAGCCAAATCCGATGGCTCCTGTCCAGATGGCTCTCATGATACTATTTCCTGTTTGGTGTCTATACAGGGAACAAGTCTGTCGCCGATTGGTTTTCAGAAAAAAAGAGTTTTGGACAAATCCTGGTTGGATATGTACCGCAGGATCGTGAAAAACACCTACAGATACAATTGCCAGTGATCGATGGTCATCGATTATAAGGATATTCCTGTATCCAGTTAAATTTCCGTTTCATCAGCTCGAATTCTTCTGGCCGTTGTTTGACGAATTTGATTTCTTCCGTTCGACCGTTGAAGGTTTTTGTTAAGCGGATATCTCCGTTTTCCATAACGACATAGTCAAACGTATAATTATTCAATGAGATTTTCTGTTCCGTTGTGTCGATTGTTATACTTTCCCTCTTTCGCTCATAATACCGATCTCGAATAGTAGCATTTCCCTCATGTTCAAATACGATAGATATCCAGTCGTTTGGGATACTGGTTCGAGGGTGATTGCTGTTTTCGATAAAATAGATCCCGTATAAGGGTGATTTCTTGAAATATTGATCGATCAATTTTTGTCTATTCAGCAGACCGGCAATTTGTTGCAGAAGGAAAATACTGATAAAGGCTATTTTGGCCACAATCATTGTTTTGTTTTTCCAAGCTTTACCAAAGGTAGGCTTCGGAATAGTCTTCAGTTGATCCGACTTGCCTTGAACAAGTAGTGCATACAGGGGTTGGATGTAGGGCAATAGTAAAAATAAAGAGAATGCAAATAAAGCGGTGGAAAGCATTTTGACCGGCACATCAAAAAAATAATTAACCGTCATAATATTGATGCTGGTCGCCATGGTGATCAACGCTCCAAGTGCTACCGTTCTCCGAAACAACAGCAAGCCCGCCAATATCTCCACGCTTCCCACAAAAATGTTGTGCCCTTTTGAATATCCATAGAAAGTCCAGGCCAATCCCATCGGAGAAAACTCGCCCAAAGGTTGCATAAGCCGATTTAGGCCGGGAGGGGGCATTTGCGCGTGCACAAGCTTAATTACCCCATAATTTATCAACATAAAGGCGATATAATAACGGATGATGGTAGTGAGCCAATAATAACCTGTATGGTAACTTTTTCGATTTCTATCTGCAACAGACCACACAACAGTCCCAACGATGGCCACTAGAAAAAGAATCAACAACGTTATCCAGGCGTGAGATGTGTCGCCGCTTCCGGAGCCATAGCTCGTAAAGTCGTGTTCATAATGAAGCACATGTTTGGCAAACCATGTTGTACACGAGTACATGAGGTCCGCAATGGGCTTGTTGATATAATTAAATAGGGGGAAGGCTCCATTGTTCATGATCAGAATAAAGGATAATATAAAAATGAAAGAAAACCGGAAACCGACTTTGGTCGATAAGCTCCAATCATTCGTGGTCATCGCGTTCTCCATGCTTCGGGATGCAAATAAAGGTTCAATGATATATTTCTATCTTAAAAATATTGTCTTTTGTTGCCTTGCCGATTGCATGGCCGCTTCAAGAATTTCAACAGCGATGCGGTTAATGGTCAATCCGTAAAGATCCAACCTGTCCAACACCAGAGAACCATTCACTACAGCGGCCAATACTGAAAAAGGATCATCAAACGGGGCCAGTCTTTTGGAGAGTTGTTTTCTTTCTTCCTCGCGGTTTCCCTGCAACCGTTGCCGAAGGGTTGTCGCATCGGAGGCGATGGCATAACCTTCTGTGCCATACACTTCCATATCCTTTCTGGAAAACGGCCAATTCCACGAGGCTTGAATTAGGCATTGTGCTTTCGGATATTGCAGGATGATGGACGCTTCATCGTCCACCTTTTGGTAGATGTCGGGTTTGTTTTGTTGCACCACAGCCGTTACCGAAAGAGGCCTCTCGCCTTTCATCAGCCAGGTCATCAGATTGGCTCCATAGCAACCAAAATCTACTAAGGCACCCGCTCCATTCTTTTCCGGATCCGTCAGGATTTCCAGGAACTCTTTGCTCACACCGATTTCCTTTGGTCCCTGATGTCCGTCATTCACCATCACTTTTCGGACTTCGCCCAATTGGCCTTGCTCCAGCAGCCCTTTGATTTGCTGATTGCTTTCATACCACGACGTTTCAAAATTTGTCAGTACATGTATTTTGTGCCGCAGGGAGAGCTCTTCTATTTCCTCGGCATCGGCAACGGTTGTTGCCAAGGGTTTTTCCACCATCACGTGTATCTTTCGAGGTGCGCAGGCGCGTACAATGGCAATATGTTCATTGATGGCACCGAAAGCCGACACAGCATCGGGTTTTAGGTTATCCAACATTTCGCCCAGATCCGTAAAGAAAAGCGCTTTGTCCAGATGGTACCGTTTGGCATAGCGATCGATCAACTCGAGATTTGTTTCGTAGATGCCGATCAGCGTGACGTCCTTTTTGTTCTTTCTGTTGAAAATCCAGTCTACATGCCCATGGCTTAATCCAGCTATGGCCAGTCGTAAAGGTGTTTCCGCGAAAGACAAATGGTTGATGATAAGAAAAAAGATACTCAATAAAATCGGTTTCATTGCTGTTGTTTTTATGTTTTGCAGGAGAGAGGGCGTCCTATCTCCACATTGCCTCCTCTAAAATATACAAATATCTTTGATTATCCTATATGATTGGACCACTATCCACTGTTATTTCAATTAAAACTGACCAACTATTGCTTTACAAATCCAATTAGAATGATGAAATTTGGATAAATAAAGGAAAAGTCATGGAAAAGAATCAAATCAATGCCGATGAGTTTGTCTCCAAGTTCATGTATGGAAGCCTTAATCACCTCACCTATATCCCTACACCGATTAAGATTTTTTCGTTAAGAGACATCGCTCCCTACCTGAAAATTCCGATACCACCGATTTTTTTTGGCTATAACCTGCTGATTCATCTGACGGAAGGCTATTTCACACAACAGATTGAATCAACCACTTTTATGGTGCAGGGACCTTCGGTATTGATTTGTAATTATGGCCATATATCCGCTATCCATTCTGTTGACAAATCGGCGCAGGGCTATTGTGTGCTGATTAAAGAGCAGGCGATGACTTCGCTTTTCCGCGAGCAGGAAATCTTGAATATCTTTACTATTTCACCTTTACTTAACCTCACTAAACCCGATAGCGAAGAGCTGAATGGTTTACTGGACCTGTTATATCGCGAGATTTATAGCAAAACGCCTTACAAAGAGTTATATGAAAGTCTCTTCAAAACGGTAGTGCTGAAGATTATTAAACTTTCTGAAGCCAATAGATCCCTCGAACGCCGACAAGAAATCGCCATTGCCTTTAAGCAATTGGTGCATCTTCATTTCAATAAGCACAAACCGGTAGACTTCTATGCCGATCGGCTGGCCGTCTCCATTAATTACCTTAACCGTTGCGTTTCTTCTGTATTCAAAAAATCTTCCAAGGAACTCATCCTGGAAGTCGCTATCATCCACAGCCAGTTGTTACTATTAGAAACCAATAAAAGCGTGGCCAGCATCGCCTACGAATTGGAGTTTACCGATCCGTCCTATTTTGCCCGTCTTTTTAAAAAGATTGTGGGCATTTCGCCGTCAGACTATAGGAAAAATGTGAAATAGCCACACAGGCACACATCTTTGTGTATTATTATAGACATTCCATTATTAGCATTGGGTTTATATCTGTGTGCCATCACGGAACGTTATCCTCTCTTCGAGAACCTATCCCGAACTCGATTCGGGAGGACAAGGGAAAGGAATGAGAATAACGATGCTGAATGTTTTACCTCCCACTTTCCAACGCTCTTTCCAATCGCGCTCCCCCTCAATGAGGGGGATACCTTGTATATCTTCTATATCGTGCAAAACGATAGTTTATGGACTTATGTGTACAAGGTAACTATACCGCTTTGGTTCGTATCCTCATGAAACAATTTCACCGTTCAAGATAGTAGGGACACGAATCAGGGAGAGACGAGAGAGAGTAATGCACGATTTGTCCTATATTTTATCAAAGTATTCATAGTCTTTTTTTTCATAACTGTTTAGTTTTGTTTCAGATGCTTGTTTGTATGAACGTAGGGTTGTATTAAACAGACAGGACATTGTTTTTAAAAAAGTAATAATAGACATGAACGTAGTAGACGCACAAACCGATTTTAATACCTTTATCACAGACTTCAGAAAGCATCTTAAGCATTTGTTTCGTGAAACGCATGACTTTAACGCATTGAGTCTCCAGCGCGATCTTCCGGCATCATTTCTTTCGGAGATCATGAAGAAAAAGCCTTTAGCCGTTGCTGTTCCGACGCTTTACGGCGGTAGGGGGATTTTGGTTAAGGAGTGTTTGAGTGTGTTGTCTGCAGCGTCTTATGAATCCTTGGCGCTTTCCTTAATGTTTGGAATCAATATTGCCCTGTTCTTAGAGCCGTTGGCAAAATATGGGCAATTTTCTGTACAGGAAAGAGTGTTTAAGCAGTTTATCGAAAACAATGCAATGGGTGGCTTGATGATCACGGAAAAGGCTTACGGAAGCGATGCCCTGAACATGAAAACCTCCTATCAGCATCTGGGAGACACGTACCATATCACCGGGCAGAAGCACTGGCAGGGCTTAAGCGGTGCCGCTGATTTTTGGTTGGTAACAGCCCGCAAATTCCATCCGAATGGAGAGCTGGCAAGAGATATTGATTTCTTTGTTACGGATAACAGCTGTCCAGAACAGCACATTCCAATGGTGCATCGTTATAACAACCTTGGATTATACGCCATTCCATATGGTATCAATGAAATTGACGTGGTTGTCCCGGAAGACCAAAAGTTGTTGGCAGAAAGCACCGGCATTAAATTGATGTTGGATATGCTTCACCGCAGTAGGTTGCAATTTCCGGGTATGGGCATGGGCTTTATTAAAAGGCTTTTGGATGAAACGTTGCAACATTGTCAGGAGAGAATGGTAAGCGGTGCCCCGTTACTGAATATTGATTCTGTAAAATACCAGGTTGCAAGAATCCAGACGGCCTATACCATCTGTTCAGGTATGTGTGCCTTTAGCGTTGGCCAAAGTGGCATAGAGCATGATCTGGCAACGTTGAGTATCGAAGCCAATACGTTGAAAGCTTTGGTGACCGATTTGATGCAAGAGTCAGCGCAGATTAGTTTGCAGTTGGCTGGAGCGAATGGGTATCGATTGGACCATGTTGCGGGCAGAGCTGTTGCAGATAGCAGACCCTTCCAGATTTTCGAAGGTTCTAATGAGATGTTGTATGCACAGATTGCCGAGGCTACACTTAAATTGATGCGTAGGGCAAAGGAGACAAATCTGTTAAGCTTCTTGAGAACGTATCATAACACCACCCATAGTGCAGACTTTTTTAAGGCGCAATTGGATTTCAACATCAATGGGACATTCAAGCAACGTGATTTGGTAACCATCGGCCGAATGATCGCCCGTGTTATCAGTTTCCAGCTTGTTTTAAAACTAGATGGTTTCAATGCCGCATTGGTGGAAATCACCCGTCAACATATCCTTAGCGACTTGGCGATGTTCCATGGGCAGTTGAATGTGAGAAACAATGCTGATCCAGTGATAGATTATGAAAGCAACTCTGACTGGGCTAACTTTGTAGCATAAGCGTTGAAAACGGGTTTTACCCCTACGTATAGTATTTGTCCTGTAGGGGTAAAAATTGTATTGCCGGATTTGGAAGAATGCTAATTTACGCTTTCGATATCTTTTAGACTATTCATTTTCTTGTATTCCAAGAAGCCTTTGATATCTTCAAAGTGTTCTCTTACCCGTTTATTGCCAAATTCAAATACTTTTGTCGCCAGTCCATCCAAAAAATCCCTATCGTGGGATACCAGAATGAGCGTGCCGTCGAAATCCTGCAAGGCATCCTTAATGATGTCCTTCGTCTTCATGTCTAAGTGGTTGGTAGGCTCATCAAGAATAAGCACATTGACAGGTTCTAGTAAAAGCTTGATCATAGCGAGGCGTGTTTTCTCGCCACCTGACAATACCTTCACCTTCTTGGTTGTATCGTCGCCACTGAACATGAACGCGCCCAAAAGATCTTTGATTTTGACTCGTACATCGCCAACAGCAATCTGGTCAATGGTCTCAAACACCGTGAGTTCTTCATCCAATAGCGAAGCCTGGTTCTGGGCAAAATAACCGATTTGGGCATTGTGGCCCACTTTTAAGGTTCCCTCGTAACCAATTTCACCCATAATGGCTTTGATCATGGTCGACTTACCTTCGCCATTTCTACCGACGAAAGCAACTTTTTCTCCGCGCTCAATAACCATGGATGCTTTTTCAAATACGACATGGTCGCCATAAGCTTTGGTCAGCTCTTCCACAATGACCGGATATTGCCCTGATCGGGGAGAAGGCGGGAACTTTAAGCGTAGTGCAGAAGTATCTACTTCATCAACCTCGATGATTTCCAGTTTCTCCAACATTTTGACACGCGACTGTACCTGCAGCGTTTTGGAATAGGTGCCCTTAAAGCGATCGATAAATTCCTGCGTATCGGCGATAAAACGTTGCTGTTCTTCATACGCTTTCAGCTGGTGCTGGCGACGTTCCTGACGCAATTGTAGGTAGTGGCTATATTTTGCTTTGTAATCGTATATACGGCCCATGGTGACCTCAATGGTCCGGTTGGTGATATTGTCTACAAATGCACGGTCGTGAGAGATGACGATCACTGCTTTGGCCGCATTCACCAGAAAGTCTTCTAACCATTGTATACTCTCAATATCCATATGGTTGGTCGGCTCATCGAGGAGGATCAAATCCGGTTTTTTCAATAGGATTTTAGCCAGTTCGATGCGCATGCGCCATCCACCCGAAAACTCAGAGGTCTGCCGTGTGAAATCCGAACGTTCAAAACCCAGACCTTTTAATACTTTTTCAACTTCAGCATCATAATTGGTTTCTTCAATGGAATAGAATTTTTCGCTCAGCTCTGAGACCCGTTCTATCAATTTCATGTAGTCGTCCGATTCATAATCCGTACGGATATGCAGCTGTTCGTTCAGGTCTTCAAGCTCATCCCGCATTTTATAGACTTCATCAAAAGCTTTGGACGTTTCCTCAAATACGGTCATGTTGTCTTCCGTTAGCAGATGTTGCGGAAGATAGGCAATGACAGCATCTTTCGGACCACTTACATGGCCTGTAGTGGGTTTTCCTACACCGGCAATGATTTTTAACAAAGTGGATTTTCCAGCGCCATTCTTGCCCATTAAGGCTATCTTGTCGTTCTCATTGATGGAAAAGGATACATTACTGAAAAGGGTTGTTCCGCCAAAGGATACGGAAATATTATTTACATCTATCACAATATGCGCATATTAAATCAGTCGCAAAGATACGGGAAATATTATGCACATTAGATATAAAGAATGAAAATGGATAGGGCCAACGCATTTAATTTACCTAAAATATACGGCGGGTTAAATTTATCCCATGCGTTTATTTTTAATTCATCCCATGTCCCTTCCGTCGCTAGTCGTGGCAGAGGTCATATTTTTTGAGGGCCAAAAAGTATTCAAAAAGCCTTAGTCCTATCAAGGTGGCCTTTCGCACAAGTCCAATGCACATACGGAAAAAGCCTTGAAGGCTGGGATAAATGTCCGAGCTTTTTAGAATGCTCAGACAATTTTTATCAAATAGGTTTATATTTGTCTCACAAACCCGAATATAATGAAAAAGACAATTGAGACATATGACAGCACCTCTGGCAAGTTGTATTGCGCCTTCTTGCGCGGTGTGAATGTGAAAGGTACGAATATGAAGATGGCTGAAGTCTGTGCTGTTTTTGAAAAAGCAGGGATGAAAAAAGTGTCGTCGGTTTTGGCTTCGGGCAATATCCTGTTCTCATCAGAACAGCGAGTAACCGATTTAAAGCGACTATTGGAAAATGCCATGTCATCTCATTTTGCATACGAAGCATTTATGTTCCTAAAAAGCCAGACGGAGATAAAACACATTTTTGAGCATAACCCTTTTGTTGCCGATCCTGATTTTCATATTTACGTTTTTGTGGGGGTGGACGGTATCGAACAAACCCTGCTTGCCGAATTTGAAAAATCGACAAAAACAATAGGCGAGATGGGACAGGTGGTGGATGGTCATTTTTACTGGAAAGTCCCTAAGGGAAATACCTTGGATTCATCATTTGGAAAAATATTGGGCAGGAAGCAACTCAAAGATTCTTTCACCTCTCGCAATATAAATACCTTTGCTAAGGTTTTGGATAAGATATGACGTTGTTTTTAGTATGGTTGGAAAGATAGTTTTCTTGCATATGTATTTGTTTGTATATCAGGGCACGACACTGCGAAAAAGCATTAATCGATGGTTTGATAAGGAAGGTTTCTTACGGTCAGGCTTATTTTTTCTTTAAACGTTCCTTAACCCAAAGCTCAGTTGCATATACGCCATTGGGTAGTGAATATGAAAATTTCAATTCATTTTTATTCAAAAGCTTAACGTCTAAATTAACCGTTTTTCCGGTGAGATTAATAAATGGGTTATCATGGAAAGCTACACTTTCTTTAATATAGTTTCCTTCGATTTTAAAATGACCCGAATTGGATATCCTATTGCCAACTCGATTCTCATATGTTTCGTCTGCTCTATATTCTTTAAAAAAATTGGAATGGTTTTCTTCTTTTGTTGTTATTGTTCCCGACTTAGATTCACTGGTAATCGACTTTAATCTCCATATTCCTATCACATTCTTCATGGTCAGGTAGTTTCGTGTTGCACATGAACCTGAGAATATCAGAACAATTGACAACGCCACTAAGATTTTTTTCATAATTTGTGTGTTTATCACAAATATACATATAATGCATCTAAATTATTGCATTATTAATCCTTTCAAGGGGGTATAAGCATTTTTCTGTTTGGTGATGTAACAGCGTTGTTGCCTCGCATAGTTTTATTTTTTGTACATTTGTTTGTTAATATGGAAAAATCAAACATTATTAACATCAGCGAACAAACAACTAGTTTCATCTACCAATCCACATTTGACTTTGTAAAATCTGCCGGACTTGAGGATCGAATGGCTCATATTCTGACGTCAGCCTGTCTTTTACTTGCATCGTTTATACTTCTGGCTCTTATCGATTATCTCATGAGGAGTTTTTTTAATTCGATCGTCACCCGATTGATCAAAAAGACGAAAAGTAATTGGGATAACTATCTTCTCGACAACAAAGTACATGTACATCTAAGCCGTCTTATTCTCATAGGTATTTCGCAACAATTGTTACCCTCTATTTTTGTCGGCTTTCCCTCTTTTATCACGGCTCTCGAAAAATTTTTGAGTGTCCTGATGATCTTTGCGGTTTACGGACTTATAAACGGTCTTCTAAAGACTGGCCGGGATATTCTTCGCTCATCTAAGGCCTTTGTGGACAAACCTCTGGACAGCTATCTCCAGGTATTTCAGATATTCCTGATATTTGTCGTCGGTACGCTGATTGTTTCCTTGCTTACCGGCAGTTCGCCATGGTCTTTTCTCGTTTCTCTGGGAGCAGCGTCAGCCATCCTGATGTTGGTATTCAAAGATACTATACTTGGATTTGTAGCCAGTATCCAGGTTTCCGCAAATGATTCGGTACGTGTCGGGGATTGGATAGAAATGCCTAAATATGGTGTAGACGGAGATGTGTTGCAAATCAACCTCAACAATGTCAGGGTGCAGAACTGGGACAAGACTATTGTGACTATACCGACTTATACCCTGTTAAGCGATTCTTTTAAGAATTACAGGGGAATGCAGGAAAGTGGCGGGCGAAGAATCAAGCGTGCCATCCATATCAAGATTTCAACTATACGGTACCTAAATTCCAACGAAATAGAAAACCTCAAGAAGATTGCACTGCTGGCACCGTATATTGCGCAAAGGGAAGAAGAGATCAAAAAATACAACAGCGAGCATAATGTTGACGAAGACGTGCTCGTGAACGGACGCAGAATGACAAATGTCGGTTTGTTTAGGGCCTATATCAAAGCTTATGCATTGCATAATCCGAATATCCATCAAGGGTTGACCTTATTGGTTCGTCAATTGGCTCCGACCGAGCACGGGCTTCCTTTAGAACTCTATATGTTTACAAAAGGCACCCAGTGGGCATTTTTTGAGGATGTTATGTCCGATGTTTTCGACCATCTTTTTGCCGCGATCAAATATTTTGATCTTGAAGTGTTTGAGCTACCTGCTTCGGATGACCTGCGCCACCTATTGGAAAAGCAGGTGAAAGAAGTCTAATAATTAATAACAGGCTGGCCTATTCGTGTGCTTTCTCGGCTGGCCTTCTTTTTTCAATATTTCAAAAACAGACAACTCGATATTTCTGTTTGCGGGATATAAGAGCGGCGCCCGTTATCCCTCGGCGACATGCCGTGTGTCGTCAAAAAATAGCGACAAAAAGAGATAGCCTAAAGCCAATTACGGAAAGATTTGGCCTTCCCGTGCTGCTTGCAACGAAGGCGTTCGATTTGGTTTTTTGTGCGCATTAACAAGACGGAAAAAGTGGTTGTCGGCAGGGGCAGTTTGGCTTTCTCCTTGTTTTTTGGTACCTTTGTCCTAATTCTTGGTCTTTTAGTCCTGTTCAAAAGGACTTCTTAAACGAAAAAATCAACACAGTTTGTCTAAAAAAGTAAGTGTGATAGGTGGCGGTAGCTGGGCTACGGCGTTAGTGAAAATTTTAGCTGAAAATAAAGTTTATGTCACGTGGTATCTTCGTCGGAACGAGCAGGCAGATGCTGTCAACAAGTTTGGTGCTAATCCTGATTACTTAAGTTTTGTATCGTTGAACAAGGGTTATATCGCCGCCACCAATGACTTGGATAAAGCCCTTGATGCATCCACCTATATTCTTTTTGCAATCCCGAGTGCACACTTGCCAGGTCTGATAGGTAACATGGAGAGCGACTGCCTAACTGGCAAAAAGGTTATTGTATCCATTAAGGGAACGGTGGGTGAATCAAATTTGTTGCCATCCTCCTATATTTCTACCTGTTTTGGAGTCCTTCCGGAAGATGTGTTGGTCATCGGTGGGCCTTGCCACGCCGAAGAGATAGGGCTCAATCGAAAAACATATATAACCCTGGCCTCGCTTAGCGAATCTTTTGTAGTCGCTGCGGAAGATTTCTTTTCTTCGCCGTACATACAAATCAATCGAAATTTGGATCCGGTAGGTGTCGAGTATGCGGCCATTTACAAGAATATTATCGGTATCGTCTGTGGCATGGCCAAAGGACTTAAATATGGTGATAATTTTATCGCTGTATTGGTCGCAAATGCCATAGCCGAATTAGGACAGCTCATGCAGTGCATTAACCCTCATGCCGATATGGGCAACTCTTCTTATCTGGGCGATCTGTTGGTCACGGCCTATTCTGAGCATAGCCGCAACCGTGCATTCGGCGAATTGATCGGACGAGGATACGATATACTTAACATCAAAGAGGTGACGTACATGGTGGCCGAAGGTTATCCGGCCACTAAGGGAATGTATGAAACCGCACAACAGCTGGATATTAACATGCCTATTGTCAATACCGCCTATCGGATTTTATACAAACATATGCCTGTGAGCATCGAATTTAAATTATTAGAAAGGAGTTTAAAATAATGTTATTAGCAACTGATCTGGACGGAACTTTTTTGGGTGGAAAAATGCAGGACCGACTGGAACTGTATCGGATTATCCGGCAGAACCCAAAGATTAAATTAGTATTCGTCACGGGAAGAGGCATTGAGACCGTCATCCCTCTTTTAAACAATCCCATCATTCCTACACCTGACTATGTGATTTCTGATGTCGGGTCAACCATCGTCAACGGACACACGTTGGAAAATATAGAGCCCCTGCAATCGCAGATAGAGGCCAAATGGCCTCATATTTATGATCTGGAAGCACAGATACTGAAAATAGCCGGTATCACTAAGCAGGAAGTCCCACAGCAAAGAAGGAGTTCCTATTACTATACAGCAGACACGGATCTTACAGCGATACGGGCAATAGCACAGGAGAATGATCTCGACTTGATTACGTCGGTAGATAAATACCTGGACTTAATGCCTCAGGGTGTGAACAAGGGCAGTTCTTTGCAGGCGCTTGTTTCCTATCTGAACGAAAATCCCGAAGACGTTCTGGTCGCAGGAGACACATTGAATGACCTGTCTCTTTTTCAGGCAGGTTTCAAGGGAGTCGCTGTTGGACGGTCCGAACAAAAGCTCATCAATGCGGTACAGGGAATCCCGGACATACTGCAGGCAGAACGTGAGGGGGCAGGCGGTATTTTGGAAGCAATGGAAAAATTTGAAGTATTCCGCAAATATATGAACGCTACGCCCCAAAAGCGTAGAAAATCTTCCAAATCACCAAAAGAGCAACTTGTCGTCGTATACCATCGTCTTCCTTTTGAGAAAAAGGTGGTCAACGGAAAGTCCGTACGTGTAGCTCCCAAAAGCCCCAATGGCATTATACCGTCTTTGCTCGGACTGTTTGAAAATAAACGTGCAGGTATATGGATAGGCGAGGAGGTAAAGGAAAAAAATGGAGCACCTGTGCCAAACCAGCTTATCGACGAGGAAAAGTATCCGAATCTGGTGGCCGCGACAATAGGGCTAGCCAAGGGAGATATCGATCGCTTTTACCGGGTCTTTTCGAAAGAAGCCTTTTGGCCAACGATATTCTCTTTTGTAGATAAAGCCAAATTCAATCACGAAGATTGGCTACATTATCTGGAAATCAACAAGATTTTTGCAGAGCGTGTGGCCGAAGAGGCGGATGAGGGGGCATTGGTATGGATACATGAATACAATCTTTGGATGGTTCCGGCATTTCTGAAAGCGATGAGGCCTGATGTCAAGATCGGCTTTTTCCATCATACCTCTTTCCCCGCGGCAGATATTTTTAATATCATACCCTGGCGGAGAGAGATTATCGGTTCGCTGTTATTGTGTGATTTTATCAGTTTCCATATCCCGCGCTACGTGGAAAATTTTGTCGATGTGCTCCGTAGCCATACACCTTTCAAGGTGCTGAAGAAGATCAATGCAGCCAAACAGTTCCTGACCTATAGCTGTGCTTTGGGAGTGGAGCAGATGACCAAGGTCATCGAAGTCGAGGGACGACAGATCAGGCTGGGCGCGCAGCCGGTAGGGGTGAATGTAGAGAATATCGAACGTATGCTGTCCCAACCGAAGCTCAAAAAACGGATCAACGCCACTATTGCGCAAAAAGAAAAAAGCGGCCGCAAATTCATATTGTCCGTAGAGCGCTTGGATTACGTAAAAGGCCCATTGGAAAAGGTCAAAGCTTTTGGCGAATTTTTGGCAGCATATCCTGAATATAGGGAGAAAGTCGAGCTCATCAACATTTGTACGCCCCCATCGCAGGGCATGAAGATATACAACCAGATCATGCAAGAGCTCAATCAGGCCGTCGGCGAGATCAATGGTAAATATTCAACCATGGACTGGACGCCTATCCGTTATTTTTACCGCGCCTTGCCTTTTGAAGAAGTCGTCTATTATTATGGTATCAGCGATGTGGCTTGGATTACGCCACTTCGAGACGGGCTGAATCTGGTTGCGAAGGAATATGTCGCGGCGCAGGGCCTCTCCCAGCAAAAGAAAAAAGGCGCTTTGGTCATTTCAGAATTTGCCGGCTGTTCGGTGGAACTGCAATATGCCCTGTTGACCAATCCATACGATGAGAAAAGCATGAAAGAAAGCTTATTGAAAGCATTGATTATGGATGAAGAAGAAAAAGAGGTGCGCATGAGCCGGCTATTTGAAATCGTCAGACATTATGATCTGAACTATTGGGGCAGGGATTTTGTGAATGAACTGGAAAAAGCTTAGCATATCTTGAGGGGATAAATTTATTTAGCAACCAATATTATACATGATACCCTTTTGTTTTTCTTATTTTTGTTGCTTTTAAGGGCTAATATATATGTGCAAAGGAAAATTACGCGTCATGTTCCGTAGAGCGTTGGCTCAAGTTAGCAGATCTGTCAAGCGTGTAAACCGGTGGAGAATGCAAAAAATCTCCAACCGCAATTTTCTGGTTTTTTTGGCTGTATTGGTCGGTATCGTCGGCGGGCTGGCTGCGGCTTTACTTAAAGGAATGACGCACCATATTGCCGCATTCCTACAGAATGACGTACAGATGGAGTACAAGTATTATCTCTATTTACTGTTTCCATTGATTGGAATTTTGTTCAGTGTCATCTATGTCCGCAGGTTTATAAAAGCAAAGAAGATGGAGCACGGCATCACGCCGATCATATATGCCATTTCAAGAAGGTCAAGCAAAATTCCGGTTCATAATTCATATTCTCAGATCATCACCAGTGCGATCACCGTCGGCTTTGGCGGGTCTGCAGGTCTGGAGGCACCCATCGCCTATGCCGGATCGGCCATAGGGTCGAATATGGGCTCTTTCTTCGGGCTTAATTATCGGGAGATTACATTGTTGTTGGCCTGTGGAGCCGCAGCAGGTATAGCAGGGGCATTTAACAGCCCTATTGCCGGTATGATTTTTGCCATTGAGATTTTACTCCCCGAGTTTTCTATACCTGCTTTTATCCCTTTACTGATCGCGGCAGCTACCTCTTCTGTTATTTCCAAGGCCTTGTACAGCGAACCCTTATTCCATTTGGTGACAGACGACTGGGCATTGAGCGGATTGTTCTTTTATATCCTGTTGGCATTGATTATCGGAGCTTATTCGGTCTATTTTGCGAAGTTAAGCACATATATAAAACGGTGGTATGATGCGGTCAAAAATCCGTATCGTAAAGTGTGGATCAGCGGAACCGTTCTTGGTATCCTTATCTTTCTTTTTCCTGCACTGTATGGGGAGGGGTATTTGACTATTCAGCAAATTTTGGATGGAAAGCATACTGCTATATTGAGCAACAGCATATTTGCACAATACCAGGATATAGGGATAGCGCTTGTATTGTTTGTCGTGTTAACGGTTTTTTTTAAATCTATTGCTTCGCTGGTTACCCTGAATAGTGGTGGAAATGGTGGCGTGTTCGGCCCAAGTTTGGTTATGGGAGGATTATTGGGTTTTGCCTTTTCGTATGGAATAAACCTGACGGGCTGGGCAGAGCTGAACATCGTCAATTTTACCGTAGTAGGCATGGCGGCGGCTTTGGGTGGCATTATGCATGCCCCATTGACGGCAATCTTTCTGATCGCAGAGATTACAGGAGGATATGTATTGATGGTGCCCTTGATGATCGTGACGGCCATATCTTATCTCATTAACAGAGCATTCATGAAACATTCGATATATACCAAGGTGCTCGCTGAGCAAGGCGATCTGCTGAGCCATGAAGATAAAGACGGCACAGTATTGAGCATGATGAAACTCCGGTATCTATTAGAAAAGAACTTTACGATGTTAAAACCCTTTGAAAAAGCTGTCGATAGACGGTATGACATTATCCATACGAAACGGAATATATTTCCGATCGTAGACGACGAAAATAAATTTCTGGGGATTGTGCATAGTGAGCGATTGTTTGAGATATTGTTAGGAGAGGATCCTGTTGCTCAGGAAAAGCCTATGCAGGAGATCATGCAGAAACCTGCGGATATTGTAAATATTTCTTCGCGCATGGATACTGTCATGCAAAAAATGAATCGAGAAGATGTCTGGATGTTGCCAGTAGTGGATGATGAAGGGAAATATCTCGGGTTTATTTCCAAGTCGGCTGTATTTAATAAGTATAGAGCACTACTCATGCGGCAAGCAGCGTATTATACGTAATCGTGTATAGGGAGCATGGCAATACAGTTTGTGCCATGCTTTTTTACGTATCGTCTTCTAGATAGCCCAATCGTATCGTTCTGATACTGGCTATGTGCTCTCCTTTTATCCCTGCTTTTCCTCATCAGTAAGGGGCGCAGGAGGGATGGGACTGTCTTCGCGTTCGATTTCTTTTACCTCTACATGTACCGCAAATTCGGAAGGCTCGATAGGTACGCCTTTGTAAGTAGCATATTCCCGTGTATAGACTGCACCAAAATACAGGATGGCCGCAATGTAGTATACCCACAGCAATATCAGTACGATGGAACCGGCGGCGCCATAGGTGGTTTCGGTATCTGTGGTGTTGATGTAGAATCCGATAAGGAAGCGTCCTACCGCAAAGAGGATGGTGGTAAAAAAGGCTCCTGACCATACGGTTTTCCAACGGATGTTGACATCGGGCAACACTTTAAATATTACGCTAAAGAGCAACAGTACCACGCCAAAGGAAAGCAGGAAATTCACCGCGTCCAACAGGAAGACAGTCGAATCTGGAAAATACCGTTGTAGTCGTTCTGTGAACGCCAGGATAACTCCGTTGACAATCAGTGTCACGACAAGAAGGAAGCCCAAGCCAATCACCAGGGAAGAAGACAACAACCGGTCTTTGATGACCTTTAGCCAGCCTTTTTTTACATGCGGACGTACATGCCAAATGCTGTTGATGGAATGCTGTATGTCCCCAAACACCGTCGTGGCACCAAGCAATAGCGTAGCGATACTAATGGCCAAGGTGATGTTGGAATGGCCGGATAGTGATAAGTTTTTGATCACATCCTGTACCTGCCGTGCCGCGCTCGGGCCAACCAGACCCCGCAGTTCAGAAAACACCTTGTTTTCAATCGCTTCGTCACCCAGGAAAATCCCTGCGAGGGACATCATCAATACCAATATGGGCCCCATTGAAAAGACGGTGTAATAAGATAGCGATGCACTGTACTTGAGGCAGGATTCATTCATGAACCCCATGACCGAATTTTTCAAGATATTGAAATGGGCCTTAAATTTGTTGACTTTCTTATGTTTCTTTTCCATGTATAATATATTAAGATGGTCTCCCATCTGTCTGATCTTGTACAATTAACAATTGCAACGCATTACTGTTCGTTAAAAATTGTCTTTTTTACATATTGGAAAATGCTACAAAGTATGTCAACCCTTGGCGTTATCCTATTTTTATAAGCGCGTTTAAAGGTCTTTTTTAAGAAAAAATGGCAGATAGGCTAACGAATGTTGTAATCTTTAAACCCACCTGATAATCTCCTAATGAGCCAAGCGTCCCAAACCCTCTGCATATACCCTAATTCCTTTAAAGCACATGCGCCCATTACAACCCAAGGCAGAGAGAAGCGGTTCTGAAAAAGGTTAAAACCTAATCCTTCTTTGGGCGAGTACCGCGCTTATAGATGATTAGTCCGTTGAGAAAATTTCGGAGAAACTGGTCACCGCACGGTTTAAAATTGGGATGGTCTTCTTTGCGGAATATAGCACCAAGTTCCGTTTTTGTTACCCTGAAATCCACTAGGGCCAATACCTTGATGATATCATCATCGGTAAACTTTAAAGCCACGCGGAGCTTTTTCATAATATCGTTGTTGCTCATGGTGTAAAAATAGGAAATATCCATGATTGCAAAAACACTAACATTTATGAAAATAATCTGAATTCGCTATTTGGTGGAATATGTACGTCTAATAAAGTAAGGGAATGAAACTAGCCAAAAATGAATAAACATGACAAATTTATTGACTATTAACGCTGTCAACAACAAGTTCCTTTGACAGTCCGGCCGTTGTAGCGTACAGAACATCGATAAACAATGTCTATCATTTATTGAGTATACTTTACCCTATCAAGACACCATGCTCGGTAAAACGATCGGAGAGTATTATGTTGAAAAAAGCCAAATACTGATCTCTAGCTATAGTTTATTATTCCAGATTTTGCCATTCGTGGAACATATTTGCCGTTCGTCGTTTATTTGGGAACGGATGATCATCTATTGCGAACTTTGGAAAAAAATATTATATGAAATATATCACATCGTCGGCAACGGCATTTACTTTAGGTGCTCTTGCCATTTTATTTGAAGGTTGCCATACAACAGCAGACAACAAGCAAGGTCGGTCCTCATTTACAGGAAAGGAATGGCAGATGCAGAAGCTTACGGTTAGCCCTAGCATAGATTGGGATCTGGACGGAACCAAGGACACCGACATCTTTGAACTGCTTGAGTCCTGCGATCGGGATGATCTTTTGCTTTTCCGGGAAGACGGAGTCGTTGTCCGAAAAGGCAATGAGGAAAAGTGCGATGAGGATGAAGATGAGCAATGGGACGATGGAGTCTGGAAATACGATGCATCCGAAGCTAAGCTGACCTTGTTGAACGAAGGGAATGCAGAGGTGTCAAAAGTACTGACATCTACGTCTAGCACATTGGTACTCGAGCATCGTTTCAGGACTACGATCGGAGAGGAGCATGCGATGATTGTTGAATACCGTGCTAGACCATAAGATGCTTTATCACTGGTAAATAGCTTCTGCCTGCCGTCAATTCCGTGCCGTTGTCCATCACCAGGAAGGTCTTGCCAATATCCCTGTAAAGCTCAGATATATGCTGTACGTTGATGGTGACCGACTGATGGATGCGGAGGGATTTGTTGAGGTTCAATTTGGCGGAGAGCAGGTTTCAGCAGATAGTCGGTGCCATTGGTCTCGAAAGCTTGAATAGCATACTTGTCATATGCCGTAGTGAAGATGACCTGTGGGACGTGCCCTATTTTCTGGAGCACTTCAAACCCGCTGGCACTCGGCATTTGAATATCCAAAAAGATAAGGTCTGGTTCCAGCCTGTCATGTGGCTAATGGCCTCCAAGCCATTTGCACATTCCCCTGCTATAAAGTAAAGTATTCCGCATAAGGCTTAAGATATTGCCTAACCAGCATCCTGCCATGCTCTTCGTCATCGATGATCAAAACAGATTTTTTTGCCATGCTATCAGTTTTTAAGCAAGATAGCCAGAAAAATCTTTTTACGATATTTACAAACTGCTTACATCGTATATGACAGGATGAGTACGTCAACAAAGGAAGATTGTAATCAGGTTGTTAAACGAAAAGCTCCGTATATCCTAAAAATCCCGTTAAGCCACCAGTATGAAGAACTAGGATTTTAACACCTTTAGGAAAATAGTCTTTTTGGATAAGATCATGCACGGCGTAGAAAAGTTTCCCCGTGTAGGTAGGTTCAATCACGATACCGGTCTGTTGGGTAAAAGATTTGATAAAGGCGATCAGCTCGGGTTTAGTTTTTCCGTAACCGCCAAAGTGGTAGGAGAGGTGCAGATGCACTTTGTATGGCATAATCTGCAGCTTTTCCAATTCTTCCTGAATAAATTCACCTCCTTTGAGAACAGGCACGCCATGTAGGATCATTTGTCCGTTGTTGTTTCCCGAAGCCAAGCCGGCCAAAGTGGTCCCCGTGCCACAGGCGCAGAAGCAATGGTCATAGCTTTGGTTAAGCTCATGCATGAGCTCACTTACACCTCGGACGCCAGCTTTACCGTATCCGCCTTCGTCAATAAAGAACGCTTCTGCCTGTTTCCCAAAATACCGCTCAAAAAGCGTTGTTTTGTCGCGATAGGCTTCCCGGTCCACAAAATGCAACGACATGCCGAATAATTTACATAAGGCCAGTACCGGATTGTGCACTTCTTCGCCCCGCACAAACCCATAGGTGTGGAAACCAAATTTTGCTCCGGCACAGGCAGTGGCTAAAAGGTGGTTGGACCATGCGCCTCCAAAAGTGACCAATGTGGATTTTTCTTGTGCTTGAGCTTCTTGTAAGGGGTAGTTTAGCTTCCGCCACTTATTGCCCGAGATATAGGGATGGATCATATCATCGCGTTTTACAAAAACACGGACCTCTTTTTCTGCATATAGCGGAAAGAAAATCTCTTCTTCCGGACTGTAAATATCAAATGCCAACATATAACTGCTTCCAAAGTTAGTAGATTTTAAAGGATTTCAATACTTTTGCGTGATGGCAGAAGCATTGGATTTACAAGACCAGGAAGAAAGAGAATTGTTTGAGCATTTGAGAATCGAAGCAGACAAAGGGCAAGCCTTGCTTCGATTGGACAAGTTCTTGATGAACAGGGTGGAGAATACGTCGCGTAACCGCATTCAAAATGCCATAGATGCCGAATCGGTGTTGGTGAACGGAAAAGTGGTCAAGGCCAGTTATAAGGTGAAGCCTTTTGATGTTATCACGATGGTTTTGCCCGATCCACCGCGCGATACCGAAGTCTATCCCGAGAATATCCCTTTAGATATTGTGTTTGAGGACGATGATGTGTTGTTGGTGAATAAAGAGGCGGGTATGGTGGTACATCCGGGGTATAACAATTATACCGGCACCTTGGTCAATGCACTAACCTATCACCTGAACCAATTGCCAACGATGCCGGGAAACACTGGACGGCCGGGATTGGTGCATCGTATTGACAAGGATACTTCCGGTCTGTTGGTGATTGCCAAAAACGAATGGGCGATGACCTATTTGGCAAAGCAATTTTTTGACCATACAATAAACCGAAAATATGTGGCGTTAGTTTGGGGAGATGTTGTTGCGGATGGAACCGTGTCGGGATATATTGGGAGAAACATGAAAGACCGACGCGTCATGGAGTTATACGACGACCCGGAAAAGGGAAAATGGTCGGTTACCCACTACAAGGTGTTGGAACGCTTGGGCTATGTGACGTTGGTGGAATGCCAGTTGGAAACCGGCCGTACGCACCAGATTCGGGCACATATGAAATCCATCGGCCACCCGCTGTTTTCGGACGAAGCGTATGGTGGCGATAAAATACGGAAAGGAACCGTCTTTGCCAAATACAAGCAGTTTGTGCAAAACTGTTTTGAGCTGTTGCCCCGACAGGCCCTGCACGCACAATCATTGGGGTTTATACATCCCCGGACCAAAGTGTTTATGCATTTTGAAACACCTTTGCCCGCGGATTTTGTTCGGGTACTGGAAAAGTGGCAGCACTATGTTTCTTCCACAGATACAACATCCTAATATTTGATAATTACGTATGCATTATATAAATTTTAACGGGCAGATTATTGCCGAAAATGAAACTGTCGTTTCTGTTGATAACCGTTCTTTTCGTTATGGTGATGGTTTGTTTGAGACCATGCTTTGGAAAGACGGCGATATACGCTTCTTGAACTTTCATGTGGAACGGCTACAGAAAGGGATGGAGATGTTGCATTTTGATGAATATAGAAAATTTGATGCATTTTTTATTCGTGCTAAGGCGGAAGAGCTGATCCGGAAAAACAATATGATTGGACAGCAGGCTAGGGTGCGTTTGATCGTTTATCGCGATGGTGGGGGACTGTACACGCCGGAAACAAACAAACCGGTGTTTTGCCTACAGGTGTCGCGTATTCCGACTTCCTTGCGGGACAAGAAACTCGGCCTGATCGTCGATGTATATACGGAATATAAAAAACCTTATAGCGATCTTTCGCTATTGAAATCGAACAATGCATTGATTTTTGCCATGGCGGGCCTGTTCAAAAAGAAGCACGCTTATGATGAAGTTTTTTTATTAAATCAGGGAGGACACCTCTGCGAAGCACTTGCCTCCAATATATTCGTTTACTATGAAAAGGTGCTGTATACGCCTGCGCTAACCGAAGGTTGCGTGGAGGGCGTGATGCGCCGGGTGGTTATGGATATGGCACAGCATGAGGGTATTCCGGTAGTGGAAGCGCAGATCAATCCTGAAATCATGAAACAGGCTGATGAGATCTTTTGCACAAATGCTGTGCAAGGCGTGCAATGGGTAATGGGCTATAAGCAGAAACGGTATTTCAACAAGATATCCCGCATCTTGCAGGAAAAATTGCAAAGCTGGGGCTACGAGGAAGGATGAGGTAAATTGTTATTTGCCGTTGCTCTGATCTAACATTGTTTTCATGCTGGCATCATTGGGGTAATATTTTACGCCTTCGATTAAGATCTTTTTTGCGTCTTTGAAATCCTTATTGTAATATTTATGCAGCCCGTAGTTGTAGAATAAAGTATTGAGATTAGCCAACGATGTCAGGGACTTTTTGTCTGTTGTTTTTTCCAATTCAGACAGAATGGATTGATAATACAGATCTACCAAGACGAAGTTTTCCTGTTCAAAAGCTGCTTTTGCCAATTTGATCGCCTCGATGACTTTCACTTTCCTGATATCTTCATGGGAACGGACAAATGTGTACTTGTTTTGCCAAATGTTGATATTGTTGAAATTGATCTCAGGCTTTTTTTCGTCTTTTAATTTCTTTAGGAAGATCGCCAGAAGGATATTTTGTGTGATGCTATCTGTTTTATCTACTGTATAATATTCCTCCAAAAGTTTTTCAGCTTCTCCATAATTGTTCTCATGGAATCGTGTTATAGCGGTGTCCCTTAACGGTCTGTAAGTGTATTGTAAAGCATCTTTGCTATCGATATATCCTGCAAACACCAGTTTGGGCGACGAAGCCAGGCCATTGGGGTTGCATCCCGGTTTGCCTTCAGGTACTTCCAGCCCTTGCTTCTTGTAAAAATCGACCCAGAATGCATCTGTCTGACCAGTTTGCGGATTAATGAACGTCATGGGCTCCAACGCGAAAATTTGATAATCTCTAAAAGCTCTTTCCACAAAGTCAGAACAGTAAAAACTGCTGTCGTTCAATACATAGGACCAATTATAGGGTTTTCCGAGCATCGTCTTGGCTTTTCGGATGGCTAGCGGAATGGCTTCCGTAAAATCCTCTCCCAACCGGTATACGGCTAGCTGGACAGCCTCTTTCTGTTTTGATTGGAAAAAAGAAGCAAAGGTTTCCCGGATGGAGCCGGCTTGCCCCGTTGCATGAAGAACAAACAGCGAATCTTGATGAATTTCGAATAGCCCGACGTGATCATAAGCCACATTTGTTGATTGTTGCGTCACGCGATTAATTGCACCGGAAAGATTGTCTGCTTTGGCGCCAACAAAAACAAAATCCCCGTTTTTTACCTCTTCCATGTGAATTGTTTGTGCCGAAACAGACATGACAAAAAGAAATGAAGGGAATAAGGTTATAAGTAGCTTTATCATGCTATAAAGATATTGCATTTATCAAATAAAAAAAAGATGAAAGATAAGGATTAAAAGTTGCCTCTTTTTGCCAAACCACCGGTGGTACCAGGGCAAACGCATCTTGATTTTTGAAAATAATTTATAGGGAGGTTTAAATTAGGCATCCATTGTTTGTCCATCTCACAGCCCCTCCGTCCTCTTTGGCCAGACGGGCCAGTCAGTTATCCATGAGTGTCCACTTTTCAATGGCATGGATGATTGCTTCGCAATTTTGAGGGGCAAAAGTGACCAAAACCCTTCGTCCCATCAAGGTGGCTCTTCACACAATCCCAACCCACACAAGGAAAAAGCCTTGAAGGCTGGGATAAATGTCCGAGCCTTTCCCACAGCACTTCCCACGGCCTTTTCCTTGTCCGCCCGCCACTGGTGATGGGACAGAACGAAAATAGTTTCAGCTGAAAAGAAAGCGTTTAGCCTTATGAAAGCGGTCAGTTTTGAGCACAACCGAAAAGGAAATCTGCACTCACTCTCCCTTAATCGCCAATGCCGCCTCAAAAGATTTGACATATGTAGAAAATCTATTTTTGCATTGTCCCAAAAGGTCAAATCTTTTCAGCGGCGAGTTTT